>Ga0255346_1001443_pt1 | contig 33332 bp, 34 predicted proteins | sample wastewater_treat_FD_194410 | JGI IMG/M metagenome (GOLD analysis project Ga0255346, IMG submission 194410) | Wastewater microbial communities from Lulu Island WWTP, Vancouver, Canada - plant22 | ecosystem: Engineered > WWTP > Wastewater > Unclassified | place: Canada: Vancouver, British Columbia...
CCTCCAGTGCCTGAACAAAAGATGACAGTAACTCATGCCGTCTGGCAGCCATCTTCTTTCCAGACCGGGTGTACATCAGGGAAGACAACCTTAGCAGTTTCCCATGCATGTGTTCAAGCCCGTCAGAAATATCACCCCCCCGTTCCCCGGCCGAAATAAATGCCCTGGCAATACCGACGGCACCCATGGCATCCAGCTTGTCTGCATCAGACAGGATCTGAGCCTCAAGTGTCTCAGGCACCAGCGCCGTACTGAACCGGTGGGCCTTTATTGCATGCACAACCTGTGAAATACGTTCTTTGCCATATGAGATCTGGTTAAGGAACTTCCCTGCAATCTCTGCCCCTTTTTCCTCATGTGGAATACCGGTTTTTTTCTCCAGCGGGCGGGCGACATCATGGAAGATTGCCGCTGGAATCAGGATATCCATCTTTGCATTCTCCTCCCTGCCAATAAGCTCACATAAAGAGATGACGCGAAGAGTATGGTCAAATCCATGTGATCCGGACTTGTCCATCGCCTGCTCAACAAATCTTCTCATCTCATGAAATTGATCATTCATGGTCATTTTTAAAGAAACTTCTGATCAGATATTCCTGGCTGCTGACTTAGAGCTGAATATATCTCTTCAAAACACGATGGTCATATTAGTTATGAATACACCGAAGCAGCGTGTTGAGGCATTTTTTTTCACTAACAAAGGTGGAGTCAGAAAGAATAATGAAGATGGACTTATCGTTCCTGGAACGCTCATATCAGATCTCTCCATGGAAATTCCTGAGTCGTACAATGGCGAAGTTACAAACGCCATTTTTTGTGTTGCAGACGGGATTGGCGGAGAGGAGAAAGGTGAGGTTGCAAGCCAGATCGTATTGACGCATTTAAGGGATCATTATTCCCAAATAACAGACGAAGAAAGCTTTAACTCTGTTGTCCATGCTGCAAAAGAAAACCTGGAATCATATGTTGAAAAAAACCCTGATGCGAAAAACTTAGGCTGCACTCTTGCCGGGGTAATTCTCCTGGAAGACAAGGCCCATGTCTTCAATATCGGTGACTGCAGGGTCTATCGTATAAACGGGAAGTTTTTTGAACGGATAACAAAAGATCACTCTGTTGTCCAGCACCTTCTTGAAGAGGGAGTCATCACCGAAGACGAGATGAGATATCATCCGCGGAAAAATATCGTGACATCATCCATATCAGGTGATGGTATAAAAAACTCGATTCATATCTGGTTCAGGACGATAAACCTGCGGGATCAGGATCAGTTTTTTATTTGTTCAGACGGGATCTGGGAATGCTTCTCCCAGGATGAACTTGAGATGATCCTTCAAAAACACCCTGGCTATTCTTTCTGTGAAAAAATTCTGATTGCTTCCCTTGCACGCCAGTCATCAGACAATGTAACTGCAATTTTCCTTTCAACCAATCAGTCAAAATGAGCTCCCTCATCGTCGTCGATATTGCTCTTGCACGTTCCGGTGACAGCTCCGGGGATCAATCTTATGAATGGATACAAAAACGGATCAATTGTATGTTGTCAAGCGCAAACAATCGATTTGAAAAAATTAAGCAAAAAAGCGGACAGGTAATAAAACTTCATGAAGAGATCACCCAGTTAGCAGGATTATATCTCAACCCCCGTTATTCTGCATGGAAATCACCCGAATCTTCCAGAAAAGCCATGGATTTGTTATTTCGTAAGGCTGCCAGGTTTAAAATTCTTCTAATTCAGATTCTGCTTGAAGAGAATGAGACCCAGCTTCTTGAAAAGATGTATATCAGGGAGGTTGAGCGCATTTTATTGTCGCTCATATCAGAAAATCACATAAACAGTGAAGATCCTGTGTACCAGGAGTATTCACACACATTTCAGGATATTTCCAGGATGGAGAAACGGTCAGATCGTATAATGAATTATAAAACTCTTACATCCAGCCTTGTAACTTTTTATTGTTCGTGCAGATATGCACGCCTTTCTCTCCAGAACAGGATAAGTAAAGTTCAAAAAGATGCTGCATCCATGGAACTTCAAAACATGTCTCTGTCTGACCTTGAAATACTTCAGGAATTACAGGGCAGGCTGTCTTCACTGCATGAAATTTGTCCGGTTCAGATTCAAAGAGAGAGATTAAACAGGATCGAAGAGGAGCTCACAGCCCTGGCTCACCGGGTATCAGGTATAGAACACACGAACCTTGGAGACATTCTTAGTGACGCAACTGATGATACGGGAAACAGGGAGAGGGTAAAACATGATTCTTACATGGAACTTCTTGCACTGGAAGCGGATTTTTTTTATGACCGTATCAAATTCCTTGATTTTGATAAGACAGAGATAACTGATTATGAGCCGGTGGAAAAAGAGACTTCACCTGAAAGACTTGCCCTGCAACGTGAAAACCTGCAACTTGGGTATGGGCTCATAAAGAAAAAGAATCCTGAGAAGATGTTTATCAGAGAAGAACTTGAAGAGATCATCCAGAACCTTTCACTTGATCCTGATGCCGGGGCCTTACTTGACGCAGCAATGATACTGTATCATGAACCATCCCCCGGGCTTCGTGAACTGACAATAATCAGGAGGCAGTACGATGCTTATTACCTCGAGAAAAAGAGCAGGTCCCTTTCAGATAAGCAATGGGCCGATGTAATTAATATTCTGCTTGAATCCTTGAAGGCACGAGGATACAGGGTAAAACCTGGAAGAACAGCAGTTCTTCGTAAAACTTTTCAAAGAGGTAGTATCGAGGTTTTATGTCCGGCAAATCATTATTCGATAATGATCTCGATAAACCACCTGGATGAAATGGTATTCAGACTTGTCAGGATCATTGATGGCTATGATATTGATGAATTGGACACTGACCAGCTACAAAAGGACGATGTACATGCGGCGGCAATCTGGAAAAGAGATTATGAGATTTTAAAGGGAGAATTAAAAAATGAAAATATTCACATTATTGAACGTTTGAAGAAAGACCCTGATGAAGTACCAATTAAACAGCTGACAAGGTTTGACATACTTACAAAAGAACATATATCTTAACTCTTCATAGTCCCTATACAACCATAACCAAAGTTGTAAATGATCCCCGAAGCTGTTGATAGTCCAGAGAACCGTGGCAGAACCTTACGGAACGGGATGGAGGAACAACCAGAAGCTTCCAGTAAGGATGGATCTAATACTGAGAGCTCAAAATCTCAAAAATATTTCAGATCCTATAGGATAATTAAGCAGTTCCCGGCAACCGGGGGAGAAGCGGATATCTGGCTGGTTCAAAAAGAGAGGATTTATTACATCCTAAAATATTACAGGCTTGGCATTGAACCAAAGATTGATGTACTGGACCAGGTTAGTCACATTTCATTACGTAATCCAAAAAATCTCATTAAAATAATTGATTATGGATTTGATGAAGATTCCGAACGGTGGTATGAGATCCTGGAATATGCCAGGTACGGATCGCTTCAGGATCTTATTCAGAAACAATCTATAAACAACAGCACCTTTAAAGCCATCATTGAAGAGATTGCATTCGGACTTGATACCCTGCATAAAAAAAATGTTCTGCACCTGGACCTTAAACCCTCCAATATACTTATCAGGGATATAAGACCCCTAAACCTGATCCTGACCGACTTTGGAATCTCAACCCTTTTAGACAATGAATTATCAAGACACATTACAACGACAAAAGGAACACCAATGTACTGGGCCCCTGAACAACTTGGAAATGTGGTCGGAAGAGAAGCAGATTATTGGGCCCTTGGTGTCATCGCGCTTGAGTTATCTGAAAAGAAACACCCGTTCGAAGGCCTTAACCATAACCTTATCCTCTCAACACTGGCAACAAGGGGGATCGTCCTGTCCGAAAGGATAAATCCTGACCGCCTCATTCTGCTCAAAGGACTTCTTACCAGGAATCCCAAAAAAAGGTGGGGTAAAAGGGAGGTCTCACTCTGGCTTTCGGGGAAGAGAAATATTCCGGTTTTTTATGAAGAAGAACATTCTGGCAGGCAGGGTATCTCAAAACCGTACGAATTTCATGATGACAATTATTACAACCTGCATGAACTGATGTACGCATTCATTGGTGATCCTGTCTCATGGGATGATGCAAAGCGGCATATAGGGCGGGGTTACCTGCTCAGGTGGCTTGAAGTGACCGAACAATACAATAAGGCTGTCACCATATCAAGGTATATTGAGACCTATACTGACGAAGATGAACGACTTCTTTATATTGCGGCAGAATTGAATCGGGATATCCCTTTTACCCTGTTTGGTAAGGTCATTGATATAACCAACATTGTCTGGTTCCTGGGTCGCTCATTAAATCGTGAACAGGATGAAAATGAGGAAAGAATCATTGTCATGCTCTTCTCTGGCGAGATAGAGAAGATCTATAGAGTGTTTCTGGATATCACAAAACAGGAAATAAAAAGCAACTTCTTCCTCCGTCTGCTTGACTGGGTAAAAAGCAATCCAAGAGGAACAAATGAGCGAAAACGATTATTTCAGTATGTAAAAATTTTACATGATCGTGAACTTGCGGGCATCCCTACAGAATGGAATGCCAAGTCAGTGGTGGCTATCATCTCAATCTATCAGAACTTTATCAGGCAGTCTGCAAAGGCAGATGCAGATGAATGTAAAAAAGACCTGGCAATCGCGGCAAAACATGCCTTGAACGCAAGGATAATTGAACCGGATATCCTTGTTGCCCTTGCCTGTGCATTTGAGGAAATCCAGGATGAGACATATGGTAAAACTCTACTTAAAAAAGCCTACAATCTTGACATCAGGGTCCTCTCCCTTCTTTTTAACAAGAGAAGAGGCCTTTTCAGGTTCAGGTTTTACACAACTCTTACAAGGGAGTATGAAAAGAACCTGATCTCCATCTCATCTGACCCATGGAATGAGACTGGAGCATTCTGGGAAGAGAAGTATGTCCAGTATTACCTTGAAGATAATTTCCACCTTACCCTGTCAATATCGGAGCGTCTTATCGAGATGGATAAAAACGGACCTGTAGGGTGGGCAATGCGTGGTGTGAGTCTTTTACGGATGAAACGAAATCATGAGGCCGCATTTTGTTTGTCACATAAGAACATCCTGGCTTCTGATGATCCCTTCGTTGCCTGGCTTTTAGGAGAACAGAGGGAAGAGACTGGTAACATCATCAATGCAGAACAACAATACCTTAAAGTTCCCGCAACCCATATAACGCAGCCGTCGCCTCAGATCGGTCTTGCGCGTATTTATTTCAAACAAAAAAGGTACTGGGAGTCGATGGAAATCTGCGATAAGATCCTGACCTCTCATCCTGGACAGCTCAAAGCTCTGTTTTACAAGGGTGAATCCCTTTATGCCATTGAACGGATACATGAGGCACTGCAGTGCTTTCTGGAGATCTGTAATAACCATCCGGATCATCTAATCAGCTGTGTGAAGGCATCACGATGCTATCTAAAATTAGGAGATTACACCGAAGCTGAAAACATCATAAATAAGGTTATAAAAAAGGATGAAACAATTGTAGATGCCCTTCGCATGAAAGCATTCATTCTTTTAAAACATGGTTCAAAAATCGAAGCAAGGTCGTACCTGGACAAGATACTTGTTGTTGATTCCGAAAATGAATGGGCACAAAAGATGATTGCCATGTTGTAACTGGCACCCTGCCATATTTATCCGGGTAATTGCTGGTTTATCAGAAATGTCCTGAAACCCTTATCATTGCTTAAAGGACTGGTATGAAGAAGAACGAACATGTAATAATAAGGTTCAAATGCCAGGCAGGCATTATCTTCATTACTGGGAATTTCTTTTTCACAGATGCTGTCTGCCATAAATACCATGAAATATCTCAGAAATTATGAAGGTGTCACACATGTTCAGCCTGCCGAAATGGACTACGGAATTCGTAAGATTTTTATCAGTAACCCCGCAGTTTACATTTACGGGTAATATCCTGGATGTGTATCCGGTTGAGATGGATGGAAACCTGACTACCCTCAGGCTTAAAGACTACATCCGCACAATTCTGGTTAAGGAAGGATATGACGTAATCCTGGGACTGGAACCTTTTGTGGGTTTCTCTCATCTGCATGGCGATCCTGACACTATACACGCCATCCTGGGAGATGTTTTATCTGTTGAAAAGACAGGGCCCCCTTCCCTTGAACGAACCATTCAGATCTTACAAAAGAGCGTTGATAACCGGACTGCGTACTCTGCGATCATCCTCAACCAGGTAACCAGACATGATGACAGATATTATGCTTCAGAAAAATTTTATTTCAATATGTTTTGTGCCTGCCAGAATGCAGAACCCAGGCTTCTGGCCGGCAGTTCTTTTCCAAGATTCAATCTGATTATCTGGATTCATGACCGTGATGCGCCCCTTCCATCCTGGTTCACCCAGGATAATACAAGAGTTAGACAGATAGTTATCCCACGCCCTGATCTTGATACCAGACGTGCCCTCCTGAAATCCCTGACAAAAAATGTCCAGCAGTTTGAATCTCAAAAAGAATCTGAAAAGATCGAATCGCTCTCCCTGTTGATAAAAAAGACCCAGGATCTCCAGGCCAATGAGATAATCTCCCTGATCTCACTGGTAAGACGGGAAATATTATCAGTATCTGACCTGCGCGAGGCAGTTGTACAATATTCATCTGGCCTTGCAGATAATTTCTGGAGAACAATTGACAGAAGACAGATTGAGAATGCATCTGATTTTCTCGAGAAACAAGTGTTTGGACAAAAACATGCCATCAAACAGGTATGCGATCTGTTAAACCAGGCGTACCTTGGTCTCTCCCACTCGCAATATAACCCGGATTCCTCTCAGCCAAGGGGTTTTGTTCTCCTTGCAGGGCATGAAGGAGTTGGAAAAACTGCCCTGGCATTTGCAATAAAAGAACTGCTGTTAGGACCGGATCGGGATATGATCGCCTTGAACATGGGCGATTACCAGGATGATGATGCCGGAAGGAGGATACTGACGCTTTCGACAATGGATAATGGAAATTTCCTTGGAAAAGTCAGAAACAATCCATATTCTGTAGTGCTATTCGAAAATGTTGAATTAGCGCATCCTGCAGTGTTGAAAAATATCTCATCAATCATTCGTGCAGGTGAGATAATATCTGAAAATGGCCATTTAATCTCTTTTTCCGGATGCTTCATCATATGTACAATCCGGCTTTCAGGCTGTTGTCCAGATACATATCAGCATCTGCACAGTAAAGAGGAGACAAACGTGGAGTACTTAGCCCGTGAAAGGGCAGCATATGAGAGCATCACTCATTTCTTTGAGGAAAACAAGAACATTGATTTTACACAGTTTATCAGGGGCAATACCATCATATTCAGAAGTATCCAGCCAGACTCGGCTAAACTCATCCTTGAAACGATGATAAACAGGATATTTGATAAAATTTCTACGATGTATCACATCAACCTGATGATTAGTCCACAGGCCAGGGAAAAGGTTGAAGAATATTGTTGCCAGGATCTTTCAAGAGGAGGCATTAGCATTGGCCAAAGAGTAGAAACCATGCTCATTCACCCTCTTTCCCATATTCTCATGAAAGAGAAGTTTACACCTGAAGAAAAAGTAATAATAACTCATATTTCAGATAGTGAAACAGGGTGGGAGGTCGGCCTCTCCAGGATGTGAATGGCCGGAAATATTTATGGTGCTTCAAAAAATCTGTGATACATGCGGGATGGCAAATCCGGCAACAGAGATGATCTGCATGCGGTGCTTTTCAGACATATCAGGTAAAAAACCGGTTGAACGAAAGACCATCAGGCAGAGAGAAGAAAAGGGAGTTGTAAAAAAACCTCCTGACAGAAGGTTTGCAAATATTGGATTTGATGAAGGGAGAACCATCAGGGAAATTACTCCACTTACACTTTCAATGTCACCAGGTGCTGTAATCACCGTTCACCATGGTGACACAATCGGCAGGGATGCAGTGGGGCGGACTATTCTCCAGCAATATAACGGAGTGTCTCGTCAACACGCAACCTTCAAGTATTTTAACGGAAAGTGGCTTGTAAGGGATGAAAATTCGACAAACGGTACATATATCCAGGGGAAGAAGATCTCTCCTGATAAGTGGTATGAAATAAAAGACGGGGACACGATCTCTTTTTCATCTAACTGCACCTTCATGGTTCAGACGATTTAAGTCTTAAAAACCGGAATCAGATTATACCAGGCATGAGAAGTGAGATCCTTTACAGAGGTATATTAGTGTATAGACACAAAATGATCATAAACCGGGTATAGCCATCCCGGAGAAGAGGATTAACCGATATGTGTATTGCAATTCCTGCCGAAATTCTTGAAATTCGTGACGATAATACAGCTCTTGTTGACTTTGGGAGTCTGAAACAGGATATCAGGGTTGACCTTGTGGATGTTCAGGTTGGAGATTTCGTTCTTGTTCATGTAGGATTTGCCATCCAGAAAGTGAACAGGGATGATGCACTTGAGACCAGGGAGCTCTTCAGGCAATGTTATGCTGCAATGGAAGAGGCGGCATAACCGGTTTAATAAATCAGTAGAAAGGGAGGGATCATGTCCCTTAGTTTATCAGCATTGGAAATGCCTGTGAAATTCCGTTGATGATAAACTGAACAGCAATTGCCATAAGCATAATACCCATCAGGCGGTTTACCACCCGGTACTCACGCTGACCAACTCTTTTTGTTATATGGTCAGAGGATATTAAAATTGCATAAGTTATGATTATGGTCAGGATCACCGATCCCAGGATGATCCCAAACTCTATTGGTCTGACAAAAACCGGGGCATCCTGGGAGAGGACTATGACAGTTGTGATAGTCCCCGGGCCGGATATCATCGGGAATGCAAGTGGCATTGAAGAGATATCCTCAGCATCGATACTCTCATACTTTTCAGTTGCCGTGACCTTTGCCCTGGAGGTGCGTCCATACACCATCTCCATGCCAATACCAAATAAAAGCACGCCACCAGCGACTGTAAAGGCACTGATTGTAATCCCAAATAATGAAAGAAGGAAGGAACCGAAGACGGTAAAAAAGATCAGCACCGCCGTTGCAATGCGACATCCGTAGGCCGCAACCTGGCGCTTGTCTTTGGTATCCATAAATTCTGTTATGGCATTGTAAACCAGCAGTGCACCCAGGGGGTTTACCACAATAAGGATGGATGAAAATGCAAAAAGAGAGAAACTTATGAGATCAGTTGCCATGATACCTGATTGGATGTACTAGTAATACACAACCCCGTTTTCAAGGGAGGCAATATTCTCATATCTTTCTGTTGACAGATTGGTGCTGATCACGACCTCCGGAATTACACATCCGAAGCTGTGGGCGGGGAACCAGTAAAGCCCGTCGCCATAAACCGGTTGAACATCATACACCTTCAGGTCTGCTGCGGTAAAGTTCATGGAGACTACACTGACATTAGAGAAGGCAAGTTTTTGCAGGAGCCTGGATTTGATATCATTTTCCCCAAACATAAATGCAAGAACCCTGAATGCATCCTCCAGTGTGTATTCCGTGTGAACGTCGGCATACCCGGGCATTAATGATATCGTGACTGATTCAACTCGAAGGCAACCTTCTGAATCAGTGGTGGCGGCGAATGACTGGGACACCAGGATCAGGAGAGACCCGATCAGCATCACCAGACCGATCTTCATTCTTAAAAGGTTTGGCAATTGCGGTTTAAATCCTTTTGTCAGAAAGAAAAGAAAATGGTATATTATCTCCTGGAAACCAGGGTTATCTCAATTGATGATACATGTGTCTTTCCACTTTCCGTATCGACGACTTCAGTGGAAGTAAAGATGGATTTTTTATCTACATCCTGTAAAAATCTGTTAAGCGCTATTTCAGTGGTGTCAACAGCTCGTGAAATAGCTTTACCCCGTGCCTTGACAATTACTTCCGCTGCCCCATTGTTAAACTGTGTTACAACCGCCAGAACATAGTTCATTACCGGCTTGTTTCCCACAAATACAATGTTGTCGTCCTCCATGCTGACCATAGGTATTACAGGTACCCGCGATCGCAGATCAGTTCGGCGTTCAGAATCGAAGCCCCGGCGGCACCTCTTATTGTATTGTGGCCCATTGCAACATAGCGGATTTGTGGTCTGAGCCTGCCGACGGAAACAGCCATCCCATTGCCTTTCATCCTGTCAAGACGCGGCTGTGGACGGTCTGGCTGGGTCATGTAATCAAGGGATTTCCCTGGTAATGTCGGAAGATCCCTGATAGGGCATGTCCAGTTCATATACGCCTTTTCAACAGTTTCAACAGGGTCTTTGATATCGATCCAGACAGCCATGGAATGCCCATCGATGACAGGTACCCTGTGACAGCTGGCGCTAACAGAGAATGGAGCTTTCACAACCTCGCTCCCATCAAATTTTCCCATGATCTTCATGGTCTCGCGCTCCATCTTTTCTTCTTCCCCGCCTATGAAAGGAACCACATTATCAAAGATAGACATTCCAGGTATACCTTCAAACCCGGCCCCGGATATTGCCTGCATGGTGGCAACCCGTATGTCAGTGAAATGAAAGTTCCTGACTGGTGCCAGGGATAAGGTAAACACGATTGTTGAACAGTTCGGATTTGTCACGATGAATCCGTCAGTTCCTGCATCGCGCTGCAACTCTATCATCCGAAGGTGATCAGCATTTACTTCAGGCACAACAAGGGGAACATCAGGCTCCATCCGGTGGAAACTTGCATTACTACAGACACCAATGCCAGCTTTTGCACATTCCATTTCAATATTCCCCGCAAGATCTGCAGGAAGTGCTGAAAATACAATGTCAACATTTTTAAGACTGTCAGTTCTGGTGTCTGCAACCATGATATCTCCTACAGATTCCGGAAGCGGGAGATCAAGTCGCCAGTTTACTGCGTCACGATACTTTTTTCCTGCGCTCCGCTCGGAGGCGGTCAGAACCGTAAGGTCAAAATACGGGTGATCAGCCAGGAGCTGGACAAAACGCTGGCCCACAGCGCCGGTTGCGCCAAGGACTCCAACACTAACCATACCTCGTACATATATCATAACCAGTAAATATAGTGCACCATATTGGATTTTCGAAAAGTTGAAATGAATCGAACAAATTTATTCGCACGTGTTTGAAACCAGACCAGTTGCAAAAACCAGTCGCTTTGAACAAACCCGACCCACGAACCCCGGGTTTAGTAAAAAAATAGTGTTTATTCCATGGTGATTGCTTCTGCCGGACATACATCCACACAGGAGCCACAGTCAACGCAGAGGTCAACAATTACAACCGCTTTGTCATTTTCCATTGTAATAGCGGCAGCCGGACATTCGTCAACACAGGTTTCACACCCAGTACATTTATCTTTATCAATAATTGCGGTCATTGATATCTCCTCAAAAACTTAAGTGAAATACTTAAAAATAGATTTCGAAGTGGTCATGAGAGGTTCAAGACATCCTTCATGCCATATATTCCGGGCTTTTTCCCAAATACCCAGCGTGTTGCCCTTACTGCTCCTTCTGCAAATACCGATCGGTCATATGCCCTGTGAGACAATGTGACAGTCTCATAGTTCCCTGCAAACATGACTGCATGGTCGCCGACGATATCACCTCCGCGAATGACATGAACACCGATCTCAGAGCCACGTTCGGTCATCCCTTCCCTTCCGTAAACCTCTTCGCGTGGACCGGTCTCCTCCTGGAGGATCTGAAGGATCGTTCGTGCAGTTCCACTTGGCGCATCTTTTTTGTACCTGTGATGTGCTTCGGTCACTTCAATATCATAATCAGAGAACCTTTTTGCAGCTTCCCTGAGAAGGGTCCAGTAGATGTTCATCCCTATGGAGTAATTGGTTGATATTACAGCAGGAACATTTCCCTGTGCGATAGCCTCATCAATCTCTTTACGTTGTTCCTGGTTCAGACCGGTAGTTCCAAGAATTATCGCGCATCCTGCACGGGCTGCCACCGGAACATTTTGTGCCGCGGCCTTTGCGATCGTAAAATCGATGACCACATCTGGTTTTACAGACGAGATGAGATCTGATAATTTATCTGAAGTGACAACAGGGGCATCAAAAAACGTTCCTTCCTTAATGTCCACACCACCAACAAGCTGCATATCCTTCTCTTTGGATATAATGCCACCAATGGTGGTTCCCATCCGTCCAAATGCTCCACAAATTACGACTTTAATCATATCTGGATAAAACCTCTTTTAACTTTGATGTTGTCTGTTCTGATGCCTCGTCAAGAGGCAGGCGGAGCGGGCCTGATGCCATGCCTAAAAGTTCAGCGGCTTTTTTAACAGGAATCGGATTTGATTCGAGAAACATGGCACGAAACAGGGATGAATACAGGAAATGGATGTTTCTTGCAGCCTCGTAGTCTCCTTTCTTTACTAATTCATAAATCTCAATTAAAGGGCGGGGGAAGATATTTGCAGCAACTGAAATAACTCCTTTTCCACCAAGCGAAAGGATCGGAAGAGTCAGATTATCATCACCGGAGATGACGGAAAAATCCTGGTCCCTGGTAAGCTCAATAATTGTCGATATCTGGCTGATGTCACCGGATGCCTCCTTCACACCCACGATGTTAGGATGCTGTGCAAGTTCGGCGACAATGTCAGGGGCGATATTCTGCCCGGTTCTCCCGGGAACATTATACAGGACAACTGGAATGTCGAGATCGGCGATGGCAGTGTAGTGCTTAACCAGACCTGATCGGTTTGGTTTATTGTAATACGGACTGATCACAAGGACACCATCAGCACCGGCATCTTTCGCTGCCCTCGTAAATCTCAAGGCTTCAGAGGTGTTGTTTGATCCGGTACCTGCAAGAACAGGCACCTTTCCGTTGACCTCATCAATGGCTACCTCGACGACCTGCTCATGTTCGGCAAAAGAAAGAGTTGCAGACTCACCCGTTGAACCGCAGGGGACAACACCATGAACCCCTGAGGCAACGAGGTGCGCTATGTTAGAACGAAGGCCATCAAGGTCCAGATTCTTCCCTTGATTTCGTTGAAAAGGAGTAATCAATGCGGGGAAAACACCCTCAAACATGAGGATTACTTTATGAATTTCCCAGTATTTATCTTTCTTGTGATGTATCCGGCGACCCGGTTTCTGACCCTCTTGCTTGGGACATTGGTAGCGCCCATAACAGCTTTCTTATTCTCGTCAAAGTCATTTGTAAACTTCTCTTCGTGGAACTCCAGAAGTTCGGTAGCGATTTTTTTTATGTAAGTCGGCTTTATTCCCATGATATATCTCTCTCAATGAGTTGCATCAATAATGCGCTGTGATATCTTAATAAGATTTGTTGCCACCGATCCAGGGTTCTCACCAAACAATCGCGCGTGGACAGGAGCTAAACCATCTGTTTCTATGATCAGAAGATCAGGAACACCTGAGCCCATTTCACTGCAAAATGCCACAGCCCAGTCCATGGTGGTTATACCGGGCGGGGCTTTTCCAGCAGGACAGGTGCAGATCTCAAGCAGCATGTCATCAGCCACCAGTTTCAGCTCTTCCGAATACCTGACGGTGCAAGCGCACCTGATGTCAGGAGAGAAACGCATAGCAGTCAGGACTCCTGATACCATCAAAGAGGAGTAGTTATACTTTACAGATGGACTAGACCCTTCTGTTTTGTTCTGGCCAGGAGAGAAGACACAGGAACCTACATCGTCCGGTGCCCGGGCTCCATAAAGTGCATAAACAATCTCCATTTCGCCGTCAGGGGTGAGTTGTGGAGCAATACCAGCGATTATCTGGCCTGCAGCCTCCATCAGTTCCAGGCTGACTTTTTCTTTCAATATTGCACTCATGACAGGTCCTTTTTTACCAGGCGACATGGGGATTTATGCATTGTTTGACAGCCTGGAATAAACGAAATAAATTGAAGCTTATACCAATGCGCCCATACAGATCGCATTTCATGGCTACTTCATAGTGATAAGCAAACTGTCTGCATTATTGTAGATAGTTATGCTATATATTCAATATCTCACAGCATTATCCCACAACCCTTAACAGCGGGTATAACGGAAAGTACTGGAGATATGAAACGATGGATGCTTGATGCAATAGTCGGAGTTGGAAGTCTTGTTGTTTTTATTCTGCTAATTTTACTGCTCCCTGCAATTCTACCCGGTGAAATTGGTTATTTAAGTGCCCTGCTCCTCTTTGTGATCACTATCACCGCGGGAGGATATGCCATCAGGGGCGTTTCCACCTGAGGGCTCTTTCTCATTCTTACCCCGGCTGTCTTCAGCCATTTGTGCCGCTCCACTGCCGGGACTTTTTCCCTTCAAGACAAGTTCGCGCTTTTTTCTCTTATAGTAGATGAGCGGGTGTGTGACTTTTTTGCACAGACCGTCAGGGTGAACGCAGATTCCATGCGTCTTCATCGTCGAGCAGAGGGGTGAAGTATACTCTGTGCTTGTTCCTCCCCTTCCGGTAATATGCTCGACCTGGTACATTGTTTTTCTCAGATCAAAGTTTGGAACTGACCCATAAAGTTCGATGATCCTGGTATTTTCCATCCCAATATTATGAAGGAACGAGGATATTGCAAATCTTGCCATATGTGTCAGATGTCCATGACCAGTAACTGCTCCAAGAATTGCCTGCATGCAGGGTGGAAATGCTGACTCTTCTACCTGTCCAAACTCTTCCAGCACCATTTTCTGCCAGTCAGCCCTGATTCGGTCGACTGCCGGCCTGATCTGCTCACAGATTGATGAGGGGACTTTTAATGGCAGGCCACGGGCCATTATGTACCGAAGGCGTTCCCTAACTATCTCATCAAACTCATGGGGGGCCACCTGCACAAGACCTCTCACCACCACCCGGTTAATGAGCCTCCATCGCTCTTCTGCCAGTCTTGATGCCACCGGGATATAATCTACCAGGGATAATTCATTTCCCGTCTCCGGAAGACCTATTGAACTTTTGATGAACCGTTTTATCTCAGGGCTCTCGTCCTGCAGAAAAGCAAACACAACCCATGCCTGGTATCTCACCAGCCTGTCAAGGAAGATCCGATCCTGGGCGCATGAAACAACAATCCTGCTGACCGGGTAGGATGCGATGATGGTGGTGGCCGCCTCTGGTTCATTATAGATGTCGGGGATAGGGGGGATCTCCTTCCCTGAGAAGGACAGCGCATGTTCAACAGTTGAGAGTGCCTCCCTGAGTGCAAGCCTGCCCCCGGGAGAGTCCAGAAACTGGTTAAGTGAATCACCTATCGACCCGATGTACGACTGGGATTCTTTTAAAAAAGGATATTTCGCCAGATCTTTTCGATCAAGAGTGACCATGCATTTAGTCAGCCTCAATCCTGGGTGCAAGAAGGTACTCGACCTGTCCGCTTCCACCGGCTATCTCAAAGGAGAATTTGACAGGATGATCAACCCCAAGGTCAATGGTGACTTTTTCGGCATGGCTCATAACTTTGCCCATATCCTTCAGATAATCGATAGAAAAGAGAGATCTTGCAGGTTCCCAGTTGGATGCGATGATCTCTCCGGCAGAAAACACTCTCCTGATATTATCAGAATCACCCTCAGCGTAAAGGGCAAATTCTTTATTTTCCGGTTCAATGGCAAACCAGATCTTGTCAGACACAATGGAAGCAGATTTTATGACATTGTAAAGTTCTGATCCTGAAATTGTCACCTGACCAGGAAGCTGAATTCCGGGCGCATTTGGATCCTTCTTAATAGTATTCGAATCAAGAAGCGTGATTGAATAATGGTACCCTTCAAAGGTGACATCAATTTTATTTGCTCCTTCCAGATGTTCCAGGCGAATTTCACTTGCCTTTCCCATCATGGAATACGTATTTTTCAACTTTGCAATATCCAATCCGATCTCTCCCGTAGTTGCCTCAAACTGGCTAAATGCCTCCTTTTTTAAACTTAGGAGGATCATAGCCACATTGGCAGTGTCAACTGCCCTTGCCCAGATTTCTGTTTCAGAAAAATGAAGTCTGCATTCAGTTACAAGGGCGGAGAGGGCATCAACGGTATCCTTGAATATATCTGCACTGATCGTTGCTTTCAGCATCTGCGCTCCCTATGCATTCAGGTTGTGATTTAAAACAGATATATGTGCCGGGTTCGCATATTAATGAGGAAGGTACAGGTCGTAAATTTTTATGGGTTCACAATGGAGTAAAGATAAAGCGTATCTAAAAGCAAAGCAATCAGGGTACCGCTCGCGGGCAGCCATGAAGCTTAAAGAGATAATACGTAAAAACCCAATTATTCGCCAGGATGATAACATCCTTGATCTTGGTGCGGCACCGGGAAGCTGGTTGCAGGTCTTAAGAGAAATGACAGGTGGAATTATTATCGGAGTTGATCTCAACCCCATAGTCCCGGTTGAAGGAGTCATCACGATCACAGGTGACTTCTCCGACCCGGCAGTAATTGCGCGGATTCGGGAACATATGCCTGAAGTGAATGGAATCGTATGTGATGCCTCACCAAAACTCTCCGGACAGCGTTCGTATGACCAGGCCAGATCTATCGAACTTAATGAAAAGGCACTCAATGTCGCCCGTCTCCTTCTCAAACAGGGAGGAAACATGATAATGAAATCATTTCAGGGAGAGGACTTTAACTGGCTGTATAACAGGGTAAAACGGGAATTTTATTCGGTGCGAACATACAAGGCCCAGGCTACACGCAAGGGAAGTACTGAGATCTACATCATAGCAAGGAACTACATTGGCGGCTGGCGGGCGCCAGGGGAGGAGCCAGATGGACCTGCATGACAACTTTGGCCGGCCCATCTCAAACCTGCGGATCTCTGTGAACTCGGGATGTAACCTGAACTGTATGTACTGTCACAGGGAAGGTGAAACAAAGCCTGAAACCCCCCTCTCAATCGAAGATATAAAGGCAATCCTTGAAGTTGCCGGTAAATTAGGGATAAGGTCAGTGAAGTTTACAGGTGGTGAACCACTCATTCGCAAAGACATCGTGGAGATAATTCGTGCGGTTCCGCCAGGTATTGAGTCATCGATGACGACCAATGGAACACTCCTTGCGCCCCTTGCCCATGATCTCCGAAAAGCCGGGCTTTCAAGGGTGAATATCAGTCTTGACTCCTTAAACCCGGATACCTACCAGAAGATCACCGGAACCGGCCTTTTGTCAGACGTACTTGAAGGTATTGAGGCTGCCCGCGATGCCGGTCTTACTCCCATAAAGATAAACATGGTCCTGCTCAAAGGGATAAACGAAGGAGAAATTGATGATTTTATCCGCCTTGTTTCAGGAGACCGCCACCTGATCTTGCAGATCATCGAGCTGATGGACCTTGGCGGGTGCTCACTGCACGCAGATCTGTCCGAGCTTGAAGACAAAATTGCGCATCAATCGCGCAAAGTGATAACCCGCCGGATGCATCATCGGAAAAAATACTGTTATGAAGGTGCAGAGATAGAATTTGTCCGGCCCAGGCATAACTCAGACTTTTGTAAACATTGTACACGCATGCGGGTGACCTCTGACGGAAAGCTCAAACCATGCCTGCTGAGAGATGATAACCTGGTGGATATCAGGGGTAAACGAGGTGAAGAACTGTTAAAACTCTTCCTTGCTGCAGCAAAGAAGAGAGAACCATATAACCGTTAACCATGCGGAAATGGTTATGGTTTGAACACCAATCTTTTGATCATGCTTGAGAATAACGAATATGAAAGGGTTTTAAAAACCTTATACGAAAAATCACTGATACTGGAAAATTTATCCGATTTTCATCCGGATCTCAGCTTTTGGTACTTTGATGCCATGGCGCACCTTGATTACACGATCTCCCTGTTTGCCTACAATGCAGATTCACCAAGGAACATGCTCTCGCGTGAATACCTTAAGTATCGTAAAGATCAGTCCATGGAGGGAAACCTGGGTAAATTTGACGGATTTATGAACTGGCTCAGGGAGAACCACCCGGAAGAATATGAAAAGTTCCCCCTGTTTATTCAGAAAATACATGATCCATCAGACATGGCATCGTACCGGTCGTTCAGGATCGTGCTTGACCCAAATGACAAAAAACCTACATCTCCAGCTGTGTTAAATGTCATGATTGATGAGATCTTTGACAAGGCATACCTGGCCTCAATTTATAATGGATCTCCAGTTGCACGGATGTATGACCAGTACATGAAATCATGCTGAACAAGGAGACATGGTGATGGACCCAGCCAGTCTCTGTTCTGAGCTTGTGAAGATCCCATCAGAAAACCCTCCGGGATATACTGACGAGGTCATTGCTTACCTGCAGGATATCTGCACAGGAATCGGTATTGAGACGGAGGTTTTAAAGAAAGGACGAAAACACAATCTCTTATCAAGGAACATGCAGAACCAGACTCTTTTATGTGGTCATGTGGATGTTGTCCCGGCTCTTCCGGAGGGCTGGACCTATCCTCCCTTCTCAGGCAGGAATGATGGTTTAAGAATCCATGGAAGAGGAGCTACTGACATGAAAGGGGGATGTGCCGCTCTGCTGTGTGCCCTGGAAAAAGTGCTAAACGATGGAATTGATCCGGCCGTCGATATCGCTTTTGTATGTGATGAAGAAGGGAATGGTGATTTCGGAATGGAGTACCTGATAAGTAAAGGGTACCTTCACCCGGATGCCTGCCTGATAGCAGAGCCAACTCCAGGCCTGTCACCAGTCATTGGAGAGAAGGGCATAGTAAGGCTTCACGTCACCTTTACCGGTGATGCCGGCCACTCGTCACTTTACCCGGTTGTTGGCAGATCTGCAATAGTCCAGGCATGTTCATTTCTTGAATACTGCGTAAAGGTTCATCAGATGACCTGGCCACAGGATCCACTTGTATCTGAAGTGATTGAAAATACAACCAGCTCACTATCATCTCTCCTGTCTATTCCAAGGGAACTGGCTGCAAACCTGTTAAACCGCGTCTCTTACAATCCGGGTCACATATCAGGAGGGGAACGGATCAATGTCATATCGCAAAAATGTGAACTTGACCTTGACATGAGGATCCCCTGGGGATGTGATATCCCAAACCTCATTGAGATGTTAAAGTCACACGCCCCGGGGGGCACGATAGAAGTTATTGAAAGTGTAGCTCCCACCATAAGCACTCCAGGCAGAATTTGCAACCTTCTAAGTGAAGGTATTGAGATGGTTCACGGAGAAAAAGCAAAACCCGGGGTAACACAGGCTGCAAGTGATGCACGTCATATAAGGGCCATCGGAGCGGAGGTAATCAACTATGGACCTGGAGACCTGTCCCTGCTTCATTCTGTTGATGAGAGCGTTCCGATTAAGATGCTTAACCAGTGCATGGACGTATACGTTCATGTCCTTTCTCACCTTAACAGTTCCTGAACAGCTCAAGTCGTTCCCTGGCATGGTGGTAATCAGGATCAATCTCCAGTGTCCTGGTGTACCATATCACCGCATCGTCCTGCTTTCCCTGTTCTTCATATGTATGACCGATATTGTATGCAGCATCAGGATATTCAGGACTAATCTCCAGTATCTCCAGGTAAACAGAGACGGCCTCATCAAACCGGCGAAGAGCGGCCAGTGCATTTCCCATGTTCAACATGGTCAGGATATGATCTGGCCGGTCATAAAGGACCTTTTCATAATACTCAAGTGCCTCTTCATACCTTTCCATCGACTGTAGTGTGTTTGCAAGGTTGTATCTTGCCTCAAGGGAATCAGGCTCACGTTCCAGGGCTTTAAGGTACATCTGCTCAGCCTCAGGGTAGAATCCAAGGTTCTGAAGTGCAAGCCCTTTATTATTCCAGTATACGGCAGGCCCGGGGTCTATCTCAAGGACTTTTTCATAGCAGTCAAGGGATCTTTCATGTTCGCCCATCATCCCCAGGGCTACTCCTTTCAGGTTCCATAATGCAGGGTTCTCCTGATTGTCCTTCATCAGCTTTTCAAGGGATTTTAAGGCCTTTTCAGGCCTGCCCCTCTGAATATCCCGAATAACCGTTGCAGCGGTATAGGCTTTTTTTGCATTCATGAATTTCTGACCAGCCAACACCGTGTATAGATAAGATACACGGCTGCATTGATGATAATAATGAGCAGTGCAAGCCCAAGGACGATACCAACAGGTCCTGACAAAGCCTTTTTCATACCTCCGGCAATACTTCCTGGAAGTGTTAAAAGTCCAGGTTCTTTTCTTATGATATCTTCTGCCTGTGGCTCACCCACATCCTTCTGCGCCATATCCTGAACGGGCTGCATCGTATCAACAGGTTCGGGTATATCATGTTGCACCGGTCCTGCCTGGACGGGATCGGCTGACCCGGGCTCTGTTAAAAGTCCGGATATATTCTGTGTATTATTTTCATCCTGGTAATATTGTGCAGGATGAGGGGGTGAAAGAAGTTCTGGTTCGTGTATTACCTGCTCTTCCGAGGAATAAGCTGGATATTCCGTCACCTGTGGTTCTCCTGCAACAGGCGGAAGATCTGGAATACCAGGCATAGTAGTCTCATTTGAACCAGCGAATGAGCTCTTTTTCTCTAAAAACAGGGCATAAATTGCAGCTTCATGTATCGCCCCGCTTACTTCTCCGGTAAAGTGGTTAGACCTGGTCCGCACCTGTTCCCAGGATGCAGTCTGGGGTAGATACTTGAAAACCTGTGGGTTTAATGCCATTGTGTCAGAAATCCGTTCAAGAGGTATATGAATGGAAAGCACACCTTCAGGGTTAAAGTAAGTCCGTTCCGGAGTGATCTCATAGGCATACCCGGAAAAGGTAAGCGACAGGTTCAGGTCAGCAGGCGCCAAATCGGAGATCGATCTTGACATAATAAAAACCTGTTGCAGGAACTGGCCTGAAGGAGAGAAGAGAAGGGTGTTTTTATCAAATGAAACAGCAGCCATTCCGTCATCAGATGTGAATTTTTCATCCCTGTCAAGTCCGTACTGTATTGATGGATCCGAAACTGAATGCCTTTCATCATGAGCCTCGGTGTAATTATCCATCTGCTGACCGACGGGTGATGGACCCTCAGTCAGTACAGGCATGGGAGTTGAGACAGGAACTGACATCAACCCGATTTGCTTGCCGGTAAAAAGATTAAGCTGCTGTGATGCACCAGGCTCAAAGAGAATGGACTCCGATGCAGGTACACCATTTACCTGGAATGTAACTACCAGATCTCCAGACTGGAACTCATTTTCCGATACATTTACCTTCAGCCTTGGGTCAAAAAGTCCCGGCCCTCCGAAAAATCCGTCTACATCGGTGACAATAAAACCTTTTGGAACATCCTGGATAAAAGCCGTGATGGTGGTCCCTGCAGGGGCTGGCATTCCGTCAATCAGAACATTTCCGAAATATTCAGCCGGAAGAGGGGGGACTGCCTGGACAGGCTGAACAGATAAAATTATAATGGTAAGTATGAACAGGAAAAGCCAGTGCTTGTTCGATCTCATGCTGGTACCTGATTTGTATTCAGATAACATGAATCAATTCCAGCTGGGGATAGAACAAAACCGGCCTCACAAAGAAAACTTATTTATATGTTCTCGAGAACCTCGTAGCAATGAAGGTGGCTGCAGAGAGAATTACCGTCCTGGCAGTGGACGATGAAATAGAAATTCTTGGAATAATCAGTCAGTACCTCTCCGAAGATGAGAATTTTTCCGTTATCGGAGCAAGCTCCGTGGCTGAAGCGCTGGAGATAATGACTCACCATGATATCTCTGCTGTTGTTTCGGATTACCAGATGCCAGGAACAAATGGTATTGAGTTTCTATCTCTTTTAAGAGAGCAGGGGAATACGGTCCCCTTTATCCTTTTTACAGGGAAGGGATGTGAAGAGGTAGTTATCCAGGCATTAAACCTTGGTGCAGATTTTTACATAGTTAAAGGAGAGGAGCCTGCCCTTCAGTTTCAATTGTTAAAAATGCAGATCCTCTCCCAGATTGAGAAAAAGAAATCTGATGAAGCCCTTGTAATAAGCCTTAAGGAAAACCGCCAGATGTTGTCACAATTACAGGCAACCCTTGAGGCTACCGAGGAGGGTATACTGGTAACTGACAGGGAAGGGTTTATCCAAAACTTCAATAAAAAATTCTTACACCTGTGGAACCTCTCTTCAGAAGATATTCAAAATATCCATATTGATACATTCTTAAACAGGTTCTCCCATGAAATTTCAGACCCACTCATCATATCAGAGATTGCTAAGACCGGGGATGAGCCACGATCCCTTAGAAGACATACCCTTCATTGTCCTGACGGAAAAGTGATCGAGATATTTATTCTCCCCCAGCAATGTGACAGACATATTATCGGGACAGTATACAGCTTTCGTGATGTAACCTCCAGGGTCAGGGCAGAGACTCAGCTGCAGGAGAGCCGGGAACGATTTAGGATACTCTTTGAACATTCCCCTGTAGGTCATATGGCCATCAGCCCTGATGGGAAGATTGCCGAGGTAAACAAAGCCTGGCTTACCTTGGTTAAAAAAACACGTGAAAATGTAATTAACCAGTCGTTTGACAATATTATTGCCGATGAATCCAAACCACGCTTCTTTGCCTGCCTGAAAGAGATTCTCAAGTCAGCCCAGAAACACAGCCTTGAACTGGTGCTGGTTACCGGAGAAGGGGAACCAATAACTGTTCTTGTTGACGGGAGCGCAATAAGGGACAGTAATGGCACGATAACTCATATACAATGTATATTAAGGGATATTACCAGCCAAAGAAAAACGGAGAAGAAACTTCGATGGACAGAATCCCTGCTTGCCGAGATAGTCCGGATGCTGCCTTTTGGAATATGTATCACGAAAGGTGAAGATCTTGAAATATCCTATCATAACAGGCACTTTCTGGATATCTGGGGCACAGATGTATTTTCCAGAATACCGGGGACTGGAGGCCCCACAACACTCAGAGATTTTTTTTCTGCATCAAACGATCTCGTAGAACATCCAATATATTCATGGAATCCTGATGTTTGTAAAAACCCGGATATCTCCTGCAGGGATATTGAACTTCCTGGAAAGCGTGTTATCAGGGGATTTAGCAGGCAACTTCCTGGAGAAAAGAAGGAAAATCGTGTTCTCTGGGCTTTTGAAGACATAACAAAGTTCAGAAACCAGGAAGAAGAGATTCGCAGGTACGCACGGAAAATTGAAGTCCTCAGCAGGGTTATCTCTCTCTCTGGCAGGGCCGGTTCAGTTACTCATCTTTGTGAGCTCTCACTTTCAGCCCTCATCTCGGTTTTACATTTTGAAGGAGGTGCATTTTATCTTCTTCCTGACGAACTTGAAAACCCGGTTATGGTTGCAAACTCAGGGCTTTCGCAGGAGTTTGTAAATGAAACAACCAAAATTAACCCTGATGACTATGCATTCCTCTATTCAGAAGGAAAGCCACTTTTTACCAACAATCTCTCATATATCATGCCAGAATTCGCCAGTAAGTGGGGAATTTCAGGATCTGCATTTATTCCTGTATTGTCCGGTGAAAAGATCACAGGTTCGATTCACCTGGTAAGTAGCAGACCAGCCCTTGTCTCTATTGAAGAGCAGGAGGTACTGCTTGGGATTGGAAGAGAGATAGGAAATGGATTCCAACGTCTTAATGATCAGAAACAACTGAACGAAGAGAGGAGAAATCTTGAGAATCTGGTTCAGTCAATTAAAGAACTGGTTATCGTAATCGACGCTTCGACCTCAACCATTCTTGCGGTTAATGACGAGGTTGTAAGAAAGACCGGCTTTTTCAAGGAAGATCTGATCGGCCGGAAAATTTCTGAGAGTAAGACTCCTTTCCTTACATACCTCCCGCTTGAAAAAGCAACAGCCGATCTTCAGCAGGTAAGGTACGCAATACCTCAACCAGACAGTTCAAAGATCATAATGGAAGCAAAAATAACCCCCGGAACGTGGAACGGGAAAAAGTCCTATTTCTGTTTATGCAAGGATATCTCATCCATAATCCTGGCCCAGGATGAGATCCGCCAGTCCGAGGAGCGACTCAATGCCATATTTCTCACAAGCCCGATTGGAATAATTCTGTTTGATCCAGATGACACCATGATACAGGTAAACCCAGCAGCCCTAAGCATGTTTGGAATAGTGGATCCGCTTGATCTTGCCAGGTACTCATACAGGGATGATCCGAATCTCTCAGACATAATTAAAAAGAAAATCCAGAACCGCGAGGCATTTACCACGGAGATGTCTTATGACGTGTCAAAAATTAGATCATCTGAGCGAAAACAGCCTGCCAGTTCTGATATGCTTTATTTGAGGATGATGGCCGTGCCGGTAATCTTTTCAGAACAAGAGGTGCGAGAAGGATTCTATGTCCTGGTTGAAGATATAACCACCCAACATCATGTAGAATCAGAGCTTCGCCAGCTTACGCAAAAACTTGGCAGGATCATGGATGCCAGCGATGATGGATTTTTCTCCTACCACATCCAGGGAGATACAATCTCCCTCTCACCCCGCTTAATCCAGATGGTTGGCCTTTCTATAAACCGGGAGGTATACCCTCTCACAAGCATCCTTCAATATGTTCATCCAGATGACCGGGACATAACACAGTCCTTCTTTCACTCTTTAAAGGGAGGAGCACAAGAGGCCGTATCAAGTGAAATCAGGATAAAAAGCCTTGAAAATGGATGGATCTGGGTTTATATCCGGGGGAAAATAACCGGGTTTGATGAAGAGGGAGAACCACAAAACATCGCCGGAGCAGTTACAGACATTACCAGAAGAAAAGAGAGCGAGCAAAAACTTCTGGAAAGCGAGACTTTTAACAGGGTGCTGATTACCAGCCTTCCTGAAAATCTCATGGTATTTGACAAAACCGGCACCATACTGTTTGTGAACGATAACTCATCACATGCAATGCAGATGGCAAACGAAGAAATTGTAGGGAGAAATGTACTTGATTTTGTTGTGCCTGAAATGCGTTCATTTGCCAGATCCCAGTACGAGAAGAGATTCCAGGGAGAGTTGCTTGAACCATGTGAGATACGGATCCTGAGACCAGATGGCAATGTCATCGATGCAGAAGTTCAGGCTACTATTATCTCATATAAAGGAAATCCTGCAGCCCTAGCCCTGATAGCGGATATTACCGAACGGAAACGAGGCGAAGAAAACCTTGAACGATACTCTGAGACTTTGAGAGAGACGGTTGAAGCTCTTGCATCTGCTAACAGAAAGCTTAACCTCCTCTCCAATGTTACAAGGCATGATATTTTAAACCAGATTCATATTATCACGAGTTACCTGGCACTTCTTAAGGAGATACCGATCGATTCTGAAACCGGACATTTCCTTGAGAAAATTGTAAGTGCAGTCGGATTTATTCAGAGGCACATTGAATTTACAAGAAATTACCAGGACCTCGGTCTTCATACCCCTGTATGGCAAAGTCCGGAAGAGATCATAAAAGAATTGAATTTTGCGAAAAAACACCTGGTTATGCATCTTGACAATCTTGAAATTTTCGCAGATCCCCTTCTGCCAAAAGTTTTTGAAAACCTGCTTGACAATACGCTCCGCCATGGCATGAATGTAAATTCTATCTCAATAGTGCACGAAATTCAGCCAGATAATCAGTTAAAACTCATATGGGAAGATGATGGAACAGGGATACCTGATGATATCAAAACAAGAATTTTTGAAAGAGGATACGGAAAAAATACTGGTCTTGGCCTGTTTTTAATCAGGGAGATCCTCTCACTCTCTGGTATCTCAATATATGAAGATGGAGAAGATGGAAAAGGTGCACGATTCTGCCTTCTCATCCCGGAAGATAAGTACAGGTTTACAGGTAACATGAACGGGAAAGGCACCAGATAATCTTTATTGTCGCGAAATTTTATTATTGATCGGAAAATGGTGAGGACATAGTAACATCTAAATAACAATCGTGATAATAATTCTAAAGGTAATATCATGCATATACCAGACGCATTTATTCCGCTTCCCCAGGCTGCAGTCTACTGGATTGCAGCAATCATTTTTCTTGCCCTTGCAATCCGGTGGGCAAGGTCTGAATTAAACGAAGATAAAATCCCCTTGATTGCAGTGCTTGCTGCAGGTATCTTTGCCCTGCAGAGCTTTAACCTGCCGGTTTCAATGGGGACAAGCGGTCACCTTGTTGGCGGTGCCCTTGCAGCAATCGTACTTGGTTCACCTTTCGCTGCAGTCTTCATCCTGACGCTGGTTCTGATAATCCAGGGATTTATTTTCGGGGATGGCGGAATAACCGTGATGGGCGCAAATATCCTGAACATGGGAGTTATCGGTGGATTTGTTGGTTATTACTCGTTCCAGGGACTTTTGAAGATATTAAAAAATCCATATATTTCAAGTGCTGTTGCAGCATGGCTGGCATGTCTTATTCCTTCCCTGGCCTGCGCAGTCGAGATGTATGTCGCAGGAACATTCCCGCTTGTTCCTGGCCTTGTGGCGATGGGACTATACCATGCAATCATTGGGGTAATAGAAGGAATTGTGACTGCGGTTATCATCTATGTTCTTTTAATGGCCCGCCCTGACCTTGTGGAAACATCTGTAGGAGTTGCTTCGGCATGATGGATAATAAAACATTTATTATTGCAGGTATTCTCATCTCACTATTCATCGGGATAATGGCAGTATTCCTCGCATCCGGGGATCCGGACGGGCTTGAGAGCTCAGCCCTGGTCATATCCGGACAAAAGACACTAACAGGCCTTGCACCTGAAGATGGGGACCCGGAAGCTATCGGGACAGGCAGCTTTTCCTATACTTCACCGATGCCTGACTATTCACTTGATGAAGAGATGGGATCCATGGGAGGTATTATTGCAATAGTTGCCGGGACACTGATTACACTGCTTGTAGTCATGGGTGCCTCATATGCAGTCCGGTTAAGTAAAAACACATGATACTAATTTATCAGGTATTTTAACCAATTTTTTTACGGGAAATTTCAGTAATATTTCCACACAGGAGTAATCCATTATACTGAAAACCTGCATTTCATTCCAGGTGCTTTGATTTTTTTAAACCGGAGACTATCATACCATGCATATTATTGAGACAAGAGATCTCTGTCATACATATAAAAACAACATAGATGCATTGAAAAATATCTCGTTTATTGCGCCACGAAATACAAGAATTGCAATAATAGGCCCAAATGGAGCAGGTAAAAGTACACTCTTTAAACATTTCAACGGGGTGTTAAAGCCAACCAGTGGAAAAGTCCTGATCAGGGGAGAACCGATAACAAAAGAGAATATAAGGGAAGTCAGACGAACAATCGGTCTTGTCTTTCAAAATCCGGATGATCAGATCTTTTCACCAACCGTAGAACAGGATGTGGCATTTGGCCCGGCAAATATGGGGCTTGATGACGAGACGGTAAAGCACCGGGTTTCTGAATCATTACGAATAGTTGGCCTTTCAGATTACAGAACCAGGGTTCCACACCACCTGTCTGGGGGAGAGAAGAAAAGGGTTGCAATTGCAGGCATTATTGCAATGGAACCACAGGTGCTGGTTCTGGATGAACCTACAGCAGGCCTTGATCCACAGGGTGTAAGGGAGATCATCCGCTTTATTCATGATTTTACCGTAAAGTACGGGATGACAGTTATCTTCTCAACCCATGACATATCCCTGGTTGCTGAACTCGCAGAGTATATTTATGTCATGAATAATGGATCATTTGTTGCAAAGGGGACGGTTGCGGAGATTTTTTCACAACCAAATCTCCTGACCAGTGTCCGATTGGATCTTCCCGTACTGCCAAAGCTTATCTCTTCCCTAAGAGCCCGTGACATTCCGGTAGAGATGGGGTACACCTTCCAGGAGGCTGAATCTGCGTTTTTAAAGGCATTTGGAAAGGATGTATGATCGAGGATTTATTTGACCTTGAGCAGGTGGCTTTTCGGAAAAGTATCATTCATTCACTGGATGCCAGGGCGAAGATCATCGTCTGTTGTGCAGCAATTGTTGCACTTGTTGCCGTCCCTTATTCTCCAGTGGTATACTCCGTATCTGCAGTTTTTTTCACGCTTTTTCTTCTTCTCTGGGGTTTGTCCGGGATTCACCCGGCTGAATACTTTAAAAGACTGCTTCTTGCCGTTCCTTTCGGGTTTATGCTCTGCGGTTTTCAGATTTTTTTTAAAAATCGTTATTACACAGAATACCACACCCTTGTTGAGCTTCCATTCGGAATTAATATTTTCCTTGAGTCGGTAGAGTTTGCCTCGATATTGCTTGTGAAGTTCCTGGTCTGCTACTCGTTTATTATATTGTTATCCTCAACTTCACCACTACAGGAACTTCTTGAGGCAGCAGGCCGGCTCAAAGTTCCCCCTGAACTCATCCTTGCCCTTGCCATGATGATCAGGTATCTCTTCGTATTTGGCTCAATTTACCAGAAGGTGACAGATGCACTCAAAACAAGACTGTTCGATCCTTTCGATAACCGGCTTTCCTACAGGTACCGTATTGTCAACATGGGATACATGATGGGGTCGTTGTTTATCAGGTCGCTTGAACAGGGAGAACGGACATATGCAAGCATGCTCTGCAGGGGATATGGTCGTGACAGTTATATTTTCATCAGGAAAAAGCCGCTGGTCTGGTCTGATCTGATATTTCTGGGACTTTGTCTTTTAATCATCATTCTGGTTCCCATCTTTTTCTGGTATGACCTGTTCTCTTTTATGAACCAGTTCATGCCTGCCTGAAGAATGTTCACCCAATTTCCGGGCCAGTTCTACCTGTTCATATTATGTGCATAACGGCATTGAATTATTCCGTGATCCCGCACGGGACAGGATGAACAGCCCGGATTTTTTTTGCATATCCTGTTACCCAGATATACTATCTGTGCGTGAAAGTCATTGTACAAGGGGATGTCTTGCGGCAAGCGGCTCATGAAAAACTCCTGCATCCCGGCATAGGTTATGTCCTCCGAAAACCACCCCTGCCTTGAGCCGATTCGCCGTGTATATGCATCTGCCACGAAGACGGGTTTTTCAAGGGCATATAGCAGGATTGAATCCACCGTCTCGGGCCCGAACCCTGAAAGCTGCAGTAACTCCTCCCTGACCATAAGGCAGGGCAGGGAAGCCATTTTGGATATCTCACCATCACAGGTGTCAAGAAACCAGGAGAGAAAGATCATTATCTTCCTGGCTTTCTGATTGTAATATAGCGAAGACCTGATAAGCGGGGCGATTGTATCAGGACCAGCTTTAAATAACAAGTGTGGTTCTAAAAGCCCGGCATCTTTTAATGCACAGACTGCCTTGTGTGCGCCGGTCCATGATACGCTTTGCGCCAGTATTGCACCGATTATCGTCTCAAACCTGGACTCAGACGGCCACCAGTGTTGCAGTCCGTGGGCATCCTTTAATGCAGAATAAAATGAAACAAGGTGCGTTATGGTGCATTCACTCATTATGCTTACAGGTGTTTGAAAAGAAGAGGATATAACATAATGGGCGAATCCACAAAGACATAACTGCCGTCATGACTGATTCATTAAACAACACTATAGTAAAATCCCCAGGAAAGCCGTCCGTGATGAAACATCCTTTTTTATTTGCTGACAATATACTAAGGAATGACCCGGATATTAGTAAAGGGATTTATATTAGATGATTTTTTTGATACATTTGACCTTGTAGGTGACCAGTTGTCTAAATCCCTGATTCAGAAGATCTTTTCAGAGTATGAAGAGGAATTGAAATATGATCCGGAAGATTACAACGTGGGTTTTGACTGTGAGGTTTTACTTACTCTCCTTGGTGAGCATGAAAAAGCGGTAGAACTATTGAATAACTTAAATATCGATGTCTCTTGTGAAGCAGTAACCCGTATGCTCAGACTTGCTCATCATTATTCATATTTGAAGGATTCAGCAGGGGTAGAGAAGTCATTTCGTTATTTTTTTAAACGCCCGTGTGATGAAAATGTGAAGGTAGGCGCATTTATTGCAGCCGGCCGTTTTGGTAACCGGGGCGGTATGATAAGGATATGGAAAGATCTTGTCAAAGAAAAAGGTTTTCAAAACCAGAAATTTAGAGACGAGGTAATTGATGAACCATTTTCGTGGACCTGCCTTTCCGACCTGCACATACGTGAATGGAATGAGGGAGTGAAGCTTCTTTACCAGTATGACATCAGGGAAAACCGGGACATTGAATTGTATGGCCTGGTAACAACGCTCCATTACAAGCTCGGGTTTGTCTACAATTCTGTAGTTGATATTATTCAAAACGAGGGACCATATGAGGCTTTTTATGCCATGATATCCGGTAAAGCCATCGCCACAGGGATGCAATCCTGGATGACATTTTACAGGGATATGGTCACTGTAGATGAACCAAAGATATACCAGGAACTTATCATGCACCTGGAGGGGGCAAGAAGATTCAGGTCATTATTCTCCCTGGGCGAAAAGTTACTCACATTATCTTCAACAAATTTTAATGCTGACATACATTTTTTGCAGAACTTACTCCTGGAGACTGGAGGAGACATGTACCAGCTCTACACACTTCTGGATCTTTTCACTCAGTCAGGAAATGACATTGATTATGTGGATCTTTTAGAGATGGTTATCAATCTGGACCCGGACATTGCGGAAAAATCCCAGATACGAAGAGATATGAGCGCTCTTCTTGGGCCACTGCCACCTTTAAAGTTTGTATAAAGAATAATCCTTGTTACCGTTTTACATTCCAACCACTATAGTTCTCAAAACCGGTTATGGCAAGGTTTTGTTCTGTTGTGAATAATTGTGGAGTCACTGCCTCCACAATTATTCATATAAAAAGGATATCTATTCTTTGACACAGAACTGTCTTTTGTATCACACCACCATTCATAGTTATGGAGGTATTGAGGAGTTATTCCTCGTTAAAGGACATCGTAACAGTTCCAGGAAAGGGTCTGTAAAAAAATTATCATTAATAAAAACATTTTTCTATGTGTTTGGCAGGATAAATGAGTACTTCCTTACCCAGTTTGCTGACCAAAAAGCCCACGATAATGGTGAGTTTTTCACACCAGTAATCTTTTATATAATGAATTGTGGAGACAGTGTTGCCACAATTATGCTTCATAGGATAATTTTGTACTGTATTCAATTTTTACACAATCCAAGGATACGAATACGACAAGATTAAAACGATATATTTTAATTATTTACACATTTTTAACTCTAAAAACCTTCCTACTTGAGGATCCAGATCGGGTTCTTGAAATTTTCATTATCAATAAAAACATTTTTCTATGTCTATCATTATAGAACTTATATCATACCATCAGATCACCACCCACACTTTCAATAGAACCTCAAATATTTATACAATGCAGATACCATGACCGTTAACCAGAATCCTGAACAGATTGCCAGGGACACCATCGACCGGAAACTGATCGAATCCGGGTTCGCGGTTCAGGATCGAAAAAAGATAGACTGGAGGGTATCTCCCGGAATTGCGGTCAGGGAGTATCCGACGGATGTTGGTCCTGCCGATTATGTCCTGTTTGTGGACCGGGTTCCTGTTGGGGTTATTGAAGCAGGTTAAGAATTATTTGAATAATGTCAGAGTGAACAGGGTTTAAACATTCTAACAAAGGAATTACAGAACAGATCATGCCACAACTTGAACTCATCGAAGCAATTGAGAAACGTCTATGGAAATCGGCGGATAATCTCCGTGCTAACTCCAACTTTGCCAGCAATGAATATTTCCTCCCCGTGATGGGACTCATCTTCCTTCGTCATGCATACAGCAGGTATCTCATGGTGAAAGATGAGATAGAACAGACCCTTCCAAAGCGTGGCGGAAAAACCCGTGCTCTCACGAAGGAGGATTTCTCCCAGAAGAGTGCCATCTATCTCCGCCCTGAAGCACAGTATGATTACATGGTCTCTCTTCCGGATAGCAGCGACCGTGCGGGTGCAATTATTGCAGCGATGGAGTCGATCGAGGAGGATTATGATCTTGAAGGAGTACTTCCAAAGGAAGAATACCGGGCTCTTGAGAATGATGTCCTGAAACAGACTCTTTTGATCTTAAACCCAGATGAACTCAAACAGGCTTCAGGTGATGTGTTTGGCAGGATTTATGAGTATTTCCTTACCCAGTTTGCCGACCTCAAAGCCCATGATAACGGTGAGTTTTTCACACCGGTATCCCTGGTGTCACTCATTGCCAATATCATCGAACCGAAGGTAGGTATTGTCCTTGATCCGGCCTGTGGTTCGGGTGGTATGTTTGTCCAGAGTGCTCATTTTGTCGAACGGTTAAACCAAAATCCAAATGAGCATCTGACATTCAAGGGGATGGAGAAGAATGCAACCACCATCCGACTTGCGAAGATGAACCTGACTGTTCATGGTCTGGAAGGGAATATCATGAAGGCGATCACTTATTACCAGGATCCCCATGAACTCTTTTCAAAAGCGGATTATGTGATGGCAAATCCCCCGTTCAATGTTGACGAGGTGGATGCTGACAAGGTAAAGAACGATCCCCGTCTTCCGTTTGGTCTCCCCGGAGTAAATAATCAGGATAAGGTCTCGAACGGAAATTATCTCTGGATCAGTTACTTTTACAGTTACCTGAATGAAAAGGGGCGTGCCGGGTTTGTGATGTCTTCCCAGGCATCAAGTGCAGGACGGGACGAAGCAAAAGTCAGGCAGAAACTGGTGGAGACCGGAGCGGTTGAGATCATGGTCTCTATCCGGTCTAACTTTTTTTACACCCGGACGGTTCCCTGTGAGCTCTGGTTTTTGAACCGGGCCAAGCCGGAAGAGATGAAGGATTCGGTCCTGATGATTGATGCCCGGAATATCTTCCGGAAGGTGACGAGGAAGATCTATGATTTCAGCCCTGAGCAGGAGCAGAATATCCTTGCTATCGTCTGGCTGTACCGGGGCGAGACAGAGCGGTATCTTGATCTGGTATCCCGGTACTGTGAGACGATGCTGAAAGAAGCTGAGTCATCGGTCAATTCCGGAGATGAGAATCTTCTCAATCAGTTCTGCCAGAAGATGACTCTCCTTTCAGACACAGCCCGGCCCTATATCATCAGGCTTGCCGGTGATCATGCAGCGAAAGAGATCTTCTCCGAGCTCGAAGGAGAGAACGCCAGGATTAATGAGGACATTGCCGGGTTTGCCAAAGCTACATCCCATGAACTGAATCTCTGGAAGAAGCAGGATACTTCGAATGGTGGGCTTAAAAAGGCAGT
>Ga0255346_1001446_pt1 | contig 33298 bp, 22 predicted proteins | sample wastewater_treat_FD_194410 | JGI IMG/M metagenome (GOLD analysis project Ga0255346, IMG submission 194410) | Wastewater microbial communities from Lulu Island WWTP, Vancouver, Canada - plant22 | ecosystem: Engineered > WWTP > Wastewater > Unclassified | place: Canada: Vancouver, British Columbia...
TTCCATGCGCGCGTGACCCATCCGGTGACCGGTGCCGGTGTCGATGATGCTGTGTTTCTGATCTACCGCGCACCGCACAGTTATACCGGCGAAGATACGCTGGAGATTCAGGGGCACGGCGGTGCGCTACCTTCGCGCCGCCTGTTGGAGGCGGTACTGGCGGCTGGCGCACGTCTGGCCGAACCCGGAGAGTTCACGCGCCGCGCCTTTCTCAACGGACGCATGGATTTAACGCAGGCCGAGGCGGTGTGCGACTTGATCCGGTCCCGCACCGAACGCGCCGCACATGTGGCCCGCGCCCAGCTCGACGGCGCGTTAGGGGGACGCGTGGCGGCGCTTTACGATGCGGTCACGGCAGTCTGCGCCGAGGTGGAACATCTGCTGGATTTCGACGAGGGCGAACTGCCGCCTCTTTTTACAGAGCGCGCAAGTGCGCGGTTGACGGCGTGCATGATCGAGATGGAGCAGTTGGTAGCGTCGTGGCGCGAAGGGCACCTGATCCGCGAGGGTGCGCTGGTGGTCCTGGCCGGACGTCCCAACGCCGGTAAGTCTTCGCTCATGAATGCCCTGCTGGGCACGCGCCGCGCCATCGTACATGACCTGCCGGGCACCACACGCGATGTAATCGAAGAGTCGCTCGCGCTGTACGGGGTGCCGCTGCGGCTGGTCGACACCGCCGGTCTGCGCGACACGCAGGACGGCGTCGAGCGCGAGGGCGTCGAGCGGGCGCGCGCCGTGATCCATCAGGCGGACCTGATCCTTTATCTGGTGGATGGGTCGGTGCCGCAGTCTGAAACGCTGGATGAGGTTTGTGCGGCGTTACCGGCTGGGCGCGTGATGGTGGTTGTTACGAAATGCGACCTACCGGCGGCGGCGCCCTTGGAGATACCGCCGGAGCTGGCTTACATGCGTGTCTCCGCGAAGAGCGGCGAGGGGCTGGAAGCGTTGAAGCGGATGGTGGCCGAGACCTTGGGCGTGACAGAAGAAACTTACGGGCAACCGATTGTCTCGCTGCGGCATATCACTGAGTTGCGCACGGCGCTTGAACAAAGTCAGGAAGCGCGCGCCGCGCTGGACGCCGGTGAAAGCGGACTGGTGCTTGCGGCCGGTCATCTGCGCGGCGCGGCCGAAGCGCTCGGACGCATGATCGGGCGCGTCTACACTGAAGATCTGCTCGACACCATCTTCAGCCGCTTCTGTGTCGGCAAGTGAGGATGACGGCTTGACTTTTATGGGGTCACAGGAATATAACCAAACACGGAAGCGAACGTGCGTTCTTGAAACGGAAGGAGTTGTTTCATGAGAGAATCCCGGTGCCTTAGTCGGCCTGATTGCCGGATGTTCTTTGGAGCCGTGTGCGCCGCCGTGAGGCGGGGTATCTATACTCATCGCTCTCGGGCGCTCGGCTGACCACTGGGACCGGGACGTTGGCGCCCTTCACGCTCGCGCCGCTCCATGCGTTCTTTGAGGCGGCGCCGGCCCTCGGCTGTGATGAGTTCGTTGGCCTTCGCACGCTGCGCTTCGGTCAGGTTGTCGCGGATCACCACCAGAATCTGCGTGGAAAGCTTGGCTTGTTCTGTCCGCATCGTGCCGATGCGCTCGACCAGTTTCATGAGTTCTTCTGTTGATTGGCCGGGTTCAGCCAGAACTTTTTTTGCGATGTCCGCCTGTTGAAGCGCGGCCATGTGGATTTCCTCATCCAGCGTCCTGAGCCGCGTATCAATCTTGTCCATCTCCTCCTTAAGCTTCTGTGCCTGCTCCGAATGGATGCCGACCTTCTCCATAAATTCTGGATTCATAACCTGTTTGCCCACCCAGTTTCCATAATTCAAAGAGCGCGACATCATACGTGGACGTTCGCGGTTCGCCGCCGCATCGGGTTGCTGCGCAAAGAGAGAGGCGCTGACAAGCGCAAAAATGAGTGCCAGAGTGAGATTTTGCATGGGTTATTTCCTCGATGTAAGACAAAAACCAAGAAAGAAAACGGTTTTCTCATCGCTTTTATTGTCGGTTGTTCATAAAATTTACAGACTGTGCGAAAATGCACAACCGCTTGTCGTCCCAAAAAACGCATGTTTTCTGCTCATCCGTAGTGATTTTCTGTCGTTTTCGACGCATCGCGTGATAAATCCAGAAAAACGAAAAATAAATCCGAAATGGTAAAAAAATATTTTTTAATCATAACATACTTATTGTGAACAGGTTACAACTTTTCCACTATTTCACTTTACAGGTTTTCCCGAGGTTTCTCCCTTCGCCCTCCCTGTTAACAACTTTTGTCCATCTTCCGTGTCCGCACCCGGGTTCACGGTTCGGGATCGACATAACTACTTCAATTTGGCTGGGTTAGAGGCCTGATCCATCCTGTTGATAACCTGTTGATCGATTGATTATTCTTTCCCCTTGAACGGAAAAGACAAATATGGTTCAACAGTGTTGTTACCACGGGTTCTCTTTTCCGTTTTTACCTTCTCACCTTGACCTGTTTTTGTGTGTCCTATGAATGCTCTCGAATTATGGGAAAAAGCGTGTGCGCACTTAAGGTGCGCTCTGAACGATGACGTCTACCTGCGTTGGATCGAGGGTATCAAACCCTCCTCCATCCGCGGTAATCTGTTTGTCCTGTACGCTGATAATGAATGTCATCAGGCCTGGCTGGAAGACAACTATCAGCAGGTCATCAAGGAGGCGTTACTTCTGGCCGGTGCGCCGCAGGATCTTTCGGTCCGTTTCGAGGTCGAGGCCCGCGATCCAGCGGTCCTGAGAGCGGAACTTGAAGCGGCAAAACCCAAGCTGGATCCCAAGCAGACTCCTTCAGGGAGACGCCGGAGCAGACAACCGATCGCCAATGGGAACGGCAGTCCGCTGAACAGTGCTTTCACGTTTGAAAATTTTGTCACCGGCCCTTCGAACAGTTTTGCGCACGCGGCGGCGCTGGGTGTCTCGCAATCACCCGGACGTGCCTACAACCCGCTTTTTATTTACGGACAAACCGGAATCGGAAAAACCCACCTCATGCAGGCCATCGGCCATCGCGCCTTGCAACTGCCCGGCACAAGCGTGAGTTATGTTTCGACCGAGACTCTGCTCAACGAGTATATTGAGTCGCTGGCCAAGCGAACAACGACGAATTTCCGCAATAAGTACCGTAAGACGGATGTCCTGCTTGTGGACGACATTCAGTTCCTTGCCGGCAAGGAGCGGTTGCAGGAGGAGTTTTTCCATACTTTCAACGTCCTGTATGACGCACGTAAACAGATCATCATGACCAGCGACCTGCCGCCGCGGGAGTTATCCGGGCTTGAGCCGCGTTTGGTCTCACGCTTCGAGTGGGGACTTGTCACGGAGATCGAGTCGCCCGATTTCGAGACCCGTCTGGCTATTCTGCGCTACAAGCAGACATTGACCAAAGTCGGCTTGCACGATGACTTGCTCACTTTCATTGCCGACAATATCAAATCTAACGTTCGCAGCCTCGAAGGTGCATTGACGCGCGCGGTCTCCTTCTCGTCTCTTAACCCAGAAATTCCGATGACGCTGGATGTTTTACGCAATCTGCTTAAGGACCAGTTGAGTGACGAACGCCAGAAAGAACTCTCTTTTGAGGATATCCAGCGCATGGTAGCCGATTATTTCGACCTGCGCCTAGCCGACATGACCAGCAAGCGCCGTCCTCGCTCGGTCGCCGCACCACGCCAAGTGGCCATGTTCCTCTGCCGGAAACTGACACGCTCATCCCTTCCTGAAATCGCCAAGGCATTCGACAAAACGCACGCCACCGTCGTACACGCCTGCAAGACCATCCAAGACCGTATCCAAGTCGAAGACGAGTTGCGCAACTCCGTGCATGAAATCACGCGGAAACTGGGGCGCGATCCTCTCGCCTCGCAAATCTGACCCTCTTGATAACCTGTCGATATCCTTATGGCATGACGTTCATCACTTTTCAATTTCTTCCGACTTATCACCACGCGCTTTTTTCGTATCCTCCCCGCTGTTCATATCCCGCCCTCTTGTCAACAAGTTACCGTTGGTATAGAGATTGACATAACCTTTTAAAAATCAGGATGTTATGACGTTTTTAACAGAACTTTTATCGCTTACTGTTACTTCTAATCATTCTTTACTTTAATACCCCTATTCCGCTACACTAGGGGCTTCACGTCACGAAAAGCGGAAAAAGTCGGGACGGTTTTAAGGAGTTTAGGAAATGAAGTTTTCCATTGTCCGGTCCAAGTTTCTTGATGGTTTGCAGAGAATCCAGAATGTGGTTTCTGGCAGAGGAACGTTGCAGATCTTGCAAAATGCGATGATTGAAGCAGCAGACGGTCGTCTTTGTATGACCACGACGGATCTCGATATTTCTGAGCGTTGCTATGTCGAATGTCAGATCGAAGAGTCTGGGAGCACAACACTGCCGATCCGTCGGTTGGCCAGCATCATCCGCGAACTGGATGAAGGCCAGATCATGGTCGAGGTCAACGAGGACGACGTGGCGACCGTGCAATCTGGATCATCCTACTTCAAGATCATCGGTATGTCAGTCCGCGATTTTCCGCCGGTGCCGGTTACCGAGGGTAAGTTCTGTTACCGCATTGATCAGGGCGTGTTGCGCGAGATGTTGCGCAAAACCAGCTATGCGATCTCGCAGGACGAGACCCGCCGTGTGCTGAACGGTGTGCTGATGGCGTTCAAAGATAACAAACTGACGATGGTCGCAACCGACGGTCGTCGCTTGGCTCTGGTTGAGCAAGAGATTGAGTTTCCGCCGGAGGCGGAAGCCGAGTTGATCCTGCCCAATAAGGCCGTGACCGAACTCATGCGCCTGCTCAGTAACGAGGGCGACCTCAAGGTGTACGCACAGAAAAATCAGGCGGTCTTCGAGATCGGAACGACGATGATGAGCAGCAAGCTGATTGACGGTGTTTATCCCAACTATCGTCAGGTCATTCCGGGGGCGTGTGATGAGCGCGTCGTGATCGAGCGCGAGGCGCTACTGTCGGCATTGCGCCGCGTGTCAGTCGTGACAACGGACAAGTCTAATGCCACGCGCCTGACCTTTTCGGCCAATCAATTGACCATCAGCATCAATACGCCGGACGTTGGCGAAGGACGCGACACGCTCCCCGTTAAATATGCCGGCAAAGAGATCTCGATCATCTTCAATCCTGAGTATGTTATGGATCCGTTGAAGAACATCGACGACGACGAAGTCTATCTCGAGATGAATGACGGTCACAGTCCAGCGTTGCTCAAATGCAATGTGCCTTTCTTGTACGTCTTGATGCCATTGCGCATTAGTTGAAAAAACGGGGTTGATTTTATCGGTCTAGCTCGGGTATGATCCTCCCCGCCTCTTTTTTAGAAGGCTGTCTTTTTTGCCTCATGGTGTAACGGTAGCACAGCAGACTCTGGATCTGCTTGTTTAGGTTCGAATCCTAATGAGGCAACCATTCCAACACGGGCGGAGCCCGCGTTTAGTGCGTTAGTGCATGGGGGCACGGGTTTTCCAACCCGTGCCACGGACAGGAATGTCCGTACTCCTGTTCTTTGGAGGTTTATGTAAGACAACGACTTGGGCGAAAAAAAAACGCAAAAACCTGTTTTTTGGCTTGCAAGGTCTGCCCCGTTTAGGTTAATCTGTGCCATACAACGAAAGAATGGTCTCGATTGGCGGCGCGGAAGGCGGGTGCCTTCTCTCTGTTCGTCGGGATTTTGAAGGATTACAGTCAATTAACGCACTTATAGGAGGGTTTCTTAAATGAACCTGACTTCAAAGCGTATGCTACAGTTTTTGTCGGTGTGCGCGGGCGCTTTTGCGCTCACGGCAGCGGCACAAAACTTTAATGTCCAAAACGTTTGGGTCTCGGATAACTTCGAGGCCGAAGGGGACGGCTACACGAATGCAACGCCTGGTTTGGCAGCCGGGATGTACAAGGCATACGTGTGGGGCGGTAACATGGGAACGGATTACACGAACGTGGCGTGGGGAGCCGGGGCAGGCGATGCGTCGACCATCGTCGGACTGGCTGAAGGTGACTCCTACGGCGGGGCGCTTCCGATCACCAACACCAATGCTCGTGCGCAGGCGCTCAAGCTCGAGACCGAAGGTCAGACGCTGACGCGCTACGTCGCCTTCGAGAACATCGACGACGGTTCGACCACGGAAGGTATTCCTCGGACCCGGCCGAAAGCGATCGATTTCTATGATGCGCCGGTCTACGTGGATACGTTGATCAAGTTCACGCCGAGCGAAGATGATCCCGATCCCGAGAGTACCGACCCCCTCATCAAGGTCGCGGTCTTCGTGAACGCTAATTCCAATCTGGTGGTCCGCCACCTAAAGTTCGATGGGAGTAATCAAATCCCCACAAACAGCGTGATTGAAACATTGGAAACGGGAGCCGGTTCCGTTCCGCTGGTGATCAATCCCGAGGCATGGTACCGTCTCACGCTCAAGTTGGAAAATGATGGAGTTCAGACGGGCTGGTCGTATATCGAGATCTGGTTGGATGGGACCAAACTGACCCACGCTAACGCAGCTCTCAATGCGACTACCTTCTCCGGTGGATCGTGGTTCTTCTCGCTTCGTACGTCGGAGGGCTCGTTCAGCCAGGTTTCCTTCCAGGGCACTGGTTATGTGGACGATCTGGTCATCGCTGATGGTATCACGCCCTTCAGCACAACGGCAGGTACAACCCTTACGCTGGTCTTCAACGACAATCTGCTGAACGTGTTTGACATAGACAATGTGAGTGTCTCGTCGAACGCGACCATCACCAGCGGTGACACACTGAAGATCTATACCGAAGACTGGTACCAGATCAACAGCATCACCGGCGATGGCATTACGTGGACTGGCGATACGCCAGGCGAGTTGGTTACCAACGTGACCGGTACGATTTCGGCGGATGTCGCCGGCCGTACGGCCACGATCAATGCTGGCCTGTACACCGGCACCATCCAGACCGGCCTGACCGGGCCGTACGCAACGGTTCCGGCTGACAAGGTGGCTGCATGGGCCGTCGCCAACAACCTGGCTCTGGCGAATGTCCTGCTGAATGCCGGAGACTACCTCGACAACTACCTGATGAACGTTGATGTGGATGTCGAAACGGGGATTGAAATCACTTCAATCGTCTATGATGCGGCCAAAGAGGAGGCGGAGATCACGGTCGAGGCGGTCAGCACGGAGGTGGACTTCAATGCCATCAACGGCGAGCTGGTGGTGTGGACGACCGACAACTTGGGGACGGCGTTCGGCCAGGCTGAAGAGGAGAAGTTCTCGTTCACCATCGACGAATTCGGTGAGGTGGTCACGTTCAAGGTGAAAGCGACAGCCGGCAACTTCATCCGGGCGCGCGTGCAATAAGTACGATACCCTGATATGACAGTCTGATTTAAGACGACATGCGGAGCCCGCGGCATTGCTGCGGGCTCTGCTGTTTTTATCCCTGCTTGTCTCATTCTGACCGACGTGATACGATACCCCTGAACTCGATTCATCTTTTACTTTCACTCATCAGGGGAGAAACCATGAGCTTGGGCAATGTTTCACGTCGTCATTTCCTGGCCGGGACGGGCGCCTCGCTGGCTGTGCCAGCCATTCTGTCATCCGGATGTGTCAGCGCCAAAGGCGTGACCGCGCGCCGTCCGCTGCCGTCCGAACGCCTCAACGTCGGCTTTATCGGCTACGGCACGATGGCGCACGACAATATCGGTAACTTTCTGAATAACGATCAGGTGCAGGTCGTCGCGATCGCCGACTGCAACAAGGAGTCGAGCCTGTACGGCTATCGCGCCGAGCGGCAGGGCGGCCGCGAACCGGGCCGCCGTCGCGTCAATGAGTTCTATGCCAAGAAGCTGAACCGTCCGGATTACAATGGTTGCGCGGTGTACAGTGACTTCCGCGAGCTGTTGAATATGGACGGCCTGGACGCCGTGGTGATCAGCACGCCCGACCACTGGCACGCAATCCAGGCGATCTGGGCCGCGCGCAAAGGCAAGCACATCTACTGCCAGAAGCCGATGACCCTCTGCATTGCCGAGGGGCGTGCAATGGCCAATGAGGTCGCGAAGGCGGGGATCACGTTCCAGGTCGGCTCGCAGCAGCGCTCGGACAATTACTTCCGCATGGCGTGCGAGTTTATCCGCAACGGCCGCATCGGCAAGTTGCAGCGCATTGAGGTCGGCTTGCCCGGCGGCCATTCCAATTGGGGAAAGACGCCGGAGCAACTTTCCGAGAAGCCATTGCCTCAGCCGCCGGACCATTTCGGCGCGGCGGGATTTGATATGTTTCTGGGGCCCGCGCGCGAGCGGCCCTTCATCCCGGCGATCCACTCGCCGATGTCCTGGCGCTGGAACCTCGACTACTCTGGTGGCATGATCACCGACTGGGGTGCGCACCACCTCGATATCGTGCAGTGGGCGCTCGGCAAGGACGACAGCGGTCCGGTGGCGGTCGAGAACCTCAAGAGTGATCTGCCGCCGGCCGATGCGATCTTGAACACCGCCGGGAACTACAGTTTTGAGGCGGTCTATGCTGAAGGCACCCGCGTCTTCGTCTCGAACAAATATCCTAACGGTGTGCGCTTCATCGGCGAGGGCGGCAAGGAGATCTTCGTAACACGCGGCAAGCTGGAAATGAAGCCGCAAGAGCTGATCCGCGAGAAGATCCAAGAGCATGAGATCAACCTCTACAAGAGCGGCCAGCACGAGCGCAACTTTATCGATTGCGTGTACAGCGGCGAGCCGACCATCACGACCTGTGAGATCGGTCACCGTTCCATCTCTATCGCCCACTTGGCCAATATCGGCCTGCGCCTGGGACGCAAGCAGGTGAAGTGGAACCCCAAGACCGAGCGCTTTGTAAACGATGCCGAGGCCGACAAACTGCTCTCCGCACCGATGCGCGGCGCGTGGACGCTGAACATGAAGGTGTAAATGGCACAAGAGTGGAACATCCGCCCGCGCGGTCGCGTCTGTTCGGTCTGCGCGCAGCCGTTTGCCGACGGGACACCCTGCGTCTCGGTGCTGCGCGAGACCGAAAACGCCTATGAGCGGCTGGACTGCCATCCCGTCTGTTGGCGGGACTTTGCGCACGACTGGGAGCCCTTCAGTATATGGGAGGGCGTCTATGAGGCGCCCCCCCCGCCACCGGCCAAAGACGAGGCGCTCAAGAAAGAGACGGCTGAAAGTCTGTTGCGTCGCCTGATCATGCTCGAAGATCCAGCGATGCAAAATGCCATGTACGTGCTGGCCGTGATGCTGGAACGCAGCAAGCAACTGGTTGAACGGGACGCCAAACCCCACGAAAGCGGCGGCATCCTGCGCGTGTATGAGCACAAGAAGAGCGGCGATACCTTCGTGGTGCTTGATCCGCGCTTGCGGCTCGACCGTCTCGACGAAGTTCAGCAGCAGGTGGTCGCCCTATTGAGCGGCACACAGCAATTGTAGCGGTGTCGCGCGGAATACCGCTTGCCACCGCACACCAAATCATTTACCAAGCTTGCAGAGCATTTGCAAAGGGGGTGGAGTAAAAGGTGATAATCGGTTGGTGACAGGGGCGTGCGAAGATCATGCTCCCGACTGCGCACACACCAAACACGCACTTGACTCGCATGCCCCCTGTCATCAATCGATTAAAAAGGTGTGATGGAATATGCCTTCATTTGACGTTTTACTAAAAGGCGGCACAGTCGTGGACGGCACGGGCGTGCCGTCGCACGTGGCGGATGTCGGAATACAACGCGACCGCATCACGGCAATCGGCGATCTGGCGGCGGCTGAAGCGGAACGGTGTATCGATGTCTCCGGGTTGGTTGTCGCGCCGGGTTTTATCGATGCGCACGCGCACTCGGACGCCTATCTGCTGCTGGAGCCCGACGCGCCCAGCAAGCTCGCACAGGGCATCACTACCGAAATCAACGGCCAGTGCGGCGGCTCGGCCGCGCCGCGTCTGGGTCGTGCGCGCCTCTCGTCCGACTGGGCCTCGCACGTCTATCCGCAACTCGACGCCGCCACGCAGACGCTCAGCCGCACCCCTGCTGCGCCCGCCTGGACCACCGTGGCCAGCTATCGCGCACTCTTTGATGCGGTTCGTCCGGTTCTTAATACCGTCCAGTTTATCGGCCACAACACGCTGCGCGCCGGTGTGATGGGCTATGAACCGCGTCCGGCCACCCCAGACGACCTGCGGGCGATGTGCCGCAATTTGGAACAGGCGCTCGACGAGGGTGGGTGGGGACTCTCCACAGGGTTGCTCTATCAACCCGGCAAATACGCCGAGCCGGAGGAGATCACTGCGCTTGCCCGTACCGCTGCCGCACGCGGCGGGATGTACGCTACCCACATGCGCAGTGAAGGCAAGTATCTGATCGAATCGATTGAGGACGTTCTGGAGCTGTCGCGCTGTACGGGTATTCGCGTTCAGATCGCCCATCTCAAAACCGCAGGCCCCGCCAACTGGCACAAGATCGACACCGCGCTTGAGCGGCTCAATGCCGCGCGTGACGACGGCGTGCCGGTACACAGCGACCGCTACCCCTACACCGCCTCCGGCACTGACCTTGATGTAGTCTTGCCGGACTGGGCCTCGGCGGGCGGGCGCGACGCGATTCTCGCCAATCTGCGAGATCCGGCGGCGCGCGCGCGGATCGAGGATGAATTAAATGGCGGCGGACATGACTGGGCTTCCGTCATGATCGGTGGCGGCTGGAGTGAGACCGTCCGTGTTTTCAGCGGACGCACGCTGGCCGAAGCTGCAGACGCGCTCGGGCTCACGCCCGGAGCGACCGTCTGTCGTTTCGTCGAGGCGGACGAGACTCGCACCGGCGCATTCTTTTCTGGCATGTGCATGGAGAACCTGCGGCGGATCTACGCGCAGCCTTGGGTGATGCCCGGCAGCGACGCCTCACTGCGTGCGCCGTGGGGTCCGCTCGGCCAGGACCACCCCCACCCGCGCGCCTACGGCACCATGCCCCGTTTTTTACGGCTGTTGACGGGCCGTGAACCGGATTTCGCGGCGCTCAGCGAGCCCGAAGAGGCGGTACGCCGCATGACCACGTTACCGGCGCAGGCGTTCGGTCTGCGCGACCGCGGCGTGTTGCGCGTTGGCGCGTACGCCGACATCGCGGTGTTCGATCCCCGGCATTTCACTGATGCTGCCACCTACGCGCAGCCGCATCAATTCGCGCACGGCATGCGGTACGTCATCGTTAATGGTACGCTCTCCTTTTCTGGGGGACGCTTCACCGGCGCGCGCGGCGGAAGGTTTCTGGAGCGATAGGCAACGGCGCTGCGCGCGGAGTTTGCATTTAAGGTTTAGGCTTTTCTAAAGTCGCATAACAAGCAATTTTCTCATCTCATCTTAGTGACCTTCCTTTGTGTGCGCAAAAACTCCTAAATCCTAAATCCTAACTCCTCCTTGACTCAGAGGTGTCCGCGCTTGATGATCAGTGAAAGCACCGCGATATCTGCGGGATTGACGCCGGGTATGCGTGATGCTTGACCTAGGTTTTCAGGTCGCACCCGCATCAACTTTTCTCGACTCTCAAATCTCAGACTCGTCACCGCATGATAATCCAGCCAATCTGGGATCACCACCGCTTCTTCATCTTTAGCCCGCGTTGCGGCCCGTTCTTCTTGTGCAATGTATCCCTGATATTTAATCTGCGTCTCGATTTGATCAATTACGGCGTCCGGCAGGTCTTCACGCCGCTCATGCAGCAAGTTATAGCGCATCTCCGGACGCGCTAGCAGTGTTAACGCCGGAACACCCTCTTGGCGTACATGGCGCAACCGCTCCAGTTCCTCTTCGATCTGCCTCGCATAGTCACGGGTTTGCGCCCGACAGACTAATGGCGCGACACCGAGGCGATCAGCCTGCTCCATCAGTCGATAACGGGCATTGTCCTGTCGCAAGATCAGGCGGCGTTCGGCGCGCGAAGTAAACATGCGATACGGCTCGTTGGTTCCTTTTGTGACCAGATCGTCGATCAGCACCCCGATATAGGCATCCTGACGGCTAAGGGTAAACGGCTCGCGTCCTTGAACCCGCAAGGCGGCATTAGCACCGGCCATGAAACCTTGCGCGGCGGCCTCTTCATATCCCGTCGTGCCATTCACCTGACCGGCCAGATAGAGGCGGCGTATGCGCAGGCTTTCGAGGGTGTGCCGCAACTCGCGGGCATCCACGCTGTCATACTCTATGGCATACCCGTCGGCCAGAAACTCCGCTTCTTCAAGCCCCGCCACGCTTCGCACCATGGTGCGCTGTATATCACGCGGCAAGCTGTTCGAGAGTCCGGCGGGATAGATCATGGCGTCCGGATCGCGCCCCTCCGGCTCTAAAAACACATGGTGGCGCATCGCTTCCGTGAATTTGACGATTTTGTCCTCGATCGATGGGCAATATCGCACACCGGTGCCAGTAATTGAGCCGCCATAGAGCGAACTTCGCGACAAATTGTCGCGGATAATCGCATGTGTCTGCTCGTTTGTGTGGGTTAACCAGCACGGAATCTGGTCGGAACCGGGTTCCCAAGGCCCCGGAATGTTCCACGTGGAACATCGGGTCTGTATCGAAAAGAACGGAGGCGGCTCCGCGCCGGGCTGGATCAGCGTCTTTTCCCATGCGATACTTGCCGCAGAAAGCCGGGGGGGCGTGCCTGTTTTCAGTCGGATTAGCTCAAACCCGGCGTTTTGTAGCGAAACCGCAAGGGCATCCGCCGCCGGGCGTTCGTCACCGCTGCCGACAGTCACCTCTTCGCCGATGTGAATCCGCCCGCGTAGTGCTGTACCGGTCGTCAGGATCACGGTCTGGGCGGACACGGTGCCGTGTGCCGCGCATACCACGCCGTGAGCAACACCTTGATCAATGACGATGGCTGTGACCTCGTCCTCGAGCACGGTCAGATTCGGTGCCGTTGCAATGACCCGCTGCATGCGCCGTGTGTACTGGCGTTTGTCGCACTGCACACGCGTGGCCCTGACGGCTGGGCCGCGGCTGGCATTCAACGTCTTGAACTGAAAGCCGCATAGGTCCGCATTGAGGCCCATTTCACCGCCGAGCGCATCTAATTCCACTACGAGATGCGATTTGGCCAGTCCGCCGATCGACGGGTTGCACGGCATTTTGGCGATCGCCGACTGCTGTCCCGTGATCAGAAGGGTACGGCATCCCATGCGTGCCGCCACAAGTGCCGCCTCCACACCGGCGTGCCCGCCTCCGACCACCAGAACCTCATACTCATGCGTCGGCTTGCCGCAGCCGGACAAATGGGTTGAAGATGAATTCATAACACATGCAGTATACACCTTCATGCGTTAAACAGCAAACGGTGGAGATGTGGCATGGTTCGGGTTTTTCTCTCACAGAGGCGCAGAGAAAACGGAAGTTTTTTGGGGCTACTATCGTCGCAGGTCGCGGGTTGCGGCACCGCTTTTGCGCGTCGCTTTGCCGCCGCACTCGTGCTTTAAAAGCGGCGTCGCGCGGAATACCGCTTGCCGCCGCACTCCAAATTTTTTCGTCAGACTTGCGGGCACGTTCAACTTTAACGCTCAACGTCCAAATAAACTCCTAAATCCATGCGTCGCGCCGTGCGGCAGTGCGTGCGCGGCGTGGCAGTGAACTTCCGTCGTAAAACTATTGACAGGCCCGCGCGATGTCAATCGATACGTAAATATCGAAAAGAAAAGCGAAATAAAACGACGTAATATATTGATTATCAATGAGTTATGTAATGTTAGCCGCATGTTAGTTCACTGCGTCAAGAGAATCGGATCAACAGTTATCGACCAGTTATGAACAGGCACTTTTGGCTTGATTTTTGCACGTCAACGGGTATGAAAAAGGCCCCTTTCGTAAGGGGCCTCGGCCTTTTTGATTATTGCCGCGCTTACAAGCGCAGGTCGGACGGCGGGGGTGTCTGCGTACTGGTCAAGTCGATCGCCTCGGGCTCGTCTCCGAAGAGCGTATCATAGCAGCACGCCATCAGGCAGTAGGTGAGCGGCATCGTGAAGAAAATACCGACGACACACAGGATCATGCCTAAGCCTCCGATGAGACCGGCGATCATCGCAAACAGCAGCGGTACGGTGAACGATCCGCTTTTGATCAAGACAAAGACCTTTTTGATGGCATCGATCGCTGTAGCTTTTTCATACGCGATGAATACGAGCGCCCACAGGGTCACGACAGAGACGACCAAGTCGACCAGCCCCCCGATAAGTACCGGGAGGCCCCCCATCGCCATCAGGAGGCGTAGCACCGCAACCACGACAGCCGTGATGACCATCAGCAACAGTGCCTGCATAAACGAATCAAGGCCTTTGAACACATCGCCGGCCTGAGGTTTGTCAGGATCACCCTTCAACAGCCGTTGCGCGATCAGCAGCATGCCGACCATGAGAGGGCCTGTCAGCAGGCCACAGGTGATCACCGAAACCACAGTCGCCAATAAACCGCCCAGGATCAAGACGCCCATGTTCGCTTTGAACAGCCGCCAGCCTTTTCCTACCTCTGCACCGATCTCGATCTTCCTGACTGTCATTACAAGACTCCCAGCGCTTATCGCGCGCTTCTGCTCTTAACTAGGTTACACAAAACAAAACCATCACCGTTGTAGGAGAGTATGCAGTATCACGTGGCATTTGCCAACTCAAAAAGGACAAAAAAGGGTCAGAAAACAAAGGGACGCCACTTGCGTCAGACGGGGGAATGTGGCAGAATCAGCGCCCATTGTGAACGAAGCGACTTTTCTTCAGCTTTGCGAACACCTTTCGGATCACCTCTGGCTGCAGGGGCTGTTGGTGGCGGTGGGCACCTGTTTTCTGGAAGATGCCGCCCGTTGCGGCGTGGGACTGCTGGTAGCGGCAGGCCACATGGAGGCGTGGGTGGCATTGATCGGCATGTTTTTCGGAGGGATATCCGGCGATCTGGGGCTTTATCTGACGGGCCGTTATGCCACGCAGTTCTTGCTCAGCCGCCGCTGGATGGATGCTGGCCGGCTCACGCGGATGAAAGAGGTTTTCGCCTGTCATGCGGTCAAGGCTGTGTTGTTTTCGCGTTTTCTGCCGGGGGCTCGCACAGTGGCCTACAGCGCGGCCGGCGTGGTGCGTTATCCGTTCCCGCGCTTTTTGGCAATGCTTTGCGCGGCTTCGCTGGTGCAGGCGTTGCTTTTCCTGTGGTTGGGTGCCTTCATCGGGGACCACATTCTGCCCTATCTGCGACAGCCGCGTTTGAGTGTAGCGCTGATCGCCGCAGTGGTGCTCATCGGCTTTCTGACGCACCGGGCGCTCGCGCGACATCGCGCCCGGACGGGGAAAGAATGAGCACACGCCACGCACACGGCCACGCACACGGAGGTGCGTGGGTACGAGAGGGACGCGGAGTGCAAGGTGGCGGGCGGCGACGCAAGCACCGCCGAAAAGCCATTCACTTGCGCGCCAGGGCCGTGAAGGCGCAGGTGTAGAGTGTGCCGCCGATCGGCTCCCACGGATCTTGCGCACCGGCTTGGCGGCGGAGCTGCATGCCGTCGCGCACGGTCTCGGCACGCGCCGTGTCGCCGGCGGATTCAAAAGCCATGACCTTGGCGTAGTCGCGGTAGCAGTCGGCTGCGTCGTCCTTGGCAGTGAGGTTGACGGTCAGGCGGCGACCGAGCGCTGGGAGGCCTTCAAACGCTTGCCCTGAGGTCATCAGCGTGTGGGCGGTCAGCGCGGCGAGACCCTCAGAACGGCTGGGCGAGCCGCGATGATATGCGACGCCGCCATCGTCGCGCGCGGCGCCTCTCAGCCAGACCAGTCCTTTACGCAGCGGGATGTTCGCTTGACCGATCCCTTTTGCGGCGGCGGCGGCCAGCGCCTGCACTTGCCAAGAGGTCATGGCGGCGTTGCCCTCGGAGCCGGGCTCGTAGTCCCAGCCGCCTTCGACGCTCTGGTTGGCGCGGCTGTAGGCCACGGCGCGTTCGAGCGCGGCGGCGGCAGGGCCGTCCTGCGGGGCAAGCGCGGCCAGCGCGTAGGTGGCGAGCGCGTGATTGTAGGCGCGGACACGACCCGTGCCGCCGAATGCGCCATCGGGGGTCTGGAGCGCGGCCAACGCATCGCAGGCGCGCCGCACGTCGGCACTGAAGCGGTCGGCGGGATCGCGTGCCAGAGCGAGCGCGGCCAGGGCGGTCAAGGCCGGGCGGTAGGCTGGGTCACCGCCGTGATGTGCGGGCTGCCATGAGCCGTCCGCCTCTTGACTGGCGGCGAGCCAGACGGTCGGATCGGCGGCGGTCGGATCGGCGGGGCGATCGAAGAGGGTCAGCACGGCCAGCAGGCAAGCGGCGAGACCGGCGGCGGCCCAATACCAGAGTCTTGGTTTTTGGGTTTCTGGTTTCTGGTTTCTGGTTTCTGGTTGCACGTCGAGGGTTGGGTGGGCGCGTTCGTCGGCGACGGCGGCCAGAATACGCGAGGTGAGCAAGGGGGACGGCTCGTGTTGGGGGAGGGCGCGCAGGCGGGTGACCAGCGCACGGAAGGCAGTGGCCTCGGCGGCGGGCAGCTCGCTCAGGTGGGCGTACAGGTTCATGGCGTGTCTCCTCTCTTTTCCACTAACAACTCGCGCAGTTTGGCGAGCGCGTTGAACATCCTTGACTTCACGGTTCCGACCGGGATCTCCAGAATCTCTGCCACCTCGGCATAGGGCAGATCCTGATAGACCGCCAGCTCGATGACTTGGCGCAGCCCCTCGGACAGAGCCGCCAGCGCACGCGCGAGGTCGAGATCGCCCGCCACACCGGCGCTGGGGGCGGCCGGGGCGGCGAACTCCTCGTACGGTTCGGCAGCTAGACTCTCGGCCAGCCGCTGCCGGCGCTGCCTGCGGCGCAGTTCGTCGATCCACACCTGCCGCGCCAGCAGGAAGAGGAAGGTCGTGAACTTGGCGCTCGCCACATAGCGCTGCCGGTAGCGGTAGAGCCGCAGGAAGGTCTGCTGCACCAGGTCTTCGCTGTCGTATTGAACGCCGGAGCGGATGAAAAAGTTCAGCAGTGATTTTTGATGGCGCGAAACCAACAGGGTAAAGGCGGCCTCGTCATCTTGACTGCGCACGCGCAGCATGAGGTCGGCGTCGTCCAACTGTTCGAGCGGCGCACTGTTCATCGGCGGGTTCACTCCAACTGGCGTTTCTTGCTGAATGCCTCGTCGGATGTGCCTTGAGCCGGCGTGGTGACGCGCTGGAGCAGCGGGGCGAATTTTTTGACGGTGAGCGACCGGTCTTGCAGGCGGGCGCGGTCAGCCTCGTGCGGATTGAGCAGGCCGAGGGTGCAGAGCACGGCGATGGCGATGAAGGCTTTGACACCGCCGATGATGCCGCCGAGCAGCGCATCGAAGGGCTGGATTACGACCAGCTCCAGCGCTTCTTTCAGCATGCGGGTGATGAGCAGCCAGACGGAGAAGCAGGCCACGAGGATCAGCATGAAAGTGATCAGCCGCGCGGCGTAGGGGTTGGCGGCGAGTAACTTGGCGGCCAGAATGGTGCGTTCGAGCGGCGCGAAGCCGAAGTAGCCGATCGCGGCGGCAGCCAGCAGGCCGACCAATCCGCTAAGTTCGCCGGAGCAACCGCGCATGAAACCACGGATCACCAGCCAAGCAACGGCACCGAACGCCAGATAATCCAGCGGTGTCATCTGGGTCATAAAGGCGGGCATAGGGGGCTCCTCGTTTATTTCGGCAGTGCGTTGACCCACTTTTCGTAGGCATCGCGTCCTTTGTCCTCTGGGCGCAGCAGTGAAAGATAAAACTGGCCGTAGGCGCGCGCCTCGGGATAGCGCCCCTGAGCGTGACGGATGCGGGCCATGAGGTCAGCGCTCTCCGGGGTGAAGGGGGAGCGCGCGATGGCAAGATCGAGAATACGCTCGGCTTCGTCGTAGCGCCTGAGCTGCACTGCCAGACTGGCGGCCTGGAGCAGGCTGTCCTGATGGGCGGGGTTGATGGCGGCGGCGCGCTTGAAGGCCTCTAACGCCTCGGCCGGTTGTTTCTGATCGCGGTAGAGCTTGCCCAGACCGAAGGCGGCGTTGAAAGCCAGCGGGTCGGCGGCCAGCGCTTCGCGGTAGCATTTGAGCGCCTTGGTGAACTGCCGTGCGCACTGGGCGTCGATCCCCTCATGCAGGCGGCGCGCGGCGAGGTCGGGGTCGCGGCGGCGCAGGGCGTCGAGTTCTTCGGCCTTGGCGCGTTCCAGCGCGGCGCGCAGACGGGTGATCTGGTTGCGCGCTTTTTCCCGATAGGGGTCGGAGGCGCCGGTGAGGCGCACGAAGAGTTCAAACTGATCAAGTGCCTCTTCGCGCAGCGAGTAGACGTTCAGGTAGAGGGCGCCGAGGTTGTAGAACGCGGGTGCGTAGCGACGGTCGGTCTGCTGGGCGCGCAGCAGGCAGAGGCGCGCCTGGTCGTTGCGGCGGAGTGCGGCTTCGGTCAGTGCGAGACCGGTGAGGATGCTGGCGCGCGACTCATCGCTGGCGGTTTCCGCTTCCAGCGCTTGGCGGAAGAAGATCTGGGCCTTGGGCAATTCTTTGGTGTAGTAGGCGAGCTGGCCGAGTCCGGCGAGGGTTTCGCCATGTTTCGGATTCAGGTCGAACGCGGCCTTGAAGGCGGCGGCTGCGGGATCGAGCTCGCCCTTGAGCAGGTGGGCGCAGCCAAGGTGATAGTAGAGATCCGGCGAGTCGGTGATGCGTTGCGAGGCAAGCGTCAAGTGGGTGATCGCTTCGGGGTAGTTCTTCTCGCCGAAGGCGGCCATACCGCGGCGCAACGCACTTTGTCCGGAGTCCGAACCGCAACCGGACGCCAGCAGAACGCATACGGCGCATAGGCAGGTAATCTGAATGCGAATCATGGCGGGCAACACCTCGCGTCCCCTGCTTCGGCCACCCGGCCGACTTTTCACTTCAGGGGAGTCATCAAATACCCGTCATCATACCGCAGCGCCGCCGTTGCCGCAACATCGGAATCGCAAAATCAAACGGTCGCGGTTGATGCGCGAAGTTGACGCTTGGGAACGCCGCCATTTTTACACTCGTCGTTGCGAACCACTGCGTGGTCGCAACAACGCTCAATCTGGCACTGCGATGCGGTAGAAGCCGGCGGGGGCAGTAGCGGGCAGGAGGAGGGTGTTGGTGACCGCTGTGGGCGGGAGGTTGGTGTAGAACGCACTCCAGGGGCCGGCGGGCGTGTCGGCGCGTTCGACGCGCTGCGTGCGGTTTTGACCGCCGATCCAAGTCAGCGACCACCCGTCGGGTTGCGGCGCGAGGGCAGTGACCACCAGACGCGAGAGGGGGTTGGTGGGGTCGGTGTCCGCACGCCATTCGGCCCAGGTCGGCATGCCGTCTTGATCGCTGTCGGTCGCGGCGGCAACGTCGAAATCGTCGCCCAGGCCGTATTGTGCTAGCCAGTACTCAGGGACACCGTGCGTCGGGGTCAGGTTGGGGGCGAACGTGGCGGAGACCGTGCGCGGCGCGTTGATGAGGGCGGTCAGGCGCGGGCCGTCGGCTGAGGTGTCGACGAGGTTGCCGGACCAGGCGTCGAAGTGGTAGTATACGGCGGGATGGGCGGTTACGCAGGCGGTCGAGCCGGTCAGGTGCCAGCTTTCGGCCGGGGCGACCGTGCCGCCGGGGCCGGCGTGGGCGAGCAGACGGAAGGCGTACATCCAGTGCCATGTCAGGGTGGCATGGTTGGTGATCGTGAAGCTCATCTGCGGCGGGACGCCGCTGGTGTGCGTGTGGCCGGTCAATTCCCAGTGCGCGCATTGGAGGCGCACAGTCTCTTCCAGCGGCTTGATTGGATCATCGATCGATGCGGTGACGAGCGTACCGTGCGGGAAAGTGTGTGCGCCCGCCGCCGGTGATGCGGTGCTGTAGGACGGCGCGATCACTTGGAGGGTCCAGATCTTGATCGTGAACCAAGCGTCCACATCGTGATCTTGCGTGACATTGTCGAAAGTCAGGGTACGGGTCTCCGTTGCGTAATCGTACACGCCGGGCTGCGGCACGCCGTCGAGCAGCAGGCCGTAGAGGTAGTGGCCGGGATCGGCGGCGAGGGTGACGGTGGCATGGGTGGTGCGGAAGAGGAAGGCGCGGTCGGCTGTGGCCATGCCGGGCCCGTGCGCGGTCAGGTGGAGCCGGTGGCCGCGGCGTACCGTCAGCGGGATCAACGGCTCCGACGTGGGGTCGTTGCTTTCGATGCGGATACAGGCGACGCCCTCCTCGTGGTAGTCAAGCCCGGCGGGATCGAGCGTCAGTCCGAGCGGCACGGACCAAGTATCGGCCAAGGTTCCGCCCCAAGAACCGGAGGCCTTCAGCCAAGCGGGCGCAGGTGTGTCACAGGCGAAGGGCGTGACGTTGGCGATGTACCACCCTTCGCTGACCACGTAGAGATCAGAGCCGAATTCAAAGCGCACGATTACGCTCTGGCCGGCATAAGCGGTAAGATCGAGCATGACGGTTTCCCATCTTCGGCCGTCGCCCGCCAGGCAGGGGTGACCGGGCGCGAAGGGCGAGGCGGGATTGGCGGAGATTTGGAAGGGGTAGCCGCCGACCGGCTCGATCAAGGAGAAGGTCGCGCCGCCGTCGGTCGAGATGCGCAGCACGGCACCGTCCCAATAGCGCGTGGCGGTCTCGTGTTCCGTGCGGATCCACTGCCGGAAAAGCAGGCCGCCGCCGTTGCCGACCGTGAACGGCGGGGTGTCGAGCCAGGCGTGGCAGGCGTTGGGATAGGTACGCGAGGAGGGGTCGCCGCAGTACCAGACAGCGTCGCCGTTCCAAGTGCGGTTGGTGGTGACGCCCCAGGTGTCGTACGTGCCGCTGTGCGTCCAACCGCTGGTGACCGAGAAAGGCGCGGCGGCCACGGCCAGACGGGCGGTCCAGACCAGATCGGGACCGGCCAGATTGGCGACTGAAAGAAGAGGATTGGTGGGCGTCTCTGATAGCTCGAAGGTCTCAAATTTGTCCGGGGTGACCGAGAGCCAGGGATGCAGATAATCGCCGATTACGCTGTAGACGGGAGTGATCGAGGCGTGCTCAGGGAAACAACATCCGAGCAGATCGACGGCGTACACGCAGTAATCGATCCGCTGCGCACCGTGCGAGGGCGGCGTCAGCTCGGCTTGGAAGGTATCGAAATCGACCCAGGCCATAGGGGTGAAGATCCAGTCGGCGTCGTCCTTCTCACGCCAGACCAGATAGACCTCTTCTACGCTCAGGTTATCCGTCACGGTGGCCGTCACCGTCCAAGGGGGACGCACGGTTTGGAACGGGGCGAGCGGCATAAAGGTGATCTCCGGCGGCACGGGGACGCTCTGCGGGTCGTTCGGGTCGGTATTGTCCAGAAACTCCTTAAGGTTCGTCCAGTTGTCGTTGTCCGGATCATCGGAAGCAGCGTGGGTGCTGTTGGTGGCCGATCCGAAATAGCGTAGCTCCCACCAGTCGTTCAGACCGTCGTTGTCGGTATCCAACTGGTAGGGCAGGTAGTTGCCTTGGGCGAGACGCGGCGCGTGCATCGGGATGCCGGTGGCGGGATTTGGCGAGGTGGAGGTGGCGTCCGGCCAGCGGTCACCGTCGACGCTCCAGCCGCAGAATGCGTAGGTGATGTCGCCGACGATTTCGAGTTCCGGCGCGGTTTCGGTCGTTGCAAGGCTGTCGGCACGGTGCCAGGAGACGGTCTCGCTCAGCACTCGCCCGGTGTTGGCCAGACGGTAGCGGCTGGTCAGGGCGTATTCGGTGGCCCACTGCCAAGTGAGGGTACTGGGCTGACTGAGCGTGAGCGCGACCGAGTTTTCCGAGCCGTGTTCGGGGACGTCGCCATCGCCGACCCAGCCGTCGCAGGCGCGGCGGACGCCGGTAGACACCGGCACGGTCGCCGGTGCTGATGCGGTGAATGCGACCGAGGCGATCATGGTGTTGGTGCCGTAGGGCGGCGTCACCGTACCGTACCGGGCGGGCGCGCCTCCGACGATCAGATCAACTGTACGGTCCACGTAGAAGGTAAAGGTCGCATCCGGGGCCTGCGGCGGCAGGAACGCGGTTGCGTCCGTATGGTCGGCGCGCAGGTAATAGTGGACGTATGTCTCGGGAGGCACGGCCGGGATCTCGGCGCGATAGACGGCGTTACTGAGCCAAACGGCCGTGGCTTGTTGCCAGCCGCCGGTCGGGGCGCTGGCGTCGCCGGTGCTCCAGAAAAGATGGGTCGCGTCCGAGGCCAGCGGGGCCACGCTCTGAACGTGGAAAAGGACAGGATACGGCGTTGAGCCGGCCACCTGAGGCGGCAACGGCGTATGGACGATCACCGGGGCGGCCGCAATCACGCCGCGCACGTAAAGACCGGCCGCGCCCCCGCTGTAGGGAACAGACGTGCCGATCACCTGAATCTGGTAAACGCCAGCCTGCGCGGCGGGCACGCGTACGGTCTCGACCGTGTTAAGGCTGTCGCGCTCGTCGCCGCCGTTGGGATAGAGCGGGGTGCCGTCCGGTGCGATTACCAGCAGATCCAAGTCGTTGACGCGCGTGATGCCCGCGCCTGCGGTGGCCGGGTAGTCTGTCCAGCACAGGGCGATATCGAGCGGCGTGTCGGCGGTCGTCACGGTTACGTCGAAGGTGTTGGTGGCACCGCCCGCCGGTCCGACGCGGTCAAACAGGCGTATCATCCGTCCTTCGGGATGCACGGTGCCGGTGACATCCGGCTGGCCCCAGCCCTCGACCGCATTGGGCGATTCGAAGGGGATTTCCTGAGTGGTGTTGGTGCCGTACTGTCCGGGAGCCAGCGTGCGCGCACCACCCACAATCATGGCTTTGAGCAGCGCGGCCGAGGGATTGGTGATCGCGGCGCGCTCGGTAGCGTACTGGCGCATTAGCGCGGCCATGCCGGCAGCAAGGGGGGTCGCCATGCTGGTGCCCCCGCCGAAACAGTAACGATTGTTTGGCGCGTAGGCGGTCCAGACGTTCTTGCCGACCGCAGATTTTGTGGAGATCACGTCGGTACCGGGCGCTACCACATCGGGTTTGATGCGGCCGTCGTCGGTGGGGCCGCGGCTGGAAAAAGCGGCCATACCCTGACGGTAGACGGGTGTGGGGGTGGCGCTGTAGGAGATCAGGTCATTTCTGATCGGCAGGGCAGGATAGCGCGAATACCAGGCGCTGCCCCACGAGTAGGAAGAGTAGCCGCCGCTGCCGGCGGGACGGTCGCTTTCGGTCGCGCCGACGGCCAGTACGTTCTTGGCCGCAGCGGGCGAGCCGATGGCATCGCTATCGACCTTGCCATCCTTGTCGCTGTCACGTCCGTCGTTGCCGGCTGCGAAGACCGCCAGATGTTCGGGATGGTCCCAGGCGAAGAGGTCGGTGGAGCGGCAGTCGTAGTCATAGGCACCGTAGGTACTGGCACCCCAGCTATCGGAGTGGATGTAGGCCCCCAGCGCAAAGCTTTCGTCGTACAGATCGTAAAGGTCTATCGGCAAGCCCGTGAAATAACCGTAGGCGTCGATGACCGCTTGGTGTACCAATTCGGCCTCGTAGGCGATACCGCGAAACTGGCCCGCGCTCGCGGTGCCGTTGCCAAGGATTGAGCCGGCGGTGTGGGTGCCGTGGCCATCGAGATCGGAAGGGTCGCCGGGACGGCCGCGCGCAATCAAGGCACGGATGCGGCCCGCGAAATCGGGATGCATCGTGGCCAGAACGCCAGTGTCGAGTCCGGTATCGGCATGGGCGACCACCTGTCCCTTGCCGCTGAGGCCCCAGGTGTCCCATGCCGGGGCGGCATGGAGACGCGCGGCGGCCACGGCCATGTCGTTGCGGTGCCGGATTTCGGGGCGCTCCTCAATCCACTGCACCTCGCCGCGCACGGTGAGATCGGCGACTGCACCGAGCGGCAGCACGGCCTGCACGACGCCCCAGCGCGTGCCGGCGCTGGCTGCTTCGACTTCGCCGTCCAGTTTGCGTACGACGGCGGCGAGCGGCGCGGCATCCTCGGGCGCCAATGTCTGAATCGAGACGCGCAACGTGCGTTCTTTGGGGAATGTGGCGATCAACGACGAGAGGAAGGGTTGCACCTTGTCGCTGGGCAGAAACTCAGCGGCACCCTGCACTTGGGCGATATCTTGCAGGGCGGCGAGTGCGGCCGGGCTCAGCTCCGCGAGGATCGCGTTGTTGGGGAAGAAGCCGCGTACCAGCGCGCCGGCTTCGGTCAGCAACTTACGCATGGCATCGGAGACCGGCGTGTTGAACTGCACGAGGAAGGGTGTGGTGCCGCGTGGCGTGGGGTTCTGGCGACCCGAGGCGGCTTCGGGGATCAAGCGCTTCTCGGGGCTGACGACCAGACGGTTGGAGAGCAGGGTCTGGCGCTCACGCGGCAGGGCGGGGTCTTCGCTGAAACGCGGCGCGACGAAGGCGCGGCGCAGCGGTTCGAGCGTTGCCTCATCCAGATGCGCCGAAGCGGCGGCCGGCGCATCGACCGGTGTATTCGTCGCGCTGCCCTGTTGCGCCGCCTCCGTTGCGGGTTGCGGCAGATCGGCGGGTGTCGGGTGCGGACGGGTAGCCAGCCGTGACGACAGGTTCTTATCGGCACTAGGGCCCGCATCAGGCGCGGTACGGCGCGGCCACGCGACAAAGATCAGCGCGGCTATGAGGCACCCGGTCACCAACAGTCCAACAAAAGCTTTCCTCTTCATGGCTTTACGGGCGGGCATTATACAGTGAATAGCGAGCAAAGCGGAAGTAAGAAGTAATGGGTAAGCGTAATCGGTTAGTGACGGGGGATGCGAAGATCATGCGTTTCTGGTGAAAAGGGGAACAGAGAGTCGGGAGCAAGCTTGTGTTTATCCGTGGATAAAAAAATCCGAGCAATGTTCCCCTTGGCGTTCTTGGCGTCTTGGCGGTTCCAAAAAACCTCTGCGTTCTCTGCGGCTATTCAGTAGCTATATCGAAACTGCGGACAGAATTTATGCGGCGTCGCCAGAAGTTTACGAAGGCTTTCTGAAACCTCGGCATATCGATGTTTTCGAAAGCGGCTTCTGTGGCGGCGGCGGCGTCCTTTGCGGAGGCCAAACTCCTCAGGTATGCGTCAAGGATACCGGCGTAGGCCTCCAGTTTTTCCTCATGAACGCCTTGGCGCAAGAAGTAGATCAAAGCCCAGGCGGTGGTGTAGTTGAGCGCGCGCTGGTCCTTAGAACCGTTGTAGAATCCGTTGTAATCGTATTGAAGCAGTTTCGGCAGTAGCGCCGCTGCGGCGTCCAGATTGCGCCCCAGATGGCTGACTCGCGAGTTCTCGGTTATCCTGACACGCCCCCGGCTGCCGACCTGGGCGGTTTCGAAGAAGCAGGCATGCCCTTCGTTGTACCACACGGCGTTGGGGATCATGTTGCAAGCATAGAAGAGATATTGGTGAAAACTTTCGTGCGTGATGACGTGCATAATCTGCTCGCGTTCTCTGTCTTGCGCAAGGATCACCAATTCGCGCTGCATCGGCGACCAAAGCCCGACACTCCACTCGTGGCTTTCACCTACATATTGCTTGTAAGCATCCGGCTCTTGGTAGATACGCACGACGCTGACATCGGTGTTGTCGGTGAATGGCGGTATCAGACGCATGAAAGCGCTACGCAGTACCGGCATGTTCTTCTGCAGATCGCGCACCAGAGCCTTGCCGGCGGCGCTGCGTATGTCCGAAAGAAAGATGTATTCGGGCGTCTCGGCATACCACCACCCTTTCATGTTGGCGATGCTTTTACGCGCGGCTGTGCGGCTGGGATGCTCCGGGATGTTCGCCGTAGCCGACGACGTGGATGCCGGAACGGGCAGTTTATTCGATGTCCCCGTTGTGGTGACGGGCAGGCTTGACCTCGGCAAGGCCGCAACGTTTGCGAGGAACTGGGTTTCGAAATCTTTGCGGGTTTTGCTTTTCGGGGTGCCGTCATTGATCTTAACCACAACGCAAAACCATTCCGACGGCATGGTCTTGCCGCTCGGCAGGCGGGTCTTGGCGCGAAAGGCGTAAATCAGGGTGGAGGCTTCCTCCACCGGGAAAAACAGCGCATGGGTCAAGTTGAATCCGGTGCGCAGGTTCTCCGGCTGAAGCAGGGTGCAGCCGGAAAAATCTGTGACCCACGCCGTCAGGGATGCGTTGTTCTCAGGATCAAACTCCGTGGCGGGGTCGGCCATCGCCGTTTCGAACGCATCACGCGGGACATGCTTTGTATCCATTTCGATGCGCGGCAGCAGGCGCGAAGCCCGCCCGATGATCATCACGTTCTCCGCGCTGTCGCGCCATTGGCCGACGTTTTGCGTGGCGTACCAAAGCTCTTGCGCATCGAACCTGTCCTGTTTAAAGCTCTCGCCGTCGCGCGTGAACGTGTAGGTGTAGGTTTTGTGCGTGGATAGCGGCTCCGGCACCGATCCTCCGAGCACACGCATGCGCAGACCGATCTCAGGGTAGTTTTTGTCGGCACGGAACGAGGGTGCCGACAGTACCGGCAGCACCACTGACGATGCCGACAAGAACGTGCAGGCCAAGCATGTGAAAAACCGACGGCAAACAAGCATAATGCGTCCCTCGCCTTTTTATAATCCAGCGCGGGTGCCAAATTCAGTCTCACACAACTGCGCGGTCGCAACAAGAGAAGAGCGCCCGACTCAGAAGTATGAAACCCGAAACCAGCCTCCGCGCTGTGCGCGGAGGAATCACTTGGGCATTTGCGCGCCTTTGCCTTCCACCGCGCCGAAGAGCTTCAGGGCATCGGTGAGAGGATAGCGGTTGGCGAACATGTCCACGCGGGTCGTTCCCTCGGCCTGCAGGTTCATCCCGAACGCGCTGCGGAACTGGTTGACGGGCGAATTGCGATCCAACAGGACCGATTCGGAGTTGTTTGCGCTGATGAAACCGTTCAAGTAGGCCTCGTTGATCTTGCCCTTGAGGGCCTCGCCGGAAAGTTCCGTGTTCCCCTCGTACTTGTAGAGTTCCTCGCGGTCCTCGAAGTCCTTGGCCCGGATTAATAGCCATTTGGCGCCGCCCGGAAGCACGAGGTCGCCCTGTGTGTTCAGGAAGAAGGCGTTGTTTTCAGCACCGGTCTTCTTCATCTTCTCATGGTCTTTTGAGTTCTCAATGCGTGCCCTGTCCAAACCGCCGAGCGTGGAAGTGCCAATGATGCAGTGGTGGACATCGGAGTGGACGTTGTTCATGTAGCGGAACCCGTATCCCATGTCGCCCAGATCATTGGTCCGCGCCCAGTTAAAGAGCATCGTGTTGTAGGCGCAGTCGATGGTCAGGCTGAACTCGCCACTCTTGCCGCCGCCGGCCAGTTCAATAGCGGCGTAGGTGTTGTTGATGAACACGTTGTTCTCGATGACGACCTTGCCTTGGCTCCATGATCCGCGGATGGCGTAATTGCCACTGTTGGCGAACGTGCAGTTGCGGATCGTCACATTACCGAATCCGTTGCCGAAGTAGATGAGCGGCTGAACGATCGTCGCCACGTTCTTCGCATCACCGTTGATGCCCTGACCCGGGGGGTTGACGAGCATCCCCGTTTCGACATCCTTGGGCTTGCCCTTCGTCGGATGGTAGCCGTTTGAAAACCCGCGGTCGAAGACAATGCCGTCAACAGTGACGCCCCCGTCGCCGGCGTTGAATGAACGTGGCTTGGAGGGATCGCCGATGGACAGCAGGGCGAACGAGCGCGAGGTGCCGTTCTGCGCGGTGGTGGGCTGCACCATGGTGAGGTTCTTGAGCACGTCGCGGCTTGAGAAGTCGTCCGTATAACCGCCCATGATATTGACCGGGATGGTCATTTTCAGAAATCCTTGGTCACTGGTGCCAAGGTAGTTGCCTGCGGCGACAAGAATCGTGTCGCCCGCCTGCGCCCTGTCCAGCGCGGCCTGCAGGTCGCGCCACGGCTTCTCCTTGCTGCCGTCCGCCTTGCGCATGCTGCCGCCGGTTGCGGCGGAGACATGCAGGGTCGCGGCGTGAACAGCCGTGGACGCAGATAGAATGATTGCGGCGGCGGAAACAAAAAGACGAGAGGTCTTCATCATGTGATACTCCTTTTTTGGTTTTGATTTTGACGTTGTTTTGAACAGAAATGGGATGTGATCGGTTGGCGGCAGGAAGGCGCGCGCATTTTGGAGTGCGGTGACAAGAGCCGCGCTACGCGCGGGTCGCGGCACTGCTTTCCGAACCATCCGCTCGAAAAGCGGCGTCGCGCGGGATACCGCTTGCCGCCGCACTCCAGATCCATTCGTCAGGCTTACGAAGCGGTTTCCACAGGTTCAGGCCCCTTCGTTTTAGTCTTTTTCTTGAGCCAGACAACGCAGCCGACTGACGCGACCAGCAGCGGGATGCCGATCAGCGGACGGTAGGCGAGCCAGGCGATCGAGATCCACAGAAACGACCAGGCCAATCCGACGAGGGTGCAGACCAAGCCGACACCCGCACCGACGATGTCGCCCAGAATCGGGATGACCTTGGCGACAGCCTCCAAGATGCCGAAGATTGACTTCAGGCCGAAGCACACGCACAGCACGCCGACAAGCCGCAGGATCCACGTCAGCATGGCGTTCTCCTTAGCTGCACTGGCGAACATCTCCTCCGCGCTCCGGACCCCATCGTCCAGACGCGAGACGGATTTGCCGTTCTTCGCCACAAACTCCACGAACGTCTTGCCGAAGACCTTGCCGATGATGGAGACCTCATGCGGCAGCACCCAAGTGAACGACACGCGGACATCGCCGATCTCCGGCGCGCCGGACGAACGTCCGAAGTACACGGTGTTCCCGCCGACGTGAATCGGCGGCGGCGCATTCGTCACATTTTGGGAACGAGGGAAGCGCGGATGCGCGAACATGTTCTTTGCCCATGCCTGAATCTGCTCGGGCGCGGGGTTGACATTCGCGTTCTCTGCCCAGCCGATGGACCTCACAAAGAACGGCGGCAGCGTGTACGCGCCGAATGAAACGTTCTTTGCGTATGACGTCTGCTCGTCAAAAGACATCCAGACGGTGTTGCGGTTCTTGTAGTCAGGATCGTGGAACGCGCCTGAATCCACCGGCTTGGCGCACCACTCCTTCTTGTACGTGTAGGTGGTCACCCGCTCCTGGCCACCGCCCATCCTGTCGCGGGTCTCGGTGCTGGAGTCCTCGGTCCATTGGTAGTATTCCACGCTGCGGCGGAGCTGGATCGCCGTCTGTTTCACGCCGAATTCGGCATCTTCCAAAACGTCCTGCGTTTCCGCGCGGGCGCTGGCATGGATCAGCTTGCCCTCGAGAGCGGGGTCAAGGGTAGTGACCTGCTCGACCGGCACAACGGCCCCCTGCGCTTCATCGAGTGCTTTTTTGGTTTTGACGAAGTTCCCTTCATTCCAGAACAGCAGCGCCGTGCCTCCGATAAACACGACAAGCCCGCCGACCACGCCACCCAGCGCCTTCTTCAGCCGGTCTCCGTACCCAGTCCGCGTCACTTCTGTATAGGCCATTTACTACTCCTCGTTATTGTGCGATTCCAAACGTCATTCAACGGTCCTCATTTTGGCATATTACGGAAAGTCTGTCACTAACCGATTACCTGTCACGCGACATTTTTTCACACCATTTTTTTCACGCGCAAGCTTGCTTCGTGGTCCCGTTTATTGTAAAAAACACGCGTACTCACTTGGCTTCACGCCGTGACGGGTGTCAGGAGCGGTGCCGGGTCAGCACAACAATTCACAGAAAGGAAACACACATGACAAGAATCGTTCAAATGGCGATGGGTTTGGTGTTGGCGGTCGCGTTGACGGGCTGCCTGAACATCCCCGGCAAGGTTGACCTGACAAAGGCTGCTGCCGACGCGCAGGTGCTCAACGTGACGACCGGCGACGGAGAGTTCTCGGACTACAAGGCGACCGGCTACCACACGAGCACGGAAGTTGGTTTCGCTGTCGGTATTCCCTACCTCATGAAGCTGGTGGAAGTTTATCCGAAGCAGGATAACACCGCGCATATGACCCAGATCGCCAAAGACGCCAAGGCAAACGGTGCGAATGCGGTGATCAATGCGGTTCCGCCGAAAGAGACGTACCTCGGCTTCCCGTTCTTTTTCTTCGGCCTGTATGTTGACACGGCCTCTGGAACGGGCATCAAGACGAAGTAAGAAAAAAACGCTCAACATTTAAAGCGTTATTTTTCATCCGCAGATTACGCAAGATGGACGCAGATTTTTCAATTTAATCTGTGAGAATCTGTGTAATCTGTGGATGTTTACTGTGCCAACAAATTGAACGTTCATCACATCATCACATAAAACAGCACAGCAAAAAAATGGCAAAGCGTGCCGGCGAGCACACAGAGGTGCCATACCGCATGATGGAAAGGCATCAGGCGCCATAAATAGAAAACCGCGCCTAAGGTGTAGCACAAGCCGCCGATTAGCAGCCAGAGCAAACCAGCGGTCGGCAGCGTGACCATCAGAGGCTTGATCGCGAAGACGATGATCCAGCCCATGCCGATATAGGCAAGCGTCGAGACCAGTCGCAACCGTCCGGTAAAGAAGACTTTGAAGACGATGCCCATGGTCGTCAGTCCCCAGACGATGCCGAAGATCGTCCAGGCGATGACCGGATATTCAGGCCGCAGCGTGACCAGCATAAAGGGCGTGTAAGAACCAGCGATCAGGATGTAGATCGCCATGTGGTCGCACACCTTCAGGATCTGCTTGGTGCGCGGATGCGTGATCGCATGGTAGGCCGACGAGACGGTGTAGAGCAGGATGATGGAGAAGCCGAACAACGCGGCGCTAACCACTTTCCATGCCACCTGCTCGCCGCTCTGAACCCCGAACACCACCATCAGCGCCAGCATGGCCGCGCCCAGATGACTGCCCAGCGCGTGAATCGCGCTGTGCGCCACCTCTTCGGATATCGTGTAGCGTCTGGGGGTCAGGCGGGCCATGAAGGATCAGACAAATCAGACGGATTGGGCGGATCAGGCTTTGGCGGCCAGAAATGCGTTGATCGCGGCGGCGGCGCGGCGGCCTTCGCCCATGGCGAGGATTACGGTGGCCGCGCCGAGCACGATGTCGCCGCCGGCGTAGATGCCGTCGATCGAGCTTTTACCATTTTCGTCTACGATGATGTTGCCCCACTTGTTGACGGCCAGCCCCTCGGTGGTCTGGCTGATCAACGGGTTGGAGTCGTTGCCGATGGCCACGATCACGGTGTCCACCTCCATCTGAAATTCGCTGCCGGAGATCGGCACGGGACGGCGGCGACCGGAGGCGTCAGGCTCGCCCAGCTCATAGCGCAGGCATTCCATGCCGATGACGCGATCCTGCTCGTCACCGAGGATGCGCACAGCGTTCTGCAGCATGTGGAAGACCACGCCCTCCTCGCGGGCGTGGGCGACCTCCTCGATGCGCGCGGGCATCTCTTTTTCGGTGCGGCGGTAGACCAGATGCACCTCTTCCGCGCCGAGTCTGAGCGCCATGCGTGCCGCGTCCATGGCCACGTTACCGCCGCCGAGCACCGCCACCTTGCGGGAGTTGTAGAGCGGCGTGTGGGCGCGCGTGGTGTCGTACGCTTTCATCAGGTTGGCGCGTGTCAGGTATTCGTTGGCGGAGAAGACGCCCACGAGGTTCTCGCCGGGGATGTTCATGAACTTGGGCAGTCCCGCGCCGGTGCCCACGAAAACCGCGTCGAATCCGTCCTTGTCGATCAAGTCGGTGAGTTTACGTGTGCGACCGACCACAAAATTGGTTTCAAGCTTCACCCCCATTTCCGTCAGCATCTCGATCTCGTTATGGACGATGCGTTTTGGCAGGCGGAACTCGGGGATGCCGTAAACCAGCACACCTCCGGGTTTATGGAAGGCCTCGAACATCGTGACATCGTGACCCTCGCGTCGCACGTCCGCCGCCACGGTGATGCCGGCCGGACCGCTACCGACCACCGCCACCCGTTTCCCGGTCGGCGGCTTGACGGCGGGCACGGCCTGCTTGCCGCTCTCGCGTTCGAGATCGGAGACAAAGCGCTCGATGCGTCCGATGGAGACCGCCTTGTCCACATCCTTGAGCGCCTTGCCGAGCGTGCAAGGCGCTTGGCACTGCACCTCCTGCGGACAGACACGCCCGCAGACAGCCGGCAGCAAGCTGTTTTCGCGGATGATGGCGACCGCTTCGTCGAAACGTCCTGCCGCCGCAGCCTTGAGGAAATCCGGGATGCGGATGCCCACCGGACAGCCCGCCACGCATGGTGCGTTCTTGCACTGCAGGCAACGCATAGCCTCTAAACGCGCCTGCTCGGGCGAGTATCCCAGCGCGACCTCGCTCATGTTACCGCGCCGGACCGCCGGATCTTGCGACGGCATCGCCTGCGGCGGTATCGCCATGCGCGCCTTCGGCGTAAGGGGCTGGTTCTGGTTTTCGATCTGGCGCAGCAGGTCTGCAGCAGCCGTTTTCAAAGTGTCTGGGTCTTGATGCGACATGTTGATGTGTTCCTCGTGTTTATCGGATGATGGGCCAAGCGCCACGGATGCGCCCTTTGTGAAAAATGATGCTACCTTGTGCCAACTCAGTGTCAAGCTCTGGAAGGGGACCAGTAAATAACGCGCCGTCCCTTTTCAAAATACAGGTGCCGGCCTGTTCCGCAGGCAGAAGGTCGAAGAAGCTAGCGGTTTCCCGCAAGGCTTCATGCCAACGGCTACCGAGGGCGGCGGCGCAGGGCGGCTCGCCGTCAAAGTCCAGCATGTTGACCTCTTCCTGACTGTAGTGATGTCGACGAATGGCGGCCAGCAAAGATGCCGGATTATAGCCGGGGTCTTTCCCGCATGCAGCCCAGACAAGCAAGCCAAGCGGTTGCACGGAAACGTCAGCCTGCAAGAGGTCAACCCAATCCCGCACCTCCAGACGACCGGCCATAGCCAATACTTTGTTCGTGGCCAGATCAAACGGATGCAACACCAACCCCATCCTGTCGTCTTCAATCAGAGGGAAAAAGCGGAACGCGCTGTCGCGCACCCATTGCAGTTCGGTCTGGTCGCCATCGCGGATCACACGCGCTTCCACAAAAGCCGGTGCCTCCCGCAAGACTTCCAAACGATAGCCTGCCGATTCCAAGCACTCACGATCCAGCCTCCAGCTTTCGCTGAGCGCGTGTTGGGTGTCATGGAAAAGGTCAATGTCACGCGAGTGGCGCGGCGCATCCAGAAGAAGATTGAGCGCGACGCCCCCTGCCACGTAACTCTCGCCGAGCGCGCGGCGATGCCCCGCGAGCAGCTTTAAGATGTCACTTTGGAAGGGGGTGACAGCCATTCCCTAGCCTCTTTAA
>Ga0255346_1001451_pt1 | contig 33196 bp, 28 predicted proteins | sample wastewater_treat_FD_194410 | JGI IMG/M metagenome (GOLD analysis project Ga0255346, IMG submission 194410) | Wastewater microbial communities from Lulu Island WWTP, Vancouver, Canada - plant22 | ecosystem: Engineered > WWTP > Wastewater > Unclassified | place: Canada: Vancouver, British Columbia...
TCGATCTTTACCATGCCAAAGAATAAAAAGACCGAAGATTATATTACAGGGAGATTTGGCTAATGAGAGCAAAATTCGATGAGCAGTTGGATTTGTTGAATTCCGAATTGATCATGATGGGCGGCCTGTGCGAAGAAGTCATTTATAAAGCAGCCAACGCCATGTTGAAAGGCGATCCGGTTTTGGCACGGGAAGTTTTCCCGATTGACAGCGAAATCGATCGGAAGGAACATGACATTGAAAGCCTTTGTCTGAAACTCTTACTTCAACAACAGCCGGTGGCAAAAGATTTGCGCCTGATTTCCGCCGCGTTGAAAATGGTTACCGATATGGAACGGATCGGTGATCAGGCAGCGGAAATTGCTGAAATTATTCAGCTCTCCAATATCCCGTTTGAAAACAACAACGTTCAGATTCGGGATATGGCCGAAGCGACGATTAACATGGTAAATGGAAGCATCGCGGCATTTGTGCAAAGAGACTTGGAGCTGGCTCAAGCGGTAATCGATTATGATGATGTTGTCGATGAGTTATTTAATGACATAAAGAACGAATTAATTGCGGAGATTGGCAGGCGCGATCTGCCTTTTGAAGGGTCAAAATTTGGAGAGTTCGCCGTTGATATGTTAATGGTTGCAAAATATTTTGAACGAATCGGCGATCATGCGGTCAATATCGCCGAATGGGTAGAATTTGCCATTACCGGGCAGCATAAGGACGTTGCCGACTGATGATTTACTGTGTCGAAGATAATACCGAAATTCGCGAATTGGTCGTCTACACACTGCAGATGACCGGTTTTACAGCTCGCGGCTTTGTCGACGGAAAAGATTTTTTTGCGGCGATAAAAGAAGAGCTGCCAGAACTTGTTTTACTGGATATTATGCTTCCCGGGGAGGATGGTCTGCAGATCTTGAAAAAATTACGCGCTTCTGAAGCAACCCGAGCTATTCCTGTGATCATGCTGACCGCCAAAACAACCGAATATGACAAGGTCATCGGGCTTGACAGCGGAGCGGACGATTATCTGACCAAACCGTTTGGGATGATGGAATTAATCGCCAGAATTAAAGCCGTATTAAGGCGGGCAAGTGTGGCGGAAGAATCGGATGAAATCACAATCGGACCTCTGGTGGTCTATCGGGATGAGCATCGTGTTTTCAATAACGGTGTCGAGGTTGCGCTGACTCCCAAAGAGTTCTCCTTGTTGCTTTATCTGATCGAAAACAGGGGAATCGTATTAACGAGAGAAAGACTGTTATCCGAGGTTTGGGGGTTTGATTATTACGGGGAAACCAGAACGGTTGACGCGCATATTCGATCCCTACGGATGAAGTTAGGTGAGGCGGGTGATTTAATCGAGACCGTACGGGGAATCGGCTACAGAATCGAGAAACTCTGAATGAGACAAAAAATCTTTCGAAATATGGTATTTCTGGCGGTTTTGTCCGTTTTGATCATGGCAATCTTGATTACCTTTGTCCAATATGAACAGTTCTATCGAGAAATGCGTTCGGCGGTGAAAAACAGTGCCGTTTCGCTTTCCGATCTGGTAAACAATCAAGGAGCGGGGCTGTTAAACCTGATTCAAAAAAGTCCGGAAGCCAACCGAATCACCTTGGTTGACGTCGATGGGACTGTCCTGTTTGACAACAAAAGTGATCCTGCAAAAATGGAAAATCATCTGGATCGTCCCGAAATTCAGGCAGCGTTAAAAAATGGGCAGGGCGAAAATGAACGGCTATCCGAAACAATATCCGAAATTACATATTATTATGCGGTTAAATTAGATGACGGAAAAATATTGCGTATATCCAGAACACGAAAAAGTGTCTGGGCAACGGTATTTTCGACTATCCCGTATTTTGTATTGATCATTGTGATCATCCTGGTTCTGGCGATCTTTTTGGCGAGGAAATTAACCAAAAATATTATTGATCCGTTGAATAATTTGAATTTGGATGATCCGCTGTCCAATGATCATTATGATGAAATAAGCTCATTGATATCCAGAATTTATAATCAGCAGCAAGAGATTCAATCTTATGTCAGTGAAGTGCGGGAGAAACAAGAAGAGTTTAATTCGGTCGTCAACAATATGCGTGAAGGACTTATTATTCTGAACGCCAACGCGACCATTATGACTGTTAACCGGAGCGTCGGTGAGATATTTGATATCGAGCCGGAAAGTTATATCGGTAAGAAGATTTACACCTTACACCGGAGTTCCGCGCTGCAATCGGTTATCGAAAAAGCCATGAAAGGCGTTTCCGCTGAAGAGGTTATTGAAGTCGGGAAAAGGCATTATCAATTATTTGCCGATCCGGTGAAGGACGGAGCGCAATTAAAAGGAATTATTCTGCTGATTCTGGACGTTACGGAGAAAAAAGAAGCCGAATCGAATCGGCGGGAATTTACGGCAAACGTTTCTCATGAACTTAAAACTCCTTTAACTTCCATCCGCGGATATGCCGAAATCATTCGTGACGGCATTGTAAAGCCGCAGGATATCCCCGAATTTTCCGATCGGATCTATAAAGAAGCCAGCCGGATGCTTGAGATGGTGAATGACATTATGTCTCTTTCTCATTTGGATGAAGGACTCACGGAAGAAAAATTCGAAGAAACGGATCTGTTTTCGATCGTTACGGAGGTTGCGGAGAAACTAAAGCCGGTGGCGGCGAAGAAAGACATTCAGATCCTTACGGAAGGCGAGACGAGCATCATTTCGGGAATTCCGCGATTGGTCTTTGAGATCGTCTACAACTTGGTTGACAACGCGATCAAATATAATCGGGAAAAAGGAACCGTCCGCATTTCGGTAAAGACGGACCGCCAATTTGTCATGTTACGGGTAAGCGACACCGGCATCGGCATTTCCAAAGAAGATCAAGCTCGAGTCTTTGAACGCTTCTATCGGGTAGATCGGAGTCACAATCGAGACTCCGGTGGAACAGGGTTGGGACTCTCTATCGTAAAGCATGCCGCGATGGTGCATCATGCAAAAGTAGAATTATCCAGTCAAATAAATGTCGGAACGACAATTACCGTTTCTTTTCCCGTTCGACAATCCTGAGAAACCTTCCCGAATCAGACGCTATGACATATAAAAATGCCTTAAGATATTTTTAAACTTATCGGTTACGTCATCTCTATCATAAAAATTTATATTATTTTCATATAAGTAAGCATTTTGACGGGTACTGATGCCCATATGGTAAAATTTATTTACAATATACCAGGATTTGATAAAAATTAATGCGGAAATATTTTTAGGAGGAAGAAAGTCCAATGACTGAGAAAAAATGGGTCTATTTATTCAGCGAGGTTGATCAAGCTGAAGCTTATTGCGGGGGGGATTGGGACAAGGTCCGCGGTCTGCTAGGTGGAAAAGGGGCCAATCTTGCAGACATGGCGCGAATCGGTGTACCCGTTCCGCCAGGGTTTACAGTAACAACTGAAGCCTGTAATTATTATTCTGCGCACGGAAAATTCCCCGAAGGTCTTTGGGAGCAAATGCTGGCTGCGTTAGCCGAAGTTGAAAAAGCAGCCGGGAAGAAATTCGGTGATAAGAAAAATCCCCTTTTAGTATCCTGTCGTTCAGGCGCTAAATTCTCTATGCCCGGGATGATGGACACGGTTTTGAACATCGGTTTGAATGATGAAACCGCGCTTGGAATGGTTGAATTAACCGGTAACGAACGGTTTGTATATGACTCTTACAGACGTCTCCTCCAAATGTTTGGTTCTGTGGTTCTTGAAATCCGCGACGAAGCTTTCGAAAAGCCATTGGAAGAATATCGCGCTCAAAAAGGGTACAAATTGGATACCGAAATGACAGCGGAGGATTGGAAAGCCCTTTGCGATACCTTTAAGAAGATTGTCAAAATCGAAACCGGTCGTGATTTTCCACAGGATCCGTACGAACAAATGCGCCTTGCCACGGTTGCCGTTTTCAATTCATGGAACGGGAAACGAGCGGTGGATTACCGTCGCGCGGAAAAGATTCCGGATGATTTGGGAACAGCCGTCAATATCGTCACTATGGTATTCGGGAATATGGGTGAAGATTCCGGAACCGGCGTTGCTTTTACACGGAATCCGTTGGACGGTACCAAGAAGATTTACGGCGAATATCTGTTAAATGCTCAAGGTGAAGACGTCGTCGCTGGAATCCGAAATACACAGCCGTTGGAAACACTTCAAACGGTTATGCCGGATGTTTACACCCAGTTTGTGGATATCGCCAGCCGGTTGGAAAAACACTACCGGGATATGCAAGATATGGAATTTACCATCGAACGCGGTAAACTCTGGATGCTGCAGACTCGGAACGGAAAACGGACCGCGCGGGCGGAAGTTACCATAGCTGTTCAGATGGTTAACGAAGGACTGATCGATAAAGAAACGGCTCTGAAGCGAGTGACGACGAAACAAGTCGATGCCCTACTACATCCCCAGTTTGACCCCGAAGCTTTGAAGAAGATTGAACCGTTTGCCACGGGCGTCAATGCCTCTCCCGGTGCGGCGGTCGGACAGATTTATTTTGATGCCGATACCGTTGTCGAAATGAAAGAAACTCAGAACAAAGATTGCATCATGGTTCGACAGTTTACCAAGCCGGATGATGTTCACGGGATGCTCTCCGCGAAGGGTATTTTAACCTCCGAAGGCGGAGCTACTTCCCATGCGGCGGTTGTTGCCCGACAGTTCGGTGTTCCCTGTGTGGTCGGGGCTTCTTCGCTGAAAATCGATTTGGAAAGAAAAACGGTAACTGCCGGGGATCTGGTGCTGCATGAAGGCGATTGGATTTCAGTAGACGGTACTACGGGTAAAGTTTATGCGGGAAAAGTGAATGTGGTTGTTCCAGACATCAATAAAATGACCGATCTGAACACTCTTCTGAGCTGGGCGGATGAAGTTGCCGATCTGGAAGTATGGGCGAATGCGGACAATCCGCGGGATGCGAGCCGAGCTCGGACATTTGGAGCTAAAGGAATCGGTCTGTGTCGCACGGAGCATATGTTCTTTGAAACCGAAAGGCTACCGATCGTCCAGCGAATGATTTTGGCGAAAACATCCGAAGAACGAACAGAAGCGCTGAATGAACTGCTACCATATCAACGGTCGGATTTTGACGGCTTATTCGAAGCCATGTCCGGTTATCCGGTTATCATCCGCCTGATCGATCCACCGCTGCATGAATTTCTACCGTCGCCGGAAGAGTTACGAGAACAGATCATCGAAAAACGAATCCAAAAATTCTCGGATTATGTCTCTGGAAAAGCGGCAGATAAAGAACTTGTCAATCTTGAAAATCTGTTGATCGAAGTAGAGAAGCGGCATGAATCGAATCCGATGATGGGTCTGCGCGGGATCCGGTTAAGTATTGTGATGCCGGAAATCGTCGAAATGCAGGTACGTGCAATTTTTGAAGCCGCTTGTGATGTCAAAAAACGCGGTTTCGAACCGAAGCCGGAAATCATGATCCCGCTAACCGGCCATGTCAATGAATTAAAGTCGGTGCAACCACGTTTAATTGAGCTTGCTAAGCAGGTAATGGCTGAGAAGGGCGTGGAAGTTGAATATCTGTTCGGAACGATGATTGAAATTCCGCGAGCTGCGGTAACTGCTGGCGAAATCGCTCAGATCGCTCAATTCTTCTCATTTGGAACGAATGACTTGACACAAATGACCTTTGGTTACAGCCGGGATGATGCAGAACATTCCTTCCTGATCACCTATGTGGAAAAAGGAATTTTACCCGCCAATCCATTCCAGGAAATTGACCGAGATGGTGTTGGGAAATTGATGCGGATGGCAATTCGGGACGGTCGTGAAGCTCGTCCAGACTTGAAAGTTGGTATCTGCGGAGAACACGGTGGTGATCCAAGCTCCATCGAATGGTGCCACATCATTGGAAATGATTATGTCAGTTGCTCGCCTTATCGAGTTCCGATCGCCCGGTTAGCTGCCGCTCAGGCAAAGATCAAATTCCCCGATCCGGAAGATCGACGAAACATCAAGAAATAGTTGTTCGATTCACAAAAAAGCCACCTGTTCAAAAAAGGTGGCTTTTTTTTTACTGAAATATCGTCTGGATGAAACCATAAGGCCTCGCCGATTAATGGGCGGCTCCGCGGATGTCTTCCAGCTTCTCGAAATGGTTTTCCGCCAGATAGGCATCCATTCCTTCGATTACTTCTTTCATCAGCATCGGATTAACGAAATTTCCGGAGCCCACCTGAACGGCTGTCGCGCCCGCCAGGATATATTCGATCGCATCCGCCGCGCTCATAATACCGCCGCAACCGATTATGGGAATACTGATTTTTTGATAAGCTTGATAAACCATCCGCAGCGTGATCGGCTTAATGGCCGGTCCGGATAAACCGCCGGTGGTATTACCCAAGAACGGTTTTCTCGTTTTGATATCGATTTTCATTCCCATGAAGGTGTTGGCGATCGTCACCGCATCCGCACCGCAATCTTGCGCGATTACAGCCGGTTTACAGATATCCGTCACATTGGGGGACAGCTTCACAATCAACGGAAAATCGGTGACCAAGCGAGTCGCTTCAACCGTTCGACCCAACAAGACCTCATCAGTGGCGAGTTGCAGTCCTGTCCCCACATTGGGGCAGGATAAATTCAGCTCGATCGCATCCACAGACGGATTCCCTGCCAACATTCGGCACGTCTCGACGTAATCCTGTGGTTGATCTCCCGACACACTGACGATAACCGGCACATTCAATTCCCGATATCGGGCAAGGGAGTTATCCCGAAGATAGGCTTCGATTCCCGCAGATGGAATGCCGACCGCATTCAGCATGCCCGCGCTCACTTCGGCGATTCGCGGCGGTTTGTTCCCCGGGCGCGCACGGCGATGAATACTTTTCAACATAATTGCGCCTAGGATGTCCATGGGAAAAACATTCGCGTTATTCTCAAAGTAATCATATGCACCGGAAGCGGGCATCACCGGATTTTTCATTTTCAGACTTTTTATGGTTACGCTCAAATCGGTTTTGTACATATTATTTCACCAATTTCCGAATTGGAAAAACAGGTCCATCTTTGCAGACATGGGCGTATTTTTCTTCGCCGTCCTCATAGATTGTGCAAACACAGCCCTTGCACGCGCCCACGCCGCAAGCCATATGGGCTTCCAACGAGGCGTATCCCTCCAGCTGATATATATCCATCAACCGTTTGATATCCCGAATCAGGCGATTTGAACCGCAGGTAAAAGCGGCATCGAAATGTTTGCTTATCAGGTCCTCTTCAAGGAAGGAAGTCACCATTTTATCAGGATCGCATGAGCCGATAAAATGAGCGCCCATCTCTTGGTAATATTGGCGATCGAACAGGTACTCTTCTTTACTCGCCGAGACATATACGAAGACCTCCATTCCTTGTTTTACGGCTTCTTCCGCCAGAAAGCGCATTGGAGCAGCGCCGACGCCGCGGCCGACAATCCCAATCCGCGAAAAATTTGGATTTAAGGGGAATGAATTACCTAATGGTCCGAGAATCAGGAAATCGGCGCCCTCTTTCAGCCGCAGCAGCAAACGCGTTCCCTCGCCGATCACTTTATAAAGGATTTCGATTGTACCGGCATTGCGATCAACCGCATTGATACTGAATGGTCGCAACAGAAACGGCGAATTTCCGTCCCAATACTTGGTCATAACGAACTGACCGGGGAGGGCGGCAGCCGAAATCTCTGGTGCGGAAACAACAATTCTTCCATACCCGGGGCAAATTGTTGTATTTCTAACTACAGTGCAATTTTGATACATCCTCACCCTTTCGCAGTGTTCGTGTAGGCACCTTCGCCGAGATAAGCCTTCTTAATTTCCTCATTTTTCATCAGGTTTTCGCAGGTATCCTGAAGAACAACAACCCCGTTTTTCAGCACATAACCACGATCTGCAATTCCCAGCGCAATTTTAGAATTTTGTTCGACGAGAAGGACTGTGGTTCCTTTTTCATTCACCTGTTTGATAATTCCGAAGATATCTTTGATAATCAGGGGGGCTAATCCAGTGGAAGGTTCATCCAGCATTAACAATTTAGGGTTTGCCATCAAGGCGCGGGCGATGGCGAGCATCTGCTGTTCTCCGCCGGAAAGTGTCTTTCCGGATTGATTGCGGCGCTGTTCCAAAATAGGAAACATTTCAAAGATGGATTCCAAATCCTTCCTGACGCCCTCCTTATCTTTGGCGCGCAGATACGCTCCCATCTCAAGATTTTCCAAAACGGTAAGATCCGGGAAGATACGCCGTCCTTCTGGCGCCAACGAAATTCCTTTGGAGACGATTTTTTCGGGGGGAAGGTCTGTAATATCCTCTCCCATGAATTTGATGGAACTGTTCCGGGTTTTTGTCACCAATCCGGCAATCGCTTTCAAAGTCGTGCTTTTTCCGGCTCCATTTGCACCAATAATCGTAACGATTTCACCTTCATTGACTTCAATATTGATCCCGTGCAATACCTGGATGCTGCCATAGTTGACATAAATATTTTCGAGAGATAGCATCATTTTTCATCGTCCTTTCCAAGGTATGCCTCAATCACTTTTGGATCTTTCGCAATCTCTTCCGGTTTTCCATCCGCAATTTTCAACCCGAAATTCAATACGATGATTTTATCGGAAATGGACATCACCACATCCATTTTATGTTCGATTAACACAACCGTGATGCCGCTTTCTCGAATCGCCTGAATTCTGCGCGAAAGTGATTCCAGGTCATTGGTATTCAAGCCCGAAGCGGGTTCATCCAGAAGTAACACTTTGGGTTTGGATACCAAAGCGCGGGCGATTTCCAGATTTTTTTGCAAACCATAGGGAAGACTGCCGGCTTTTTCATTCACATAATGAGCCAAGTTAAGAAATTCCAGCGTTTCCATCACCTTTTCGCGACTTGCTTTTTCCTCTTTCTGTTTATTCGGTAGGTTCAGCATTGAGCTGATCGGATCGCATTTGGTTTTAGAATGAAGCCCCACAAGAACGTTATCCATCACCGAAAGATCTTTGAACAGGTTGATATTTTGAAATGTTCGGGCGATTCCCATATAGGTTCTGCGAAATGTCTTCACATTCGTGATATCTCTTCCTTCATAGAAGACAGAACCTTCCGTCGGCTTATAAAATCCGGCAATCAGGTTGAACAAGGTGGTTTTGCCGGCGCCGTTCGGCCCAATAATGGCGGTAATACTGCCTTCTTCCGCGGCAAAAGAGACATTGTCAACTGCGCGCAAACCGCCGAAATGGATTCCGATTCCTTTTGTTTCGAGAATGTTCATTATTTCATCTCCTCGTTTGCAGAAATCGTTTTCTCTTTGCTGACCCCCGGCTTGATTTTTCCGCAGAGCACCCCGTCAATCCATTCGATCAGTCCGCCCAATCCTTTTGGTGCCAGAATAATAATCGCGACGATCGCAGCCCCATAGAGAACCAAGCGGATATTCCCCAAAAAGCGCATAAATTCCGGGAGGAGTGTCAAGCCAAAACCACCGAGAATCGCGCCGGGGATACTGCCGATTCCGCCGACCACCATCATCGCCAATACGGCGCTGGATTCAGCATTTACAAACGATTCAGGAGACACATACCGAATCATATGAGCGTAGAGCGCTCCAGCGATACCGGCAAAAAACGTAGAAATCATGAAAGCGATTAGCTTGTAAACTGGGACATTCACCCCCATCGCTTCCGCGGCGATATCGTTTTCACGAATAGACAGCATAGCTCGGCCAGTGCGGGAGTTAATCAAATTCCGCGTCAGGAAAATCATCACAATTAGAATAGCGAAGATCAAGTAAAAATATTTTTCGTTCGACCGGAAAGAAGTGCCGAACAAAATCGGAGATGGAATTCCTTTTATTCCCTTCGTTCCGCCGGTAACGGAGGTCCAGTTTAGAAAAACCTGATACATGATTTCGCCGAAGGCAAGCGTTGCCACGGCAAAATACATCCCTTTTAGGCGCATCGTAGGAATACTAAGCGGCAAACTCATCAATGAAGACACGATCCCTGCCAAGAGGAAACCGACCGGAACAGGCCAACCCAAGGCGGTTGTCACGATTGCGGAGGTATAAGCGCCGATTCCAAAAAAAGCGATAAACCCGACTGAAAACAGGCCAGTATAACCGGCGATAATGTTCAGACTCATTGTCAGGATCGCGAAAATCAAGCCGAGATTGGCTATCTGGAGATAGTATTTATTAGGTATCCAGTAGGGTAGAGTTAGCGCAACAATCAGCAGAATCCAAATTCGGGTTGCCTTATAGATCTTATTAAAAGTGTTCATGGTTAAACCTTTCTCACTTCTTTCTTACCCAACAGTCCGGTTGGTTTGAAGATCAAAACCAGGAACAAAATTCCGTAAGCGATGCTGTTCTGGAAAGCAGAGGACAAAAATCCCGCGCCCAATGACTCTAGCGTTCCCAAGACAATTCCACCGATCATAGATCCGGGGTTGGAAGTGATGCCCCCGAGCAGTGCTGCCGAAAAACCTTTGTTACCCAAGGAAGTGCCCAAGGTTGGAATAACGAAGTAGACCGGGCAAATCAGCATGCCGGCAAAACCGCCCAGAACGGAGGCGATAATGAACGTTAGGGACATCGAACGTTTCACATTAATACCCATCAGGCTGGCGGCTTCGCGATCCTGCGCTGTTGCGCGCATTGCTTTACCGATTTGTGTATTTTTAAGGAACAACGATAGGGCGATCACCAAGAGAAAGCCGATAACCATATTCCAAATATTCTGCGGGATTATGGTCAGCCCGCCGATTTGCATCGGTTTATCCCCGAAAATACTGGGAAATGGATAAGGATCGGCGCCGAAAACTACCCGAATCAGATTCCGCAAAAAAATGCCGACGCCGATGGTGGCGATCAATCTTCTGGTATTATCCGCATTAATCAGTGGACGAAAAGCGGATATTTCGATTAAAAACCCGATTATGATGCACATCAAAATCGCTACTGGGAAGGCTAACAGAATGGGAAGTCCCCAGAAAATATGGGCGATCAGAATTGCGAAAGCTCCGATCATCACCATATCTCCCTGTGCAAAATTGAGCACACCCCAGGCGTTGTAGATCAGAACATACCCAATTGCAATCAGACCGTAAAGGCTTCCCATAGCCAAGCCTTGAATGAGTTGTTGCAAGAGATAATTCATAGATAAAACCTTTTAAATAGATTGATTTCAAATAAATATTAAAGCAGGTTTCTTATAGAAAAGAGGAGGAAGAATTCTTCCTCCTCTTTTGCTCACCTGTTTCGCTGGCTGAAAGCATCGGAAACAGAAGAGCTCCTTTATTATTATTTCACTTTACCAACTCATACTCGCAGCCTTCGGTCACACGGATGAGCAGGATATCACGGTTTGCGTCACCGTTTGGCAGCATGGTGATGGTGCCGGTTGCCAGCGGTTTATCTTTGACGGAAAGAATTCCTTCCATAATTTTCTTGTTATTCAGTTCCGGTGAGGCATATTTCAGGCCTTCAGCCATAATCATCATCGAATCATATGCCATGGCGTTGTTGGAATCTGGCAGACGGCCATATTCTTTTTCGAAGGCTTCGATGAACGCGGCAGCCGCTGGAGCAGCCTTGGTTTTATCAGCGAAAAAGGTTTGAGTATTGACCAGTCCATTGACCGCATCGCCGCCCAACTCACACAATTTCTTATTGGTTAATCCGCCGCCACCCATCAGCGGGATATTTAAGCCCATATCGCGAGCCTGTCTTGCAATCAGAGCACCCTGTTGATACATTGTCCAAATGATCAGCCCTTCGGCACCGGACTGTTGAACCTTCAGCAACTGCGGTGTCATATCCAGAGCATTGGCTTCAAAAGCCTCGTTAGCGACCGGTTCCAAACCGTATTCGTCTTTCAAAACTTTTACGATCACTTCCATGGCACCTGTACCGAAATCATCGGATTGATAAATAATTGCGATTTTTTTAAGGCCTAAATCCTCGACCGCATAGCGAGTGATCGCACCGGCTTGGAGAAGATCGGAAGCCTGAATACGAGCGATCCACGGATTGCCGACATTGGTAATGGATGCACCGGAAGAAATCGGGGTGATGTGCGGGACTTCCGCTTCCCAAGTTACTTCCATGGATGCTAACGTGCAGGAACTATTAACGGTTCCGATGACGCCAATCACCTTATCTTTATAAACCAGCTTGTTAACAACCGAAACAGCGACTTTAGGCGATTGCTCGTCATCTTCAACGATCAATTCGATCGGTCGGCCGTCAATACCGCCAGCTTCGTTGATCTGTTTGGCGGCAAGCTGGACGCCTTCAAGAAGGGTTTGGCCTACCATTGCGGAATCTCCGGACATCGGTCCGTAGACCCCGATTTTAATCGGGTCCTGCGCAAAAACGGGAAGGACAATCAATAAAGACAAAATTAAACCTAACAAAATACTTTTTTTCATACAACACTCCTTCAATTGTTTTGATACTCATGAATCAGTTTCTGATTCTGTACCCTTATAAAGTACTAATATAAATATGGAAAATTGCTTTTCGAGTATTTACTAACGGAGGTATTTTAATTGAAAGCGAAAGGGATGTCAATAGGATTTTCAATCAATATTAATCAAATAAATGAAGATTTTGTAAATGACTGATAATTTGCTTTTATAACAAAAATTTGAATCTGTATCGGGAAGCATGATTATTTTGTCACCAATATCTATATTTCATGAAATCCGACTCTTTTTTAGTAATTATATTTATTTATGAGTTGATTTAGAATGAAATTTGTACTTTTCCCTGTGTTTATCTAAAAAGTTAATAATACAGATAAAGAAATAGATAGAAGAGCAAATATTCCGCTATACGGAATTTGCTCGATGGATAAGTCAATATATAAATGAAGATGTTAATATATGGAACGACGATCCGAAAGCAAGTGTAGGGGACGTGTTCCGCTACGCCTGCCATGTTTGTCAGGTACGACGTCCTGAAATAAATGGCATTCTCGAAAATTTAGCATTTTTAAACCGATCGTTTTTTTACCATATTTGTTATGGAAAACAAACATGGTAATTTTCAGGTAAACATCATTCGATTATGGACAAATTAGGATAATTTAATGTGGAAAATCAATGCGCTAGATTTATTTACACCTATGCTAGGATAAATTGTGAAAGGGCAGGTTCTAAACCTGCCCCTACGATTAACTCCCACGTGTGTGGGGAATACAATTTTCTTTTGCGTTTCAATTCTATCCTTCTATTTGATTTTGCTTTTTCTTTCCTGATGCTATAATCATTAGAGTAACTGTGATAATCTTAATTTTAATAGTGAGGTGAGCAATGGCCGACACGGATGAGTTCTGGACGGCAGAAGAAGTCTCAGCGTACTTGCGCATTCCGCAATCGACCATCTATAAGCTTGCCCATGATAAAGTGTTACCCCAGTTTTAAGGTGGGAAAGCACTGGAGATTTCGGAGAGAAACAGTGTTGGAATGGATCAAACAGCAAGAAAGCAAACAACACGATCCTGAAAATTGCCATTACTAATCATAGTTGATTTACCTGTAACTACATTCGATTACGATTTTCTCTTGGAGACTTTTTTATGGCACAAAACAACAAATTTGAAAAGCAATTCTTAAACGCCCTGCGCGATATTTTTGTGGGCGCAAAAGTGGAAGGTGATTCGGGCTATGTGAACCTGATGCGCATTAAGTCGCGCTACTATGAGCAGGGAGTTTTTCCACAATTACAGAAGGATATCACTGCCGCGCTGCAGCCCTTCCCTGATTTCCGCGAAGAATTGTTTGACAAACTATTCACCTTCTTTAAGCGCTACTTCAGCGAAAGCGGTTCGATCTACTTCCGCTATACTGCCCTGCACCAGAATGTGTATGAGAAGGTTTACACCGATGACCGTGATGTGATCCTGTTCTGGAAAACCCACATGCTGTATTACGTCAAAACGGACCGCATCTTTACTAGCCTGAACGTGGAAGTGGATGGGGTCAAGTTCTTCTTCGATGCTTCCAAGATGACCCTCAAGAAATCCAACGAGAAACGCGAAGTCGTCTATGCTTTCCGTAAAGTTCAGCCCGAAGACGGCACACTGGTCTTTGATGTTTCCTATTCTGAGAAGGGCAAGACCACCAAGGTGGATGACATCCTCAAGGACATCAAGAAAGCCAACGGCAAGCTGGATGATGAGACGCTCAACAAAGCATTCCGCGTTTTTGAAAAACAAAGCGAGGTGGATTTTTTCATCAACAAAGACGCGCGCGCGTTTTTACAAGAGCAATTTGACTTGTGGCTTTATCAATACTTGTTTGCCGGGCAAAACGTGTGGAGTGCCGAACGGCTGGCGCAATTGCAAGCCTTAAAATCGATCGCCTACAAAGTGATCGATTTTATCAGCCAGTTTGAAGACGAACTGGTCAAGATCTGGAACAAACCCAAATTCGTGCGCAACAGCCACTATGTGTTGACGCTGGATCATATTTTTCATAGTGATCCTAAGCCTGTCATTGCGAGCGCAGCGAGCCCCGCCACCCCTGTCATTGCGAGCCCCGCAGGGGCGAAGCAATCTTCTGCTGAAGGAGAGGGGATTGCTTCGGGCACAGAACGCCCTCGCAATGACATATTTGCTCGGTTGTTGGCACACCCCAACATGCCGCAGCAGGTGCAGGAATGGCGCGACCTGGGGATGATTGGCGAGGATTTTAGGTTGGAGATGCTCACCCAGAAAGACCTGACCGGCGCGCCGCTGCATCCGCAGTACCAGCACCTGCCCATCGATACAAAATATTTCTCCGATCTGGAGCTGGACATTCTGGCACTGTTTGATGACCTGGATGCTGCCCTGGATGGCTGGCTGGTGCACAGCGAGAATTACCAGGCGCTGAATACCCTGCTGCCCAAGTTTAAAGAAAAATTGCAGACCATTTACATTGATCCACCGTTTAACTTAGATTCTTCTGATCAGTTTATGTACCGCACAAATTATAAGGACGCAAACTGGGCGACGCTGCTTGAAAATAGACTACGGATAGCAAAAGATTGGCTGAATGAAAAGGGAAGCATTTTTGTGCGCTGTGATTACAATGGTAATTGGATTGTAAGAAATTTATTGGATGATATATTTGAGAATAATTTCATTAATGAAATCGATGTAGGAAAAACTGCGGGGAAGAAAAAAACAGGTTTAAGTTTGGCATACACTAAAGATAATATTTTCTTTTATGCAAAGGATGCTAATTTAGTAAATGAAACTATCAAAGACACAGATAGATTTTCTTTTTATAAGGAGGTTGCCTCCATTTTAGAGAAACAAGAAGTTGAAAACAAAGAAAAATTATCTGATTTACTGCTTAATAATTTATTCTGGGTAGATTTAGATCATCGCCCTGGAGAGAGACAAACAAATAAAAGCAGGTATCTACTTAGCATTGAATTCCAGCCGCCAAAAGGAAGACATTGGATTAAATCTCAGGAAAAATTGGACCAACTTTACCAAGATGGTAAGGCAAGAATTAAAGACAAAATTAATAAAACTTATTACTACAAGGAAAAAGATATACCCTCTGGAATTGATACAAACGATTTAGTTATTCAGGTTTTTCTTGATACAGAAATAATTACCGATAATTGGACAGATATAAATGGTTATTCACAATCTCACGATTTCCAAACAGAAAATTCTGAAATTTTGCTTAAGAGAGTGATAGAAACAAGTTCTAATGTTGGGGATTTTATTTTTGACTTTTTTCTTGGTTCTGGCACAACAAGCGCAGTAGCACACAAACTTGGCAGAAAATGGCTTGGCGTTGAGATGGGAGAACATTTTTACAGCGTAGTTTTGCCAAGAATGAAAAAAGTTTTGGCTTATGATAAAACAGGAATTTCAAAAGAAGTAAAAGAATACCAAGGCGGTGGGTTTTTCAAATATTACGAACTTGAGCAATACGAAGACGTACTGCGCCGCGCGCACTATGCTGACGCAGACCTGTTCAACAACCCCTATGAAGACCCTTATCACAGCTACGTTTTCCTGCGCGACCTGAAGATGCTCGATTCCGTCGAAATCGATGAAGAACAGAACAAAGCCCATTTCCACCCGGAACGTCTTTATACAGAGATAGATTTGGCTGAAACACTCTCGCAGCGGCGCGGCAAGTGGATCAAACGCATCACTGCGGAGTATGTCGAGTTTCAGGATGGCGAACGCATGAGCCTGACCGACCCCGACTGGCAGACTATCAAACCCCTGGTCTGGTGGCAGTGATGAAATGTCATTGCGAGGAGGGTGCATTTTGCCCGACGAAGGCAATCTTTTCTTACGTGTCAGAAGATTGCTTCGCCCCTGCGGGGCTCACAATGACAGGAAACGCTGCGCTTGAAATGACAGGCTTCACTGTGCTCGCAATGACAGGTCTCGCCACACTTGCAATGACAGGTTTCGCTGCGCTCGCAATGACAAAGGAGTATGGATGGTCGAGAGGGATTACTACGTATACATCATGACCAATTTTCACAACACCGTCCTTTACACAGGTGTAACGAATAACATCCAACGCCGGGTATTGGAACACAGATCAGGAAAAGGAAGTGCTTTCACTGCCAGATACCATCTGACTAAACTGGTATATTTTGAGACCAGCAGCGATATCAGTGCAGCCATTTCTCGTGAAAAACAAATTAAAGCGGGATCACGCCAGAAGAAAATCGATTTGATTAATAGCATTAATCCGGAGTGGGATGATTTATATGATGAATATTTTAATGACTAATGTGTCATTGCCAGGAGGGGGTTCTTTGCCCGACGAAGCAATCTTTTCTTACGTGTCAGAAGATTGCTTCGCCCCTACGGGGCTCGCAATGACAGGTTTCGCTGCGCTTGCAATGACAGGTTTCGCTGCACTTGAAATGAAAGGCTTCACTGCGCTCGCAATGAAAGGCTTCACTGCGCTCGCAAAGACAGGTTTCGCTTCGCTCGCAATGACAGGAATCGCTGCGCTCGCAATGACAGGCTTCGCTTCGCTCGCAATGACAGGTTTCGCTACGCTCACAATGACAGGTTTTGCTGCGCTCACAATGACAGGAAACGCTGCGCTTGAAATGACAGGTTTCGCTGCGCTCGCAATGACAGGTTTCGCTACGCTCGCAATGACAGGAAACGCTGCGCTCGCAATGACAAAAAAGGAGGGCGTTTTATGACTTGCATTTACCTGCAACGCATGCTGGAAAACCTGCCGCAAGGGTCGCTACCGCCCAACTGGGCCGGCTTCGATCTGTCAACCTTCTCTCGCGGCAAAGTGTTGTGGGATTACCAGCAGCAAGCACTGCAAAACGCGCTCCTTGCCTTATGGAAGTATTACCAGAACCCCGGACAGCCTGAGAACGAGCGCAAGCAGGCTTACATGAACTGGTATCGCGACTTTGGATTGGAAGAGGACCTTGATCTACCGTTGGACCGCTCCTCGGCTGCCAAACGCAAGCTAGCCGCCCTGCTGGAAACCTATTACAGCCAGACGGATGACCGCATGTCTTACGAGCAGTTCATCAACCGCATGTGCTTTTGGATGGCAACCGGTTCCGGCAAGACGCTGGTAATCGTCAAAATGATCGAGCTGCTCCACTACCTGATGCAGCGCGACGAAATCCCCGCTCATGACATCCTGGTGTTAGCGCATCGTGATGACCTGTTGGAGCAATTGCGCACCCACGTGGACGAGTTCAATGCCGGCGGAGGGTTGTACATCCGCATGCACGAGCTACGTGAGTACGCCGAAGTCAAACACCAGTCCCCCTCCCTGCTGCGCGGCCAGGAATTGACGATCTTCTATTACCGTTCAGACAACCTGAGCGATGAAAGAAAAGACAAGATCATTGATTTCCGCAGCTACGATAACAACGGAAACTGGTATATCCTGCTGGATGAAGCCCACAAAGGCGATAAGGAAGATTCCAAACGCCAGTACATTTATTCCATCCTCTCGCGCAATGGCTTTCTCTTCAACTTTTCAGCCACCTTTACCGACCGGCGCGATATCGTCACCACCGCGGCAAACTTCAACCTGAGCGAGTTTATCCGCAAAGGCTATGGCAAGCATATCGCCGTTTTAAAACAGGAAGTACGCGCCTTCAAAAAGGGGGATGAATACACCGACGCCGAAAAGCAGAAGATCGTCCTTAAAGCCTTAATCATGCTCGCCTACTCGCGCAGCATTGAAGCGAAGGTGCGCCATGTGCGTGCCGACCTGTATCATCGCCCGTTGATGATGACTCTGGTCAACTCGGTCAATACCGAAGACGCCGACCTGAAACTCTTCTTCCGCGAACTGGTGCACATTGGTAAAGGAGAGATTGACGCAGAAACCTGGGAAAGCGCCAAACGGGAGCTTTTAAGCGAACTGTGTGACCGTCCGGAGTTTTTGTTTGAAAGTGACACTGTAATCCGGGTGGACAATCGCCTGCTGAGCGAAATTACCCTGGCGGACTTGCTACGCGAGGTGTTTAACGCAACCTCGGCTGGTGAGATTGAAGTGCTGACGCGCCCTTCAGACCGCCAGGAAGTTGCCTTCAAACTCAAAACCAGTGACGACCCATTTGCCTTAATCCGTATCGGGGATATTACCGATTGGTTAAAGCAAGAACTTTCAGGCTATGAAGTGAACCAGCATTTCACAGATGAGAGTTATTTTGAGCGGTTGAATCAGCCCGATTCGGATATCAACATCCTGCTTGGGTCACGCAGCTTCTACGAAGGTTGGGATTCCAACCGTCCCAACATCATCACTTATATCAATATCGGCACCGGTACGGAAGCCAAGAAATTTATCCTGCAATCTGTCGGGCGCGGTGTGCGGATTGAACCGCTCAAAAACCGGCGCAAACGTCTGCGCGAACTGATCACCAGCTATACGCTTACAGATGAAGACCATGAAGTGCTTGAGAAGATTAAAAATGACGTCCAACCGCTGGAAAGCGTGTTCATCTTTGGTACCAACCGCGAAGCGCTCAACCTGGTGATTGGCGGACTGGATCAGGAAGAGAAGCAAGCCGGCGAGGTGGAAATCTCACTTGAACTCAACACAGAAGCAACGCAAGGTAAACTGCTGTTGATCCCGACCTATGCTCAGAGTTCTGCATTACTCTACAAAGAACGAGAGCTGGCAAAATTTTCATTGACGCCTGAAAATCTGGATTTGTTGACCAACTATCTGAATTATGTTGATGATGACAGGGTATTTTATGCTTTGCACGAAGTCCCGCCAGCCCAGATTACCGCATTGCGTGCCAGCCTGCAAAACCCTGGCGAAACATACCGAACGGATAATCCACGTCCATACCGTAATCTACCGGTTCTCATCCGTCAGTTGTCCAATTATTTCAACCTACGCAATAAGGACCTGACCGGGTTTAAAGAATTGGAAAACGAGATCAACCACTTCAGACATATCAAAGTGTCGATTGAAAAAATTGGGGAAGTGGAATGCCAAATTCAACAAGTGTTGCAAGCTGTCCAGCTCATTCAGGAGGCGAGAGCCAAATATACAGCCAGCCAGCTTTCTTTTGTCGATTATGAAAATGAAGTTGATAATCTACGCCAGCAGCAATCAAACACTTTTGGACCCAATAATGACAAACTGGAAATCAAGCGGATTGCCAACCATTACTACATCCCGGTTCTATTAAGTGAAAACGAGCGGATCGATTACATCCGCAGTGTCATCCACGTGAAAAGTGAAATATGCTTCTTGCGCTCTTTGGAGAAGTACCTGTGCAAAAAGGATCACCAATTTAAGAACTTCGATTGGTGGTTGTTCAGTCGCGTTGATGAAACCGTTGATGACATCAACATCCCGTATTATTACCCGATTGAGAACCGTATCGCCAATTTCAAGCCCGATTTCATCTTCTGGCTTAAAAGAGAAAATCGATACCACATCGTGTATATCGATCCCAAAGGTACTGGGCGCACGGAATACGAACACAAGATAGATGGATACCGCGCTTTGTTTGAAGAGAAGGGTGTGCCCAAGGTATTCCACCATCAAGAGATGGAAGTCACTGTCAGTGTATTCCTCTATACTCCTGACCGCCAATATCTTGCAGATGGATACAAGAAATATTGGTTTGATAATATCGACCAGGTTCTGAATACACTGGCTGGAGAGGAATAATACCCCGTTCCCCCTTAAGACCCTACGGGAACAACCTGACAAGAACAACCTGCTTTTGTCTTTTTTCCTTGACTATTTTAATTTTAAGCGCAGACATCAATCGGCAAAACGTGATATAAAAAAACAAATATAAGGTAGAATATGGCTAACGACAAAAACAATAAAATATCCATTTGGAATAATCTTGTAGGAGGTGTCATGATTAATTTGACCCGGGGTGTTCCCGCACCGGAATCTTATGCTTTAGCGGAATTTGCTGAGTGCTTCAAGAAGGCAATGGAAGAAGACGGCGCAAAAGCAATGTCTTACGTAGCTTCTCCCGGCTATGAGCCGCTGATTCACCTGATCGCCGATCAGGAAAAGATAAATGCCGATCAAGTTGTGATCGGCAACGGTTCATTGGAGTTGCTGCAGTTTCTGACTTATACGGAAACGCAGCCCGGAGATTGCGTTTTTGTGGAATCTCCGTCTTATGATCGCGCAAATCTGCTGATGAAGCGACGCGGCTTGAACCCCATCGGCATTCCGTTGGAAACAGACGGCGTCGATCTAAATGTTTTACAGGATGCGTTGAAGAAGCATCAACCGAAATTTTTCTATCTGATCCCGGATTTTCAGAACCCGATGGGTGTGACTTACAGCTTGGAAAAGCGAAAAACGATTGCCGAGTTGGCGCAGAAGTATCATTTCTTCGTGGTTGAAGATTCTCCGTATCGCAGCTTGCGATATGTCGGGCAGGATCTTCCGACCCTGTCTTCCTTCGTTCCGCCGGAACTGTCGGTTCGAATGACCTCATATTCCAAAACATTGGCTCCCGGCTTGCGGATGGGTGTGATGATGGGAAATCCGGAGATTATCAAACGGGTGAAAAAATGGGCAGGCGATACCTATATCGGTCCGGTCAGCCCGACACAGGCTTTAACCTATCAATTTATTAAATCCGGTTATTATGAACCGAATCTCAAAAAGATTAAGGAATTGTATGCGCCGCGGCTTGCCAAGGCATTGGAAGTTTTGGATCGCGAATTGCCGGGCGCTGTATACCCCAGACCGGAAGGGGGCTTTTTCATCGGTGTGACGCTGCCCGAAGGAAATGATATGGCAACGCTGATTCCCAGAGCGAAAGAAGCCGGAATCAATATTACCGACGGTCGGGGTTTTTACCTGAATCCGGAAGACGGAAAACGTTTCTTACGAATTCCATTCTGCGGGCTGAAACCGGCGGAAATCGAAGAAGCTTTGGGACAGTTGATTCCGCTGCTGGTTAAGTGATTGGATTCCATCAAAAAACACCGTTCAGCGAACGGTGTTTTTTGATTTTCTGCCAGATTTGTTTATGCGGTTTCCAGATAACGATCCACTTCCCATTCCGAAACCGAGATACGGTATTCATCCCAATCTTCCCACTTGCCGCGGATATAGGAATCGAACAGTTTATCCCCCATGACGGATCGGATTAAGGTATCCTCCTCTAAAGCAAGCAAGGCTTCTTTAAGGGAACCTGGAAGTTCTTCGATTCCTTTCTTTCGACGTTCTTTGCGGGAGAGTTCGTAGACGTTGATATCATTCCACGGTATCGGTGGTAATATTTTTTCGCGAATGCCTTCCAATCCGGTGGCGAGCATTATAGTGAGCGCTAAGTAAGGGTTACAGGATGGATCCGGACAGCGTAGTTCTACCCGGGATGCTTTATCTTTTCCCGCAGTGGAGGGGACACGAATTAATGCGGAGCGGTTGGTCTGCGCCCAGCCGATATAAACTGGGGCTTCATAGCCGGGAACCAGTCGTTTGAAACTGTTGACAGACGGCGCGAGGACGCCGGTCATCCCTTTGGCATGTTTCAATTGGCCGCCGATAAAATATTTCGCCGTGTCGGAGAGGTACATTCCATCGTTCGGATCAAAGAACAGGTTTTGGCCATCTAATGAGGAAAGGGACTGGTGGCAATGCATTCCGGAACCATTTTCGCCAAAAACGGGTTTAGGCATAAATGAAGCGATGATACCTTCCTGTGCGGCGATGGCTTTTACGGTTGATTTCATCATTTGAATGTTGTCGGCGGTTTTTAACGCATCCGCAAATTTAAAATCGATTTCGTGCTGGCCGAGTGCACATTCATGATGACCGACTTCGACATCCAGCCCAATCTCGTTCAAAGCGAGGATCAGTTTGGTCCGAATGCGTACAGCGGTGTCATCCGCGGAAAAATCGAAATAACGACCGGTGTCAAAAGGTACCGGGTGCATTTTGTCACCATTTCTACGGAACAGGAAGAATTCTGGTTCAGGACCAACGTTGAAGACCATCCCCTGTTCTGCCAATTTGGCACAGGTTCTTTTGAGCAATCCGCGCGGATCTTCCAGATAGGGTGACCCGTCCGGTAATTCGACGTCACAAATGATGCGAGCTCGGCGAATTTCTTCGGGTGTCCAAGGCAGAATGACATAGGTATTGATATCAGGGCGAAGATGCATATCGCTTTCCTGGATACGGGCGAATCCTTCTATTGAAGAACCGTCAAACCATATTCCCTGGTCGATTGCCTCATGCAGTTTGGAAACAGGCAGGTCGACGCTTTTAACGGTGCCGAATACATCGGTGAACTGTAATGAGATAAACTTTACCTGTTCTTGTGCGATGCGTTCAAATAATGTTTTTTCGTCCATATCATTTTCTCCGTTCTTCAATCGATATCCGATTGATTTGACTGTACGGGATCGCTTTAGCGATTCCCGTATTAAAAATACGTAGGAATTATAGAGGTTTTAAATATTCGGATAAAAAAACAAAATTAAAATAAATTACAACCAATTTTCAGATTTTCAAAAAGAGCGGAGTGAAGCGTAAAAAAACCCCTCCGAATTGCTTTAGCTCCGGAGCGGTAGGATTGATTTGCTTTCGCTAAGGCTGGACGGTTTCCGTTATGGCAGGGGCGGGTGTCGGCGTAGCCGGTTTCCCGCCGGTTATGGTCACATCGATGGTGGCCGGATTGATCGACTGAACGGAAACCCCTTCCCAGGATGCCAGATCGATCCGCGGCGTCAGTTGATAATGTCCGGCTGAATATTCCTGCAAATCGATTACCGCATACAGTTCATCCGCTTTGACGTTGTTCAGAATCGGCTGCGGCCCGCTGAGATATATTTCGACCGTCTCCGGTGAGATTTGCGCTCTTTGATCCGTATCCAAACCGATGACATAAACTGGCACATTGCTGAATGTCTTGGTACTGACAATCGGCGGAATTTGAATATCTACTTTGACGGATTGATCACCGACGAGCGAAATTCCTTCTGGCAAATTGAGACCAATCTTTAAGGAAGCGTCGCCGGTATATTCGCTCAAAAGAATCGGATCCGTTTCGACGTAGCTGGGAAGGCTCTCCAGCAGGGCTCGGTCGGAGGAATAGATGGTCACTACGCTCGGGTCGACGCTAATTTTCGCCACCTGATATCCGTCCGGTACAGATCCCTTCGTTACGACTTTTACGACGACGACGCGATAACCGCCGCGCAAATTGATTTCCTGCGTCACACGAACTTGCGGTGGATCAAAAGTTAAGCCGGAATTGATTACTTTCCCGTCAAGGCTGATGGCTCCAACTGGTAGATCCTTTGAGATTGTTTCCGTAGCGTTAGAGTGGTTCAGAATGACACGGACATAATCGATTTGGTCTAAGATCGAAACGGCTCCACTGACGCGCACTGTCTTAGGCGACACAACCGGTGTCTCCCCTTTGAATGCGGTCGGGATCTCCCCCATTTCAGTGACTTTTACTTCGAATTCCCGGGTTTCATACTTTTCCAAATCCACTTCAATCGTTTCGGGAGAATATGAAATGATCGAAATCGGGTCGACGGGCAGTTTGATCTGAATGGGGACCTGATGCTCGCCTTCTCTCAATCCGGTGACATCGATGACCGCGGTTGCCTGAACTCGATCGTTGACGATTTTATCCCATACAGACGAAGGGGCGCGTAACTTGAGATAAATCTGCTCCGGCAGGGAATTGGTCATGACCAGATCATCGCTGAGACCGACCACTTCGATATTAATCGTGTTGGGGAAGCGTCGTTCTTCGGTGGGATCCTTTTCAGTGACGGCGATAACCCAAACGGTGATGGATAGCAGCAGGGAGAGAATAATGGATGGGAGAATCTTTATAAAAGAGATGAATACATTCTTCATTTCTTTTCTTCTCCCCACAGGAATTTTTTGATGAAGTCGAAAAATTTTCCCAGCCGTTGCATGAAGGGCGTTTCTTCGGGTTGTTCATAGACATTTTCCAACATACTTTTCAGCCTTTCACTGCTGATTTCACGTGTGATTTTGCCTTCGAACGCGACGGAAATCGTCCCGCTTTCTTCGGAAATGACTATTGTAATGGAATCGTTCGCTTCCGACATTCCGAGGGCAGCGCGGTGTCTCAAACCCATTGAGCGCCCGGGTGTTTTATCCAAAACGTTTCGTGAGGACAGTGGCATCACACAAGCTGCGGCTTCGATGCGCCCCTTTCGAATGATGACGGCGCCGTCATGCAGCGGGGTGTTCGGGAAAAAGATCTGCAGCAGAAGTTCGGGTGAAACGACCGCATTCAGATAAACGCCGGTTTCGATGAATTTCTCGAGGTCGTCATAGCGCTGCATTACAATCAACGCTCCATGGTTTCTGGCGGCAAGCATGGAACAGGCAGTGACCACCGCATCAATTATCTGATTCATTTCTTCGGCGTGAGGCGGTGCGGACGCAAACAGGTCATGGATAGATTGAACCCTTCCCATGCGTTCGAAAGATCTGCGGATTTCCGGTGCATAGACAACCGGAATGACAATCAAAAGAACCGGCAGAATGTTTCCGATTAACCAAGTGAAAGCTGGCAGATCAACTAGAACATATAACAATGCGATAATAATGAAAATAGTGATAATTCCGCGCAGCAAGGTGTTTGCCTGGGCACTTCTGATGAAGCGGAAAATCACGAAGAAGATTGACGCAACCAAGAGTATATCGATCACGCTTACGCGATTAAATCGCTGACCGAGGAATAATAACTCTGAAATCAGTTGCTCCAAATTAACCTCTCATCTTTTTTCAAATTTGAAACTTTCCATACCATTGTAACTATTTTCAACGGTAGTAGTCAAGGAAAATCAAATCTGTGATTAAAAGTTCCTTAAATAAGGAAGAATTTCAAATAAAAAACAGAAAAAATTAATGGTCTTGAAGGGCGTACCAAACTTTACGCACTTCGGCTTTCAGGTCCGCTAACGGAATGCCGCCGTTAAATATATGATCCATTTCATTCCGATGCCAATCCATATTTTGTTGCATCCGTATTCGAATCTGCGCATCTTCCCGTGAAAGCCCTCTTTTTCGCATCAGTCGTTCCGTCTGAATTTCCGGATCCGTCTCGACCAGCCATTTTCGATCGCAGAGTGAAGACAGTCCCGAATCGTTCAGCTTGATGGCTTCCAACGCCACGGAGCAATCCGTTCCCGCAATGACTTGATTGATACGCCGGATGATCTGCGGATGGGTGACGGATTCCAGCCATTTCAATTCGGCGGGATTCTCGAAGACGATTTGACCCAATTTTTTTCGATCGATTTTTCCGGTATTTCGATCGGAGAGGATCCGGCTGCCGAAGTGACGGAGCACATCTTCCGCAACCGAAGATTCCGGTTCGAGGACTTCATGACCGATTCGGTCGGCATCGATGCCAAGGCAACCCAGTGACTCCAACTCGCGGCGAATTTCGCTTTTTCCGCTTGCGATTCCACCGGTAATACCGATGACGAGTTTTTTCATTTCCGGTTGTTTTCCTTCCGTAATCATTTAATACCGTAAGAGGCGCAAATCGCTTCGCTGTCCCGTACGATGTACATGACGGTCTCGTCGGTGCCGAATTGTTTCGAGACTTCTTTGGTGATTTTTACGGCTTCTTCACAATAATGATTGGCGTTCGTATGCATATAAGACAGCGCGGCTGCGTATGTGAAATAGTAAATGACACTTGTTCCCGATAAAGGCAATCCGGATATTTCGATTAAAGGATTGCCGGGATCATCGCATTCCCGGACGGCGCAACTTTCAACTGCGCCGCATCCATAGGTGGCACACTTCAAGGCTTCAATAGCAGCTTCATAGTTGCGGGCTTTATAGTAGTTTACGCCCAACCGTCCATAGACATCGGCGTTGTAAGGGTTGATGCTGAGGGCTTTTTTGATATTAATTCCGGCTGCATAGAAGTCACCTGTTTGGGAATAGGTGTTGCCGATCGCGAGGTAAGGCAGCGGGTCGTTGATTCCAAGCTGGTCATTAATTCGGGCTGCTTTTGAGAACATTTCAAGTGCAATATCGTATTCCTGAATCTGGCGCCAGTTGACGCCGATTCGGATTTGCAGAAAGGTCATGTTAGGAGAAAGTGCGAGTGCGCGATTATAGGCATCGATAGCGCTGCGGTATTGCCCGTAGGATTCCAATAGGTTGCCCTGAACCCGATAAACATCGAACATATCACTGTTGTTTGCGGTACCATATTCCAATGCCTGGCTGAGCATTTGCTCAGCCCGCTCATAATTTGCCTGGTCCAACAGGATTTCCGAATAGAACGCATAAGCCATTGCATTTCGCGGACCGTAATCCACTGCCCGGCGGATATAGGATTCGGCGGTAGCCATGTTGGTTTCAACCATGTCGGCACCGCAAATGTCTTTGTCCGCGTACCAAAGATAAACCATCGCCAAAACGGCATAGATGTCCGAATTTTCTTTAAAGATTTCCAGCGAGCCTTCCAACAGTTTGATCGCTTTTTCCAGGGTCTCCTTTTTTTCTATGTCGGTTGTTTGAGAGGCTGTCATATAAGCTAGTGCCCGTCCCTGCTTCCAAATATATTCCGGATTGGTCGGTTCCAAAGCGGCTGCAGCTTGGTATGCTTCAACGGCTTTTTCCAGGTTTCCCGCCACAAATTGAGCTTCCGCTTCCATGGCATATGAAGCTGCATCGCGAGTGGGAATGGCGGTGGGTTTCCACGGGGAAACAATCTTTCCGGTTAAAACTCCTTTGAGCAGAAAAAAGCTAAAGAGGCAGAGGAACATTAACAAAATAACCACTCCGGGATTGGAGCGGTTCTTATGTTTGAATTCCAAATTTTTACCGGTTAAATTCATGAAACAGTTTGATCGATTTAGTTATCGGCCGCTTTCAAGACAGCCGTTTTCATCATTTCCGTATGCGCAATACCAGCAAGTTCCTCCGTAAAAGGTGTCCCCAACAAAACAGCTCGCGTTATAAATGCCAATCAGATACCCTTTTTTATCCGAAATATATTCTCCCCCGATAAAACAGGTATCGTCGCTGACAAAATATCCAGCTCGTTGACACTTTTCAAAAGTATCGATATCCTGCGGCGGATTCAGAATCCCGTTGTATTGGATCATTTTCTGGTATGTGTTTGTGCGAATATTCTGACAAATTTGCGCAGTCTGCTGCGCCGATGAAACGGACGGTTCGAAATTCTGATAAGCCGAATTGAATTCCTGAATAAATTCTGGAATAAACGAACCGATCAGATAGTCAAAATTATTGATGGCAACTTCGAACTGGGATTTGACAGAATCAAAATTGTTGAAATTATTTTGGGTAGCTTGGCTGGCAAAATCAATCAGGTTTTGGCATTCTACAGCCATTAAATTTAAAGCATATTGTGCCATATCCGGCGCCACCGGCGGACGATCCTCTGCGGACACAGGATAAATAAACAGACAAACTGCCATTCCTAGAAGAGTAATTATTCTTATTTTCTTTCTCATTTCTCACTCCGACTACTATTTCTTATTTATTATACGGTATTGAAGGGAGAAAAGTTTACTTTTTTTAAGAAACTTTTAAAAAAGACCAAAGAGCATTTTTGATCGTTTTTTGTATTATGGCATCGAAACAATTTTTCCGCATGAATTCCTTTCGAGTACGATTACCCGAAGGAGAGATATTATTCACGGTTTGATTTTTTATGGTGAAACCTGATCTATTCGATCTTATAATTCCGGTTATGAAACACTGTTTAAATTGTTATCGAAAAATACCCAATGATGCGAAAATCTGTCATTATTGCGGCGCTCCGCAAGCTGAAAAGGAAGCTTTTCCGGGGAAAAAGTTTTTACGTTGTCCGAATTGTATGTCTTATTTTTATGACGAAGAACATGGTTGTCAAAACTGTGGCTATTCCCCAAAAAAGCCTAAGAAAAAAGGAACTTGGCTATTAGCGGTGATGGCTGTTTTGATTGTCTTATTCATTTTTTGGCAGTTGGGGTTTTTATCGGATTTGTCAAGTATAGAGAAGAAAGCCGATGTCGTTCAGACCGCCTCATTGATGGCGAATGAACAATCACCCGCGGAAATTGAAGTAAGCGGAATTGAAGCGGATGTCTTATCGGCTGACAAGAATGAAAACGAGCGATCGACGGAAGAAGCGGTTCCGGTTGCATCCTTCGAGGAAACTTCGGCGGCGGCGATGAATTCACCCGTTCCAATGACGGCTACGCCGGTTCCGTTTCAATGTAACAGTACCGATAATCGGCTGACGAAAGGAATGACCGGAAAGATTATTGCCGGTGGAAATCCGGTGAAGGTTCGGATGCAGCCATCCACCGGCGGGGAATCGGTGAGTGTGCTTTACGGCGATGAACTGTTTACTGTTTTGGATGAAAAGCCGGTCTGTGCGGAGGGCTATCTTTGGATAAAAATCAAATTAGAAAAAGCGGATTTGGAAGGATGGACGGTTGAGGCGGCCGATCGGAATTATTGGCTGATGCCATTGGATCTTTCGGCTGCTACAGAAACACCGGCAGATTAGATTCGGGAAAACTTTCCCCGATTTTCTTAAGTTCTTATATAATGAAGTTGGATGAATTCCTTCCGATTTTGATTGACTTGATAAGGAGAAACTTATGGCGACAAATGATTCCGAAAAGTTTTATTTAGGGAAAGTTTATGATGACCAAGGGAATCTGACGGATGAAAAGCTTCTATACGATCCCCAGGATTTGGTGACTCATTGTGTGATTACCGGAATGACCGGTTCGGGAAAAACTGGATTGGGGCTCATTATACTGGAAGAAATGGCTCGAAAGAACATTCCCGCGATTGTGATTGATCCGAAAGGTGATTTAACCAACTTGATGCTTCATTTTCCGGAATTGCGACCTGAAGATTTTGAACCTTGGATTGATCCGGAAGCTCCGATTCGGGAGGGAAAATCACTATCGGAAATCAGCGCAGAGACAGCGGAAGCATGGAAGAAAGGGCTGTCTGAATGGGGGGTAGGCAAAGAAGAAATTTCCGAGTTGGAAAAGGTCTCTTATACGATATTTACGCCCGGCTCCACTGTGGGGAATCCGATCAACATCCTATCTTCTTTTGAAGCGCCTAAAACACCGCTGAATGAAGGGGATGAATTTATCCGGGAAGAAATAGCAACCACCGTAACGGCTTTGTTGGATCTGATCGGAATCAGCAACATCGATCCACTCCAAAGCCGGGAACATATTTTGCTTTCCAGTATTATCGAGCAGTATTGGAATATGGGGAAAAGTATTGATATTGAAGGGATGATTGCTGCTGTAAATGATCCGCCCTTTGAGAAACTGGGCGCTTTGCCCGTCGATACAATGTATCCTCCCAAAGATCGGTTCCAGTTATCCTTGCTTTTGAATAATTTTTTAGCTTCTCCGACCTTTCAAAATTGGAATAAAGGTCCGAATTTGGATATCGATAAGTTACTTTATACAGATGAGGGAAAAGCCCGCTTGAATATTTTTTATCTGCAGCATCTCAATGATCATGAACGGATGTTTTTTGTGACAATGCTGTACTCTCAGATCGAATCTTGGATGCGGCAGCAGCCTGGAACGGGGAATCTGAAATTGGGGGTTTACTTTGATGAAATCGCTGGATATTTGCCGGCGACTTCGAATCCGGCTTCCAGAAACGTGATTATTCGTTTATTGAAACAGGCGAGAGCTTTCGGTGTCGGGATGATTCTTTCCTCTCAGAACCCGATCGATTTTGATTATAAAGCGCTGTCGAACGCGGGCACCTGGTTTATCGGACATTTACAGACGGCTCAAGATGTAAAGCGTTTGATTGACGGTCTTGCCACCAATGACGGAGGAATCGATCAAACGGAAGCGAAAAGACGGATTTCCGCATTGAAAAACCGCCAATTTCTATATATGAACGTACATACGCCCGGATTAAAGGTTATGACGACTCGTTGGACATTAAATTATTTAGCCGGTCCGTTGACGCGAAACAGGATTCCTTTATTAATCGAAAAGGGTCTCAGCGAGCGTGTCGATACCGTAAGCCCCGTAATGAATGTCAACGAAGCTGTCGCAGAATTGGCGGACACCAGTCAGAATCAAGAAGAAGATCAAGGAGAAGCGAAAATGTCCGAGGAAAAAGCCAAGGAAGTCCAGCCCGAAGGCACCAAACCCAAAATCGCAGCGAATATAAATGAATATTATCGCAGAGCGGAAAAAACAGCAGCGGAAGTCGGTGCACCGGCCGAAGAAATCACTTATCTTCCGGCATGGATCGCGCAAGCCGAAGCGCGAATTCTTCAACCGAAATATAATCTGGATTTTATCGATAAAAAAGCAGTTTTGATTGACGAACCGGACATCCGTGGCGTTTCCATTAATTGGCGGGAATATGAAACGGAACCTTTCGACGAAAAAACGGTTCAAAGTCGACCGCAATATGCTGATGCGAAATATGAACAGCCGCCTGAATGGATGTCGGATTCAAGCAGTGTTCGAAGTCGCGAGAGCGATTTTCTCGATTATGTCTATCGGGAGGGAATCGTAAAGATTCGCGCAAACAAACCGTTGAATGTTTATGCCGCTCCGGATGTGACTGAAGAAGATTTTATTGCGATGTGTAAAGGAAAAGTGGCTGAAGCTTCACAAAACGAAAAAGATAAGTTGGCAAAAGCATACGAAAATATCGTCGATCGTATGGAGACGAAAATACGCAAAGCGGAAGCCGATGTAGCCGACAAAACCGATAAAGTGAAGAGCAAGAATATAGAAAAATATGGTGCATTCGGTGAGCTGGTCATCGGAATGTTTACCGGCAGAAAACGATCCGTTTCTACCTCCATCAACAAATATGGGCAATCGACCAATGCGGATAACGCACTCGAAAAAGCCCAACTTGTGTTGGATGAGCTGAAAGCCGACCTTGAGCAGCAAACCGAGGAATTTAAAAAGCAAATAGCCGAAGTGGAAGAAAAATGGAATAAGATGGCCGAAGAAACGGACGAAGTGACAGTCACCCCGATGAAAAAAGATATCTTTATCGATTATTTCGGCATCTTATGGCTTCCATACTATACCGACGAGAACGGAAAATTCGTAAAAGCTTTCTGAGTTGCCGGCATTCTCTTTCGGTTCAGAAAACCATTCAAAATCCGCTTCCCTATCGATTGGAGCGGATTTATTTTTAAAGGATTGTGACTCGAATCCGTGCCGATTAAAAAAATCGGGTGATTTTCAAATTACAATATAGATATATGGACATCGAAGAGACCCAACCCATCAGACCCAAACGCGGGAATCCGTATGTGACATTCCCCGATTTTTCACCCTCCGTACCGGCCGAACCCGGCATTGCGGTTCCCACGGAATTAAACAGGGAATCGGAGAGTCGATTTGTACCGCCTCCTTATCCGCCGGTGCCTGTTTCGTCGGAAATGGCAAAAGCATTATCCGCCGAAATAAAAAGCCGCAAGATCCAATTTTTGACGCATTTTACCCGCCTTGAAAACCTCGCTTCCATTTTAACCTACGGGCTGCTTCCGCCCAACCAATTAAAATCGGAAGGACGGACACGATTTGTTCGCTTTAATCCGCCTTATCTGCCGGGATATTGGCAAAATGCAATCAGCTTTAATATTTCCTTTCCGAATTATCGTTTGTTCTATAATCTTCAGGAACAACGGGGATATGATTGGGTGGTTCTGCTTTTCGATATTAACATTTTATTGAGCCAACCGTTCTATTACTTCATCTATCCGGCTGCCAATTTAATTCATACCCCTATTTTTGCGACCGAAATTTCACCGAAATTACAAACTTTTGAGGCATTTGAAGAGTTGTTTCAGGATACGGAGAATGTCCGCCGGGCTTTTTTGCAAATTCCCGATTGCTATCCCACCCACCCTCAATCCGAAGTGTTGACATTTCAACCGGTAAGTGTCAACGCTCTTTTGGAAGTTCATTTTTACAACGATTACAAGTTTAATCAGTGGTTTATGCAGAATACCGCATTGGCGATGACGATGGATAAAAACATTTGGCAGGTCAGCCTTGAATTTTTTTCACCGCGTTGTGATTATTTAAATTGGAAATCAACCCAACGATAATTTTTTCATAACTTCTTATAAAGAATTCTGATACATTTCCGGCCGATTCTTTGAAAGGTATTGGTATAATGGCGGGTGTGAAAAACAATTTCCCGGAGAATAATAAATATCAATGACTTGTGATCTGCAATTTATTCAATCCATTAATCAGGGTTTCGTTGAAATTCTGGGAAAAGAAGATTTGGATGATTTTCGATTGTTTTTGAAAGAACCATCCGAATCGGAAAGTTGTATGCGATACCTGTCGATGATGCAATGCTATTTATCGGAAAAGTTCGGTTATTTCGAATCGGAAGGGATCGCAATAAGTATCGGGAAAAATGCCTATCGTCCCATTAAGATTGCATTTGAATCGGTTCTTCATTTTCAGGAAGTCGACTTTCGGTTGCTTCCTCATCATAAACGGATTAAGACCGCTTTGGTACGGCTGATCGAAAGAGTTTATAAACCGGTGGGTATCCCGATCATGTCTCTCGATACGGAAGAGACAGATTCCTGGGCGATTAAACCGGAAGGTCCGATTCGTATGTTTCCGGTCCAAATCTTAAACGGAATTCTTCAGGAAATGCTG
>Ga0255346_1001460_pt1 | contig 33012 bp, 26 predicted proteins | sample wastewater_treat_FD_194410 | JGI IMG/M metagenome (GOLD analysis project Ga0255346, IMG submission 194410) | Wastewater microbial communities from Lulu Island WWTP, Vancouver, Canada - plant22 | ecosystem: Engineered > WWTP > Wastewater > Unclassified | place: Canada: Vancouver, British Columbia...
AGGTAAAAACGGAGTTGTCCGTCAGTTACGTTGATCATAATACCATTCAGATCGGCTTTGAAAATGCGGACGATCAACTGTATCTGCAGACTGTCGCGCAGAAATACGGCATTGTGTTCTCCCGCGCGGGCAACGGCATCTGCCATCAGATCCATCTGGAACGGTTCGGCAAACCCGGAAAGACCCTGATCGGGTCGGACAGCCACACGCCCACCTGCGGGGCACTCTCCATGATCGCCATCGGCGCCGGAGGACTGGATGTGGCGCTGGCGATGGCCGGAAAGCCGTTTTATCTGGTCTGCCCGAAAGTGATTAAAATAAACCTCACCGGCAAACTTAAACCCTGGATTTCCGCAAAGGACGTTATTCTCAAGGTGCTGGAAATCTTTTCTACAAAAGGCAACGTTAACACGGTATTTGAGTACGGCGGCAAGGGCGTTGAGTCTTTGACCATCCCCGAGCGCGCAACCATCGCCAACATGGGGGCCGAATGCGGCGTAACAACATCCGTCTTTCCCAGCGATAAAATGACGCGCCTCTTCCTGAGATCACAGCACAGAGAAAAAGACTTTGTCGAGTTGAAACCCGACAAAGACGCTAAATACGTTAAAGTCGTTAATATCGATTTATCCAAAATAGAACCGTTAACAGCCAAGCCCCACAGTCCGGACAATATTAGCACGGTTAAAAAAATGCAGAAGATCGACGTCCATCAGGTTTGCCTGGGAAGCTGCACCAACTCGTCTTATAAAGATCTGGTTACCGTGGCAAAAATTTTAAAGGGCAAAACCGTGCATCCCAATGTCAGCTTTATTTTGGCTCCCGGTTCGCGTCAGGTGCTCAAGGAGCTGTCCAAAAACGGTTACCTGACGGATCTGATCTCCTCGGGAGCACGCCTTATGGAAAATGCCTGCGGATTCTGCATCGGCAACAGCCAGAGCCCCTCGTCAGCCGCCGTGTCGTTGCGCACGTCCAACCGTAATTTTCAGGGACGCTCCGGCACGATGGATGCCAACGTTTATCTGGTCAGCCCGGAGACTGCCGCGGCGGCGGTTATAACCGGGAAATTCACGGATCCGCGCGATCTGAAGATGCGCTATCCGAAAGTCACGCTGCCGAAGAAGTTTTCCATTGATGATACAATGATTATTCGTCCGGACAAAAAAAAGAAGGATGTCGAGGTCATCCGCGGCCCGAACATCGGCATTCTGCCGCGCAGCCCGGAACTTTCCGATACCATTCACGGACCGGTAACCATCAAGGTCGGCGACAAAATCACGACAGACCACATCATTCCGGCCGGTGCGCGGATGAAATACCGTTCGAATATTCCGAAATATTCGGAATTTGTTTTCGAAAATGTCGATGCGACATTCGCCAAGCGGGCCATGTCCATCAGGCAGGACGGGAAACAAAATATCATTGTCGCCGGTCATTCTTACGGTCAGGGATCTTCCCGCGAACATGCCGCGCTGTGCCCGATGTATCTGGGGGTACGGGTCGTCATTGCCAAATCTTTTGAAAGAATTCACACGGCCAATCTGATCAACTTCGGCATCATACCGCTGACATTCTGTTCAGAGAGCGATTACGACATCATTGAGATGGAAGATCTCCTTGAAATTACTGAAACAAAAAAGACCATTGCCGGGGATGGAAAATTTCTGATGAGAAACAAAACAAAGGGAACCGCTTTTTATGTCACCTGCGATTTGTCCGAAAGGCAGAAACAGATCATTCTGGCCGGAGGAGCCCTGAATATCAATAAGGCATAAGGCCCCGCGGCAGACTGCGGGAGTTCATTCAACCCAAAACTTCAATACGCAAGGCTGTTGAAGTTCACGTTTCATTATAATAAGCAAGCGGCAGCGCACTTTGTTCTGAAGCTTGGTTCTCATGAAGGAGCAGTAATTTTTTTTATGGCAGCAAAAATTAAAGTGAAAACCACCGTCGTCGAAATGGACGGCGATGAAATGACCCGCGTGATGTGGCTAATGGTAAAGGACAAGCTCCTTTTCCCCTATCTGGACATGGATATCGACTATTATGATCTGCATGTAAAACACCGCGACGATACAGACGACAAAGTCACCGTCGATGCAGCCAAAGCGATTATGAAATACGGCGTCGGCATCAAATGCGCAACCATCACCCCCAACGAAGATCGTGTCAAAGAATACCGCCTGAAAAAAGCATGGAAAAGCCCCAACGGCACCATCCGCGCCATGCTGGACGGTACGGTTTTCCGGAAACCCATTCTGGTCAACAATATCAAACCGAATGTTTCCTCCTGGAAAAAACCCATCATCATCGGCCGTCACGCCTACGGCGATGTATACAGCAATACAGAATTTGATGTTCCGTCCGCCGGCAAACTTGAACTGGTCTTTACGCCGCAGGACGGCGGCAAGGCCGTCAGCGTTCCGGTATTTGACTTCCCCGGCAAAGGCATTGCCCAAGTGAACTATAATCTGGAACAATCCATAGTGAGTTTTGCCCGGGCCTGTTTCACCTACGCCCTCAGCGAAAAGATCGATCTGTGGTTTTCCACCAAAGACACCATCTCCAAAATATACGATGCCGGATTCCGGGAAATTTTCCAGCAGGAATTCGAAAAGAACTGGAAGAATAAATTTGACCAGGCGGGTATCGAATATTTCTTTACCCTGATCGACGACGCCGTGGCGCGGGTTATGAAAAGCGAGGGCGGCATGCTCTGGGCGCTGAAAAACTACGACGGCGACGTCATGTCGGACATGGTCGCTTCCGCCTGCGGTTCGCTGGCCATGATGACATCGGTGCTGGTCTCACCCCACGGTTGGTTCGAGTACGAGGCGGCTCACGGCACTGTACAGAAGCATTATTACAAACATCTCAAAGGCGAAGAAACGTCCAGCAACTCCATGGCGCTCATTTTCGCCTGGAGCGGCGGTCTGCGCCAACGCGGCCACATGGACGGCACACCGGACGTTGTCACGTTTGCCGACACACTGGAAGAAGCCGCCATTGCCACCGTCGAGCGCGGCATCATGACCGGCGATCTTCTGGCGCTCGCTGAAAAAAAAGCGTCCAATAAAAAAGTGAATACGGAAGGTTTTATCGACGCTATCGCCTCAACATTACAAGAAAAGCTTCAATGATCCGTCACGCTGAACATTCCCGTCCCAATCTGCTGGATTTTACGCAGGAGACATTACAGGACTTTATTTCCTCGCTGGGCAAGGAGAAATTCCGCGCACAGCAGATCATGAAATGCCTGTATCAATCCGGCTACACGTCTTTCGATGAAATGACCACCCTGTCCCGCGATTTCCGCACCGCTCTTTCTCAAATCGCCCGCATCAGCCGTCCGCACATTGTCAAGGTTCAGGAATCCAAAGACAAAACAAAAAAAACGCTTTTACGTCTGGAAGACGGACGGTTTATTGAAAGCGTTCTCATCCCGGGGAAAAACAACTGGACGATCTGCGTATCCACCCAGGCCGGATGCGCCATGGACTGTAAATTCTGTCTGACGGCGCGCCAGGGCTTTCAAAGGAACCTGAATCCTTCGGAAATTACGGGACAGATCCTGACTCTGAAACATGAATTGCCCGGATGCCCGGACATCAAAAATATCGTTATGATGGGCATGGGCGAACCGCTGGCCAATTACGACAATGTCGTCACGGCAATTAAAAATATCACCGGCGACTTCGGGCTGGGATTTTCCAACCGCAAAGTGACCGTTTCTACCTGCGGTCTTGCCCCGCAGATTATCCGGCTGGGAAAAGATATTTGCATTAATCTGGCTGTATCGCTCAACGCTCATGATAATGACACCAGAAGCGGGCTAATGCCGGTCAACAAAAAATACCCCCTGGAAATCCTGCTGGATGCCTGCCGGCAATATCCCATGCCCGGTCGTCGATTGCTGACTTTCGAATACATTTTAATGGACGGGATAAACTCTTCCGTGCAGGATGCTAAAAAGCTGGCTGCATTGCTGAAAGGACAGCGCTGTAAACTGAATCTGATCGTTTTTAACGAATATCCGGGCTCCCCTTTCCGGTCGCCATCGCCGAAAACAGTGGAAGCTTTTCAGAAAATCCTGATTGACGCCCACTACACAACCATGCTTCGTGCCAGTAAAGGAAGTGATATTCTGGCCGCCTGCGGGCAATTGAGCGGAACCTATAACGATCAGGTCAGTCATTGTTCCTTTCAGAAGGGATCAAAATTTTTAACCTGATTGCCGTACGTTCTGATTGGACGTTTTCAGCTATTGACACTGAATATCAAATCCTTTATAAGTATTGAAAAGTTTTGTTTTTTTACGCAATCCGCTTTGACTCAACCCTCAAGGAAGTAAAGATGATGAATGTCTTTCGTGAAAAAACGTGGTCACCCTATGCCGCCGGCGCCCTGGCGGGACTTTTGCTCATCCTTTCGGTTTTCATCACAGGGAAGTATTTTGGCGCCTCAACAACTTTTGTCCGCGTTGCCGGTTATGTCGAACAGACCGTAACGCCGGATAAAATTGCCGGCATGGAATACTTCATCAAAAACAAAGCAAAAATCGACTGGCAGTTCATGTTTGTTGTCGGAATTTTCTTCGGCGCTTTGGCCGCCGCCTGGCTATCCGGAGAGAAGCGCATGGTTGCCGTGCCGAAGATGTGGGAAGAACGATTCGGTCCGTCGCGCGCAAAACGGTGGACCGCCGCATTTCTTGGAGGCATCGTCCTGATGTTCGGCGCCCGGCTTGCCGACGGCTGACCGAGCGGACACGGACTGAGCGGTCTGGCTCAGATAGCCTTCAGCGGTTATGTTTCATTAATTTGTTTCTTTCTGGGCGGCATTCTTATCGCCCGGATTGTATATGGAGGGAATCATCATGAATGAGCTGGTTATCGGGGCAGTCACGGGAATTCTCTTCGGCTTTGTAATGCAGAAAGCCCAGGTCATCCGGTATGACCGCCAACTGGGCGCTTTGCGTTTTAAAGATATGACTATTGTTAAATTCATGCTGACCACTATACTGGTCGCCATGGTGGGGATTTATCTGCTTTTTGATCTCGGGCTTGTCAAACTCTCCATCAAGCCGCTCATTCTTGGCGGAAACGTATGGGGCGGTCTGATATTCGGCCTTGGCTGGGGAGTGGTGGGATATTGTCCCGGAACGGCAATGGGCGCCCTGGGCGAAGGCCGCTATGATGCGGTCTTTGGTTTACTGGGAATGATTCTGGGAGCCGGCATTTACGCCGAACTATATCCGACAATGAAAACAACCGTTCTCACCTGGGGCGATTTCGGAAAAATCACCCTGCCGGCCGTACTGGGGATCAATCACTGGTTTGTTATTATCATTGTGGCTGCGGCTTTTTTAGGGCTTTTGGGCTGGTTTGAGAAAAAAGGTTTATAAAACGTTTTTTTACAAAAACCTTGTTTGTATCACAGCCGGTCGCCGGCTGTGATACAAACAACCGCTCACCAAAGATGCTTCTTCAACAATCAATTTATCTTTCCCTCTTTTAAAAAAACTGTTTTTGCGTTGCCTGCCTTCCACAATAAAAGAAAAACGCCGGATTTTCCTCTTTAAAAAAATAGGATTAGTGCTATGATAGAAAAATCGAATGACAGGTACAAAACAGGAATTCCATTTTCCGGGAGAAGAAACGATGAAAAATACCAATTTTCTAATCATCATTCTTCTGACTGTTTTTCTTTTATCGGCTGCCGATTCCTGGGCGAAAAACTGGACTTTACTGGGAACAGACCCTAATGGCACGGAATATTACAAGCCAAGCGACGTTAAAAAAGTTACGAAGAATATTGTGCACGTCAGAACGAAGATTATCTATAACGAAAGGGGAAAGTTCAGGAATTTCTCCCGGCTGACAAAAACGGAGAAAAATCTCCGCAATCCCTACATTTTAAATTTTGAAATGAAATGGATCGAATTCAACTGCACAACCAGGCAATACAGGATACTGTCAGGCGGTATTTATGACAAAAGAGGAAAGCTTATTTCCGATTTGCCGCCATCCGGTAAAAAATGGAGCAGAATTCCCGCCGGTTCACCTGCGGAGAAACTCATGGATATCCTTTGCGGGAATACGGATGTGACTAAAAATAATGGTTCTAAAAATAAAAAGGTTGATCCAGAGTAGATGACTGAAAATTCTATTGAAGCAAGGGAGACAACATTATGATGAAAAAATTTTTCTTATTTCTAGCCATACTATTTTTGTTTTCTTGCGCGCAGATTGTCAGAAATCCGGTCAAATACGATCAACAGGTCTTTATCAATCATTACGACAAAATGTTTTCAGCCGCCATGAATCAAGGCACCAGAATGTCATACAAAATTGATTATCAAAACAGGGAATATGGTTTGTTGAAAATGAGCCGTAAAGTCGGCGTCAGCACTTACAGGATAACGGTAAAGTTTGATGACGACAATTTTACAATCAAGGGAGATATAGACACCGATATCTTTAATCCCTTTATCGGGGAAGATGCCAAAATCATCGAAGAAGCCATCAAAAATGCCGTAAAATAATCGTCTGCGGCCCAAACAGACCATTGTTGATTTTTACATCCGCGCAGGATCGGCAAACATTCAAGAGAATATGGATCAGAAAAACAGACAAACGGAAAACCAGAAACACTATTATATCATCTGGGCCATTCGACTCCTGTTGATCATTTCGATATTAACAAACATTGTATTTATCACCTTACATCTTTTCAGCGATGATTTTGTCACAAAAAATGAAATCCTTGAAGAATTAAGCAAAAGGATCGAGCTTCTTTTCTGGTCGGCGGTAACCCTGACGCTGACATTTTTACCCGATTATATCGAATATAAAAACATTCATCTTCCCCATATTCTGGAAATCATTATCGTGATCTTTATCTTTGCCGGAATTTTCTTAAGTGTCCGTTTTGAGCTGTATTACAATGTCTTCTGGTGGGACGATGTTCTGCATACCCTTTCCGGAGTCATTATCGGGTTCTTAGGATTCATCATCATATACAAAATAAACAGTAAATACAGCATGGATATCAGCCCGCTTCTGGTGGCCGTGTTTGCTTTTACGTTTGCCATGACCATGGGGGTCATCTGGGAAATTTTTGAATTTGCCATGGACGTATTTTTCGGAACCACCATGCAGTCTTGGGATTTACCCCACGATACAACGCTTATCGGCCGGGCGTTTCAGGGCAGCGGCCTGCGCGATACCATGTCCGACCTCATTGTCAATAGCTTAGGAGCTCTTCTGACATCGGTTATCTGTTACTTTTTATATAAAAGAGAAAAGAAAAAAGCGCTGGCGCTGATGCATGAAATATTTCCTGACGCTTAAATCAACAAACTCAAAAACAGTTTTTTTTGAAAACTTTGTGCCGTCATGGTCTTATTTTTTCTGAATTTTGAAGCAAAAATACTTATAGATGGATCTCGACAGACATCCGTTCAAAAAATGCTTGACAATTATTGGGTGCCTGTTTAGTATTCCTGATCAAACGCTCAGCGCCAGATATGATTTTTATGGGTTTAACAGTCTCATTTGCCATGGACATTTCAGGAATTCCAGAATGATCAGCAATCGTCAAAATATCATCAACGCCACGGACCGGCTTATGCAAACGCATGGTCTCGCGCGACTTACCACCAGAGCAATTGCGCGCGAGGCAAAGGTTGCCGAGGGTTTAATTTATCACCACTTCAAGGACAAGGCGGAGTTGATCTTTGAAGTTATCGAAACCCGCGTACGTGAAACGAAAAACTATATGCAGAATCTGCCGCTGGAGGTGGGCAAAAGCACTCTTACCAAAAATCTGGAGAATGTTTTGCTTTCAGTTTATCATGCCCACTATGAAATAACACCGATTATCAACACGGTTTTCGCTGATCAGAAGTTACGCGTCCGTCTGCAGGAAATCGTCAAAGAACGGAATATGGGACCGCGATACGCCATTGAAGGACTGGAAGTATATCTGTCTGCGGAACAGAGACTGGGGAGACTCTCGGATGCCATCGATACCGGCGTGCTCGCCAAGTGCCTTTGGATGATCAGCATTCAGTCCGCCATGCTTGACCGGTGGACTGAAAATGAAGTCGATGAAGCCAGTGTCAGCGCTGAAATCCGCAAGTACATTCAAACCCTGATGACCGGTTTCGCGCCGCGCCCGAAGCCGAAGAAAAGATAAAATCAAAAATATGCAATATTGTTTTATATTACGAAAGAGGTGCCTGATGAAAAGAAATAAGCAAGTTGTGCCGTTGATTGCGGTGATCATTCTTCTGAGTTGTCTGATCGTAGACGGTTGTGGCAAAAAAGAGGAAACCATGGCTCCGCCAAGCCCGGAAGTTGCCGTGGTGACAGTTCAGTCCAGACAGGTCGTGACAACAACCGAACTAACCGGCCGGACGGCCTCTAATTTAATCGCCGAAGTCCGCCCGCAGGTTGGCGGCATCATCCAGAAACGCCTGTTTACGGAAGGCGCCGATGTCCGGGCGGGACAGCCATTGTTTCAGATAGATCCGGCAATTTATCAGGCCGCGGTAAGCAATGCCGGGGCGGCACTGGCCCGTTCCGAAGCTCAACTCACGACCGTTCAATTAAGAGCCGATCGCCTGCGGGAATTGCTGGCTGAAAAAGCCGTCAGCCAGCAGGATTATGATGATGCCGCCGCCGCGCTGAAACAAACGCAGGCGGATATTCAATACGGCAAAGCAAATCTCGAAACCGCCCGAATTAATCTTCAATATACGACGATAACCGCACCCATTTCCGGTCGCATCGGTCGATCCGGCATAACGGAAGGCGCCCTGGTCACGGCGCATCAGCCTTTGGCGCTGGCCACCATTCAGAAAATCGATCCGATGTATGTGGATGTCACGCAGTCCACGACTGACATTCTGAAATTGCGCCGTAAACTTCAGGAAGGACAACTGTCCAGAAACAGCAATCAACAACAGGTGCGACTCATTCTGGATGACGGTTCGGAATATCCATTTAAGGGCAAACTGCAATTTCAGGACATCACCGTTGATCCGACGACCGGATCGGTCATCCTGCGTATTGTATTTCCTAATCCGAAAGGTTTATTGATGCCGGGCATGTTTGTCCGGGCCATTGTTGAAGAAGGCGTCCATAAAAATGCCATTCTGGTTCCCCAGCAGGCGGTTTCCCGCGATCCCAAGGGGAATCCTCTGACGCTGACGGTTGATAAGGAGGGAAAAGTTCAACAGAAGCCGCTAACCCTGGACCGCGCCATCGGCAGTGAATGGCTTGTTTCATCGGGACTGGAACCTGGCGATAAGGTGATCGTGGAAGGCATGTTGAAAGTAAAACCGGGAATTCCCGTAAAAGCCGTTCCTTTTGATACCGGCGGGAAAACCGAGCAAGCGAACCCGCCTGCAAAAACGAAATAACGGAGGAGCCTGATGCTATCAAAATTTTTTCTGGATCGTCCGGTTTTTGCCTGGGTCATCGCCATCATCATTATGGCGGCGGGAGCGCTGGCCATTTACAATCTCCCCATTTCCCAGTATCCCCCAATCGCTCCGCCGACGATTGCCATCGATTCCTTCTACGCCGGCGCATCCGCTGAAACCGTCGAAAACAGCGTCACCCAGATCATTGAGCAGAAAATGACCGGCTTTGATAATCTGCTGTATATGTCGGCCACCAGTGATTCGGCAGGATCGTCGCGCATCGAACTGACTTTCAAAGCGGGGACGGATCCCGACCTCGCCTGGTCTCAGGTTCAGAACAAGCTGCAGCTGGCCATGTCGAGCCTACCGGAAACAGTCAGAAATCAGGGAGTCACCGTCAGTAAGTCGACGGCCAATTACCTGATGGTTGTAGGCCTGATTTCGGAAGACGGCAGTATGGACAGAAGCGACCTGGAGGACTACGCAAAATCCAACCTTGAAAAAATCCTGGCGCGGGTCCCGGGTGTGGGTGAAGTGGAAATTTTCGGCAGCGGTTACGCCATGCGCATCTGGCTTAATCCCGACAAACTTACCAATTATCATTTAACGATTGAGGAAGTTCTGGCGGCGTTGAAATCCTACAACGTGGAAGTTTCCGCCGGTCAGCTGGGTGGCGCTCCGGCGCTGGAAGGACAGCGGATGAATGCCTCCATTGTCGTCCAGAACATGTTAAGAACCCCCGAAGAATTCGGCGCCATCCCCATCCGCACCAACCCGGATGGGTCTATCATTCGGATGCGCGATATCGGACGGACGGAATTAGGGACGGAAATTTACGACATCCAGGTTGAACATAACGGCAAGCCTTCAACCGGTCTGGCAATCCGTCAGGCCGCGGGCGCGAACGCCCTCGATACGGCGGACAGGGTCAAGGCAAAACTTGCCGAGTTGAGCAAATTCTTCCCCGGAGGACTGAAGGTTGTCTATCCTTATGACACCACGCCTTTCATAAGAGTAGCGATCAATGAAGTGGTTAAAACGCTCTTCGAAGCGATTCTGCTGGTCTTTCTGGTCATGCTGCTTTTTCTGGGCAACATCCGGGCCACGCTGATTCCGACCATTGCCGTGCCGGTGGTTCTTCTGGGAACGTTCGCTATTCTGGGACTGTTCGGGTATTCCATTAATATGCTCACGATGTTTGCCATGGTGCTGGCGATCGGACTTCTGGTGGACGATGCCATTGTCGTGGTGGAAAATGTTGAACGGATTATGAGTGAGGAGGGCCTGTCTCCCCGCGAAGCCACGGCCAAATCGATGGAACAGATCACCAGCGCTTTAATCGGCATCGGACTGGTGCTCTCAGCGGTTTTCGGTCCTATGGCATTTTTTCCCGGTTCCACCGGCATCATCTATCGCCAGTTCTCCATAACGATTATTTCCGCTATGCTTCTGTCGGTGGTGGTAGCGTTGATTTTAACGCCCGTGCTTTGCGCATCGCTGCTGAAGCCGGTTCAGGCAGGACATGAGCCGGCGGAAAATGCCAATCCTCTTTTTCGTCCCTTTTTCCTGTGGTTTGACCGCATGTTCTTCGGCCTCAGAAAACGTTACGTGGATCTGGTCGGTCATTCTCTGACCAGAAAAAAACGCTATCTGGTTGTCTTTCTGGTCATCGTCGTGGCCATGGGGTTTTTGTATCTGCGCATGCCCACCGCTTATCTGCCGGACGAAGATCAGGGATTGCTGCTGGCGCAGGTCATTATGCCTAAAGGTTCCACCATGGAACAGACAAAAGAAGTGACAAAAAAAATCGCTCGTTATTTCGACGAAAATGAAAAAGAAGCCGTGGAATCCTGTATGATCATTTCCGGCATCGGTTTTTCCGGCCGGGCGCAAAATAACGGCATGGTATTTATCAAGCTGAAGGACTGGACATTGAGAAACCGGGCTGATCTCAAAGTCAAAGCCGTTGCAGGGAGGGCCATGATGGCTTTTTCAGGCATCCGGGAAGCGATGGTTTTCGCTTTTCCTCCTCCCGCTGTTGTCGAACTGGGCATCGCCAAAGGGTTCGATTTCGAACTTCTGGATCGGGGCGGTCTCGGACATCAGGGTTTGATTGAGGCCCAGTATCAGCTTCTGGGCATGGCGGCGCAAGACCCCAGAATTACGGCTGTCCGGCCTAACGGAATGGAAGATGTATCCGAATACAGAGTGGACGTGGACTGGGAAAAGGCCGGCGCCCTCGGCGTTCCGATAAGCTCCATTCACAATACCGTTTCCGCAGCTTTCGGCAGCGCTTATGTCAACGACTTCGTCAAAGGCGGATCCGTCAAGCGGGTGTTTGTTCAGGCGGACGCCCCCTACCGTATGCTGCCCAAAGACCTGGATAAGCTCTATGTCCGCAACACGTCCGGCCTGATGGTGCCCTTTTCCTCCTTTGCCTCCGGCCGCTGGGCATCCGGATCCCCGATGCTGGAACGCTTCAACGGCTTTCCCTCCCTGAATATCTGGGGCGAACCGGCGCCGGGAAAAAGTTCCGGAGAAGCCATGAAAGCCATGGAAGAAATTGTCGAAAAACTGCCCAAAGGCATCGGGTACGACTGGGCCAGACTTTCCTATCAGGAACGCATGTCGAGCTCGCAGGCCCCTCTGCTTTACACCTTTTCAATTTTCGTAATCTTTCTGTGTCTGGCGGCGCTCTATGAAAGCTGGACGATTCCCATTTCCATCCTGCTGGTGCTGCCGCTGGGAGTCATCGGGGGAATCATCGCCACCAGTATGCGCGGTTTGGCTAATGATGTGTACTTTCAGATCGGGTTGCTTACCACGCTCGGTTTGACCACCAAGAATGCCATCCTGATTGTCCAGTTTGCCAAAGGCGGACTGGAACGAGGTATGAGTCTGATCGACGCCACCGTCGAAGGAGCAAAGCTGCGCTTTCGCCCTATCGTCATGACGTCTCTGGCCTTCGGATTCGGAGTGCTGCCCCTGGCTATTTCAACCGGCGCCGGCGCCGGCGCGCAAAACGCCATCGGCACCAGTGTGTTGGGCGGCATGTTCAGCGCCACCATCCTGATTGTCATTTTTGCGCCGTTGTTCTTTGTCCTGACTGAAAAATTATTCGGCCGCAAACATAAACAAACATCAGGCGGTGCAGGCAAAAAAATATTTTCCAATTCACAACCAGCAAAATCAACGGCGACGGATAATGCAAATCCGCCGGAGGTTAAATAAGATGAACAAAAAAATAATCCTTTTACTTGTTGTCATGTTTTTCCTTGCAAACGGATGCACGATGGCCCCTCAATATTCGCGCCCGGATGCCCCGGTGCCTTCGGAATGGCCCACCGGCCCGGCCTACGAGGAAACAAAACCAAGTCCATCCGTGCCGGCGGCAATGGAGTTGCCCTGGAGGGAATTTATTCCGGATGAAAATTTACGAAAGGTCATCGAAGCGGCGCTGAATAACAACCGCGATCTCCGTCTGGCGGCTTTGAATGTCGAAAGAGCAAGAGCGTATTACGGAATTCAACGCGCCGAACTTCTTCCTTCCGTCCGTGGCGTCGGAAGCATGTACAAAGAACGTACGCCGGCTGATCTGTCATCAACCGGCAGCGCGTACACCGCAAAACGGTATGACGTCAATCTCGGCATTGCCTCCTGGGAAATTGATTTCTTCGGCCGCATTCGCAATCTGAAAGATACGGCGCTGGAACAATACCTGGCCACCGAAGAGGCGCGCCGCAGCGCCCAAATCGTGCTTGTATCTTCGGTTGCGCAAGCCTATATGGCGCTGGCCGCGGACAGGGAGGCCGGTCAGATGGTCACATCAACGCTGAAAACGCAGGAGGAACTTTATCGTTTGATAAAGAAAAGGGCCGACGCCGGGATGGCCTCGGAGCTGGATCTTCGCCAGGCTCAAAGCCAGGTGGACGCTGCCCGGGGGGATGCCGCACTTTACACGCAACTGGTCGCGCAGGATGAAAACGCTTTGAATTTCCTGGTTGGGTCGCCTGTGCCCCGGGAACTTCTGCCGGTGAATTTAAAAAGCGTTACGCCTCCCCGGGACATTTCCGCCGGTTTGTCATCCGCAGCGCTTTTATCAAGGCCGGACATTCTGGCGGCGGAACATCGTCTCAAAGGAGCCAGCGCCAATATCGGAGCGGCCCGCGCGGCCTTTTTCCCCCGCATCACGCTGACGGCTTCCGCGGGAACGGCCAGTGATGAGTTATCCGGTCTTTTCAAATCCGGATCAGGCACCTGGCTGTTTTCACCTCAGGTTGTCGTACCGATATTCGATGCCCGCACCTGGCACGCCTATGATGTAACTAAAATAGAAAAGGAAATCTCCATTGCCGAGTATGAAAAAGCCGTCCAGACGGCTTTCCGGGACGTGGCCGACGCGCTGGCGGAGAGAGGAACCGTTTCGCAGCGTCTCGCGGCACAACAATCTCTGGTTAACGCCCTTATGGCGACGCACCGTTTATCTGAAATGCGTTATCATAAAGGCATTGACAGCTACCTGTCCGTTTTGGACGCTCAACGCTCACTCTATGGCGCGGAAAAAGGATTGATTATGCTGCGCTTAGCCGGTATCAACAATCTCATCACGCTTTATAAAGCCCTGGGTGGAGGCCAAGATAATTAAAGACAGATTTTTTTCCATGAAAAAAAGTCTACGGATGGCCGTTATTGGAATGCTCACTGTTGCAGCGGCGGCACAACCGTCCATCGCTTCGGACGGTCAGGCACGATCGTCGGAGACACTGACGGCGTATATGGAAAATGATCTTTTTGAGCATCTGGACCGCTATTACACCCACGGAACAAAATTCTCCTGGATTTCCCGGGACCTTTCAAACTACCGGGAAATCACATCCATACCCTCCTGGATGCAGGAAATCATCGAAACGATTCCTCTGGTCAACGATCCTGAGCAACAGCGCTCTGTTTCTTTGTCCTTCGGACAAAACATTTACACGCCGGCGCATAAAGAAAAAAAAAGATTGATCAAGGATGACCGTCCTTACGCCGGTGTTACGTATCTGGGACTCGGTCTGCACAGTAAAAACACAAAGCACATGGACACGCTGGAACTGGGCATCGGCATCGTCGGACGTCATGCCTACGCGGAAGATATCCAGACGAAAATTCACGAATGGACGGATTCCGAAATTGCCAGGGGCTGGAAAAATCAACTTCGCGACGAACCGATTCTGAATGTGTATCTCGAACGGAAATGGAGGCTGCTGCAATTAAGGAATTCTTCCGGCTTGGGCCTGGATTTGATTCCGCACACCGGCCTGGCCATCGGAAACGCCCTGACCGGCGCCAATATCGGCGGTCAGGTGCGCTTCGGCTGGAATGTCCCGAATGATTTTGGAACCTACCTGATCCGGCCCGGTTCGGACAGCAGCGCGCCTCTGGACGATGCGGATCCGCGTTTCTTTCCGTCGCTGCGCCGTTTCGGGGTGCATGCTTTTTTTGCGGTTGATGGAAAAGCCGTCGCCCGCAATATCCTGCTGGATGGGAACACGTTCCGCGACAGTCACAGCGTCGAAAAAGAACCTTTCGTCGCCGAGGTCATCGGAGGCCTGGGCATCATCATTCACCGGATCAAAATCACCTACTCTTATGTTCACCGGACAAAAGAGTTTGTAAAGCAAAAAGATGCTCAGCATTTCGGAGCGCTGGCTCTTTCCTTTACCTTTTAATGTCAACGCGGTGTATTCTTCCTGCATTCTTCTTTCCCCGTAAAAACATTCCGGCGGAGATAATATCGTCTTGACATACCGGAAAGCCTTCTTTATGTTTCATTCGTTCCAATCGACAACACCTGTGAAAGAATGAGCCGTATGGACAGCAACGATTATATCCTAAGCATCATCACGCCCGTCTATTGTCCCAATCAATATTTAATCGATCTGACGGAAAAACTTTTTCTGGAAAGCCTGGCGATGAGCCCCATGAAAAATGATTTTGAAATTATCATCGTCGACGACGCATCGCCAAAGCGAGATGAATTAAAAGCCATGATTGAAAAAACCGCGAGAGAAAAAGCTTTAAACATAATGCTCATAAGAAACGAGATCAACCAAGGTCTCGCGAAATCCATCAACCGGGGAGTTCATCAAAGCAAGGCGCCATATATATTAATGACAAATAACGACATCTATGCGCCGAAAGACGCCATTCCCCGCCTTTTGAATCTGCTCCGCCGCGACAGTCGATACGGCGCCGTCGGCCCCATGCTGAGCTTCGCGTTTCGACACAGGATCCAGGAGATGGATACGGGGATTGTATTGAATGACTTCACGACCGATGAATACAAAAAAATAGATTCCGTGGCGGAAAGCCTTGCCCAAACACATAACGGAGCAATAACACCGGCCAACAGCCTGGTCGGCTGTTTTTTGATGACGCCCCGGTCTGTCTTTGAAGATGCCGGCGGGATCAATGAGCATTATGGCCTGGGGTATCACATCGAAAGCGATCTTCTCATCCGGGTGAGAAAGAAAGGGTTTAAACTGGCCGTCGATCAAAGCACTCTGGTGTTCCACGGCGACGTCGGTATTCGCGATTTCTACGGGCCAAGCATGAGCACCGTTAAAGTCAGAGCAAAATATAATCTCCTGCGTAATTATGCTTATTTTATATTCAAGAATGGATGGAAGGAACTTTTTTCTTTATTGAACGATTACAACCCGAAACAATAGAATTCTGACCATCAATGCGCTGACAAAACACGACTTGAAAACATACGCGGCAAACGCACGAGGCGCCTGTCGCAAATCATCGGCTTGAACGAGTCTTCCATTTGCCGACGGTTGTATAGATGACGTTTACATGATCCCGGTGTCTGTCAATGATTTTATCCATCGCGTTTTGGTAAAGACGGCCGTCACTAAAGCCCGACGACTCATGGTATATATGATGAGGTAGAACATAGTTCTTATAACCGTGGCGAATTAAATCAAGACAATAATTGGCAACATAAAGATACCAACCGTCCACCGTTTCTTCGTCAAAACAAACACGGGAAAATGTTTGCTTATGAACAATCATCAGGCAGCCGTCCAGGGTTTGAACGTTTACCGGTTTTTTTAATTTTCGCCACCCCACGTAACGCGGCGGAACACCATTGGTCACGCTGGCGACCAGTCCGGTAAACGGTCTCCTGCCCGCGACACCGGCAGCCCCGAGACCATCAAGCGTTTTCATATCGTTTGCCGCCCTGGCCAGCCAATCCTCCGAATCAAGCGCAACATCCTGATGAACAAACATCAAATACTCATGTCTGGCGCTTTTTGCAGCCTGATTCAAAACAGGCGCTGCAGCGCGATAATTTCCCGCAGTATTATCGATGGTGATCAGTTCAAACGGAACGGTTTGTTGCTCAAGGCTTTTGATAAGATACTGATCAAGTTTTTTCGAATTATTAAAAACACAAATAATAGAAAACACTTTCCATCGCCTCGCTTCATCCAATGGGCCGCTCAGTATTTGGCCGTATCCCGGGAGCCGAATTGACATGCCTTGCGCCATGCGTCGAGGGCATTAGGCGAAACCGACGTGACATCGACGTCGCTCCAGCAAATACGTTCATCCTTCGCGACTGCCCGACACAGCTTTACATTTTCGGACAAAATGATCGGCAGCCCCGCCGGCAAAACATCAGTTTTATTTTCAATCAATCCATAAGAGTCAAATCCACCCGGACCGTCAAGCAGATGGCCCGGCTCCAGCACCTTTTTGGCATAACAGATGACCTCAGTTCTCATACCGAATCTCGGCGCCATTAGCGAGCGATGGCCACGGGCTACTTCCAGAATGGTTCTCATGGTTTCGAAATGAATCAGATGATACGGGCGTGTGAACACATAAAAAGGCCCGGGGCCTGTCTCAGACGGAAACCAGTCCAGCATGCGACGCTGGTAGGCATCGTCCGTATAGCCGACGGCAAACACGCCTCCTTTGGGTCGGGCTCCTAAAACATAATCAACCAGCGGCGCCTGACCGGGTGTCCACAGATCGGAAAGAGGAAAATGGTCAAAAAGTTCTATGGTTTCATTCATTTTCGGTCCGAGCATCCCCGGTTGAACAACAGAGCATCCGAGGGCATTGGCAACGATTGACATTTCCACACAGAGCTTTGTTCCATCCGTAAATGAAGAACACATTTTATGATCAAGAAATCGTTTATCGGCTTCAGGAGTGATTTTTACGGGATCGGTGTAACGATCAAGGAACCCTTTGATGTTGCCGGCCATCACAAAGTCGAGACCGTAAAACCGCAATTCTTCCACTAAACGCGCAATCACGGCAGGTTGATCACCGTCGCTGCTCGTATAGGCAACGCCGTATTTCTGTGCCAGATGCCAGAACCAGGGGCCGAAAACAGCGTCCGCTTCGGCATTCATCATAACAACGTGTTTCCCCGAACGCATGGCGGATTCGATGGTCCGGGAGGCGGAGTCCACAGCTGTCGAAGCATCAAAAAAAACTTCAACACCGGGGGCAATAGCCGCCAGTTGAGCATCCTCGCAAACGGCAACCTTTCCCGCGTTTAAAGCATCGGCAAGTTCTCCTTCGGTTGAGACGATCTCGAAGCGCCGTCGAGGATCCTCCAAAGCCATCACCTTCTCCATCGCTTTATCGCAAATGACTTTGCAATCCACATCCCGGGTCAGCAAAGATTGATGGAAAACCCCTCCGCCAACCGAACCGGCTCCCAGAAGAACAAAACCGACAGGGGCCATCTTTTCGACGCTTGAATATTTTTTCATAGAAGACCTCAAAAAAACGAAATGTCTTTCCCCGGGGAAAATATACTTGAATTGCGGATGCGCGTCAATGGATTACCAACCTTACTGTCGCGGGATGTAAATATTTTTCCCAATGCCCTCAAGGCTGCCTCATGTTTGAAATAAAAACGGTCCCTGACCAATTTTTAAAGTTGCAGATAGATCCGGATGCAACCATCACCCCGGCAGAAAGCTTCGTCACTCGTGCTCCGATGTGGCTTTTCGGTACCGTATCCGAATATCAATGACCTGTTAAAATTCCAATGAATATTACCTTGACAGACAGGTCAGCATCGATTATGTTCCCGCAGTACTTTTTTAACATTAGTAAAATGGATATAGACATCATGCAGGATGAAGGCCGTCTTACGGCGAAAAGGTTTTTTTCATTTCACCGGACGATATTGCATCACTCTTTCTCCTCGCTGCAATCCATGAGCTGAATGGATGTGGACGTTCTGTGATTGAATTCATTGGATATTTTTGCGCATTTCTGGCGATTGCCAGCTCGCTGATCGGATTACTCTCTGTTTTTATCTTCCGCTCGCATATCAAGCACTGGACCAGAAAGACGCCGGTAACGTATCCGGCGCTGACGGTGATTTCTCCGCAACGGGGCAAAATCGACCCGGAAAATGTCGAGGCTATCCTGGAACAAAATTATCCCGGCGTCTGGGAAATTATTTTTGTCACGACAAAAGACGATGCTTCCCTGCCGCAGTTACAACACTATTTACAAAAATATAAAAATGTAAAAATAGCCATCGCCGAAGACGTGGTTGAACTGGCAACAACAAAAGGGATTCACCGGTGTCAGAAGAACAATAATTTATTAACTGCGATTAAAGCCGCCTCTCCGCAAACAGAAGTTTATGCTATTATTGATGCCGATGCCCGTCCCTTCAGTGACTGGCTAAGCTGTCTCGTCGCTCCTCTCACTGACGCCAATTCCAGGCTGGGGGTTGTTACGTCCGCAAGAATTTACCTTCCGGGGAAAGGGCTGGCCTCTCTGGTTCAAGTTTTATGGATTTTGATTTCTGCCATGTTTCTTGTGGGAAAGTGCCGCTATATATGGGGAGGCGGACTGGCCATTCCCAAAAAAGTATTTGATAATGCAAACCTGGCGCGACAGATCAATGGACAGGGGGGAAGTTCCATCACCACCGACGACATGAATATATATAATGCCTTGCGGAAACAGGGATACGAGTCTCTGTTCGTACCTGACTGTATCGTTCTCAGACATCCTCCGAAGCATAAGGAAAGTTTATTCAACGTCATCGGATTTACCAACCGGCAGGTCTTGCAGACCTGGTGGACGACCAGGGGCATATGGGTTTTGCTGTGCAATATCGGCATCAGGCTGCCGATGCTTTTATGCGCGCTGGTCATAGCCTGGTGGTATCCCTGGTGTCTGCTGGCGTTATTATCCATTGTCATTGACGTCTTCATGGGAATCTCCGCGCTGAAAACCGTCATCGACGCAGAACCGAGATTAAGCGCCAAATTGATTTTCTGGATCATGAAGTCAAAAGGAGCCCTCGCCGGCCGCTCACTGCAACCGGAAATAAGAATCCAAGTCAATTTCTGGATCGTTCTGCTTCCCATTGTCACGCCGTTTGTCGTGACCCTTAACACCTTTACCGTACCTTTTTTCAGGAAAATGTACTGGAGCGGAATCGCATATACAAGACGGAAAGTCTTGGGATATACCGGCGATTTTTCCTGGCGGACCAAGTGACGCCAAATCGATTTTTGATATTGCTTTCAAGTTGTTTTCCATCCCCCGGTTCTCTTCACGGGTTATTTCGATTTTTTTGAATCGACATCCTGAAAAAAGCGTCTCATAGATACAGCTGCCATCTGTTCTGGAAAAACCGGCCATCAAAGATATTTATTTTTGATGTGTTTTATGATTAAATAATTTTTTCATGGCTGAGAATAGAATCGGGTGGCTCAATGAATCCGGAAAAGATGTCCAAAAAACAGCTGATCGAACTGGTGAGCAGTCTTCAGGCACAACTGGCTTCAGCCGACGCGTCGTCCCTATCCGGCACGTCCGGAGAAGATCTTTATCGATTCCTCGCCCAAAGCTCTCAGGTCGGATTTTACATCATGCAGGACGGCCGTTTTAGATTCATCAACTCACATTTTCGCGACTACGCCGGTTATACCGAAGAAGAAATGCTCAAGATGGATCCGATTTCCCTCATCCTCCCCGAGGATCTCCGGAAAACAGCAAAAAGCGCCGTCATGATGCTCAAGGAACAGCGCTTTTCTCCTTATGAATTCCGTATCGTCACCAGAGACGGCCGGATCAAGTGGATCATGGAAACGGTCATGTCCATTAAATTCAAGGGAAGACGGGCCATTCTGGGAAATTCCATGGATGTCACCGAACGGAAAGAAGCCGGTCGGCGCCTGGAAGAGCTGGAAGCGCTGGAATCGTCCATCCTGGATGCCATTCCCCAGGCGGTCGTGGGACTTCATGAACGCCGGATCAATTTTGCCAATCACGCGGTAAAAATCATTTTTGGCTGGCACCGGGAGGAACTCATCGGCAAAAGCATCCGGATGATTTACCGTAACGAAGAAGAAGCCGACACAATCGGCGACCTGTTTTATTCCACGCTGGAAAAACAACGCACATATGAAACCGAATTCCCCTGCCAGTGCAAGGACGGCCGGGAAATTATCTGCCGGATGAAAGCCTCGCGGATCGGTGAAAAACTGCGCGAAAAACGTATCGTGGTGACCTTTGAAGACATTACCGCACAAAAGAAAGCTCAGGAAGATCTGGAACGCTCACGGCAGGACTTGAGAAATCTTTCCGCGCATCTTCAATCGGTGCGTGAAGAAGAAAGCACGCGCATGGCGCGCAAAATTCATGATGAACTGGGGCAGTCGCTGACGGCGTTACAGATGGATTTATCGTGGTTGAAAACCCGTTTGCCGACCAGCAACAATAGTATCCGGGAGAAAACAAAGAGCATGTCGGAACTCGTTGACGCTACCATTGAAAGTGTGCACACGATCACCACGGAACTGCGCCCGAGTCTGCTCGATGATCTGGGACTGCCGGCAGCGATCGAATGGCAGGCTGGCGATTTTCAGAAACGATCCGGGATTCGCTGTCAGGCGTATATCACCGGCAATATGGAGACCATCAGCAAGGATCTGGCAACCTCCATCTTTCGTATTTTTCAGGAAACACTCACCAATATCGCCCGTCATTCCAAGGCGACACAATGCAAAGTCACCCTTTCGGAGAGAGGAAAGGAATTGTGTCTGGAAGTTACGGACAACGGGATCGGCATTACGCAATGGCAAATTGACGATTCCCGGTCTTTCGGCATCATCGGCATGCGTGAACGCGCTCATCTCTGGGACGGCACCGTTCATGTCCGCAACGCCAAACCGTCCGGAACAACGGTAAGGGTTTTAATTCCATTGGAAAAAGGAGAAAAATTGTCATGATACGTATACTGGTCGCGGATGATCACGCCGTGGTGCGTCAGGGTGTCAAACAAATTCTGGCGGACGTCACGGACATGACCGTTCAAGACGAGGCTCAAAACGGTCCTGAAACCCTGAGAAAAGTCACCGACAACAACTACGACGTGGTTCTGCTGGATATTTCCATGCCGGGCCGCAGCGGACTGGAAGTGCTGGAAGATATTAAAGCCCAGCATCCCAAACTGGCCGTTTTGATTCTAAGCATGCATCCGGAGGAACAATACGCGGTTCGGGCTCTGCGGGCCGGAGCCTCGGGCTACCTGACCAAGGCCAGCGCCCCGCAGGAATTGATCGGCGCCATCCGCAAGGTGGCGGGAGGCGGAAAATATGTCACGTCCTCGCTGGCCGAAAAACTGGCCGACGAGCTGGAAATCGACACGGAAAAATTGCCACATGAACGTCTGTCCAACCGCGAGCACCAGGTTATGCTCATGCTGGCGGAAGGAAAGTCCGTTTCCGATATCGCCGACGAATTATGCCTGAGTGTTAAAACTATCAGTACCTACCGGACGCGCGTCATGTCCAAAATGGGCATGAAAAAAAACGCGGAGCTCACCCTGTATGCGGTTCACAACAAATTAATCGGTTAGGTTTTTACGTTTCTGCTTTTTTCCATGCCCGTGCTGCGCGTTTGTCGGACAAAATCCGTCAGGCGATTGCGCACTGTTCCGACAAACAAACAAGCTTTCCGCCGATATTACCTTTTCAATCTTCATGCTAATCCGTTACCATGTTCAAGTTTGGCATTAACGTGTACCGTAAAGAGAAAACGTCGGATAATTGCAGGGAGGCGGGGGCATGAATCAGGAATTTTCGACATCAGAAAAAGCGCAATCAACAAAAAAAAATGTTCAGAGTGATTCATCTTTCGCAAGAGCGCTTCTGAAAGATGAACTGGCTGAAACCATTCATCAGGCCGTCAGGGATAACCGCAGTTATCTGATGGAACATGAAGCCAAGGAAATCCTCGAAGGCATCGGCATCCGGACCACGGGCTTTCTGGTGGCGCGTTCCGAAGATGAAGTGCTGGCCATGAGCGAGAAGATAGGCTACCCCGTTGTTCTGAAAATTGTTTCACCCGATGTAGTTCACAAAACCGACGCGGGCGGCGTCAAACTGAACCTGCATTCCGCGGGAGATGTGCGCACAGCGTATCAGGACATTCTTGAAAAATTCAAGTATCAGCATATCGAAGGCGTTACGGTTCAGAAAATGGCCAAGCCGGGCATCGAAGCCATCATCGGCGTGACGCGCGATCCCAGCTTCGGTCCGCTGATCATGTTCGGCCTCGGCGGCGTATTTGTAGAAGTGCTGCGCGATGTATCTTTCCGGATTCTGCCGATCACGGAAAAAGATGCTTCCGAAATGATCGCGGAAATTCGGGGGGCCGCCATTCTGGAAGGCTATCGCGGCCAGGCAGTCGATCTGGACTCCCTCAGCAACCTGCTGATGAAAATATCGCAACTGGTCATCGAAAATCCGGAGATCAGCGAACTGGACCTTAATCCGCTGTTTTTATATCCTGACGGCTATATTACCGTCGACGCCCGAATGTTTGTCAAGGAAACATCCCCCGGGGAAAATGTTACCGCGACAGGCCGGGAAAGCCTGCGGGATTTCTTTTATCCGAAGAGCATCGCCGTGATCGGCGCATCCGACGTCAAAGGGAAACTGGGCTATAACGTGTTCTGGAATCTCATCAATCATGATTTCCCCGGTATGCTTTATCCGATCAATCCGAAAAAAGATTCCATCAAGGGCGTGAAATGCTACAAATCGATTCTGGATGTGCCCGATCCGGTGGACATGGCCATCGTCATTGTTCCGGCCAAGGCGGTGGAGGCGGCCATTTCCGATTGCTGCTCAAAGGGTGTAAAGTACGTCGTGGTGGAGGCGGCAGGATTCGCCGAAACCGGCGAGGAGGGAAGACAGGCGCAGGAGAGAATCGAGAAAATCATCCGCGCCCACGGATGCCGGGTTCTGGGACCGAACTGTTCCGGCGTCATCAACACGCATCACAACATGGTGCAGTCCATCGGGCTGCTTTCCGATTTGCACAAAGGAAATGTCGGGATGGTTGCCCAGGCCGGCGTTTACGCGGCCGGAATTCTGACAGGATTGAGCAACGTACTGGATTTCGGCATTGTCGCGACTATCGGCAACAAGATGGATATCAACGAAACAGATATTCTGGAATATCTGAGTGATGATGATAACATTTCCGTGATTGTCATGTACATGGAAGACATCCGTAGCGGCAAACGTTTTGTCGATGTGGCTTCACGGGCGGCCGTGCGCAAGCCGGTGATCATTTTGAAATCGGGCCGGACTGAAGCCGGTAAAAAAGCCGTGTCTTCCCATACAGCCTCGCTCGCCGGCAACGACGAGATCAACAGCGCCGCGTTCAAGCAGAGCGGCATCATTCGTGCCCGCGATAACGAGCATTTATTCGCACTGACCCGCGCTTTCTCCAAACAGCCGGTACCGAAGGGGAACGGCGTCCTCGTTATTACTTATACCGGTTCGATGGGCGTTGCCGCGACGGACATGCTGTACCTTTCCAACATGCGTCTGGCCGCTCTGGAACCGTATTTTCAGAAACGTCTCAAGCAGGTCATGCCCGATTATGCCAGTATCGGCAATCCCATTGACTGTTCGTTTTCCATGACGCCCCGGCAGGTGAAGGACCTGATCGACATCGGCGTGGAAAGCGGCGATGTCCACGGTTTTATCGTGATCATTCAGGGGGAGATACTCGGCTCTTTTGTGGATGTCATGAAAAACATCGATTACAAGGAGAAGCCGGTTCTCTGCTGCGTGGCCTGCAAGGAATTCATGATCGATGATGTGGTCAAGATGGAGCAGGCCGGTATTCCCGTTTATTCCACAGCGGAAATGGCTGCGGAGGTGCTCAGCCAGATGTACCATTACGGTGTCAGACGCCAGAGTGCAATTGCCGATTCCATCGCCCGTCACATTACCAGAAATTCACTTTCCGTGGACAACCGCGCGGTAAGGCTGCGCCTGATCAACCCCAAGGACATCGGCCTCTGGACCGATTTTGTCAACAATTGTTCGGAAAAGTCCCTGTGGCTGAGATTCCTGTCGCCCTTTTCCGCCACACCCGAACGCGCTCAGCGTTTCTGCAATGTGAATCCCGAAGAGGAAATCGCCGTCGTCGCGGAGATGAAGGACGGCGACAAGTACAAATTTCTCGGCATTGCGCGTCTGATCAAAAACAAGCGCTGTGAAGGCGAAGCGGAATATGCCATCATCGTCTCCGACAACTGGCAAAACAAATCCCTGGGGCATACTCTCTCCGAGCAGTGCATTGAATTGGCCCGGAAAGAAGGGTACAAGACCATCCGTGCGGAAACGCTTCAGGAAAATTACGCCATGCTGAGAATTTTCCGCCATTGCGATTTTGTACTCGATTCCAAAGACGAAAATATGGTTTCCATGACGTTAAATTTAGTCTAAATTCACCCCATAGTTTGCAGCTCATACACATAACGGAACGGGAATAATGACCTTTACCGTGCCGCCCCGATGCTGTTTTCCTCCCCCACATCCCCTTAGGCATGAAACATTGTGCCATCAATCTTTTATTGACAGACAAAAATGATTTCAACTATATTGAAGATATACGTCATCAAATTCGGGATAAAAGTAAAATCCGGCATTCAAAGGAGTGAATGAATGGAAGAAAGACGAAAATCGCTCAGGATCAAAGAGGAAAACGAGGTCACCATAACCGTTTTTTCCGAAGAGAATAATATTCCGAAAGAAAAAATCATTGAAAATTTCACCAAGGACATCTCAGCGGGCGGCGCCAAACTTCAGACCAATATTCTGATGCCGGTGGATACGCTTATCGAACTGGAGTTTACGCCCAAAGGGTTGCGGCAGCAGATCAATGCCATCGGAAAAGTCAAATGGGTGAAGGTGCTGATTGACGATGAGTCGTATCAAGCCGGTGTGGAATTTTCAGGCCCGCCCAATGAAGCCATCGGCAAACTTCAGGATTACATCTCATGGAAATTAAAATCGCACAAGGTGGACTACATTAAAGAAAAACTTTCTCCTGTTGATTCCGGCAATGTTAATATCGAAAAAACACCAGAGATTGCCCCGATCGATCCCGCTGCGATAGAAATCACAAAAGATGATACAATTCCCCGGGATCAGTCCGGACAGAAAGACACTGAAAAAATCAAACGAGAACCTCGCGCAAGGAATAAAAAATGGATCGCACTACCCATCTTCGTCTTTTTTGTCCTTGTGCTGGCCGCGGTCCTGCTTCAGGCGTTTGGCGTTATCCCGTCTTTGAATAATCTGCTCTATCCTGAGACAAAACTATCCAAGACAGCCATAAAAAATAACGAGATACTACAGAAACCAGCGGTAGAAAGCGGCGTGCCGGCGGAAAATTTGCCTGCAGAAGCTCCCGCCGCCACGGAACCTGTCTCGGAGGAAACCGTCATAAAAAATATGCTCGATAAATGGATCAACAGCTGGAAATCAGGCGATATGGAAGCCTACCGCAGCTGTTATGCGCCGGATTTCCAGTCGAAAGAGAAGGATTTGAATGCCTGGATTACTCATAAAGCCAATATATTCAAAAACAGTAAAGATATTGCCATCAGCATAAATGATGTAAGAATCCATTTAAACGGCGACAGCGCGAAAGTTCTCTTTATCCAGCAATACAGTTCTTCTTTGATAAAAAGTTCCGGCAAAAAAATATTGCATTTAAAAAAGATAGACAACGGTTGGAGAATCCACAAGGAATTGATGCGGCCGTAAGGAAGGCATCCCCGCCGGAAGTCCGAAATCAAGAAAATGCCGTTTCCCAAAAGATCGGGAAACGGCATTTTTAGGAAGGAAATTTTGCGCGAAAAAGGCAGAAATTTTTCGCGCAAATAAAAATGTTAACCGAGTTTCTTTCTATTGTTCACCAAATCATCCACGACTGCCGGATCGGCCAGGGTTGACGTATCCCCGAAATCACCGAATGTCTTGGCGGCAACGTTTCTCAAAACACGGCGCATAATCTTGCCGGATCTCGTTTTGGGAAGACCATCCGCCCACTGAATCTGATCAGGTGACGCGATCGGACCGACGACCTTGCGGACATGTGCGACCAGGGCTTTTTTGAGGTCATCCGTCTTGGCCACATTATTGTTCAGCGTGACATAAGCAAAGATCCCCTGGCCTTTGATGTCATGCGGGAAACCGACAACCGCTGCTTCAGCCACATCCGGGTGAGACGTGAGCGCTGCTTCAACTTCCGCGGTGCCCAATCTGTGACCGGAAACATTGATAACGTCATCGACACGGCCGGTGATCTTGTAATCGCCATCGGCATCGCGTTCGGCGCCGTCGCCGGAGAAGTAATGGCCGGGAAACTGGGAGAAGTAATTCTCAACGAACCGACCCTCTTTGTCATCCCACAAACCGCGGGCGATGCCGGGCCAGGAATTTTTAATACAGAGCGCGCCTTTGCCGACGCCTTTGATTTCTTTTCCCTCTTCATCCATCAATACCGGAACAACGCCGAAGAAAGGAACCATGGCCTTGGCCGGTTTGATATCAATCGCGCCGGGCAGAGGCAGGATCATGTGTCCGCCTGTCTCCGTCTGCCACCAGGTATCGGAAATCGTGCAGCGGCCGCCGCCGATCTTATTGTAGTACCACCACCAGGCTTCGGGGTTGAGTGGTTCACCGACCGAACCCAGAACGCGCAGAGAAGAAATATCATGCATATCGACCCACTTGTCGCCTTCCTTGGCGATGGAGCGGATCGCGGTGGGTGCGGTGTAGAAGTTATTCACATTGTATTTTTCAACGACAGCCCAGAACCGGCCGAAGTCCGGATAATTGGGAACACCCTCGAAAAGAATGCTGGAGTGACCGTTGCACAACGGGCCGTAAACAATGTAGCTGTGACCGGTGACCCAGCCGATGTCGGCGGTGCACCAGTAAGTATCATCTTCGCGCACATCAAAAGCGAGCTGCTGGGTCATCGATGCATAAAGCAGATAACCGGCCTGGGTATGCACTACGCCCTTGGGTTGTCCGGTGGAACCGGAGGTATAAAGGATGAACAGAGGATCTTCCGCGTCCATCTCTTCCGGCTTGCAGTAAGGTTTGGCGTCAGCCATCAGTTTTTCATACCAGATGTCGCGGCCTTCTTTCATGGCGACTTCGGTTCCGGTACGTTTCACGACAACCATGGTTTTCACACCGGGACACTGATCGACAGCTTTGTCGCAGGTGGCTTTCTGGGGAACGGCCTTGGCGCCACGGTAGGTGCCATCGCAGGTAATAACGACTTGTGAGCCGGAGTTGTTGATGCGATCTCTTAACGCTTCCGCCGAGAACCCACCGAAAACGATGGCATGAACGGCGCCGATACGGGCACAGGCCAGCATGACGATGGACAGCTCCGCGATCATGGGCAGGAAGATGGTAACGCGGTCGCCCTTTTTGACGCCCAAGCCCTTCAGGACATTGGCGAATTTGTTGACTTCGCGATACATGTCGTAATAGGTGTATACTTTCCAGTCGTTGGGATCGTTGCCTTCGAAAATGATCGCGGCTTTGTTTTTCTTGGTTGCCAGATGACGGTCCAGACAGTTGTAGCTGACATTGATCTTGCCGCCTTCAAACCATTTAGAATGAACATCTTTCGCGTCGAAGGACCAGTCCGACACTTTCTTTTTGTCAAACGGTTTAAACCAAGTCAGTCTTTCATTGGCCATTTTGGCCCAAAATGCATTGGGATCGGTGATCGATTCTTTGTACAGTTTGTCGTATTCCGCTCTGCTCTTGATGTAAGATTTTTCTCTTACTCTGTCAGGTACGGGAAATACCTTGTCATAAAAATCTTGTTCGTTTGCTTCAGCCATATTATTCTCCTTTATCTAAATTATTTTTCATGCCTTTCGCTTCCGCCTAAAAAGCATTTTTAAATCCGTATCGTCTTCCTTTTTTTGACCTCGTTTTAACCCGGTCTTCTCAACTTTTCAGGAGGGGTACGCCCCAGGCTTTGGCCTCGTTCCTGTTAGAAAAAAACGCTCATGATTCAACGGCCGCAAGGTGGGGCGTATTACATGGCTGATGCAATACATATACCCCCTGAAAAGCGATTACTAAATACACCTTTTGCAAGGGTTGCGGTATCGGCTTGAGTCCTAATTAAAAGCGGGATTTTATCCTACGAGATGTAAGTGTCTGTCCTACAGATTCTTTCCGATCAAGAACAAATCAGAAAGCAAAGGCACGATGGCGCGCATGGAGAGAAGAAATCATGACATTCTTCTTATCCTGCAAACCCGGCTGATAAATCTTATTGAATTTCAAAAATCGTATTTTATCTGTTCCGTTTCTTGGACGAAAACGGATTCTTCTTTCCGGCGCGCCGTAAAGGACTGCACTTTTTTTCGCGCAGAAGCCTGGAAATATCTTTTTGCCTTCGGGTCGTTTTCTGCCCGGCCATAAAAATTCTCTTGTATGTGTTCTATCCTGATCATTTGGGCGGCATGCGCAACGCCCCGTCCAGCCTGATGCAACAACCGTTAAGCATCGTGTTTTCGATGATATGCAGCACCATGCGGGCAAACTCCACCGGTTTTCCCAGACGTTTTGGAAACGGAACCATTTGGGCCATATCGTCTTTGACCGTCGTGGGCAATCCGGCCATCATCGGCGTATCAAAAATTCCCGGTGCCACGGTAACAATCCTTAATCCGTATTCGGAAATTTCCCGTGCGATAGGCAACGTCATACCCACGATCCCTGCCTTGGATGCGCTGTAGGAGACCTGCCCCACCTGCCCATCAAAGGCCGCGATCGACGCAGAGTTGATGATCACGCCTTTTTCTCCTTCTTCACCGGGAGTATTTTTCATCATCTGCTCCACCGCCAGCCTGATGACATTGAGCGTCCCGACCAGATTAATTTGCAAAACCTTGTTAAACGCTTCCAGGGGCAGAGGCCCTTTTCGGCCGACCAGTTTCCCCGGACTGACAATGCCGGCACAGTTCACCACAACATTTATTTTCCCGAAAATCTCAACAGCTTTTTCTATGGCCTGCCTGATCTCTGTTTCGCTGGTGACATCGGCTTTCACAAAAAAAGCTTTGCTGCCAATACCCGCCGCCAGGCTTTCGCCTTTTTCCGTATCAACATCGGCGATAACAACGGCAGCGCCTTTTTTAATCAGTTCCAGAACACTGGCCTCGCCCAGCCCCGAAGCGCCTCCCGTCACGAACGCCACGACATCCTGATGATTCATGTTTCCTCCAGAGTTTTATTGAAATATATGCTTTTCAGATGCAACAACCATCATTCTGTTTTCTTCAACGCGCCGGCTGCGGGTTTTATCATTTCCTTTTTTATTCTTTTGAAGAACTCGCGGCGAAACGCCGGAATTTTTGTTAGGAAAACCAGCGTACTGTTGATCATTCGCCATTTGTAATATTTTTGAGGAAAATTGTACATCCCGTGTTCCTTGTAGTACCGGTGATCGGCCTGAAAAACAGGGCGCAACCTGCCGTAAATGACATCCCGGAATAATTTCGCGCCGGCAACCTGATAAAATGTCGGCGGTTGAATATAACCGAGCCGGCTCTGCTCAGCCGCCTGGACGGCCAGAGTCTGCAAGGCTGCGTTGATTTCCGGATTTCCGCCCGTGTCATCGCTGACAAAGCCGGCAAGACCGGCCAGTTGAAATTTCGTGGTCGCATCAAATATTTCACGCAAATTATGAATCTGTCCGAACGGACCGGAAATGACAAATCCGATCTGCTTGTCTTTCAGAAACGGTGTATGCCCGTTAAAAAAACTGCGGTCAAAAAAGCATTTCCACAGCGAAGACAGATAACGGTCATGAATGGCGCCGGCCAGAAACACAATATCGGCCGGCTTAATTTTGTGATTGAAAAAATCGATGTAACCGTCCTTGCCCTCGTAAACACAAACATTATTGAAACCGCATTTTATACAGCCGAGGCATCCGCCTTTGATATCAACGTCCTTGAGTTGCACCAGTTCGGCGGCAGGAGAAAAGGTTTTCTGCAATCGCTCCACCATCTTCCGGAGATTGGAATTTGCCGCAAGATCATCTGCCAGAATCAAAACTTTTTTACCGGCCGCATCCACAGGGCGAATCGCTTCGGTGTCAAAAACGATTTCCGGAGCGACCAGCGGCTTGTAGCTTCTGATTGCCGGCGTTTTTTCTCTGATTGCTTTTAGAAACAATTCACCGAACGTTTTCAGGCGGCGGCGCTCCTTGGTTTTCAGCAGGTCATTCATTTCCGCTGAATAGGAACCGAAATAATTCATTCCCAGATCGTCGCTGACGGCATGAATATAATTATGGGCCGTATAGTCGAAGAAATTGATGGAGGTTGTCAGACAGGCCGCCGGCTTGCCGTGAAAAGCGGAAACGGCATTTTTTTCAAAAATCAATTCGATGAATCTTTTATACTGCGAACAGACCAGAAGAAAATAAAGGGGAAACGCCCAGAGCACAGCATCCGCATCCGCCACGTTCGCAATGACCTCCTGAAACGCCCGGTCGTCGTTTTCCAGTTTTTTAATTTTCAATGCCACATCAAAAATTCTAAATTCCGTTTCCGGAAATCTTTGCTGAAGGAAATGGACATACTGCATGGTCACGCTGACGTCACCTTTTGGCGAACCGTTTAAAACGGCAATGTTCATATTATCACCTTTTATTCCATATGGGATTCATCGGGACTCTTATCACAGGGAGGGTCTCGGCTCAAGAAAATACCCGGTAAAACAGCTTGCGCAATCGATTGCAAACAGGCGGATTACCGGTTCGTGTTCACTCCAATCTTTGTATAAAGCGGGCAGTATCCGCTTACCACACTGGAGAGAAGCGATCCGCTGATGATGAGCAGCAGCCCCGCGATTCCCGGCAGCATACCCATAAGATAGGCGACAATAATGAGAATCGCCACAATCGTTCTGATCACTTTGTCAACGGTACCCATATTCTGTTCCATGATCCCTCCTGATGATGATTTCTCTTCTTCCGGACATTTCAAGATGCCGGAATCAACCATCTGCCGTTTTCACACCAAACCGATGCCGCACATTACACTCTCACGGCAAGACCGCCTTCCGGAACGTATTCAAACAACGGGAGCCAATAGGGTCAATGACGTTTTGTGGTTTTCTGCTTTTGCCGCCATGCAATGTAATCCGCTATTTTTCTGATGGCTTCCGTCGGCGTGTTCACGAATTCCACCCCGGCGTCATATGCTTCGCCCTCACAGATAATTTTGATCCACTTCACCTTACCCATGGCGGTAATCATGTGTTGAAGGTTTTTTAATTTAAAATCTATCTTGAGGAGAGTGTCGATCGGCAAAAATATGCTGGAGTGAACCCTGGCGCCTGATTCCGAAATATCCTTGCTGCTGTTATAAATGACTTTTTCCCTGAAAAACTTTTTGCCACCGGCAATCAGGGTGATTGTTACCTCATTTTCTTCCATCAGGCGGCTGGCTTTTCTTTTTTCGTTCATAACAATCCGTTACTTTTGGGTAATCGTTTCCGGGTTAATTACACTTTCGAGAACCGAAAAATCATGATGTGTCCGATCACTTATTATCCCAAAAGAAATCAAAAAAACAAGCCTTTTTTAGTGAGACCCTCTGAAAACGAGCACAGCGAAGTTTGAAGAGTTGGTCGAACTATCCCTTGAACGCAGTGAATAGGAATATGAGACCCTCTGATAGTGAGACAAGCCGAAAACAAATGCAATGAAGTTTGAGGCGTTAGTCGAACTATACCAAGCATATCACGCCTTGGTAAAACGAGCACAGCGCAGTTTTAAGAATTAGTCGTAATGAGACTCAAATTTCATAAGCAACGTGCAATGAAATTTGTACGTCGAATTATCCAATCCCGATTTATCGGAATTAGAAACTAGCCCCTGAACTCAGCGAATGGGGATGTGAGACTCTCTGATCATGAAACCCGGTCCTCATGTCATTTTCTTTGGGCGGTACTCCCAAATGCATAGGCAACGAATCGGCCGTCGTGGCTTAAACTGATCTCCGTGTCCGTTTGCCGCCCATCGACATAAACGTATGGCGGATAAAGTTCGCCATTTTGTTTTTTTCTGTCGATGGTTATCCGATGAATATTCAACGAATAATGCCGGGCGAGCTCTTGTCTGAGACAATAACGCAAATATCTCGAAGCGTCTAAGTTGCCGTCTTCCGGCAG
>Ga0255346_1001461_pt1 | contig 32989 bp, 27 predicted proteins | sample wastewater_treat_FD_194410 | JGI IMG/M metagenome (GOLD analysis project Ga0255346, IMG submission 194410) | Wastewater microbial communities from Lulu Island WWTP, Vancouver, Canada - plant22 | ecosystem: Engineered > WWTP > Wastewater > Unclassified | place: Canada: Vancouver, British Columbia...
ACATTTTCTTTCATGTTTGTTCTATAAAATTGAATAGAGATAAATACTGGTGAGGGCGGTGGGGATCGAACCCACGACACCCTGCTTAAAAGGCAGGTGCTCTAACCACTGAGCTACGCCCCCTCACGCTAAAATCGGCTTCCGATATTATAAACCATAAAACCGACTTTTTAAATCTCCCATTAAACTTTAAACCAGATTAGCAAGGATTTAAAATTTTTCTCTCATTCTTTTTTGTATAGAAATATAAACCCGAAGTTTACACGAACATCCCAAAAGTGTAGAATTTAAAAAGGATGTCATTTGAACCATTAGCAGAAAGGTTAAGACCTTCAAAAATAGAGGATTTTATCGGGCAGGAAAAAATTATCGAGGTAATAAAATCTCTTTTAGAGAAAGCAAAAACTTCGGATTTTTTTCCATCGTTAATATTTTGGGGTCCTCCCGGATCAGGAAAAACAACACTAGCAAGAATAATTGCGCTGAACCTGGACAGGACATTTTTTGAATTTTCAGCGGTAAATACATCGATAAAAGATATTGAAAAAGTAATTCCCAAAAAGCATGATTTTACCAAAAAAGGTTTAGGAATAATTCCTAATGTCAACGAAGGTAAACCGCCTGTAGTTTTCGTTGATGAGATACATAGGTTTAACAAAGCCCAGCAGGATGCGCTTCTACCATATGTAGAAAGGGGAGATATTATTTTTATCGGCGCTACCACAGAAAACCCTTCTTTTGAAGTTATAAATCCATTAATGTCCCGATGCCGTGTTTTGATACTCGATCAGCATCGGACTGAAGATTTGAGAATAATAGTAAAGAGGGGAGAAAAAATGCTCGGAATTGAGGTTTCTCCTGATGCCGAAGAATTTTTAATCACATCATCAAACGGGGATGCAAGGATAGCCTTAAATGTTTTGGAGATAGCTGCGCAGCTAAGCAATTCAAAAAACGTATCATTAAAAAATATTGAAGACGCTCTGCAAAGAAGAAGTTTGGGATTTGATCTGAAAGGAGAGGAGTTTTACAACACTATATCTGCTCTTCATAAATCAATGAGAGGTTCCGATCCGGATTCGGCTCTTTATTGGTTGGGGAGGATGTTGGAGGCAGGACAGGATCCATTGTACATAGCAAGAAGAGTAATAAGATTCGCATCCGAAGATATAGGTATAGAAGATCCCAAGGCCCTTGTAGTTGCAACTTCGGCTTTTAAGGCCTGTGAAGTTGTGGGGATGCCGGAATGCGAGCTAGCACTCGCAGAGGCTGTTGTGTACATGGCAAAATCTCCGAAATCTAATCAGATTTATATTGCTTACGAAAAAGTTAAAGAAGATGTTCAGAAATACGGGAATTTACCGGTGCCTTTGGAGATAAGAAATCCTGTTACTAAATTCATGGGAAGTATAGGATACGGAAAAGGTTATAAATATGAACACAGCAAAGAAGCTAAAAAAACAGATCAGGAATATATGCCGGAGAAACTCAAAGGGAAGAAATATTTATAGATATTTCGGAAGATTCTCTTCAAGCTCGTTAGTAAGATCTCCGTAATCTTCAAACTTAATTATATTTTTTGTAAAAAAGGAAAATGGTTTGGGGGAGATATTGTCTTTCACTGCCAAAATTATCTTTTTTCCAAATATTTTGGCGCATAGAGATTCAAATAAAAGACCATTGCTCTTGCTACTGCACTCAATTATTGCCAAAAAAGCATCGCTTTTTTTCATGTTTTTTATAATCGGGGTTAAGCTTTTAGAAGGGCTTGTATGATGCACCCATTGAAATTTATCCCTTCCGAGAATAAAGGTAGTGTGCCCCATGGAAACTAGTTTTGACGACACTTCGGATAGGACATCTTTAATCTTCTCTTTGTCGCTGGAATTTCTGTATTTATAACCTACGTATATTTTCATGTTTATCCATTTTATCACTTTTGGCGTACACAGAAAAAATACCTGTTGGTGACTTTATTTTCAATATTTCTGGATATGTGATTTTTAAATTTTTATAGTTTTGTTGTAGAATAAGAGGGTAGCGGATATTTCATGCAGACACAAAATCAAAAATATATAAAGTGGATTCCGAAAAAAGATGTCTACACCCAAAAGGCACTCAAGAAAAATAAAGCCGATGTTTTTGTTCCAAAGGAAGCAAGAAAGAAGTTTGAAGTGAATGAAAATCAAGAAAAGCGGATTGAGAGAGACGAGTAGTTATTTAGGAGGGTTTTATGATTAATTGCAGTAAATGTGGAGAAGAAAATCCAGAATCTGCTGAATTTTGTGAGTACTGTGGTGCCATATTAGCAAAAAGCTTAAACTCAAACGTCGATATTAACCTGCCTATTACTGGTAATGAAGTAAAATCAAATGACAGCACACCAACCATAGTAACTGTTCTTCTTTTAATATTTGTATTTCCGATAGGAGTGATAGTTATGTGGTTTTGGCCTAAGTGGAAAGTTTGGGTAAAACTTCTTATTACCCTCATAGCGATAATTCCGATCTTTTTCATAGTTTTGCCAATGTTTTTATTAGCCGGAGATTCTAAAGAGAATATACAGGTATATACCGGTCCGGAAACTTCGGTCGTAAATACATCAAAAGATTTACAGAAATCTAGAGATGCTGCCAGACTTAGTGATATGGATCTTTTAAAAAATGCAATAGATATTGCTTTGGAAGAAGGGGAAATCTCATTGATTTCCACAGAAGGATGTACTACTTGTGGTTCTGACTCCGGCACTAGAATAGTGGATGGTAAAGATGGGTGGGTTAAGTTTTCTATTCCTACTGGTAAAAAAGGCTTAGCCAAATATATTCCATTACTTCCCGTTGATCCATTAAACACCGGTGAGTATGTATACACCTTTTCCTCAACGCCAAGTGAGTTTGAAATCAATTCTGTTTTAGAATCAAAAGATAACGCTTCCAAAATGAATTTGGACGGTGGTAATAATAAGTATTTCTACGAAATAGGTACGAATTTAGAAATCAGATAGAGTTTAGATTAAAACACCACGCGCTTAATTTAATATGGTGGTTTGTTGGTGACCCTGCGGAGAATCGGACTCCGATTGCCAGGATGAAAACCTGGTGTCCTAACCATTAGACGACAGGGCCGAAAGCCACGCTTATTCTACCAATAAATATTCGTGTTTGGCAAATTACAGTGATTTTTGTTAGAATCTACGCTGTAATGAATATATTGCGAAATTTCTTTTTTTATATCCAATCTTTAATACTAGCAGCCCTGCCCGCAACAAGTTATGTAGAAGGTGTAGTGGGTCAACCTCAGTCATTTATTCCGACTCAAGTCGATAGCACTATAGAGAGAGCAGTATCGGATTTAATTTACAGGGGAGTTTTTAAATATGATATCTATGGGGCTACCATTCCGGATTTAGCTGATACCTGGACCGTTTCCGAAGATGGTTTGATTTATACGATTAAATTAAAGGATAATCAGTATTGGAATAACGGTAAAAAAATAACAGCTGATGATTTAATTTACACCTCTTTTAAAACTCCGGAATTGGCTTATGTTTCAACGGATAAGATTGATGAATTAACGGTTAGGTACACGCTTCCGAATAAATATGCACCATTTTTAAGTTTGCTTGTGGTCGGAGTAATGCCTGTAAACGCTGAAGAAAAGAATAACCCTTTAATACCGGTTTCCAGTGATGATTTTAGGATTGCGGATGTAGAGAGAACGGGTTCTTTTATAGACAAAATAATTTTAGTTACCACCGATAAAAAATATGCAATCAGAAAAATAACTTTTAGATTCTATCCTAATGAAGACGAACTGAAAACGGCAGCAAAATTAGGAGAGATAGATGGTTTTGTATCGGAAACCGCCTGTTGTGATGATCTGAAGAATTACGAGGATTATAAGTATCCTGTGCAGGGAGTTTATTATTCACTTTATTTTAATCTGAGAAATGAAAAGCTTGATGATGTTGAGTTGAGAAGGAAGATGCAAAAAGTGTTGCCGATTAAAGATCTAGTTTTTGACAAGGGGATACCTGTTCAAGGCCCTATCAGCAGGAGTTTTTTTACCGACAAGAGTTTGAATTTTGATAAATATGATAAAGAATTTTCGGATGATTTGGAAAAAATGCGTATAGAAATAAAAGTCCCAAATGAAAAAGCTCATGTGGGTTTGGCGGAAGAAATTTCTAAAATATGGGAGGATAAATTGAATTTAGATGTAGATGTGCAAAAGGAAGATCCGGAAACTTTCGTTCAGAATGTGATTGAACCCCGAGATTTTGAAGTTCTACTTTACGGACAGGAAGTTGGAAGGGACCCGGATAGATATGTCTTATGGCATTCCACGCAAAAAGATCCGCCTAATCTTAATATTTCGGGTTTTGAACAAATAAGGGCTGATAGGGCTCTAGAAGAGGGTAGAAATGAGTTAGACATCGAGAAAAGACTGGTACATTATACTGAGTTCCAGAAAGTTATTGATGAGCAAGTACCGGCGATATTTCTGTACCATCCATACGTTCACCACTACGTTTCAAAATATATTACCGGAATTGGCCAGAAATATACTTTTACTTATTGGGACAGATTTCTGGATTTTTACAATTGGAAGAAAATCAGCACTAATTAATTATTGAGATCTGTGTAGTTGTAGCCGGAAACTAACCAATTCTTGTATCAACTTATGGGTATTGTTTTATCTACAGTAATCCTAAGTAAGAATTTCAAAACCATTTTTCTTCACAAGGACTGTATGTTCAAAAATACAGAAATTTCCTCCATCGGCCATTTTCGTTTCCCATCCACCGACGCTTGTTACCCCATCTTGGCCATCACACGCAAGAGCCTCTACACATATAGTCATGCCTTCCTTTAATTTTGGTCCTTCATGTTTGTCTCCATAACAAGGTATTTCTGGATATTCGTGCATTGAGTGTCCTATACCATGCCCTTCGAAATCTCTTAGTACATTAAAACCTTCTTTTTCCACAGTCTTTTGCAATGTATTGGAAATTAATCCTATTCTTGCATTGTTTTTTACTTTAGAAATGGCCCTATAAAGAGCTTTTTCCGTTGTTTCAACAAATTTCAAAACTCTTTTGTCTACTTCCCCCACCGGAAAACAATGCGCGCTATCTACAAAAAGACCGTCTTTGTCTATTACCGTATCTATGCTTAGTATGTCTCCGCTTCTCAGAATGACACCCTTCTTGGGAAAGCAATGTACCGATTGGTTGTTGATACTAAGACAGAGACCGGTGGGAAAAGGGGGGAGAGAATCTTCGATGTAACCTTTGCAGGATGGGTTTACTCCATTTTTTTCACACAATTTAAGAAACAAAATTTCCAGGTCATAAACTTCTATGCCCGGTTTAATTTCCTTTCTCAGCTCTTCAAAAATAGAGGAAAGTATTTTCCCCAAACTTCTCATTTTTTTTATTTCTGCGTCGTTCTTAATAAGCCCTTCTTCCATGGGCATTATTATACTATACAAAAAGAATTGCTCGTGTTAGCATTAAGACATGAACGAAAAATCCAAGCACATAAATATAGTCTGTATAGTTTTGATTCTAATAGCTTTTGGGGGATTGGGTTATGGTATCTACCATTATAAAAATCTATACAAAAAAACCATAACTGTTACGGGAACTGCTAAGGCGGATTATGCAAATCAGATATCCTCCTATTCTTTAACGATCGAATATCACGATGCAGATAAGGAGAAAGCTGTAGAGGAGCTAAATAATAAGGTTTCTGAAACAATAGACAAAGTAAAGCAATTCGGGATTGACGCTAAAGATATAGAAACTCAAAGTTTAAGTATTTATCAAAGGGAGGAACCATACATAGAGGATGGGGTAACAAAGTATAGGCCGAACGATTGGTATGCGAGTTACACAATAAATATAACTCTGAGAGATTTAAGCAAATCGATTGAGTTAACTTCCCTACTTTCCGGTGTGGAAAATTCAAGTTTGTGGGGACCAAATTTAATTGTTGATGAGGAAAATACAAATGATGAGGAATTGCTATCTAAGGCGGTGGAGAATGCTAAAGACAAGGCTGAAAGATTGGCGGAAAGTACCGGGGCGAAAATAGGCAAGGTTCTGAAAATTGAGGAAGCTGCTGATTCAGGAAATGTTATTTATCCATTGACTAAAACGTATGTAGGTGTTGGGGGAGGGGCCGAAGGCTCACCTATAGAACCGGGTTTCAGTACAATGTCCAAATCGGTTATTGTGACTTTTGAGCTTAAATAAAAACCTGATCAAATCACCAAGCTTAAAACGCGTCCCTTAACATAGATTATTTTTTTGCACTCTTTTCCTGCAATATGTCTGACTATTTTTTCATCTGAAAGTGCTATTTCCTTAACTTCTTCTTCCGACGCTTCTTTATTGATCTTTATTTCCGCTTTAACTTTCCCGTTTATTTGGACTGGTATAGTAATTATTTCCACGTCAACGTATTTTTTGTCGTAAACCGGCCATGATTGAAGATGCACACTGTTTTCCTTTTTCCATTCGGAATAATTATTAGTATTCTGCCATAATTCTTCCGACACGAAGGGGGCAAAAGGAGCAAGAATTCTCAGGAAACCCGACCATACATCCTTTCCTATATATCGAACTTTTTGCATATGTTTAACGAAAATCATGATTTCGCTAACACATGTGTTCGTTTTTAAATTTTCCAGCATATCGGATACATTTTTAACCATTATGTTATAAGCTTTTGACAGTGTTTCCTCGCTTTTTTCTTCCGAAACTTTTTCCTGCAAAGAATAAATATTTCTTATTAGTTTATTTACAGTTTTTATTATATTTGGATTCCAGGGATAGGTCTCATCATAAGGCCCCATAAAGCAAATTGTCATTCTCAGAGAATCGGCACCGTATTTTTCTATTTCATCTGCGGGATTAACACCATTTTCTTTCGATTTTGACATTTTTGTGCCTTCCGGATTCAAAAGAAGTCCTCCGTTTAATCTCCACTTATAAGGCTCTTCCGTAGGTACCAAACCTAAATCGTAAAAAAATCTGTACCAAAATCGGGAGTAGAGAAGATGCAGAGTTGTATGCTCCGCTCCCCCGAAATATTTATCCACGGGGAGCCAGTATTTCATTTTTTCCATATTTGCAAAAGCCATATCGTTTTTTGGGTCCGTGTATCTTATGTAATACCAGCACGAACCTGCCCAATTAGGCATGGTATTAGTTTCCCTGCGTGCCGGTTTTCCTTTAAAAATTATATTTACCCATTCGGAATTCTTCTCGAGGGGACTGGTGCCATCGGAAGTCGGGCTGAAATCCGGTACATCGGGAAGTTTCAGCGGCAGATTCTCATTTACCTCATCCATATTATTGGTATCACATATAGCTTCTATCCCATTTTTAGTATGAACAAGTGGAATAGGCTCACCCCAATATCTTTGTCGCGAAAAAACCCAGTTTCTGATTTTGTAACTTACAGAACGTTTTCCCAGATTTTTTTCCTCAAGCTCTTTGATTATCTTTTCTCTAAACTCTTCGGATTTCATCCCCGTGTATTCCCCGCTGTTTACCATTATTCCTTCACCTGTGTAAACGGTTTCTCCAATTTTCACGTATTTATCATCCGACGTATCCGACGTATCTTCCGGTTTTATCACTTCCATAATGTTCAATCCGAATTTCTTTGCAAATTTAAAATCTCTTTCATCGTGAGCAGGAACTGCCATTATTACTCCTGTGCCGTAATCCATCAAAACATAATCAGCTATAAAAATAGGAATCTCTTTGTTCAATAGCGGAACGTTGGCGGATACACCTTTTAACATTACACCGGTTTTTTCTTTCTCAACCTGTCTTTCCAGATCGGACTTGTTCTTGGACTTTTCAATATAGTTGGAAACCTCTTTCTTATTTGATATTTTATCCCAGATTTTCTTAATAAAAGGGTGCTCGGGCGCAAACACCATAAAACTTACTCCGAAAATAGTATCAGGCCTGGTTGTAAACACCTCAACTTTGTCACCATTGATATCAAAAGAGATGTTTGCGCCCTCGCTCTTTCCTATCCAATTCCTTTGAGCCGCTTTTATGGACTCAGGAAAGTCCACCGAATCTAATCCTTCTAATAATTTTTCAGCATACTGAGGAATTTTCAAAACCCATTGTTTCATCATTCTTTTCTCAACCGGCTTGCCCCCTCTTTCTGAGATTTTATTTCCATTCTTATCCGTTACTACCTCTTCATCTGCCAGAACGGTTTTTAACTCCTCGCACCACCATATCGGGGTCTCCTTATATTCGGCTAACCCATTTTCAAAAAACTTCAGAAAAAGCCATTGGGTCCATTTGAAATATTTCGGATCGGTGGTATCTATTTCCCTGGACCAATCAATTCCGTATCCCATTTTTAAAAATGATTCTTTGAATTTTTTTATCGTTTCTTGAGTAATTATTGCCGGATGCACTCCTGTCTTGATTGCGTAATTTTCAGCAGGAAGTCCGAAAGCATCCCATCCCATCGGGAAAAGCACATTGTAGCCCTTCATTCTAAGATATCTTGAATAAACATCCGGGGTTGTGTATCGCATCATATGTCCGGCGTGAAGAAAATTTCCTGACGGATATGGAAACTCCGCCAAAATGTATTTTTTTGGCTTTTCGGAAAAATCTACTGCCTCATAAATATTGTCCTGAAGCCATTTATCTTTCCATTTCTCTTCTATTGTTTTAAAGTCGTATTCTTTCATGTGAACATTCTGATTTTACCATAGTTTTATCGTAGTTTTAGGCCTATAAATTAATGAATCTCTCTTTTTCGGAGTCTTTTTTCATTGCATATTTTTAATTTTTATAATATATTAGCCGTTATGGCAAAGAAAAAAGGAAACAGAATATTAATAGGATTAGAATGTACTGAGACGGGAAGACGAACATACGTAACACAGAAAAATCGTATGAACACGGATGGAAAACTGGAATTAAAAAAGTACAACCCTGTTTTAAAAAAACATACTCTTCACAGAGAAGTCCAAAAACTAAAGTAGAGAATTGTAGCAGTATAGTAGGATTTTCAAAAATTCCCTGTTTTATGTTGTCGGTTGCTCTTAGCGTGAAAGTTTCAAAAGTGATATGATATAGGCGCGTTTCACGTTTGCACCGAAAATATGGAAAAAGGCAAACTTTATATTATAGCCACGCCGATTGGAAATATTTCCGATATAACTCTTAGAGCCATAGAGACTTTGAAAGATGTTGATATTGTACTATCGGAAGATACGCGAGAAACCGACAAAATTTTCAAAAAATACGGAATAAACAAACCTCAGGTTTCCTACAGAGATCAGAATCATAATCACTTATTTCCGAAAATAATTGAATATCTTGATTCCGGATTAAATTTAGCTTTGATTTCCGATAGTGGAACTCCTTTAATTTCCGATCCCGGATATAAGTTGGTACGGGAGCTTGTAAAAAAAGATTTTGAAATAGTTTCCATCCCGGGTCCCTCCGCTGTTATCTCGTCTTTAGTGGTTTCCGGCTTTCCGACGGATAAGTTTTGCTTCGTCGGTTTTTTACCAAAATCTTCAAATGAAAGGGCAAAAATATTGAAAACATACGGAGAATTGGATAGTACTTTAATCATTTACGAATCTCCTTTTAGGATAGAGAAACTTTTGGGGGAGATAGAAGAAAATTTAGGAGAAAGATATGTATGCCTTTCTAATGAAATTACTAAAATTCATGAAAAAACCTTGAGAGGAAAACCGTCTTTTCTGCTTGAGAATATACGCGGGAGAAAATTAAAAGGAGAATTCGTTGTTCTTATAGGAAAGGAGGGTTTTACTTTATGAACGATGATGAATTAAAGTTGGAAAGAGAACATTTGAAATTGGTACTTGGTAAATTAAGCAGTGCCAAAGAGTTTTTAAATAAAAGTCTTGAGATGCTGGGGGAAGAAAACTTGACCAGACTAAGGGAACTAAGAGAAGATGGTTCTTCTTCGTACGGATTTGCGGTAAGTGATTTTGACATTTTACTGGATCAACTGCATCAGAGAAACGCCTCTTTAAACATAAAGGAGAAGTATCAAAAGTTGAGCGAATTAGAGTTCCTACTTTCCGAGCCATATTTTTCAAGAATTGATCTTTTTAATCCTACAACCGAAGAAACGGAGAAGTATTACATAGGAAAGTTTTCATACACTGAAGATAGGCCGATAATCACGGATTGGAGAAGCAAAGTTGCCTCAGTATATTACAGGTACAGATACCCGCAAAAGAATGTAAGTTATGATACTCCGGCCGGAAAGGAAATAAGAGACCTGAAGTTAAAAAGAACCTTTGAAATTCTAAATGGTGTGTTGCTGAAGTACTACAATAACGACCTCCAGTTGGATGAATCTACAATTATTAGTGAAAAAATAGGAAGAAGAACAGGCGGTGTTTTGGAAGACATAGTTCAAACCATCCAGGAATCACAATTGGATATAATAGAATCCGATCCCAGGCAGGTTTGTATTGTGCAGGGATGCGTAGGAAGCGGTAAAAGCACGGTAGCAATTCACAAATTGGCTCACATTTTTTTCAATTACCCGAAAGTTATTCATCCTGAAAGATGTTTGATGGTGACAAAAAGTCAGATATTGTGCGGTTATCTTTCAACCCTGTTTCCCAAGCTCGGTATTTTTGATGTTGTGTATAAAACGGAAAGAGATGTTCTCTATAATTTCATATTAAGGGAAAAGTTAAATTTGAAATTCGACTTGGATAGAGGAGTTGATACCGGTAAATACACAATAGAGAAAATAAAAAAACTGCAGAAAAGAATGCTTTCTATACAAAAAGATTTTGAAAAAAAGATATTACAGATATTTAAATCCCCGGATTTAGAATCTTTTGCCAGTTTTAAGTATAGCTATGAACAGACACCATACGAAAACGTTGTTGAATTAATTCAGGATCTGACGGAGGAGATTTTATCTCAGAAAGAGCACCTAAAGCTTAATCCCGATGGAGCTAAATCCTGGCTTAATAAGGAAAATATTTCTAAGCTGAGAAAAATACTTAAACAGGCAAGTGGTATTAAAAATGAGATTGTGAATAAAGAGTTGAAAAAGACGGCCAAAGAATTTGGAATAAATATTTCCGCCGAATTAGATTATTCGCAGGTTTTGATTTTCACATATATTTATGCCGAACTTATAGGCGTCAGAAACTTTAAGAAATTTGAATATTGTGTGGTGGATGAAGCTCAGGATTTTAGTTTGTTGGAGTATCTAGTGCTGGATAAGGTAGTTCTGCGCGGAAGATTTGCTCTTTTTGGAGATTTAAATCAATCCTTAGAAGAAGATGGAATTAAAAAGTGGGAGGATATTCCGAAGGTAATTGAGGATGCTAAATCCGCTGTAAAATTTAAACTGGATAAAAATTACAGGAGCACGAAGCAGATAATAAAATTTGCAAATAAGATACTTAAGCCGTTTACACAAAAATATCTTCCTAAATCTATTAATAGGGTGGGGCTTGAACCAACAGAGGAAATATTTTATAAAACTGATGATATGGTAGATAAATTTATTACCGACTTTTCAAATGAGGCAGTGAAAGTTGAAAAAAGTATAGGGATAATAGTTTTTGAATCAACGGATTTTAAGTTTAACGACGTTAAGAATTGTGTGTCAGAAATAGAGATAGGCGGAAAAAAGAATAATTTTATCGAGCTTGACCCCAAACAAAAAACTGCCTATATACCTAACGGGGTTTATTTAATGAGGGCAGAAGATTGCAAGGGATTGGAGTTTTCAAAAGTCTATGTTTTAAACTTAAATCTGAAAAAAATAAAAAGTTTTCCTCAGGCAAGAAAAGCTTTTGTTGCAGTTACCAGAGCCATGAACGAATTATCCGTTTATGGGGTAAAATAATAAAAATGAAAATTCGATCTTTATCTAAATATATTAGGGAAAATATAAGACTTATAATAGTTTTTCTGTTAGCTTCATTGTTAAGACTTGTAAATCTCGGGTATTCCGATTACCAGGGGGATGAGATAAAGGCCCTTTATCTTCCGAAAGGCGGGCAGTCGTTTTACGAATTTATCATGGAGCAAAAGAAAGGACCTTTGCAGTTTTTTATCACTTACGTGATTAAGTTTTTTGATTCTTCATATGAAAATCAGTTTTTGGTGAGGCTGTCGTTTGCGGTAGCAGGAATTTTAGCTGTTGTATTTTTCTACAAATTGGTAAAGATACACTTCGGAGAAAAAATAGCTTTTTATTCCTCATTGTTTTTTGCCACAAATGGACTTTTTATTGCTTTCTCAAGAATTGTTCAGTACCAGTCGTTTGTACTTTTGTTTGCTATTCTGTGCTTATACTTTCTCTCGTTAGCTAATGAAAATGAAAAGTACTATACATCCGGTATTTATTTTGGTTTGTTATGTTGGGCTTTTTCCATTTTGGCTCATTACGATGGTGCATTTATATTTCCTTTTGTTTTTTACCTCCTCTTTAGGTGGTTCAAAAACCCGAGAATAGAAAAAAAGAAGAAAATTATCACATTTATTTTGTCGGGAATTATTTCAGCAGGAATCTTGCTTATTTTCTATTTTCCTTTTTTCAAAAACATTAACGAAGCTACTGCGGATTACTGGTCAAGCAGAGTCACCGGAAGCTCGTCGGGAAAGATTTCAAGTTCAAAATATCTTTTCCGGATTTATCAGCCGATTTATTCGCTTCAATTTTATTTCGCGCTCGCAAGTTTGGGAGGAGTTTTCATACTCTTGGGGTTCTTTTCTGATCTTATCTTAAAAATAAAGAACCTTCCATCTTTTGTATCGTATTTTTTTTCCTACACAACGGATATTATGAAATCCATAAACAAAGACAAGCTAAGAATTATCTGTTTGTTCTTATGGATACTCGTAAATGTAGCTTTTTTTGAAAAATACGTATATATATCGGGGACCCATATTTACAACTACATTTTACCGTCTTTTATTTTACTGGGATTCGGGATAGTAGCTATTGAAAGTTTTATTTTCAAAATATTTGAAATTCAACTTGTTAGAACATTTAATTTTTTAGGTATATCATTGCTATTTTTATTTTTAACCATTCAAAGTTACGCCATTTTTGTTGATAATTATAAAGAGTATCCTTGGGAAAATGAAAATTTCTTAATCTGGACATTTAGAAAACCGGATGAATCTTACCACTTAAGCTTATTTGGTTTCCCTTACTATAGGAACTGGGAAGGAATAAGGAGTTTTGCAAAAGCACATCCCGAGCTTCAAGCGTACTCTTCAAACGAAAGAAAACAGATTGCCGGATATTATCTGAATTACGATAGAAATTATGATAAATCCGGATTGTATGTTTATGTAAAAAATCCTCAAAGTTTCATAGAAATTATCGGAAACGAAAAAGCAGCTTATTGGGTCGGAAAATACGATCCGGTTTATACTCTGACAAAAAACGGAGAGGATAAGGTGAGGGTTTACATGATGGAACCTGGCACTTTAGAAGAGATAATCAAAAAAGGTTTTTAGTGTACCTTCCCAAATCAGAAAATTTTCGGAAAAAAAACAATTATCAAATTTGCCAGAACGGTAAAAGCTGTAACCAAGACCGCGGCTGCAGATAGATCTTTGATAATTTTCACCCCGTTATCGTACTCTTTCATAAATCGATCCATAATTTCCTCAATAACGGTATTGATTAGTTCTACTACCAACAACAATCCCAGAGACAAAACCAGAATTGACCACTCTATTTTTGTTATTTTATAAATCTTGCCTAAAACAATCGAAAATGCTACAATCAACAATTGAATTCTAAAGTTGGGTTCAGTAAAAATAGCGTTTATTAAGCCCTCAAAAGCGTACTTAAAACTGTTAATTTCTCTAACAGGATGATTACGTTTAAAAGTATGTTGCATGCTAAAATAATATCATAAATATGAAAAAAACTAATTTATCAAAAATAATTAAAGAAATAGTATTAATTATAATAATCGCGTTGGGAATATTTTTTTATTTTAAGAGTAAAACGTCCATCACTGCAGCCGTTAGAAAAGTTCAGGTACAAAATAGAGAAGTGAGCAGGACTGTATCTGCCTCCGGGGTTGTTAAGCCGAAAGACTACGCAGATTTGTCTTTTTTAGCCAATGGAAACATTGTAAAAATAAATGTAGAGGAAAATGACGTAGTTAAAAAAGGACAGCTTCTTGCCTACCTAGATGCATCTTATCAGAAGGGGATTGTTCAGTCGTATAAAGATGCTAGAGATATAAAAATGAGGGAGAGAGACATATTCGTAAAAGATAAACCTAAAAATGAAAAGCTTTTAGGAGGGGAAACTCTTTACGAAATGAGATTGAGGGGATATAACGAGGCTGTCAGTCAGGCTGAAGCTTCATATCAGGCGCAACTAGCTATTTTATCAAATTATTACATCTATGCTCCATTTGATGGGACCATTATAAGTGTTCAGAAGAAAGAAGGAGAAACAGCTATTGCCGGTTCTCCCATAATAACAATGGCAAATCTGGATCAAGTGGAGTTTGAGGTCGTTTTGGATCAGGAAGATTTTGGGAATGTTAAAGAAGGAATGGACGCCGAAATAGAGTTGGACGCCTATGAAGGAAAGACTTTTAAAGGAAAGGTTTCCTCGCTACCTCTTTACGCAGATCCTACGAAGGGAGGTTTTGTCGTTAAAAGTTTATTTGATAATGATAAAAATCTGATAAAAGTCGGTATGACAGGGGAGGTTAATATTATAACCGACAGAACGGAAGGTGAAGTACCATCTTTAATATTCAACGAGATTTCTTATGATGAGGATAGCAAACCGTATGTATGGATAGCAGAATCAGGAAAAATTAGGAAATTTCCTATCGAGATAGGTCTGGAAGGGGACTTATATACTGAAGTTAAGACCGACCTAACAGGAAAAACCGTCGTTGTACCGGCTGTGGAACGTGTTGAAGTAAAAGAAGGATTTATCCCTAAAATTATCAACTGATATGACTCCCGTTTTAGAAGCAAAAAATCTTTGTAAAAACTACTTTATTGGGACCAGTGTTATACAAGCCGTTAAAAATATTAATCTCACAATTAACAAGGGAGATTTTATGTCTATTACCGGTAAATCCGGATCCGGTAAATCTACGTTAATGCATATGCTGGGGTTATTAGATACACACACGTCGGGGGAATTAATACTAAATGGAAAAAATATCAAGGGAATGAATGAAAAAGAACTCGCTCAGGTGAGAAACTCTGAAATTGGATTTGTTTTCCAGGCCTTTAACCTTTTACAAAGAACGACTGTTCTTGAGAATGTAATGCTACCTTTGATGTATAGCAAAGTTCCGAAGGAAAATCATGAGAAAATGGCTTTGGAAGTGATAAAGCAGGTAGGTCTAGAGCATAGATTAAACAATAAATCTAACGAATTATCCGGAGGAGAGAGGCAGCGTGTAGCTATAGCCCGAGCTTTAATAAATAATCCTTCGTTAATATTAGCTGATGAGCCAACGGGAAATCTTGATTCAAAAATGGGTGAGGAAATAGAAAAAATGTTTATAGAATTAAATAAAAACGGAAGAACAATAGTTTTAGTTACTCATGATGAAGATCTTGCAAAAATAGCGAAAAGGCAAATTGTTTTAAGGGATGGAGAAATAATAGATGAGCGCTAAGGAAATTTTATCTACAGCTTCAAAGGCGTTAATGCTAAATAAAGTCAGATCATTTCTGACGATGTTGGGTGTGATAATCGGTGTTTTTGCAGTTATATCACTGGTTTCTTTAGTAGGAGGAGTTCAGGACTACGTAGTAAGCAGATTTGAAGACCTAGGTTCTAATTTGGTTTTTGTGGTTAACGGGAAGATCGAATTGGGACAAAGGCAATCAACGACAGCAGGAAGTGCTTTGATAAGTTCTAATCTGAAAGAGAAACATATAGAAATGATAAAGTCATCGGCTGATGATTACGTTGATTATGTTACCCCCGAAACTCAAACTTACCAAACGGTAAAATATAAAACCGAAGAATATTTTCTCTTATTAATAGGGGTAAATTATGAAGCAAACGATATTTTTAAATCCAATGTGGAAAAAGGAAGATATTTTAACCGCGTTGAGCAGGAAAACAGCTCCAGAGTTGTTGTGCTGGGAAATAATTTAGCAAAAAAGTTCTTTGGTGAGGAAAATCCGATCGGAAAGAAAATAAAAATAAATGGGAAATCCTATGAAGTTGTAGGTCTTTTGGCAAAGAAAAGTCCGAACTACGACGAATCCGTAATTTTGCCGTACACAACTATAATGGATGATTTTACCGGAACGGAAATAACGTCAATCGTGATAAAAGTAAAAGATAATGTTGATTTGGAACAAGCCCAACAGCAAATTAAATTATCTTTGCTTAAGGATTTAAAGGAAGATCAGTTCACGGTAATGACCCAGGAAGACATATTGGATTCCATTCAAAGTATATTAAACATGTTAACCATAGCGTTGGCGTCAATTTCCGGCATTTCTCTTTTAGTTGGAGGTATCGGAATTATGAATATTATGCTGGTGTCTGTCGCAGAAAGAACTAAAGAAATAGGTTTAAGAAAAGCTTTGGGGGCCACCTCATCCGATATAAGGAATCAGTTCATGGCCGAAGCAATTCTCATAAGCAGTTTAGGAGGCCTCGTTGGATTATTACTAGGTTGGGTTGCTACTATTTTGATAAAACCATTAATACAAGCCGTAATTCCGGTTTGGGCAATACCTCTTGCGCTTGGGTTTTCAATAGCGGTCGGGATAATTTTTGGGACATACCCGGCTGTTAATGCAAGCAAGAAAGATCCAATAGAAGCTCTAAGATACGAATAGAATTATTTCGGTATCATTTTTAATTCGTAAACACCTTTTTTCACTAATTTTATTTTCTCTATATTTGAAGTTATATCATTACCATTAAAAATGATGGCCCACTTGTAATTTTCTTTTGGTTTAACTCCGTTGACAGAATCAATTTCAGTGCCGTATGTATACCGTGTTATTTCGTAAACGATTTTTTTTGATCTTCTTAATTTTCTTAAAAAATCTTCAACTGTTTCAGTGTCATCGAGGTTAGCTTCGAACTCAGAAACACTTGGATTTTCCAGACCATCAAAATATTTTAAAGTTACTTTTATCGAACGTTTTTTTTCAACAGATTTGTCTTCTTCTTCGTAAACTTCAATATTATCTTTTTTCAAAACACTTCGTACATAAAAAAACGAAATTCCCAAAATAAGGATATAAGATATAATCAGAATTTTTTTGGACTTACTCATCTCACTAATTTTATCATGAAATTTTTTGTATAATGTATGAGTTCGAACTTTCGCTAGTGCCCCCATAGCTCAGCGGATCAAGAGCACTCGTCTTCGGAACGAGGGGTCGGGGGTTCGAATCCCTCTGGGGGCGCCACAAATGTTCTCTGTTATTTAAGGTAGTTTTCAAAAATCCTTATCAAGCAAAACTGTTTGAGAAGCTCAACAAAAAATAAATACCAAAATAAAAAGTGTATTGACATTTTCGTAAATAATCCGCACAATTTTATTGTAAAAGAAAATGAATAAATTTCTGCCCAAAAAAATTATTTTAAAAATTTAGAAACAAGCACTTTGTTTTGATGCAAGGTGTTTTTGTTTTTTTGGAGGAAAAAAACATGATTACAAAGGAAGAAATTAGAAAAAAGTTAGAAGAAGATCCGAATTGGACACCTTCGGATGACGCAACAGATGCGGATTGGGATTTGTATTTTGAAGTAAAGGATGAAATAAGCGGGGGAAGTTCTCCCGATATTTCATGGGAGGATGATGAAGGCGGAGATGAGGAACCTTTCTAGTTTTAAACCGAAGTCGGAGTTATTAGGAGTACTTATTTAGCCAAAGGAGGGCCCCTAAAATGGCAACAAAGAAGAAAGTAGCAAAGAAGAAGAAAGCCACAACAAAGAAAAAGAAGAAGTAAAGGCTTTCATGTTATACAAACAGCGATTTAAGTAGGAAACGAAAGAGTCGCTGTTTTCGTTTCAAATCTTCCGAAGAAAAATTTTGAAGTGAGAAACGAGGCATAAAAGAAATTATTAATGTATAATTACTTGGTTTAAAGAAGGGGACGTAGCTCAGCGGTAGAGCATCCGGCTCTTAACCGGAGTGTCGAGGGTTCGAATCCCTCCGTCCTCACCACTAAAAAATAAGAGATGCTATGAATTTAAATCAAATCATTTTAATATTTGACTTTGACGGTACCATAGCTGATACTCTTGCTTTTACTATAAACTCAGCTTCTGAAATCAGCAGAAAGCTAAAGTTGCTAAATGAAGAAAAAGTTAACATGGAGAAATTCAGATCCATGGATTCCAGGGAATTTTTTAAAGAATTAGAAATTCCGACTTCAAAACTCCTTTGGTTCATGTTTAAGTATCAGAGAAAACTTGTTCATGAAATTGATGATATTAAGACATTTGAGGGATTAGATGAGGTTTTACATGTTATGAAAAATAACGGGGTAAAACTTGGGATAGTAACTTCCAATTCAAAAAGAAATGTGAAGAAATTTTTAAGAAAAAACAATCTGGAATATTTTGATTTTGTATATTCTTCTCTAAATTATTTTCGTAAAGATAAAATGCTAAAAAAAGCGATTGAAAAATTTCAGATGAATAAAGAAAACGTTATTTATGTGGGGGATGAGGTAAGAGATATCAAAGCAGCTAAGTCGATCGGTATAAAAGTAGCTTCCGTAACGTGGGGATACAATTTTGAGTCCGTTTTATCTGAGTACAAACCGGATTTTCTCATCTACAGACCAAAAGACCTTTTAAATCTAATCAATTCGTAGTAATATACTTTCCAAAATCTAACATTTTTCAAAAAAGAAAAGGAGAGAAGTGTCGAAAGTTGATGATGTGCGTGCATGTGCGTATTGCAATTTCAGGTTTAACAGGTGGTTCAGGATTTATCATAGACCGAAAACAGCAGAAAAAAACGCAAAGGAGAGAAAAAATAAAAAGAAAAACTGAAACAAAAACTATTGATATTTTTAAGCTCGGATTAATTTTTCTTCTCTTCCGAGCTTTTTGTTTTCTCCCGCACTTTATATTAACCACTAAATTTTTTTGTATAATAATCTTGTCAACAAGCCGGAGTGGTGGAATTGGTATACACGCAGTCTTCAGGAGGCTGTGTCCAAAAGACTTGCAGGTTCGAGTCCTGTCTCCGGCACCAGAATATCGTATAATTCAAATAAACAGGGGCGGGTGGCGGAATTGGTATACGCGCAACGTTGAGGTCGTTGTGGGGTAAAACCCGTGCAGGTTCAAGTCCTGTCTCGCCCACCAAAAATGCTTAAAAATAAAAAAAGGATCGCAATAACAGGTCTTTTAATAGTTTTTATCTTTTTATTACTTCCGAAGCGCTCTTTTGCATCAGTCGGATATATAAAAAATTTTCAATCCGATATAAATATTAACTCCAACGGAACTATAGACATTACGGAGTATATTGATTACGATTTCGGAACAGAGGGAACCGAAAGACATGGGATATTAAGGGAAATTCCCAATGTTAAAACCAATGAAGATGGGAAAAAATATAAACTAGATATAAAAATTGACAAAGTTACCGATCAAAATGGGAATGAAATCAAATATAGTGTTTCAAAAGAGAGTAACAAATTAAAAATAAAAATTGGCGATCCGAATGTTTTAGTTTCCGGAGAAAAATCTTATGTTATAAAATACTCAGTTTCCGGAGCAATAACTTATTTTACCGACCACGATGAGTTATATTGGAATCTGTCGGGAAACAGCTGGGAAGTACCTATTAATGAGTTTGGAGCGGAAATAAAACTTCCTGAGGGAGCTGACCAAAGCAATACCAAGCTTGTTTGTTATGATGGGTATGAAGGAAGCACTTCTCAAAACTGTTCCATTTTATTTTCAGACGGTAAGATAATTGTTAAATCGGAAAAAATATTAAGTCCGGGAGAAGGGGTTACCGCAGCCATTTATATTCCAAAGGGCTTAGTAGCGGTAATCGAGCCCGTTGAGGATAAAATAGGGTGGTTGCTGGTATTGGCAAAAATATTTGTATACGGCGGTTTATCAATCTGGTATTTATTTTTGCCTATTAAAAAAATAGTAGATTATCTAAAAGACAGATCGTTTACAAAGAAAAATGCAAGAATAGTTTCTGCTTGGTTTGAACCCCCAAAGTATGATGACGGAAGAGTTTTCACTCCCGCAGAAACGGGTTTCATTTTAGATAAGTCGGTGGATCACAAAGAGCTTACAGCTACCATAATAAGTCTTGCTCAAAGGGGTTTTTTGAAAATAAAAGAGGATGAAAAAAATCATTTCACCTTTGTGAAGCTTAAGGACGTGGAATCTCCCGAGTTGAGAAAGTTCGAAAAAGAAGTAATGCTGGCAATTTTTGAAAAAGGAGACGAAGTAAAAGATGAAAGTTTGAAAACATCAACATCCTTATTTTCTAAAATAAAGAAATTTAATAAATATGTTGAAGAAGAAGTGGTAAATCAGGGAATGTTTGAGAAAAAGCCTTCAGAGGAACGTGAAAAAGACATGCTTCTTCTGAGTTTAGGATTTTTCACTATGAACTTTTTCCTTGGTATAGTTTTGATTATTTTGGCGGGAAAGGGTGTTAAAAGGACTAAAAAGGGAATAGAGAAGTATTCGGAGGCCAAATCTCTGTACAATTTTTTGATGTCTCAGGATGAACAGCTTAATTTTCAATCAAAAAATCAGATGTTTTTTGAAAAACTCCTGCCGTACGCGGCCGCTTTCGGAGTGGAGAAGGTTTGGGCCCAAAGATTTAAAGATATTACAATAGTAAAACCCGATTGGTACGAAGGAAATAATTTTACTACTACGGCTTTTGTCAGCAGTATGACCAGAAATATAGGCGGCTCTATGAAATCGGCTTACAGTTCGGGGATGTCTACTACGCGAAGTTCTACGGGCTTTTCTTCGGGATTTTCAGGCGGACATTCCGGAGGAGGTGGGGGTGGCGGAGGAGGCGGAAGCTGGTAAGTTTTGTAACTTCTGCCCGAATTGTTTATAATATCTTAGCTTTTTCTTAGCTTTTTGCGACGGTAGTTCAGTTGGCAGAACGTCTCCTTGCCAAGGAGAAGGTCGCCGGTTCGAGTCCGGTCCGTCGCTCCAGATACTTTACTTTGGCAGTACGATTTAGTAAATTGAAAACGATATTAAAAAAGGAAGATGCGACGGTAGTTCAGTGGTAGAATGTCTCCCTTCCAAGGAGAAGGTCGCCGGTTCGAGTCCGGTCCGTCGCTCCAAATGCCTTTTTCGTCCCTATACTTGCTTTCATACCATATTTTTCACATAGTTTTTTTCCATGTTATGAAGTTTAATTTGATAATTTCCATTTTTTTGAATCTATACTCTAGGGAAAATGATTTTAATGTATAATTTACGTATAAGGCGCTGGTATAGATAGATATGGAAAACGGCCTGGTAGCCAAGTGGTAAGGCAAGGGTCTGCAAAACCCTCATTCGCGGGTTCGATTCCCGCCCAGGCCTCCAAAAGCTGTAATTACTTAGAAAATATTGATAAAATGAGTTGTCTATTCTGAGTTCTTGAGGTTTAATTAGCTACTAAGATTTGTAAAACAACAGAAAAGATGGGAGTAGAGCATGGGAAGAGCATGAGGAAAGATTGTAAAAATCGTATTTTGACATGTTTTTGGATAAGTTGAGATAAGGGGCGGTAGCCAAGGCGGTCACGGCACCGGTCTGAAAAACCGGCTATGTGGGTTCGATTCCCACCCTCCCCACCAGGGTTGTTTCGTTGTAGTAAAGATTACGTCGGTATTTTGTATTTAGTTTGATTTTTTTAACAAAATATGAAAAGGATCCAAATTTTTAAGGCGATATCTTTGATTTTTACGGTAATGACAGTAATTATAGTTGCGCTCAAAATCAGCTCTTTTGAGTGTTGTAGCTGTCCCCCATCGGGATACAGATTAGATTTTGTTATTCGAGCTATATATTTGAATAGACATGTGGCTCCGTTTATAAATTGTTCTTGTATATTGTTAGGATGCGCCAAAGCTACGTATGTGATTCCTATAGAAACAATTTTCTTAGCATTTTTGTTTGGATTTTTAGGATTTAAAAAAGGTAAAGTAAATAAGTAAGCGAAGAGTTTTCGGGTGGTTAGCTCAGCCGGTTAGAGCATTCGGTTTACATCCGAAAGGTCATAGGTTCGAATCCTATACCACCCACCAAATTTTGTGGGGGAGCAACAATTTAGTTTTATAATCTTGATATATTCTTGGGGATCGTCTAATGGTAAGAACCGCCTCGCTTCGCTCGGGAACCTTGCGATTAGACTCTTTCGTTATAGTTTCTTTTATTTTTAAGTTTTTGACAATTTAGTTCTATAATCTTTTTATATCTTTGGGGGATCGTCTAATGGTAGGACGCCGGACTTTGGATCCGTTAATCGGGGTTCGACTCCCTGTCCCCCAGCCAGAGAGTGCTTTTACGCGACCATAGAGCCTTAAACACCTTGTTCATGCTTGATAAAACCTCCTATCAAAAATTTCAATTCGAACCTCGTATTATGTTGTAATGGCTTGATAATCTTTGAAAAGTAAAAGGTTCTAGTCCTGTTTCCCCCAAGGGTTTGTTGTGGATAAGTATTTTAGCTTAAGGGTTGAGATAAAATTGATTTGTTATGGATGAAAAGTGGTGTCTTTAACCCGGTTAATACGATCTCTTTTTCCTCTTTTGTTCCATTAAATATCGTGTATTTAAAATAGTCTGAATATTTTAGATTCTTACTTACATTTTCTATTTTGTGTTCAATTAGTACTTCATTTTTAACTTTTCTGAAGCGCTCCATATTCTTTTTGATTTCAGAATTTAAAACCAGAGTGCCTAGATGTTTCTTCTCTGCAAAAATTACGTAGTTTACTAGCTCATCTCTAAGGATGCTTTCTGTAACGTATTGTTCGGGGCATGTTGAATCCAGCTTTTTTGAACAGTGGTAGTAAATGTATCTGTGCTTGTTTCCGTTATTCTGTATCTTAAATTTTTCTTCAGCTACAATACTTGCCCCACAATATGCACACTTAAAAAGGTCTTTGAACAGGAAATATTTTTCACCCCATTTAGGTCTGATCGGAACCTGAAGTTTCTTTTGCACCTTGTCAAATAACTCCTTTGTTATTAAAGGTTCGTGGGCACCTGTGTACCAATTTCCACTTCCTTCCGGATATTCAAATCTTCCGTAATAGAAAGAAGATTTTAGAATTCGATAGATCATGGATAACGGAACCTGTCTTCCGGTATGTCTTTTAAATATACCTTCACGATCAATCATTCTTTTTAAATCTCTTCCGCTGTATCCTGCTTCAGCGACAAGTTCAAACAACTCTTTTACCTTTGGGGCTATTTCCTTATCAACCATCACTTTCTTTGTCCCTGCATGGGAATAATTAATGTAGCCCAATGGAGCCGGGCACGGCCTCCAACCCATCTCGCATTTTGTTCTAATACCCCTTTTAACATTCAAGCCTCGGTTGTCGTTTTCCAATTTCGCCTGGGAACAAAGAATCATCAAAAGGAATTTTTCTGCGGGATTATCAGAGAAAGATTGGCTGATTGTTCTTATTCTTAATAGCTTTTTCTGATCAATCAGATCTACTAATGATCCCAGATCTCCTGCATTCCTGCTAAGTCTATCCGGCGCCCACGTTAAAATTGCGTTGTATTTATCGTTATTTAAATCAGAAAGCATCTCGACAAAAAGAGGTCTTGCGCCTGATATTTTTGCTGAGTGCGATTCCTGCTTTATATCGACAATCTGTAGCTGTTCTTTAACAGCTAGGGCAGACATCTCTTTGATCTGCGAATCAATTGACATGGCTTGACGTTCGTCTGATTCAGAACTTTTTCTGGCGTAGAGGCAGTATTTAAGTTTTTGTTGTGCTTCCATTGCAACACAATGGATGACACTAAAGTTTCTTTAAGTCCAGAGGGTAAACTTAAGCTAAAAGCTTGGTTTGTATGTCCTTATATATTTCTACTATTTTTTGTATGTCACCGTCCTCGAGATTATTTGCTTCCATTTCGACTCTATACCAGTGTTTACCTGTTTTCACTACGGCTTTTTTAAAGGTGTTTAGAAGTTTTTGTTTTAGTTCCTCAGATAACGCATTTCCTGAAAAATATCCACTTAGAAGATCAATTCTTCCCTGAGACCATCCGTGCATTATGGTAATTGGCTCCTCCTTACCTGTTAACTTAAGGGTGTACGATCCGTTTGCAGCACCTGTTCCAAAACTTACGTTACCTAAGTCACACATCTTTTCGTAAAGTTTCTTTGATAAATCAAAGGCTTTCGGACTTACGTTATTTTTAAGTTCCCCTAAGAATAGATCCAAATCCCATTTCTTCCTTGCAGATGCTGAAGATGTAGATACCGATAAATCCTTTTTTATTTCGGTACCGAATATTCTTGGAATCATTAGTTCGTGTTTTTCAAATTTGTAATATTCTATTTCGACTGCATACATATCAAACTGGCTATTTTTGTTAATAAAAAGTATCAAGTCTTTTAATCTATCTTCCAGGTGATCCATAAGAACCACAAATCTGAATATTCCTTTATTTAAGTTTGTCTTTACATTTTCGAGTAAGTCATTCGTCTGAGATTCGTCCGTATGTTGGAAAAAATCTCTTATCTTTTCATTTACACTTACCCCAAATTTTTTATTTGTACCAATATCAAGTCTCGTCAAAAACTCCGTAAAGTCGTTGTAATAAGCCCATATTGCGGCACCATAATCCAACACCTGCGCTACAACCTCTCTTTTATCGGGATTTTTATATAGCTTTGTTTCAACAATGTAGATATTACCGTTCGCATCAACACCCAAAGCATCTATTGGCCCACTGTTTGTTGGAAACTCTCTCATTAGTATTAAAACCCGTATATCTTCATCTATCTCATACATAGGAAGGGCTTCCGGATTTTCGTATATGTATTCCTGCAGCTCGCCTTCACTATCAAAATCTTTGGGATCTAATTTTTTAGCATTCTTGCCGTTTTCGGTAATGATAGCGGTCATAATATATTTCCTATTAAGAAATTGTTACTGCGATAGATGGATGACGCAAATATTCTATTAATGCAAGAAACTTGTATATTCCTAATGACTTCGTAACCCTGTATTTTTATGCTTATATTAAAATACATAAAAGGGACTACCCTTGTAGTATCTCAGCGGCGAAGCTTCGAACCCGAGAGGGTAGCCCCTTTATGGGTTCGAAGACCTTGGAACACACCAAGGATTTTAATTCGCCGCCGAGATTTAATTTTCTAAAGAGATTATATCTTAAATATCTTTTATTAACAGTATTAATTAGGTTTACAAGTCTATATCCTCCTTAATTCCTGTGCATTCTACGGCTATAACTCCACACCTGTTGTTTAGTAAATTCTCTACGAAATACTGAAGAAGATATACAAACGCATCCAACAAGTCATCATGTCTTGTTGAACCAAAATTAACTATTTGGTCGACCAGATCTGTAGACCCTTGCCTTGGTAACTGAACAACCCCATTTTTTATCATAGGTGTTACAGGATAGTATCGCTCGTACTTAGAAATCCCTTTGTGATCCGATCTTTCGACATTTATATTCTTGCTTTGAAGTTGTACTGCAATCATATCCTGGAACCCTGTGTTTTCTATCAAGAGTTTTTTCTGATATCCCTGAAGCATTCGATATCTATTTGATGCGACTTCTATAGTTTCTTCCGGCTTCATCCTTTTGTTTACAGGATACGGATGTATAAATATTTTGTACTGATCAGTGCCATATCTAAATATTGATGCAGACACCATGGCATTAAAGTCATTGGTCTCATTTTCACCGCAAGCAGGATCAATTGATATTAACGATAGGACATGTTCTCGGCTCATTACACTTGGCATAACATCGTAGTACTGAATATCCTCATAATTTACTAACGATTCGGAAAGAGCTGTAGGAATTAACTCGTACTCACGCTTCCACACCCTCGGATCTATAATACTATCCTTAAGATCCTGTACAGCCTCATCATTTGGGTATCTTTCTTTCCATGTGGGTATACCATCTTCGTCATAAAAGGGAATCTTAATAAATTCTCCTAAACGCGGTCTTTCCTTTATTGCATCAGATATACGTTGCAAGAGACAATCCGGGTGGACTAAATTTCCAATCACCACAATTTTAGTATTCTCATATCCGAGCGGTAATACTTCACTGTTAAACCATTCGTACAAGCGCTCTCTGGAATCCTTATTTCTTGAGGTCTCAACATCCTCGATGTCATCGCATACAATAAGATCCGGTCTTTGTTCACTACGTTTTGAGCCTCTTATGGTCTCGCCTCTGGATTTTGAAGCAATCTTAGCCCCGTATGTATCTATATCTATCCAATCAGTCCTCCAGATACTTTCAGGTCCTTTAAAGGGCCCAAAGTCATTAATAAGACGTTCATTGTTTTCCAGTTCCCTTATTATGTTCACGAAATGTTCTGCGACCTGCGATCTTGTAAGTCCTAGAAGACACACGTATTTCTTCTTAGGCTTGCCAAGAATTGACCATAGGATTCCCAGCATACAAAGCGTTGTCTTTCCTGACCCGCGAAAGGCTGTAATATACGTACGCTTTCTTTTTGGATTACCGAATATATCTAGGATATTACTGTGATAATCCGCAAGCTTAATGCTTACATGGTGACTAAAGTACAAAGCTATAAACCACCTGATATCATCTTCTGCTAACTTAACTCTTAGTTTTTTGTTGTTTTTTATTTGATCTAATGTCTTTTTCGTTATTTTCATATTCACCTCCAAATAAACTTAGTGCTTCGGTTAACGCTTTTACCTCCTCTTTGGTCATTTCATCAGAAAAGGTTTTTAGCTTTCCTGATATCTCCAACTTGTTCGTATAGGACTTATGTCGGTGATTAAGCCAGTAGAAAACGGCCGTCAGGTTCCTTTCTTTGATAGCAGTAAGCAGTTGGCTCTCTGCCAGATCATTCATAAGTGATACACCCTCCTGTAATGCTTGATCTGCTTCTTCACAAAACGCCTTATCTTCAGTTTTCCACCTGTAATAGGTAGCTCTGGATATACCACTTTTTTCACAGGCAAATTGAACAATAGGTGTCTTCTTTAGCTGCTCAATTAGCTGTTCACGTTCTTTTGTCTGTCTTGATTCAATTGCTTTACGCATGGATTGTTTCTCCTTTCTGACCTGTTAACTTTTCCCATCTTTTCTTAATAACTTCTGCGTATACTGGGGATTTTTCCATTACATAGCATCTACGTTTCATTTTGGTAGCAGCGACCAAGGTAGAGCCGCTTCCACCGAAGGGTTCAACAATTAGGTCGCCTCTTTTTGTAAGCACTTTAATATACGGAATAAGTATCTCAATCGGCTTGGTTCCAAAGATTATTCCCTGACCTGAGCTTTTTTCATCTGACGCAACATATTCAATAAAATCTGTTGGCTGGTATCTTTTACCGTGTCTGTAGCTTTCCCACTGAGGTTTACCCGATATTGCATACAGTGCTGTTTCATATTCGTTTTGAAGACCTTCTTTCTCGGGTTCCAGATTAAAAGGAATATCAACGTTAGCAGAAGCTCCTACCATAGCAATGTCGTGCTTAGAGAAGAATCTGTACTTTCCTGCAAAGCCTTGTGTACGGTTTGGCAGATGCCACACGATCATGTTACGAATCTTCCAGTATTTCTCCATCTCACCCCATATAATTCTAAGGTTCTTCCAATTTTCATAGCATATGATAGAAAAGCTTTCGTTCTGAACCTTATGTATATTAGCCATCCATTTTTCGGTAAAGTCATCTGGTAGCACATCAGTTTCAAGGTATCTCCTGTCTCTTTTGGCACCAAAGCCTGTAATGGCATTTCCGGCTTTCTTTTTGCCTTTTAGGTAATCAAGTATGTATGGAGGATCTGTCAAGCACATATCTGCTTTATCTTTTCCCATAAGCTTTAGTACATCCGATTCGACCGTAGAGTCCCCACACATTAGTTTGTTGTTTCCGAGTTTTACAATGTCTCCTTTTTTGATTTGGATTTTTTTAATATCGAGTTTTGCTAGTTCTTTTTGTAAATCGAAAATCTCCGGGGTTTCATCAAGTCCAAATACCTCATCAAGGTCTTCACTCGAAAAACCTATATCTGAAAGTAATGAGGGATCAAATTCAGCAAGGAGTTTGTAGTCCCAATCTCCTGTGTTTTTATTAAGACGTAGGTTTAGCTCTTTTTCTTTCTCAATATCCGGAATATTAAGATAAATTACGGGGATTGTTTTGAATCCTAAGTCTTTGCAGACTTTGAGTCTAAAGTGCCCTCCTATTACTATGTTTTTTCGATTTTCCGATCCGTTTACAATTATCGGATCTACAATCCCGAACTTAGTAATACTTTCTTTTAGCTGGGAAATAGCACTTTCGGACCATTTCCTGGGGTTATATGTGCTAGATTTTAATTTAGTAACCGATACTTCTACTACCTCTATGTTTTCGTTTTTAGACATTTCAATGTCCTTTCTCTTCCCAATAAAAATGAGAAGGTTAAAAAAATTACACCTTCTCTTGTTAAGTCCTATATTATTTTGAAAATGAAAAAAGGACTCATGCAAGAGAAATGTTATCTATCTATCTCTTTTTAAGTCCTTTAACGAGTACAGCTCGAGTCAGTTCCCAATTGACTAAGTGAAATTTAACACACTTGTTTTATGCTGTCAACATAACAAAATATAGAAGTTTATGTAGAAATATATAAACATATGAAATACTACAGAATAAATTGAAAACACGCTATAATAACAACAAGTTATGGAAAACTTTACAAAGAGCATTTTAAATTATTTTGCTGCCTATAACGAAACGCGATTTAGATTTACCACAAAAATTGCTCAAATGTGGTCAAATGACGAACTAACGCTAAATCTATCAGTTTTTCCTGATTTTCAAGATGAGATAATTAAATCAATACGGGGAAAAAATACAGTAGATTTAAAAATTAAAAAACTAGAATATAAAGTAGAAATACCATACAAAAAATTTAAGCAAGAACTTAAACCCCTAATTAATAAAGATTTACTATTAAAAATAATTAACACAATCAGATCTGAGATCGAAGACAGTGGGATCGAAGACGACGAAGAGATATACAGATTATTTGCTATTCAATTTCGAAAAGATTTTAGTAATATACTCCTAAATCTTCAAGAAAAGGAAAAAGATAGAATTATCGCTGAAAATAACCTAGAATATTTACCGCTTTCCACTTTGAACACTGTACAAATTGAACAATACGTATTCGAAGAGATTATAAAAATTTCTAAAATAACAGATTCGGATAATAACTTCATCGATAGTGTTACTACATTTCTAAGTGATTACAAACCTGATTTAATTCTATTTGACCTATACACTTTATTATTGGGATATAGTCAATATGTTGGTACTCAGTCTCTTTACATTTATTTCCATAACTTCTTTGTAGGTGATCAGGTTCATCCTTTAATAGCGATTGAGGTTGATCTTACGACTAAGGCCAAAGAAGAATTTGAAATCAGAGCTTCAAGAGACTTAGTATACATAAACACGCCAGCAATAAATTCAGCAAAACTAGGTAATATACTTACCACACCTCGCGCATGTACTTTTGCAGATTTAGAAAAATACATTACACAGATTGAACTATATCTAGAGGCTTATTATAAAAATTCTGGTAAATTCATTCTAAAACCATTTTTTAGAAAAATAGTTGGAAAAGATCTTCCTGATATTACCGCACGTATTGGGTTCCAAATAATACCCAAAGAGGATAGGAAAATACTAGACTACTCCGAGTTAATTACGCAAATTAAATCGGGAGCTGGTGAAAAATTCAAGGATTTAGTTTCAACCTATGTTGATAAAAATGTAGAAAATACGACTGGGGAGGTAAATGAAGCTTACGATATAAAGTACCCCAAAAGGTCTTATAAAAACTTTATCACTGATATCCCACTGAGTTTAAACCAAAACCAAAGAAAGATATTAACAGCAGCTGAGAACCCTAAAAACAAAATGATTGTAGTCGATGGTCCTCCTGGTACGGGTAAATCTTATACAATAACCGCCTTAGTTTATCTGGCCAACCTTTTGGGTAAATCTGTAGTGGTAAGTTCTCATAAAACACAAGCATTGGATGTTGTAGAAGAGAAACTAACAAGTCAGTTTCAAAGAGTACACCCTAATGCTAAACCACCAATTTTAAGATTAACTAAAGCAAATGAGGATTCTTTAAACAATATTAATAATACCCTGTCATCTTCGGTAATTAACGCCACAAACTCAAGGGTATACAACTTTAATGAGGAATTGATAGAACAAGACTTGGTTCAAATAGAAAGAAATATAGAAGAGAACATAAGTAATTTTTGGAATACGCACCAAGATTACGAAGATTATGTGAAAAAACAATCCGAATTCTTTAAATTACACACTGAACTATTTGATGATTCTCAGATACCACATAAACCAGATAATGTGGAAAAGCCAAACTTAGAAAATATAATAAAATCTATAAATGCTTTGAATATAGCTAATGCAGACATATCTCTAGATACCCTTAAATATTTTATTAACAACAAAGATAAACTGGAAAAGTGGGAAGAAGAGTTGGAAGAATTAAAGGAAAATACTATCTACACTGAAGGTGGAGACATAGATGAGGAGATAACAAAAAACATAAATGAAGTTATAAAAAATCTAAAACCAATACTAAATAGCTTAGATGAAAACACACAATTAAAAGATATATATTTAGAAGATACTGAAGAACTGCCTTCAAGAGTTCCTTTAGCTGAAAAGGTGAGTTTTGAGAAATTGGAAAACTCTAGGAGATATGTAGAAGAATTAGACAGTAGAAACAGGAATATTGCAACCAAGATGCTTGGAAGCAAGAGAAAAAGAGAACTAGAACACATACTAGAGCTGGATTATCCCGAAGTTAAAAAGCACATAGATAAAATTGGAACTGAGAAAACACTTTTTGAAATTAAATCAGTTTATAGACATATTGAAGAAACAAGGAAAGTTTCTCCATTTTTAAGTGGCGCATATATATACGAACAGCCATATTCCTTATCTGAGTTAAAGGAATCATATAGATATTTAAAGAGAGACAAGGTCAAGGACATTCTCGCATTATTATCGACTAAACAGTCTAAGAGTACTTCAGAACTTACAATTTCTGAATTAAAAAAGGGTCTTTACGACATAGAAAATAAGTACAAAAGTAAAACACTTTATGAATCACTAAATGAACTATTTTCAACATTTAATTTAGAGCAAGATCAAACTACCGAATTAAAATCCAAATTTACAACATATAAAAATATAATTACTGAAGTGCAAGATCCAGAATTGACTTATATAGATGGATTTTTCGACCTTTATGAAAATATATTGCTAAAACTTGGAATTAACAGAGCAAATCTACAAACAATAAATAAATTAAATACTTCATCTTTAAAACAAAAACTCCAAAACTATATTGATTTACATTTTGAGCTCTCCCTAAAAGAAAAAACCAATTTAAGAACTGATCTTATAAAACAATATGAAGAAAAAAGATTAAAGGTACTTGAAAATATAAATCAAAAGAGACTTTCTGGATTATTAAACTACTCTGGAGATGTTCAAAGGATATTAAATACAATTGCCAATAACAAAAGGTTAACTGAAGAACAAGCAGAAGTATTATTTAAAAATGTACCTTGCGTAATCGCCCCTCCCGAACTTATTTCTGAGTACATACCAATGAAAAAGGATCTCTTTGACTGGTTGATCATTGATGAGGCATCTCAAGTTTCTATTGCCGAGTCACTTTCGCTGATTCTTCGATCAAAACAAAGCATAGTATTTGGTGATGAATTCCAATATGGTGCAGTGGGGGCTGTAAATGTAAATCTTGAGTATTCAAAACAATACTTTAAAGAAGTACTAAATGACTACATTATAGATAAAAATGAATCTCTCAGTACCGAGGATATAGAAAAAATTGCTACCGAAGTATCTCAAAATATTGCAGAAGATGATATTACTGTACCTAGTAGAGATATTTACAAAGTTGAACAGAGTACTAAAGAGTGGTTAAAAACATTTAGTATAAGGACATCCACACTTTCTTTTGCAAGAGCACTTGCTAATTATTCAGACTCTTTAACAACACATTTTAGAAGTTATCCGGAAATAATTAGTTATTCAAATGAAACATTTTATAAACCAAATGAAATAAATTTAGTTACCAGCAGAATTAGAACAAAACCAATTAAAGAAGTCTTAGAATTCATTAAAGTCGATACTAAAGGTAATGCCGGTAACAATATTAATCTGGACGAAATAGAAGTCATAAAAGATGAGCTAACAAAACTCCATAATTCAAAATATAAGGGTACCTTGGGAATAATATGTTCCTTCAGAGAACAAACTGAAAGAATGACAGAGATATTAAGAAAAGATCTAGACTTCTATCCAAATCTTGAACGAGAAAATAACCTTAAGATTTGGTTTGTCGGTGATGTACAAGGGGAAGAAAGGAAAATAATTTTCTACTCTTTTGTAGAAGATAAAAACATTGAAAATGCAAGCCTTTATTACATTTATCCAGTAATTGGGGGTCAAGCCGATGATGTTAGAAACCTGAGAATGCAAAGACTAAACGTTGGGTTTAGCCGGGCTGAAGACAAAATGGTATTCGTGCACAGCATGCCCTTGGAAGAGTACATGACCACGAGATTGGGTTACGCATTAAAACACTACAGTAACATTCTTACAGAAACAAAAGATTATTATATTGAGGATACTACAGTATTTGACTCACCTGCAGAA
>Ga0255346_1001464_pt1 | contig 32972 bp, 30 predicted proteins | sample wastewater_treat_FD_194410 | JGI IMG/M metagenome (GOLD analysis project Ga0255346, IMG submission 194410) | Wastewater microbial communities from Lulu Island WWTP, Vancouver, Canada - plant22 | ecosystem: Engineered > WWTP > Wastewater > Unclassified | place: Canada: Vancouver, British Columbia...
GACAAGGCAAAAATCCGCCGACGGGCTGTCGCCCTTCAAGGATTTTTAACGCAGTCACCGGCAAAATTTGACGAAAAGACGTGCATGAATCCCTATGTGGACAGGTTCTTACTTAGCGTCACTTGTTATTGCTTATGAATTGGCTTATCATGCCCTTTCCGCCGACAGATGTGTATGTATAGTAAGAAAGAATGCAGCTTGCATCTATGGCATCAACTTTTCCGTCTTTGTTGACATCCATCTTTTTTACGTCAGCTGCGCTCAACTCAGGACTGTTTTCGGTCGAAGCTGCGGCATATGCTGTAAGCACATCCGATGCATCTCTGCCGTCAACGATATAGTCGCCGTTGGTGTCTCCGAGAGAAATAACATACGGTGCCGCATTAAATCCGATCTCTTTTGAATAATCAGATATATCCGTTCTTAAAATTCCCGGGATAACATCGTCAACAAATATTATCATATTTATGGGATTATTCATTTTGGGACTGTTGCTTATAAGATAATATCTGTTTCCGCTGAATGGTTCGACCTCGATAGGAGTTTCCCGCGTATAAAGAGTGTTTGCATTTATTTTGTTAAGCATTGGGATTATCTCTTTTACGTCCGATAAGCCGTAAACTATCAGATAGTCGGTATCATTTTTTGTGCCGCTGTTGAAGATCACATCGGTCTTTATGCCTTCACCTAAAACAGAATTACCGTCTTTATCAGTGGTGAACATCTCAATAATATTCTCTTTAGTGTAAAGATCTGTTTGCGGTGAAAGTTCAAAGTCGCTGACAGCTGTTACCTGTGTTATATTCGGGGAATTCTTGGCTGTGTTCAGCTGTTCCTCATTAAGAGGGCATACTATTACAGGTGAAAATCCCGAGCAGAACGCATTATCGGCGCTGATGCCCAATTCCCTGAGAATATCTCCGGAAGCGTTTTTGTATGCCGCCTTCAGAAGTTCAAGACGTATCTCCTGATAATAATCTCCGCTTTTACGGTCAACTTCGTTCTGATCGGTCTCTGTTTCGTATAAGGAATAAATATAGTCATGCCTTTTTTGTTCTGCTTCCTCGTCAATAGCCTTGGTGTCAATATCCTTGTAAAAAATGTAGTAACTGCTGTCCTGAGCGCTGTTATCGCCGCCTGTATGCCCGATGTCGCCGCAGTAAATATATGTAGCATTGCTGCCTCGTTCTGATGTGCGGAGTACGCCTGATACAACATCGCCTGTTTTCAGTGTTACGCCTGTCCAGTCAGCACGCATACTTGCATCTGCATCATAGTAGAATGTCTCATCTATGCCTTCAAAGTTAACGTACACAGGACCGTCCTTTACTTCGGCTTTCGTAACTCTTGCGTTTTTCAGCTGAACATATCTTGACGGATCCTCCGGATCATCGATATAAACATTGAATGTGAGATTGCCTGCACGGACGATGTATTTGCCGTCTGCAAGAGAAGTGAACTCCTTTGCGGTATGCTTATTTACAGAAGAAACAGGACCTGTCAGAGTTATTTCCTCGGGGGATATCTCTGCGTCTTTTCCGTCAGCTGTTTTGATTCCGCTGAGGTCAAGTTCTTCGCCTTTCTGATAAACTATCTTTTCTGGCATTCCTGTCAGTTCATCTGCGGCAGTTATCTCTAACTGAACGCTTACCGGGAATGCACATCCGTTTGCGGCGGCAGAGAAGCTTGCTTTGCCCTCGCTGAGTGCGGTCACTATTACATAATTCGTGCCTTTTTCGTGAGTCACCATGATATTATCAGTAGCTTCTCCCACATAATAAAGGTCGTCAGCTGTACCTGTTTCGGGATGCTTGAAGATTATCTTTCGTGTAGTTCCGACTTTCATAGGAGACTTGTCATATTCGGCAAGTGTTCTGTAGTCGGTATGTATCATTGCGGTTGTGGTAGTTGTAGTTGTTTCCTTCTCTGACATAGAAGTATGTGCTATAGTTGTTGTCGTAGTAGTTTCCAGATCATACCACCACTTATCAACAGTGCTTACAGTTGATTTTGTAGTTGTAGTCGGAACGTACTGAGTACCGCCTGCAACTGTTGTAGTTGTTCCCGTTCTGATCACGGGATCTTCGGGCACTTCCACAGGAGGCAGTACCTTTATCTTTTCAGTCAATGTACGTCCGTCAGAAGCATAAACCGTAACAGTGGTCTCGCCCTCTTTCAGGCCGTCAAGTGCAAGCATCTTATTTGAAGAATTTGCCGTGTTGACTTTTGCTATTGATGTGTCAGCTACCTCATATTTCACCTTAGAAGCCTTCGCACCTACGAGTTCCATCATTGTGCCTCCGTCGCCGGGAATCTCTATAGCTTCTGTGTAAAATTTAAGATATAACGGAGATTCAGCCGCTTCTGCCTTTTCATATACCTTTACAGGGAAGTAGCTTTCCATTCCCTTCATGCAGATATCATAGTCTCCGTCAGGCGGTACATATCCGGGATTAACGGATGTGCGGTTATCCTTTGTGGTAAAGGTACCGACTTTGCCTTTATTCGGTCTGACGATCACCTTATAATCTCCGGGAGTATTCACATCCACCTGAGATGTGTCAAGGGTGTACATATCCGAATAAAGTCCCGAACCTACGGTAAATTCGCAGTGATATAAGATCGGGTTACGGTAATCGTTGTCGTAGGAAGAATATGTTACAAGTTCAAGAGGAATATTGCTGAGGTCAAGCTTATCGCCTGCATACATCTCGCATCCGTTTGCCCGCCCCATAGGGAAATAAACGTCGCCGTAGATGATATCGTTCTCTTCATCGACAGCGGTGTCGGTGAGGCCTTCGGCATATACCGCAGAAGGATAGGCCGCAAATGATGTCAGACCTAATGTCAGTGAGAGGAATGATGCCAATAGTCTCGCTTTTTTCATAGTAATACCTCCTTTTGCTTTGGGATGGCGCTTCACTGCAAAGATACCCTTTCGGGCAGTGAAGTACCTTTTTGATTCTTCTTACTTATTAGTCTGTTTTTACAGAAGGAACTCTCAGCGATCACACATATATATAATCAATTATAATATTAGTTTTACATATACGGTTCTGTCTCCTTGACAAACCCTGTTCAAGGTAATATAATTAATGTACACTCAATAACCGCCTAAGGGCGGTTATTGCCCCCGAACTTCGTTCGGGGAGCGCAAATTCTTTATTATTTGAGGAATTTGCGCATGACATTTCTTTATGTCATCCTCATTTTGCCCTATCGTGCAAAACAAAGTGCAAGAAAAATATTGGAATATTATTTTTTCTTGCACTTTGACAACTAAAAATTTGCTTTTAAAAACTGTATACAGCAAATTTTCAGTTGTTGAGCAGACATTAATTATTACATTAAACAATCATGAAACGGAGAGAATCTATGCTTAATAAAATGCTTGACAAGCTTGAACGCAAATTCGGAAAATATTCCATATCGGGGCTGATGCTTTTCATAGTCATAGGAATGGCTGCGGTGTATATTTTCGACCTTGTACTGTCGATGAACCCCGATAACACCACTTTCATACAGCCTATGCTGACTTTCGACCTTGAAGCGATAAAACACGGTCAGGTGTGGAGGCTGATTTCATTCCTGATACTTCCGCCATACAATGGAAACGTCATATTCACGGCCTTTGAACTTTACTTCCTGTGGCTTTACGGTGAGGGCCTTGAACAGCAATGGGGAAGCTTCAAGTTCAACATCTTCTATCTCATAGGAACTGTAGCCACAATAATAATCGGTATCATAACAGGCTTTGCAACGAATGTCTATCTGAATCTCAGCCTTTTCCTCGCCTTTGCCATAATTTACCCTAACTTCGAGATACTGATATTCTTCCTCATCCCCGTAAAGATAAAATGGATAGGCCTGCTTGATGCGCTTTATCTGGTGTATTGTTTTATTATAGGCGGTATCAGCGCAAAGCTGCTGATACTTGTGGCTTTTGCGAATATCATCCTTTTCTTCGGCAAGGACTTTTTCAGCGGTATATATTACTTCTTCCGCCGTCATTACTACAAATTCAAAAACAAATAATAAAGACTGAAAAAATATTATTTCCTCAACAGTAAGCGGGCGAGCGGAACTCGCCCCTACATAAATATCCGATTTGTAGGGGCGCTTTCCGAGCGCCCTGATTATTTATATTCCTCAAGATGTCGTTGAAGACTGAACAAAAAGGGCGCACAGTGTGCGCCCTTTGATTATGCTCTTTTCTTTATCGTTCTCTTGACGATATGTTTAAGCCTGTCGCAGGTATCCTTCGGGAATTCCGTGATGAACTTGATTGACTGTTCATGGGCTTCCTCATGAGGGAGTTTCAGGAATTTATGGAAGAATGTATACACCTCATTGAAGCTGGACATTATTTCATTTACGGTCTCCTCGCCCTCGGGAGTAAGCACCACGCTGTTGCAGAAGTCCTCATAGACGTATCCGCAGTTTGCAAGGCATCTCAGCATTTTGCTGACGCTGGGGCGTGAAACTCCGAGATGACGGGATATACTTACGCATCTGACATATTCGTCCTTATCTGTAAGTTCTTTTATGGCGATCAGGTATTTTATCTGTCCTGCACAGTGTTTCATTATTATCCTCCTTATTTATCTGCATCTATCAGATGCCAGTAGCCTTTCAGGTAGATCACTCCCGAGACTACAGTAAGAATAGTTGCTATCCACACAAGTATAGGTGTTATGATATCGTTGACTGCCGAAACAAAGCCTTCGGGGAAGTCTATGTGGAAATCTCCGCAGAGGCTGAGCCAGAGGAGTATAGCGATGATAGCCACCATAGTGAAAGCTGTCTTCAGCTTGCCCCATATTCCTGCTGCCACGACTTTACCGCTGTTTGCCGCAAGAAGTCTCAGGCCTGACACCATGAATTCTCTTGCTGATATGATTATCAGCGGGATAGCGCCCATATTGACCTCGGGCATTTCCACGAATACCGTAAGCGCAGCGATGACCAGCACTTTATCTGCCAGCGGATCAAGGAATTTTCCGAAGTTGGTGACCAGATTGTTCTTTCTTGCTATTTTTCCGTCAAGAGCATCGGTTATCGACGCTGCTGCAAATATGGCAAGAGCTATGAGATAATGGCATGGCACTTTGACATACATGAAAAACAGGAAGAAAGGAATAAGTATAACTCTTGTAAGAGTCAGCTTATTTGGAAGGTTCATTTGCTTATCACCTCTCCTATAAGATCGTAATCAAGAGTATCGGTGATCCTTATTGTAACGTACTGACCTATTTCAAGTGGATCATCCGATGTGAAGAACACCTTTCCGTCGATATCGTGAGCGTCAAGGGGAGTTCTTCCGAAATAGCATTCGCCGAATTTGTCGAAGCCTTCAACAACGGCTTCAAGTTCGCATCCCATAAGCTTTTCGTTGTTCTCACAGCTTATGAGCATCTGCTGTTCCATTATGATATCTGCACGGTGAGCGGCGGTCTCCTCGTCGATCTGATCGGGGAATTCAGCAGCCCTTGTGCCTTCCTCACGGGAATAGGGGAAACAGCCCAGTCTGTCAAAGCGCACACGCTTTACGAATTCGGCAAGTTCATTGAACTGTTCCTCTGTTTCTCCGGGGAAACCTGTTATCAGCGTGGTACGCAGTATCACTCCCGGCACTTTTTCACGGATATGCTTAAAGAGAGCCTCCAGCTTTTCGGTATCTCCCCAGCGGTTCATGCGTGAGAGGATATCGCCGTTGCAGTGCTGTATCGGTATTTCCATATACTTCACTATCTTGTCCTCACGGGCGATAACGTCGAGAAGTTCATCGGTTATGCGCTCGGGGTAGCAGTAGAGAGTGCGTATCCATTTAAGTCCGTCGATCCTGCAAAGCTCAGTGAGAAGCTCCGCAAGCTTCGGCTCGCCGTAGAGGTCCTTGCCGTAGAGAGCAGTATCCTGTGCTATGACTACCAGTTCGGTAACGCCGTTTTCAGCGAGGAAACGTGCTTCCTTCAGCACATCCTCCATGGGGACGCTCCTGAACTTTCCTCTGATGAGGGGAATAGCGCAGTAGGTACAGCAGTTTGAACATCCTTCAGCTACTTTCAGGTAGGTGAAGAAGGGAAGTGTGGATATTATCCTTTCGCCGGAAAGCTCAGCATCGAGCTTCGGAGCGAAACAGACATATCTCTCGTTGGCAAGCACATGGTCGAGGACATCGACTATATCCTTTGTATTGCCGATACCGATAACAGCGTCAGCTTCGGGAAACTGCTCGGCAGCCTCCTCCTTGTAGCGCTCAACGAGACATCCCGTAATGATGATCTTTTTAAGAGTGCCTTCCTCCTTGAGCTTGCCCAGTTCAAGGATAGTTTCTATAGCTTCTTCCTTTGCTGATTTTATGAAGCCGCAGGTATTTACCACAGCCACATCAGCAAGTCCGGGTTCTGTCACAAGCTGATAGCCGTGAGATTTCAGCTTATACAGCATCCTCTCCGAATCTACCAGATTTTTTGAACATCCCAGTGACACCATGCCGACCTTTATTGCCATATCAGTCGTCCTCCTCATATATGCTATTCTCAAAATATTCTTTAACGGCACGGTTTATATCGGAGAAATCGTATCCGTACCGCACCAGTGCATTTTTTACTTTTTCGATGCTTTTTCTGTCGCTGCTGTCCGTGAGATAACGGGAATGCTTAGTCTCCAGCAGTTCCATAAGGTTCTCGCTGAATCTGTCATCGTATACTGCAAGGGCATCCTCAGCGGTAAACTTGTCTATCCCTTTCAGCATTATCTCACGCTCAGCCCGTCTGTAGCCGAATTTACGGGTCTCCACCAGCTTTCTCGCCATGCGCTCGGCATAACGTTCATCGTCGATGAAGCCGTTTTCTTTCAGCTTTTTCAGCACCGCACTGCAAAGAGTATCGCTTTTGTATGTCTTTATCAGCTTTTCCGTCATTTCCTTTGCGCTGTAGTCACGGTAATCCAGCAGAAACAGCGCTCTCTGATAGGCTCTGCGGAAGTTTGAAGCGTAGACTATCTTCCTCAGCTGGTCACGTTCAAGCTCCATGCCTGTGCGGACGGAAAAGTCTGTGATAATATCTATATGCAGGTAGAGTTTGCGGCTTTCGTCGATCTCCACCTCATAGGTAGTCCCCTTATATCGGGAAACATTGGTAACTTTCATTATTCCTCAGCAGGAGTGAACTCCTCAAAGTCCTCGTCGATATCAGCAAGGATATCGTCGCTGCTGTCGTTCTGCGGTGCTGCATTTTCCTCAGCAGGAGCATCTTCTGCGCCGTCCTTCTTTCCCTTCTTGCCCTTTGGAGCAACGGATTCTTTCAGCTCGTCCTTGCGGGCAAGTATCTGCTCCTCGATCTCCTTCATGAGAGCTTCGTCATTTTTCAGCAGTTCCTTTACATTATCACGGCCCTGTCCCAGCTTCTGATCCTTGTAGCTGAACCATGAACCGCCCTTCTTGATGATATCAAGGTCAACGGCAAGGTCAAGGACTTCGCCTGTACGTGAGATTCCGCTGCCGTACATCAGGTCGAATTCGCATTCCTTGAAAGGAGGAGCGACCTTGTTCTTGACGATCTTGCAGCGTGTGCTTGCGCCGATAATATCTGTGCCTGACTTGATGACCTCGCCCTTACGGACTTCGATACGTACCGATGAGTAGAACTTCAGCGCACGTCCGCCTGGGGTAGTTTCGGGGTTTCCGTACATAACGCCTATCTTCTCACGGATCTGGTTGATGAAGATAGCGACACAGTTTGACTTTGATATAGCCGCTGTGAGCTTTCTCATAGCCTGTGACATAAGTCTTGCCAGCTGACCAACGTGGAGGTCGCCCATTTCGCCGTCGATCTCGGCACGGGTAGTCATAGCTGCGATGGAGTCGAGTACGATAACGTCGATAGCGCCTGAACGGATAAGAGCCTCAGCGATCTCAAGAGCCTGTTCACCGCTGTCAGGCTGTGATACCAGGAGATTCTCGATATTTACACCGAGAGCCTGAGCGTACACAGGGTCGAGGGCGTGTTCAACGTCGATGAAAGCAACTTCGCCGTCCATCTTCTGAGCCTGAGCGATGATGGAAAGGGCAACGGTAGTCTTACCTGAGCTTTCGGGTCCGTATATCTCAACGATACGTCCACGGGGAACACCGCCTATACCGAGAGCCATATCCAGTGTCATAGAGCCTGTGGGGATAGCGTCAACGTTGAGGGTCTTGGTCTGGCCGAGACGCATGATAGCGCCTGCACCGTACTTCTTTTCTATCTGCTTGAGAGCGCCGTCAAGGGCAGTCTTCTTGTCTTCTTTGGTAGCAGCTTTTACTACTGTAGGTTTTTTAGCAAGTTCCTTCTTAGCCATTTTTTACCTCCGTTTCTGAGCTGAAGCAGTGCGGAAGATACCCGCAAGGTCACGGCTCAGTGTAATATTCTCAAAATCGTTGTCATTCAGTATCTTTTCAACATCGTTCTGCTGACCGTCGCCGTATTCATAGAGCAGCCGGCCTCCGTCAGCAAGGGAATTTTTCCACAGCGCCGTCATGGTGCGGTAGAAATCCAGACCGTCCTCACCGCCGTACAGCGCCATTTCGGGCTCATAGCGTACTTCCTGCTGAAGCTCCGCCATTTCCTTTGCGGTGACGTATGGGGGATTGCTGACGATTATATCCATATCACGGAACATATCCGCAGTTTCTTTTTTCAGCACATCGCCTTTGATAATGCGTATATCCGCATCATTCAGCGAGGCATTTTCCTTTATTATATCCAGAGCGCCGTCGGAAAGTTCAACAGCGCAGACCTCCGCAAGGGGAAGTTCCTTTTTCAGCGTTATGGCTATGCATCCGCTTCCTGAGCATAGATCGGCTATTTTCGGGGATCTCATGCCCTGTCTGCGGCATATTTCCAGTACGTTTTCGATGAGTGTCTCGGTGTCGGGGCGTGGTATCAGCACATCCTCGCTTAGTCTGAAAGGGTAGCCGTAGAATTCCCATTCGCCCAGCAGATACTGTAAGGGATAGCCGCTGCTTCGTCTTTCTGTCAGCTGACGGATGGTCTTTTCGTCCGATCCGCTGACTTCTTCGGTCGGGCGGAAAAACGGATGTTTGTCGCAAAGGATATCCTGAAAAATGCACAGGGTATCGAACTCCCAGTCCTCATTCCCCGAATTTTTCAGTATCTCTCCGCATATATCATATAGCGCTTTTCTCTGCATTACCACTTATCCTCGGACTTATCCTCGGGAATGCATGGCTTGAGAGCGGCAATTGCTATCTCTATCATGCTGTCATCGGGTTCACGGGTAGTTATCCTCTGCATAGCAAGTCCCGGAGCAGAAAGTATGCGTGTAACGATATTGTCGTTGTTGCCTGCAAGGCGTATAAATTCGTATGATATGCCCACTACCAGCGGCAGAAGCACCAGTGAAGCAACTATTCTCTGCCATGTTACGGTGAACGGTACGAAGCACATCACGAAGATGCCTACCAGCAGTACAAGGAAAATAAAGCTTGTTCCGCATCTCTTATGGAAGCGTGTCTGTTTGCGGACGTTTTCAACTGTCAGCGGAAGTTCAGCCTCATGGCAGGCGATAGTCTTATGCTCTGCGCCGTGATACATATACTGTCTGCGGATGTCCTTCATAAGGCTTACCAGAGCCATATATGCCACGAACAGCGCTATCTTGACGATACCCTCCAGCACTGAACGGAGTATGCGGTGTTCTTTCACGTCGGGGATGAATCCCACTATTATCTTAGGCAGAAAGACGAAAAGTCCCACAGCCATAGCCACTCCGACAAGTATGCCGATATACATGAAGATATCGTAGACACTGCTTTCCTCTTTTTCCTTGTTCTCCTCCTGTTCATCTTCGGGGAGCTGTTTCTCTGCGGACTTCATCATGTACTTGTAGCCCTTGACAAGGGAAGTCACGAATGAACAGCATCCTCTGACGAGGGGAGTTTTCTTGTACCAGGGAGCGTTCTTGCCGTTGTTTTCGTCCCATGTTTCCAGGTCGATAGTACCGTCGGGAAGACGGCAGGCCATAGCGCCTGTAGTAGGGCCCAGCATCATAATGCCTTCGATGAGGGCCTGTCCGCCTATTTTTGATTTGAATTTCTCAGCAGTGGGCTGAGCGTTTGATTTATTGCTCATAGTTACTTATCTTTCTTTGCGGGAAGTGTTATGGTAACGGTAGTACCCAGTCCCTCTCCTTCGCTGTCGATGGAGAGAGTGCCGCCGTGCATACTGATTATCTCGTCAGCAACGGCAAGTCCGATACCGGAACCTCTTCTTGTGTGGTTGGCTTTATAGAATTTTGTCTTTACCTTTGCAAGGTCCGACTGTTTGATACCAACGCCTGTGTCCTTGACGGAGACAACTACATTATCTCCCGATTCATAGGCTTTTATGGTAACTCTGTCGCCTGCTGATGAATACTTGACAGCGTTGTCGATAACGTTGATGAAGACCTGACGTATGCGGTTCTTGTCGCCGAAAACGAATGGCAGCATCTCAGGCTCGTCGTAGATTATCTCCTTGGTCTCTTTTCTCGCCTTTTCGCTGTATATCAGCACAGCGTCGCCCAGTTCTGCAAGGATGTCCATAGTTGCACTTTGCAGGGTGAAATGGCCGTTCTGCATACGTGAGAAGTCAAGGAGCTCCTCCACCATCTGCTGAAGTCGCTCAGTCTCGTTGACTATGACACCTACGCCCTTTTTCATTGTGTCAGGGGATGTCTCGCCGTCCAGCATGAGTGTCTCTGCCCAGCCCTTGATAGCGGTGAGCGGAGTTCTCAGTTCGTGGGAGACAGAGGAGATGAATTCATTCTTCATAGCCTCGGCAGTTGAAAGTTCGTCAGCCATGTGGTTGATAGCGGTGCAAAGTTCACCTATCTCGTCATCGCTGTTGTTCTCGATACGGACCGAGAAATCGCCCATTGCGAATTTTCTTGCGATACCGCTTATCTGACGTATCGGTTTGACGATAGAGCCTGCAAAGTAAAGGCCGATTGTGATTATGACAAGGATAATGGTCATGAATACTACCGCTACTGCCAGAATATAGGTCTTGATAGTGTTGTCTATCTCCGTCATGGAAGTTACCATGCGGACAGAGCTGTATTCGTTATTGATGGAGGAAATAGGCACGGATACCGCCATCACCTTTTCTCCGCCCTGAAGCCTGTAGACCTTGGAGCCTTCGCCTGATTCCATAGCCTGTATATAGTCGGGCATGATATCGTCAGCGTCAGGCGAGAATCCCGACGAGGTGAGAACTACTCGTCCCTTTGAGTTTATCGCCATAAGCTCTATTTTATCCTTTTCGTTGAAGGTCTCAAGCATCGTCCTCATCTCCGCCGAGAAGTTTGCGGAGCTGTCCTGGGAATGTATGCTGAGCACGGATGTTACCGCATTCAGCTTTGATATGAGGTACTGTCTTGCCGAGACATAGAAATAATTCTGTATAGCGTAGACTATGGCCATACTTATTATAAGGAGCGCCATTACAACGATACCGAGGTTGTTGATTATCCAGCGCTTGGTGATACTTTTTTTAGCCATTACTGAACATCATTCCATTTATATCCGTAGCCCCATATGGTGATGATATACCTGGGGTTTGAGGGTTCTTCCTCTATCTTCATGCGGATACGTCTGATATTTACATCGACTATCTTGTCGTCGCCGTAGTAGCTCTCGCCCCATATATGGTTGAGTATGCTTGCACGGTCAAGGGCGGTATTCTTGTTGTTCATGAAGAATTCCATTATCTGGTATTCCACCTGAGTCAGCTCTATAGGCTCGCCGTTTTTGGTAACGGTGCGGCTTTTCAGATTCAGCGTGAAAGGGCCTGATTCTATCACCGACTGCTGTTCATTCTTGATGAAGCTCATGCAGACACGGCGGTATATAGCGTCAACACGGGCAGTAAGCTCTGACGGTGAGAACGGCTTTGTGATATAGTCATCAGCGCCTATCATAAGGCCGCTTACCTTGTCCATTTCCTGAGTTCTTGCAGTAAGCATGATAATGCCGATGGTAGAGCTTTTCTCACGTATCTTCTTGCATACGGTAAAGCCGTCTATACCGGGCATCATGATGTCGAGAAGAACAACATCGAAATTTCCGTGTTCTGCTTCAAAAGTCTTGAGGGCGGCCTCTCCGCAGTTTACATCCACTACGTCATAGCCTGCACGTTCCAGGTTTATGACGACGAATTCACGGATAGTATCCTCGTCCTCACATATGAGTATACGTTTCATTTATATTCACTCCCTTGTTTCAATGCAAAATTCATAAAAATAAATAGTATGGATGAGCGAAAGCAGACTTGCCTTTTTGCAGAGAGTAAGGCCCTTGCGCCGAATCGTGACAGCGCCGCCGTTCGCTCAGCGGCTATTCTTTAAAGTGGAAACCTACAGCCACATCGCCTGCCGCAGGAGTAAGTCCGTCGCCCTCGGTATCGGGAGCGGACGGGATATATGCAAGATAAGCCGAATCGCCCTTTGTATGAAGGAGCATATAGCCGTTAGCCAGTCTGTCCTCCCGTGAAGGCTGATCCTCGGCAAGGTATATCCTCAGCAGTTCACGGCCTTCACTGCCGCCCTTGTAGCTGCGGAAGACGATCTCATCGTTGATGGGATCACGCTCCACCTTGACGTTGTTTTCCCAGCGTTCGGGGAATATGAAGATATAGCCCTCGTTGACGCTGTAGTAGGAGGTATACTTCTTTTTCAGCTTGTTATTTTCGCTTACGTACATCCATTCGGTGATCTTCATCTGTTCGCTTTCGGAGGATTCCGCATAGCCCGGAGAGACCTTCTGAACGGGTATTTCGGGGATGCCGTCATTGTCGATATCGAATGTGGCACATCCCGACGGACGCTTTGTAGACAGCGATTCTGCGGCAGTATCGAATACCTTGTTAAGTCCGTTTTCGTCCATGTAGATCACATCAGACTGAATATTTCCCGCACCTGAACCTGCGTCTATGTAAAAGCCCTTGCTGCCGTTGCCGATAAGACCGTAGCTGGGCTCATCGAATTCCATGAAGCTTCCGCTGAGTTCCTGTGAAAAGGTTCTGTATTTCCCCTGGTCGGTCAGTCTGTAGACATAAGCCATAGCAGGTGAACTTGAAGATGAACCCTTCAGCAGGAGAAATTCATTCTCGCCGTCCGTATCAAGGTCGGTAACGTCAAAGAAAGAGTACGGGGTAGTGCGGAAGGGCTGCTGTATCTTTCCGTCGATATAGTTGTATATGGAAACGTTCTTTTCCGAACGGTTTATCTGGCTGCTGCCGATGATGATGTTCATTCTGTCGCTTGAACCGAGCTGTGATATCATGACCTTTTCGATGTCAGATCCGTCAATGGGGGTATCGCATACGGAACTCCAGCTGTCGCCGTTTTTATCGAGGATGTTGATACGCAGGGTATTCTCCTCAACGGCAAGGCTGTTTTTCTCGTAGAATACCAGAGCCTCATTGCCGCCGTCGCCGTCTATATCCTCAACGATGAAAGCCGAGAGATATTTACCGGATTTAGGGTATTTCAGGCTTATCGAGTTGCCTGTGGCATCGGTAAGGGCACTGTATATCTGTTCCTGTTCCACGCTCAGTTTCGGCGGAGACATAAGTGTATCTATACTTGCACCGAAGGTGCAGCCTGTGAGAGCTGCCGCCGCTAAGGGGAGCAGCATTATTTTCTTATAAATCATATTTATCAGGTGTTACATTGCACAGGGCGGATATGCTCCGCCCATGCCTATGCAAACAGCTTTCCGATCACTGTCTGTCGGCAAGCTTTACGTATTCGTGTTCCTTGGCGATAGCCTTGTATGCAGGGCGTATGATACGGCTGCTGGTGAGTATCTCCTCCATGCGGTGAGCAGCCCAGCCTGCCATACGTGCGATAGCGAAAAGCGTAGTGAACAGCTCATCCGGGATACCCAGCATACGGTATACCAGTCCTGAGTACATATCCACATTTGCACACATAGCCTTTGTGCTTCCCTTTTCTTCATAGAAGATCTCGGGAGTAAGACGCTCGATGGTAGCGAGGAGGCGGAATTCAGCCTCTATCTCCTTGCCCTTTGCAAGCTCGAATGCCTTCTTCTTGAGGATGAGCGCTCTCGGGTCTGAGATAGTGTATACAGCGTGACCCATACCGTAGATAAGGCCTGAATGGTCATTGGTCTCCTTGCGGATGGTCTTGCGCATATAATCTGCAACTTCGCCTTCGTCTTCCCAGTTCTTGATGTTAGCCTTGAAGTTGTCAAGCATATTTATTACCTGAAGGTTAGCGCCGCCGTGACGGGGGCCCTTCAGTGAGCATATAGCTGATGAGTAAGCAGAATACGGATCTGTGCCTGATGAAGTAAGCACACGGCAGGTAAATGTGGAATTGTTGCCGCCGCCGTGTTCAGCCTGAAGCATAAGGAGACGGTCCAGCATCTGAGCCTCGTCCTTGGTGTACTTTCTGTCGGGACGAAGCAGAGAAAGGATAGTCTGGGCTGTATTCTCCTCGTAGTTGATAGGATGCATTATCATGCTTGCGTTGTCGAATACACGGCGCTTTACCTGATAAGCATTGGCCATGATGACAGGAAGCTTAGCGATAAGGCTGATAGCTGTGCGCATTTCGTTTTCCAGCCCCTTGTTCTCGCATTCGTCATCGTAGGAATACAGAGCAAGTACGGAACGTGCAAGCTTGTTCATGATATTCTTTGAAGGAGCTTTGAGTATCATATCCTCAACAAAGCCGTTGGGGAGGTCTCTTTTCAGTGAGATGTATGTATTGAAATGAGCAAGCTCCTGTTCATTCGGGAGATGGCCGAAAAGGAGAAGAAAGGCTGTTTCTTCATAGCCATAGCGGTCCTCAGCTTCAACATTCTCCACCAGATCATTGATATTGTAGCCCCTGTAAATGAGCTGACCGGGGATAGGTTCCACCTCACCCTCGTTGAGCAGATAACCGTGAACGTTGCATATATTGGTAATACCTGCAACAACACCTGTACCGTCGCTGTTACGCAGACCTCTCTTTACGTGATATTTTTCGTAAAACTTGGGATCTATAACGGAATTTTTCACAAGTTCACTGCATAAATCTGTAATGTTGGCACCAGAAATAAATGATGGCATTACTTATCACTCTCCTTGAACATATTCATTATTAATTATACACCATATTTCGGGCGGTGTCAAATGAATTTAAGGAAACAACGGTGACGTTATCGTGAAAATCATGTGTATTCAGTGAGAGTACAGTGTCGTTAATGTGAAACAGCAAAAAGGAGGACTGAACATGAAAAAATACATAGCGGCGGTTCTGTTTATAGCGGCATTTATCGCCGTAGTACCTGCGCTCCCCGTGATGACTCTGCACAGCGGCGGAAACGGAAATATTCCCCGGCTGAAGGAGTTCTGCTTTGATGATGATGAGACAGAGGAACCTTACAGGGTGCTTGACGTTTCCACAGGTGAAATACTGGAGGTGCCTGTCAGGGAATACGTCATAGGAGCAGTCTGTGCGGAGATGCCTGCGTCTTTCCACTCCGAAGCCATAAAGGCTCAGGCAGTTGCCGCACATACCTATGCGGAGAGACAGCGCCTCCACGAAAAGGAATACCCAACAGCCGAACTGAATGGCGCGGATTTTTCCAACGATGTGTCGAAATATCAGGGATACTACACCGAAGCACAGGCAAAACAGGTCTTTGGTGCTGATTTTGAAAAAAGCTGCGGCAGGATAAGCGAATGCGTTGACGAGGTTCTGGACTGCACCATAGTATACAAGGACGAGCCTATAATATCAGCATTCCACTCAATGTCATCGGGAGTCACCGAAAGCGCTGAAAATGCGTGGGGAACGGCAGTTGACTATCTTGTTCCCGTGGACAGCGGTTACGACCTTGAAGCGCCCATGTACAACAATGAAGTGCGCTACAGCAGAGAGGTCATGCAGTACAAGCTGGAAAGCGCTTTCCCCGGTGTTGAACTGGGCGAGAATATGGTGGGCTGGCTGGTAGTCCGTGAGGTGTCGGATCAGGGGACGGTGCTGAAAGCTGACGTGGGGAATATGTCGGTAACAGGGGGAGAAGTCCGCACAGCCCTTGCCCTGCGGTCTGCCTGTTTCGAGGTGAGATATGAGGGCGAGGAGGCCATTATAACCACAAGGGGATTCGGTCGCGGTGTGGGTATGAGTCAGTACGGCGCAAACTCAATGGCGGCTGAGGGGAAATCATGGCGTGAGATTCTCGAACATTGCTACACGGGATGCAGTATAAAAGAATGAGGATGCCCGATGGACATCCTCCTGCTGAACCGTATCGGTGATCACTGCTTTTCCAGCAATCCCTCTGCGGCTCCTTTTATATCGTCAGCGGCGAATATTGCCGATACTACGGCAATACCTGCCTGTCCGCAGTCCTTTATCTCATGGACGTTTTCATGGCTGATACCTCCGATGGCAACAGCAGGTATCTTCACACTGTCACATATCTCCCTGAGCTTTTCGGGAGTGATACGCACTGCGTTCTTCTTTGTGGGCGACGGGAAAACTGCTCCCACACCAAGATAATCAGCGCCTTCGGCTTCGGCAAGCTTAGCCTGTTCAACAGTTTTAGCGGTAGCGCCGATTATGAAGTTTTTGCCTGCGATACGGCGGATCTCCTTTACGGGAGCGTCCTCGATGCCTACGTGAACTCCGTCTGCACCGCTTTTCAGTGCGGCGAGGTAGTTATCGTTGACGATGAGGGGGACGTTATACTTGTGGCATACATCCGCAAGCTTTGAAGCTTCCTCGATAAGTTCATCATCGTCCAGACCCTTTTCACGTATCTGCACACAGGTAACACCGCCGAGAATAGCCTGTTCTACGGCTTCTTCAAGGCTTCTTCCGTTCAGCCATGTCCTGTCGGTTATGGCATATAGTTTAAGCATTTCTTTATTGAACTGCATTTTTACCTCCCTTTTTGATTTTGTGTTGCGGGAACAACGGGAGGCCGAGGGCGGCCTCCCCTACAATGGTTCTATCCTTGTTTGGTTATCCGAGGACGGCCAATGGCCGTCCCTACAAATTTTATCGTGTTTTTGGTTTTGTCAGAGGGCGCACGGAATGCGCCCCTACATTCTCAATTCATTATGATTTCTCTGAGACTTTCTTTCGGACAGCTCATCAGTCCGCTCATGATACAGCCGCCTGCCGCACCTGCTTTGCGTACGTCCTCCATGTTTTCGGCAGATATACCGCCGATAGCGTAAACGGGAATATCCACGGTACGGCAAACATTGCTGAGAAAGTCCAGTCCACGGGGAGGAAGTCCCTTTTTGCAGTCGGTAGCAAATACATGGCCTGCGGTGATATAGCCTACACCGAGACTTTCCGCTTCCCTTGCTTCTTCGGGAGAATGACAGGAACAGCCGATAATGCGGAACTTCGCCTTATCCTCGCCGCTTGCCTGACGCAGAACGGGCAGGGGAAGATGTATGCTGTCACAGCCAAGCTTTACTGCGGCATTGATAAAAGTGTGGAGTATACACTGAGTACCGTACCGCCTGCATATCTCCATGACCTTTTCCGCAAGCTGAGTATATTCGGCTTCGGTGAGGTCCTTTTCACGGAGTATCACTGCTTTCGGATGCACAGCCGCAATTTCCTCAATGCGTGTGAGGAAGTCCTCTTTGCAAAGCTTACGGTTAGTTACGCAAATTATATCAGACATAGAGATAATCGTTCAGCACAGGCTGTAAGCCTTCCTCTGACATATCCTTGTACATCTTGTCGAAGCTTCGTCCGTCGGCTATCTCAAACTGCTCGTCGCCCTCGGCTGAATCGCTCTCCTTTCCGGTGTACTTGCTTTCGTGGTCACCGATACCCGTAGATACGCCTGCGGAAACTTTAGTAGCGGCAATTTTCACTATGCCGTTGCGGAACTGTTCACTCTCACGGGATGATACTGTTATTCCGCAGAAAGGCATGAATATACGGTAAGCGCAGAGGACCTGACAAAGCTGTTTCTCGTGAACGTCAAGAGGGTCTATCTTGTCGTTGTTGATGATGGGGCGGAGTCTCGGACAGGAAAGTGATATCTCTGCGTGAGGATACTTTCTCTGTAAGAAGTACATATGCAGAGCGCTTGCAAGAGCGTCCTTGCGGAAGTCGGAAAGTCCGAGCAGAGCCGAACCTGCCACACCTCTCATGCCTGCCATAAGGGCACGTTCCTGAGCCTCGAAACGGTAAGGCCATACACGCTTGTGTCCCATAAGATGGAGCTGTTCGTAGCGGTCGCTGTCGTAGGTCTCCTGGAATACGGTAACGTAGTCAACTCCGCATTCGTGGAGGTATTTGTACTCATCGGTATTGACAGGGTATATCTCAATGCCTACCATACGGAAGTATTTTCGGGCAAGCTTGCAGGCTTCACCGATGTACTCGATGCCGCTCATTCCACGGCTTTCACCTGTGAGGATGAGTATTTCCTCCATTCCGCTGTCAGCGATGACCTTCATCTCGTGCTCTATCTGTTCCATATTCAGCTTCATGCGCTTGATATCGTTGTAGCAGTTGAATCCGCAGTAAACGCAGTAGTTCTCGCAGTAGTTGGCGATATACAGCGGAGTGAAAAGATAGACAGTGTTGCCGAAATGCTTCTGTGTCTCCAGTTTTGCCTTCTGAGCCATTTTCTCAAGGAAAGGTTCTGCGGCAGGCGAAAGGAGAGCTTTGAAGTCCTCGACGGAACAGACATCATGACTGAGCGCCATGTGAACGTCACGGGCGGTATACTGCGAATAATCGTAGCTTCTCACCTCTGACATGACCTTATCCATGATATCGGAATCTATGCGCTCCATGCCCTCCATGTACTGCATATGATCGGTACGTGAGGACGGGTCATTTTCAAGGGTATGCTTCTTTTTTAGTGCGGCTTCGGAGAGTTTGTCCGAATCCACGAAATATTGATTTTCCATTTAAATTAACCTTCTTATAAAAATATTGCAGGGGCGGATATCATCCGCCCGCAGGTCATGAAAATATTTGCGGTTCTGATGTGTGCTTGTGGATTTGTGTGAGTGTGGGCTGTCGGGGATGCCAGCCCCTACAGATTTTATACGTATTTGTGATTTTGTGTGAGGGCGCACACTGTGCGCCCCTACAAATGGTTAATCACATTTTGGAGTGTGCCTGAGGACCGCCAAAGGCAGCCCCTACGCTCTGATTTCTGATTTCTATTTTCTGTTATACTAATCTCGGAGGAATCCTGTCAGGGTGTCGGATGGTGAAGCGCCACGGGTAAGAACTCGTCCCAGACCTGAGAGATAAGCCTTTCTGCCTGCTTCGATAGCCTGCTTGAAAGCCTCAGCCATTACGGGGAGGTCGCCTGCTGTTGCAAGGGCGGTGTTGGACATTACCGCAGCCGCACCCATTTCCATAGCCTCGCAGGCCTGCGAAGGTCTGCCTATGCCTGCATCAACGATGATAGGAACGTCTATCTCGTCAATGAGTATCTGTATGAAGTCCCTTGTAGCCAGTCCCTTGTTTGAACCGATAGGCGAGGCAAGAGGCATAACTGTAGCCGCACCTGCATTTACGAGGTCACGGGCAGCGTTCAGGTCGGGGTACATATAAGGCATTACCACGAAGCCTTCCTTTGCCAGTATCTCGGTAGCCTTTATAGTCTCCTGATTGTCGGGGAGGAGGTACTTCGTATCACGCATTATCTCGATCTTTACAAAGTCGCCGCATCCCAGTTCACGGGCAAGACGGGCGATACGTACAGCTTCGTCGGCGTTTCTTGCGCCTGATGTATTCGGCAGGAGAGTTACTCCCTTTGGTATATAGTCAAGGATATTCTCGTTGTCCTTGGAATTTGTACGGCGGACTGCGAGAGTGATTATCTCAGCACCTGCATACTTCACAGCGGCCTCGATAAGCTTCAGGGAATACTTTCCCGAACCCAGTATGAAACGTGATGAGAACTCATGTCCTCCGATTACAAGTTTATCGTCATTCATTTATAAAATCTCCTTTTATTCTTTAATTAGGAATTCGGAATGCGGAATTCGGAATTGCGGTGTCCACTTCGTGGACGAATCAGAAAATAATAATCATTTTAATATGTGAGCGTTAGCGAACACAATAATTCCTAATTCCGAATTCCTAATTCCGAATTAACAATGATGCGTACAATTGCGTGTGCCTGATGGCCTGCACAGATAAGGACTCTCGAAGCGACGAGACCGACTCCCTCATCCACATCGCTCACCTCGTCACCGCAGAGGTAAAAGCGCCCCGTCACACGCTTTGTCTGTATGGTGTTTGATGGCCCAAAGCCTGCCATGCCCGAACCCGATACTATGTACTTCTGCGGCATATTCTCCAGCACACAGTTCACCAGCATCGCTTTCTGGTCGGCTTTGTCAAAAGCTTCGCATATTATATCGTCATCGGCAAGCAGCGAGGGGATGTTCTCCTCGGTCAGTTTCAGCTGATGAGCGGTTATATCACAGTATGGTGCGATACGGTGAAGCGTATCATAAAGCGCCTGTGACTTTGGCTGACCAAGCTGTTCGGGGAAGTACTGCTGGCGGTTCAGGTTGGAGATATCTACGGTATCAAAGTCGATGATGTGCAGTTTTCCCACGCCTGCCCTTGCAAGAGCGATGGCGATATTCGAGCCGAGACCTCCCAGACCGCAGACCGCCACAGATGCCGCTGACAGTTTTTTCTGGTATTCAGCGCCATGCCTTTCCTCAAGAGCCCTGTACATTTCCTCTCTTGTGGGGATTGCCATATCAGCCGCCTCCCACAAAGCGGACAACTTCGACTGAATCGCCGTCTTTAAGCACAGTTTCACCGTAAGAAGCCCTCGGTACTATATCCATATTCAGCTCAACAGCAACACGCTGACTGCCTGCGTCCATAGCTTCAAGCAGCTGTGCAACTGTTTTTCCGTCCATATCCATCATTTCGCCGTTAACTTTTATCATGCAAACGCCTCCTTTTGCCCGTATGCTTATCACAGCATGGCATAAAATAAGGAACTGACAAGCGCAGTTCCTTTGCAGACTTTATAAAAGAACTCCCTGCGCTGGTATTATCCATATCAGGTCAAAGGGTCGGAAGTTAACTTCATGCACCGTGACTTCCCTCTCAGCCTGTCTCACAAGCTCCCCTGTATGGTATTATTATATCACATAAGCAAAGCGTTGTGATATAATTGCCCGATCCGCAGGGAGCAAATAGGATATTTGCGTATCTGCGAGGGCATTTTAATAAAAATATGATATCATCTTTGATGATATTATATCACAAAGGATGAAATAAATCAATAGTTATTGTGAAATTAAGCAGAGTTTAAAGTTTCCGCTTGACTTTATGAAAAACACTGTGTATAATATGGGTAGAGTATAGTCCGTAAAAGTTACATTTCGTAATAATTTGTTCATAATTTGTTCGGCTTTTACATTTTTCGCTTTAATATTAAAAGAGAAATCCGGATATACATACTTTCCGTTTGCGGTATTTCTGCAATTGCGGGAGTATATAGGGGGACAATAATGAAAAGATTTATTTCTGCTGCTTTTGCAGCGGCTGCCCTTATTGCCGTAACAGGCTGTGAGAGCAATCATAAAGGATCGGTCACGGAGGTATCTACAGGCGATTCAACTGCGGGTATGACCAGTAATTATACATCCCAGTCGCTTCAGGCCGATATCCTGACGACTTCCGCAGAGACCTCCGCTGTATCTTCGGCTGTTACATCTGTTTCTCATTCGGTTACTGCTGTCAGCACATCGGTGACTTCCGAGACTGAAGCTGTTTCAAATGAACAGTCAAAGCCTTCCGAGACAAAGGCAGTTACTACAAGCAAGGCGGCTTCTTCAAGCAAAACTGCTTCTTCCAATAAAAATACCGAGGCTCCGGCAAATTCCGAAACCACTTCCGCTTCAGTGCGCACTACCACTACTTCCGCAGATGAACCGCAGCTGACAGAACCTACTACCAAGCAGGGACCTGCAAGGGAAGATATCATAGCTGCGTACAAGGGTGCAGTCTCGGATACTATCGATACCATGCTTGTAAGCGAGCCTGAGACAGTATCCGTTGCGTATACGCTATTTGATATGGACGGAAACGGCATCCCTGAGCTTATACTGAAATGCGGTACAAACGAAGACGATATGCAGGATACATTCTATACATACGACGACTTCGGTCTGAAAGTCATCTGCGACGGTATATCGGGAATACACACAGGTTTCGCATGGGATCCCGAACTTAACAAGTACGTTTCAGCCTACTCATTCATGGGCGAGGGCGCACTCAGTTGGATGAGCTACGACGGCTCAGATATTTATTCGCTGAAGACCGCTTCCTTTGAATACGGCGGCGACGAGATATTTGAAGAACAGGCCGCAAAGAACGGTGTTGAATGGCTCCCGTTTGCGAAATATACCTACACAGGCGAAGAACTTACATGGATTTACCGTGTAGTCAGCGGAGGCTTTGAATACGACGAGATAACAGGAAGAGACTTCAGTTTTATCGACAATTATGAATTCTGACATAAAGGCATACCTTGGGTATGCCTTTTCTTTTTCCTTTCATTTGACATTTGTACGTACAAGTGATATAATGGATTCAAGTGCGCTGTTTTAAAAACAGCTTATATGTAAAAGGAGGATAACAATGCATAAGGAATTTCTTATGGGTAATGCTGCCATAGCCCGTGGCGCTATTGCGGCAGGTCTGAACCTTATCTCGGGTTACCCGGGTACTCCGTCAACAGAAGTGCTTGAGACAACTGCAAAGGTAAATGACGGTTCAGTCTATGTAGAGTGGTCCGTAAACGAAAAAGCCGCTCTCGAACTTGGTGCAGGTGCTGCTTACAGCGGTGCCCGTTCAATGGTCACAATGAAACAGGTAGGTCTGAACGTTGCTTCCGATCCGCTGATGAGCCTTGCTTACATTGGCGTAAAGGGCGGAATGGTCATAATGGTCGCTGACGACCCAGGCCCTATCTCATCACAGACAGAACAGGATACAAGACATTTCGCATCCTTCTCAAAGCTCCCCCTGCTTCGACCCTTCATCAGTACAGGAAGCTTACGATATGATACAGGACGCTTTCGAGTATTCCGAGAAGTACAATACTCCCGTGCTTTTCCGTCCTACAACAAGAGTCTGTCACGGCTACGCTTCAATTGAAGTAAAGGACGAAAACGAGTACAAGGTGAATCGTCCCGAGGGATTTGTAAAGGATTCCTCAAAATGGGTAATTTTCCCACGTCTTTCCTATAATGCTCATATCCATATCGAGGAGCGCAATGCGGAACTTTCAAAGGTATTCTCAGAGTACAGCCGCAATGTCATCCTCCCCGAAAAGGCACAGGGCTGCAAGAAGGGTATCGCAACCCACGGTATCAGCTACACTTACACCATGGAGGCTCTCAGAGACAAGGAGGCTCCCCGTGTATTCAAGGTTTCCACACCATTCCCGTTTCCCGAGCAGCAGGCTGTTGAATTCCTCAGCGGTCTTGACGAGGTGCTCTGTATCGAGGAGCTTGACCCCATAATCGAGCGTGAACTTACATATATCTGCGGAAAGTATCATCTCAACACAAAAATTCTCGGCAAGCTGACCCATAACGTAAAGACAGCAGGCGAGAACACCTGTGCTTCTGTTCTCGGCAATATTTCCGCATTCATGGGCTGGGATATCCCCGAGACCGCAAAGCTTGAAGAAGCACCCGCACTCCCTGTAAGACCTCCCGTACTCTGTGCAGGATGTCCTCACAGAGCTTCATTCTTCGCCGTAAAGGAAGCAATGAAGGGTAAGAAGTCCGTATTCTGCGGTGATATCGGATGCTACACTCTCGGCAACGCTATGCCTCTTGACATGGTAGATACCTGTCTCTGCATGGGCGCAGGCGTTAACATCACTCAGGGTATCGGCAAGATAGAGCCCGATACAAAGTGTTTCGCATTCGTGGGAGATTCCACATTCTTCGCTTCTGCTATCACTGGCGCAGTAAATGCCGTTTACAATCAGGCTGACATGACTCTCGTTATCCTCGACAACTCCACAACCGCCATGACAGGTCATCAGCCTCACCCCGGCACAGGCCGCACGATGATGGGCGAAGTCGTTGAAAAGGTAAGCATTCAGGAAGTCCTCAGGGGTATCGGCGTAAAGACCGTCGAGACTGTAAATCCTCTTGAGCTGAAAAAGTCTGTTGAGACCGTTAAGCGTGTAGCTGATGAAGAAGGCGTAAAGGCTATCGTATTCAAGTCGCCTTGTGCAGTCCTCATCAAGCCGGATAAGCCTGCCGTTATCGACAGCGCTAAGTGCACATCATGCAAGAAGTGCATCAAGACTTTAGGATGTCCCGGAATCGTACTCAGAGACGGCAAGGTGGCTATAGAGAATTCCCTTTGTACAGGCTGCGGACTTTGTTCACAGGTTTGTCCTTTCGGAGCAATAGGAGGTACAGGCAATGCAGAGTAATATCCTTATATGCGGAGTAGGCGGTCAGGGAATCGTCCTGACATCGAAGCTTATCGCCGCAACAGCTATGGAGCATGATATCCCCGTAATGAGCGCTGAAACTATAGGTATGGCTCAGAAGGGCGGAAGCGTTTTCAGCTTCCTGAGACTGGGCGACGACATCTACTGCCCTATGTTTCCCGAAAAGACAGCAGACCTTATCATCGGATTCGAGCCTGCTGAGGCAGTACGTATGCTCCCTTACCTCAAAGACGGCGGACAGGTGGTAGTCAATACTCACCCCATAATGCCCGTAACAGCTACACTCAGCGGTTCGGACTATACAGGTACGGAAATGCTGGAGTATTTACAGAGAAACGTTGAGAACGTGCTTCTCGTTGACGGCACAAAGGGCTGCGAGGAGATCGGCTCACCAAAGGTGCTGAACATGATAATGCTGGGAGCGGCTGTACGCAACGATGTACTGCCATTCTCCGTTGACGATATAGAAGACACTATGAAAAAGACAGTTAAACCGCAGTTCGTGGAAATGAACAGCAAGGCACTGCGATATAATAATTGAGAATGGAGAATGGAGAATTGAAAATGTATTATCAATCTGTCAGCGGAGCTGACACAATAATTCTCAATTCTAAATTCTAAATTCTCCTTTCATACAGAGGTATAATAATTGAGAATGGAGAATGGAGAATTGAAAATGTATTATTCAATCCGTCAGCGGAGCTGACACAATAATTCTCAATTCTAAATTCTAAATTCTTCATTCATACAGAAATATAATAATTGAGAATGGAGAATGGAGAATTGAAAATGTATTATCAATCCGTCAGCGGAGCTGACACAATAATTCTCAATTCTCAATTCTAAATTCTTCATTCATACAGAAAGGATGTTTAAAATGCAGATCACACAGCATCAGCTCGACCTGGTCAACGACCGTATCAGGGCTCTCGTTGAGGCAGGCAGTTTCTACGGCAAAAAACTCAAAGAGGCAGGCATTACCAATATAGAAAAACCCGAGGATTTCACAAATCTTCCCTTCTCTGAGAAGAAGGATCTCCGTGACGCTTATCCTCTCGGACTTATGACCGCTCCCGAGGAGGAGATAGTCCGTATCCACTCATCATCAGGTACTACAGGTACTCCCGTTATCATCCCTTACACAGCTAAGGACGTTGACGACTGGGGCGAGATGTTCAAGAGATGCTACGAAGTTGCAGGCATCACAAACAAGGACCGTATACAGATAACTCCCGGCTACGGCCTCTGGACAGCAGGTATCGGCTTCCAGAACGGATGTGAGAAGCTGGGCGCAATGGCTGTGCCTATGGGCCCCGGCAATACCGACAAGCAGCTGGAAATGATGCAGGCTCTCAAGACTACCGTTCTCTGCTCGACTTCCTCATATGCCCTTCTCCTTGCCGAGGAGATCGAAAAGAGAGGCATAAAGGAGAATATCCACCTGAAGAAGGGCGTTATCGGTTCTGAGAGATGGAGCGACAAGATGCGTCAGCACATCGCTGATTCACTTGGCATCGAGCTTTATGATATCTACGGACTTACCGAGATATACGGCCCCGGTATCGGTATCAACTGCGAATACAACGAGGGTATGCACTACTGGGACGATTACCTCTACCTTGAAGTTATCGATCCTAAGACAGGCGAACCTGTTCCCGACGGCGAAATGGGCGAGATAGTTATCACAACTCTCGTAAAGGAAGGTGCTCCCCTTATCCGTTACAGAACCCACGACCTTTCAAGAATTATCCCCGGCAAGTGCAAGTGCGGAAGATGCTACCCACGTATCGGCACTATCATGGGACGTACAGACGACATGATGAAGATCAAGGGCGTTAACGTATTCCCCAACCAGATCGAGGAAGTCCTCGCAAACTTCAACGAGATCAACAGCGAATACCAGATCCGTATCTCTCACCTTGACGGCAAGGACACCATGCGTATCTATGTTGAGTCCACAGGCGATGTTGACTTTGCTTCACTCAGCAAGAGAATAGCCGAAAAGGTAAAGAGCAAGATCGGCTTCACTCCTATCGTTAAGGTTGTCGAAATCGGAGTTCTCCCGAGAAGCACCAAGAAAACCGCAAGAGTTATCGACGAAAGATTCGATTGACCGCCGAGCGGGCGAAGCGCATATCACGCTTCGCTCGTAAACTCGCTTACTCTCAGCGAAACTCTTACTCTGCTTTCGCTCACCGGCACAAATTCGGGCAGTATTCTATTCATGTTTAAGGGCGCACGTAACCGTGATGCTCGTATAGCAGTTTATACTTATTATTGAGGTAGACATTTTGAAGAAGATTCTTCTCGAATCTGTTTCCCAAGACTATTAATTTTGCCCCTGATAGGGCGCTCCCAGTTATATTACTGGTTTTCACATTTCTCGTGGAGCGCCCTATCAGGGGCAAAATTCTATTAAAAGTCTTTGGAAGGGGGTTCGGGGGAGAACCTTTCCTCAGAAAGGTTCTCCCCCGATAAAAACATATAAAGTTGCTGTACGAGCACCACGGATAAGTGCGGCCTTTTAATTTAGTTTTGCCTCGATGTCCCGATAATTGGTGGTGTAGAGGCTGATGCCCACATCAGCCCGATAGAACAACGTTTAAGGCACGGGGCGATGTGGGCATCGCCCCCTACAAAATCATTCATGCAGAATAGTCGCATTGTAGGGGCAGACTCACGGATCAGCTATTGCAATAGTGCTGCTTTTTCTCCGATCAGGAGCACAAGATTTATGTAAAAAGGACAAAAATACATAAACCCCTTGACAAAAGGTCATAATAGTGATAAATTATAGTTAGCACTCAGAGAGTGAGAGTGCTAAAGCTTATAAAGGAGTGAGCGATCGTGGACGAAAGAAAGCTGAAAATACTCGCCGCTGTAGTTGACGAATATGTCCGTACAGGCGAACCTGTCGGCTCGAAAGCGATCTCAAAACTTGATAATATAAACGTTTCAGCCGCTACTATCAGAAATGATATGGCCGCTCTTGAACAGATGGGTTACCTCGAACAGCCACATACTTCTGCCGGCAGAGTTCCTACTTTCAAGGGATACAGGCTGTATATCGACGAACTGATGACCACTCCCGTTCTTTCGGATGAGGAAAAGTCAAGGCTCGACAGTATGCTGGGCGATAAGGATACTCCCGAAGAACTGCTCGTTCAGAATGCCGCCGCCGCACTTACCGAACTTACTCAGTGCGCCGCTGTGGTCACAAATTCTGTTCCACGCTTCTCGGTGATATCAAAAGTTGAAGTAATACCTACAGGAAAGCGTCTGTACGTCATTCTCCTCATAACCTCAAAAGGCAGTATCAAGAATAAGGCCTGCCGCCTTGAATTTGACCTGAATCACGAACAACTGGATTTCTTTACACATTATATAGAAGAAAACCTCAACGGTGTCTCCGTTGATGAGCTTTCCGAGGAAATGTTCGATAAAATGGTAGCCGCAGTCAGCGCCTATATGGTCTCACTTTCACCGCTGGTAAAAGGACTGGTCGAACTATCCGAAGACCTCAGACAGCAGGAACTTACAGTAAGCGGAAGCGAAAAGCTCCTCTCCTGTGACGAACTCGACAAGATGGAGGTCGTAAGATTCATCGAAAACAAAAACGGACTTACCGAACTCCTTGAAGATACTTTCAGCGGCATTCAGGTAAAGTTCGGTTCTGAAAATGATACCTTCGCTATAGGCAACTCAAGCCTTATAGTTTCAAAATACCGCAAGGACGGCAAGGAAGCCGGTTCCCTCGGTGTTATCGGCCCCATGAGAGTCGATTATAAAAAGATAATCCCTTACGTCGAATACCTGACACAGAAGATCTCCTATCTAATGTCGGGCGACGAAGACGATATAATTACAGATACACCGCCTGATGACGGAATGTAGCTGACGAAAGGAGTAGGAACGGTGGAAGAAAACAAGAATATCCCTGAAGAGCTCGAAGAAGCTGAAGAGCTCGAAGAAGCTGAAGAGCTCGAAGAAGCTGAAGAGCTTGAAGAAGCTTCAGAGACCGAAGCTGCCTCTGAAGCGGCTGAGGATACAGCTCCCGAGACCGAAAATGACGACGAGGACGACGCTGCAAGCGAATACAACGATACAGCTGCTCAGTACGCCGACATTGAGGAAAAGCTCGCAGAGGCAAACGATAAATATGTAAGACTCTTTGCTGAGTATGATAACTACAGAAAGAGGACTGCAAAGGAAAAGACTGAAACATACCAGAATGCTTCCGTACAGTGCATAGAAAAGCTGCTCACAGTTATCGACAGCTTTGAACGTTCACTGGAAGCTGAGTGTTCCGATGAGAACTTCAAGAACGGTATGCAGCTGATATGGGGTCAGCTCCAGAACTTCATGACTCAGATGAATGTAACTGAGATTGAAGCCCTCGGTGCTGAATTTGACCCGAATATTCACAACGCTATCCAGCAGCAGGACGGTACAGATTACGCAAGCAATCATGTTTGTGCCGTTTTCCAGAAGGGCTATATGCTTGGCGATAAGCTTATAAGGCCCGCTATGGTGGCTGTTGCAGTTTAATGCGTAATAAAAAAGATATCCATAAATTTGATGATGCGTGATATAATGACGCATTGCGAATTACGAATTATAATTGGGAGGAATAAATTATGAGCAAAATTATTGGTATTGACCTTGGTACAACTAACTCTTGTGTAGCAGTTATGGAAGGCGGCAACGCTGTCGTTATCCCTAACAACGAAGGCGCAAGAACAACTCCTTCAGTAGTCGCTTTCACTAACAACGGTGAGCGTCTCGTAGGTCAGGTCGCTAAGAGACAGGCTATCACAAACCATGACAGAACAGTTTCTTCTATCAAGAGACACATGGGTTCAGATTATAAAGTTGCTATCGACGGCAAGAACTACACTCCTCAGGAGATCTCAGCTATGATCCTTCAGAAGCTGAAGGCTGACGCAGAGGCTTACCTCGGCGAAACTGTTACTGAGGCTGTTATCACAGTTCCTGCTTACTTCACAGACTCACAGAGACAGGCTACTAAGGACGCAGGTCAGATCGCTGGTCTTACTGTTAAGCGTATCATCAACGAGCCTACTGCTGCTGCACTTTCTTACGGTATCGACAAGGAAGAAGAGCAGACAGTTATGGTCTACGACCTCGGCGGCGGTACATTCGATGTTTCCATCATTGAGATGGGCGAGGATGTTCAGCAGGTTCTTGCTACAGCAGGTAACAACCGTCTCGGCGGTGATGACTTCGACCAGCGTATCATCGACTGGATCGTTGACGAGTTCAAGAAGTCTGAGGGCATCGACCTTTCACAGGATAAGATGGCTGCTCAGAGACTCAAGGACGCTGCTGAAAAGTCAAAGATCGAGCTTTCATCAACTACTACTTCAAATATAAACATCCCATTCATCACTGTTGACGCTACAGGTACTCCTAAGCACCTTGACCTTACTCTTACACAGGCTAAGTTCAATGAGCTTACAGCAGACCTGGTTGAAGCTACAATGGGACCTGTAAGACAGGCTCTCAGCGACAGCGGACTCCAGATCTCAGAGATCAACAAGGTCCTCATGGTCGGCGGTTCTTCAAGAATCCCTGCTGTTCAGGAAGCTGTAAAGAAGCTCATCGGCAAAGAGCCATTCAAGGGCATCAACCCTGATGAGTGCGTAGCTCTCGGTGCTGCATACCAGGGCGGCGTTCTCGGCGGCGACGTTAAGAACGGTCTCCTCCTCCTCGATGTAACTCCTCTTTCACTGGGTATCGAGACAGCAGGCGGCGTTTGCACACGTATGATCGAGAGAAACACGACTATCCCTACAAAGAAGTCACAGGTATTCTCAACTTACTCTGATAACCAGCCGGCAGTTGATATCAACGTTCTCCAGGGTGAGCGTGAGTTCGCAAGAGACAACAAGCAGCTCGGTACTTTCCGTCTCGACGGTATCGCTCCTGCACCAAGAGGAATCCCTCAGATCGAAGTTACTTTCGATATCGACCAGAACGGTATCGTTCACGTTTCCGCTAAGGACCTCGGCACAGGCAAGGAGCAGAACATCACTATCACTTCTTCTACAAATATGTCCAAGGAGGACATCGACAAGGCTGTAAAGGAAGCTGAGCAGTACGCTGCTGAGGATAAGAAGCGCCGTGAGGAAGTTGATAACAAGAACGAAGCTGAGAACCTCGTATTCCAGTGCGAGAAGGCTCTTGCTGATTTCGGCGATAAGGTATCAGCTGACGAAAAGGCTAACATCGAAAGCAAGTGTGCTTCACTCAAGTCAGCTATCGAAGCTAACAACACTGACGAGATCAAGAAGCTGAAGGAAGACCTCCAGAAGGCATTCTACGATCTCTCTGCTAAGGTTTACCAGCAGGCTAATCCAAACGGCGGCGCTGAGGGTATCGATCCTTCACAGTTCGCTAACATGGGCGGCGCAGGCGCAGCAGACACAGGTTCATCTTCTTCAAATGATGACGGTGTAGTTGACGCTGACTTTACAGAAGTTTGATAATAACCAACTAAGAACCACCTTAATATAACACCTATAGGGCGAAAGCTGTTTCGCCCTATAGGTGTATTATAATGCGTAATGCTTAATTCGTAATTCGTAATTGAGGTGTCGCTTGCGTGACGGAACACATTCATTACGCATTACGCATTACGAATTACGAATTAACATGAACGGAGAATAGAATATGGCAGAAAAAAGAGATTACTATGAGATCCTCGGTCTCCAGAAAGGCGCTACTGAGGATGAGATAAAAAAGGCTTTCCGTAAAAAGGCAAGAGAAAACCACCCCGACCTTCATCCTGATGATCCTTCATATGTTGAGAAGTTCCAGGAGATAAACGAGGCTAATGAGGTGCTCTCAGACCCCGAAAAGCGTGCAAGATACGACCAGTTCGGCCATGCAGGTGTTGATCCCAGCTACGGCGGAGGCGGAATGGACGGCTTCGGCGGTATGGGCGGCTTTACCGATATGGACGATATCCTCGGAAGCATTTTCGGCGGATTCGGCTTCGGCGGCGGCTCAAAGCGTGCTAACGTCAACGCTCCAAGACGTGGAAGCGATATACAGGCAGATGTTACTCTCACTTTCATGGAAGCCTGCCGTGGTAAGAAGAACTTTGAGATAAAGGTGAACCGTATGTCTACCTGTGATGCTTGTAACGGCACAGGCGCAGAAAAAGGCTCATCCACTGAGATATGTCCGGACTGTCAGGGCAGAGGTACTGTCAAGACTACACAGAGAACTCCTTTCGGTGCTATATCTTCTTCAAAGACCTGTCCGCACTGTAACGGAAAGGGTAAGATCATTACAAACCCATGTTCAAAATGTCACGGCGCAGGCAGAACAAGAGTGCAGAAGACTGTTTCTGTTGATATCCCGGCAGGTATCGACGACAGACAGACCATCCGTCTCAGCGGTCAGGGCGACAGCGGTGTAAACGGCGGCCCAAGCGGTGATCTTCTCCTCGGTGTACACGTTAAGTCTCACCCTATCTTCAGACGTGAAGGCTACGATATCTACTGCGATATTCCTGTTACTTATATGGACGCTGTTCTCGGCGCTGAGATCACTGTTCCTACTATCGACGGCGAAGTCAAGTACAACATAAGCGAAGGCACTGAAACAGGTACTGTATTCCGTCTCAAGGGCAAGGGCGTTCAGCGTCTCCACAGGACCGAGAGAGGCAACCAGTACGTTAAGATATACATCGAAGTTCCGAAGAACCTTACAAAGAAGCAGAAGGATCTGCTGAAAGAGTTCGAGAATTCACTTTCAGAAAAGAACTACACAAAGAGACAGAGCTTCTTTGAAAAACTCAAGGCTAAGCTGGATTTTTGATAATATTGCTACTAAAACTTGCCGGTCAGGGCAATTCAGCTCTGATCGGCATTTTATTAAAGGAGGCAGACTGACATTATGTTTGAACAGGATTATATTATGAGACAGATAAAGGAGATCACTGCTGTTATGGCTAAGGTGCTGTTTAATGCGAAAGTGGAAGATTCCTTTGTCATGCTTCAGGAAGCAGAAAACCAGCAGGTGTTCAACCTTGTGGAAATGACAAGGAACGGTAAACTGAAAGACGCTGTTGAAGAAGTAGACCGCCTTACCGATAACAACACTAAAGAAAACCTGATGATCGGTCTGTCATTCTATAATTGTCTCAACGATATTCCCGAATATATCTTCACCGAAAACGAATACAACTCCGCAAGACTGAGGAGAGATTTCAGAAAATTCGTCAATAAATTCGGCCTTTCACAAATGACCGATCTTTATTTCGGCGAAGAAGAATGATATGAAATAAATAAAGCCCCCTGATGTAACTGATATAATCCCCTTAAAGTAGACACACGAAAAAACAAAAGCGTGTGAAAGCTGTAAGGGGGTTATTTTATGTCAAGAGGAAGTAAGCTAACAGATGAAGAACGCATAGCGGCAGTGCAAGAAT
>Ga0255346_1001475_pt1 | contig 32768 bp, 30 predicted proteins | sample wastewater_treat_FD_194410 | JGI IMG/M metagenome (GOLD analysis project Ga0255346, IMG submission 194410) | Wastewater microbial communities from Lulu Island WWTP, Vancouver, Canada - plant22 | ecosystem: Engineered > WWTP > Wastewater > Unclassified | place: Canada: Vancouver, British Columbia...
TGACCCTCCAAAAAGGCCCACGAAACAGCCTCCAGGCACAACCCTACAGCTACGTACCCAGTCTGCTCACCCTGCATATTTCTCATTTTAAATGCAAAAGTTTCTCATTTTTTATGCGAAATTACAGCGGTCAAAGAGAGAGTTCTCCGGCGCGACAAGCATAGCACTCATCTGCCGAACATTCTTCTCAACCCGTCAGCCGCCGCCCCGGTCGCTTTGCGCGCCGCATCTTCGAGCTGTTCAAGCTTTCCCCCGGGCGCTTTAACCCCTTTTTTTGAAGCCTCCACCGCCGCCACACAGGCATTCTCTTCCTTTGGACTGCTGCCGGCAAGGTAGGCGGCAATGCCTGCGGGGCCGAACAGTACTGCGCCACCCAGCGTTTTGCCGATACTCACGGCTGCCTGCCGCACATCGAAAACCAGGGCGGGTTTCGCCAGGGTGCCGCCCAGCTTGAACGGTCGGGCCAGCTCGCCCAGCCCCAGGCTGATTTTGCCGAGACCGCTCACCCCCAACCCCTCTTTGGGAGAAGGCTTGAAGGAGAGATCCAGCTCCTCGGTCTTCAGGTTGATGGTTCCTTCGCCCACTACCGTCATGGCGTCGTTATCCATCACCAGAGCCGTACTCTGCGCTATCCCCCCTCGAATGTCGAAGCTGCTGACAAAGCAGTTGATCGGCACCTGGGAAGACTCCTGACCGAGCGGGTTGAGAAGCCGCAGGAGGCTTCGGCTGACGTCAGTGCCGAGCAGGTTCAGGTACTTGTTGTTGATCCGGCCCTTGTTCATTACCAGCAGGGTCCTGCCGTTCAGCCCTGCCATGATCTCCGCCACGGAACCGCCCGCGCCCCGGAGATCAAGATCGAGATCGAGCTTGCCGCCCGGCCGTTCGGTAAGCCCCAGCTCCCTGGCAACAAAATCGACGTTCATCCGGTTGACCTTCACCCCCACCTCCCCACTCACCCCTTTACCTCTAGGCCGGAGCGCAACTTTGCCGTTCAGGGTTCCTCCCCCTATGGCAGCCTTGAGCGGGTTGATGCTGAGCGCCCCGTTATCGAGCACCACGCTGGCCGTCAGGTTGTCGACCACCAGTCGCACGGTGTAGATCCGCCGCGCATCGAGCTGGAGCTTGGCATTCACCTTATGTAGACTATCAATGGACAGGGGATCGGTCGAAAACACGCGACCGCTGCTGGTCGTCCTGCTTGAACCCGCGGCTGACGCCTGGTCACCCTTTTCCTCGGTCAGAAAAGGCCGCAGGTCCAGTCTGGTTGACGAGAGCGAGCCCGTAACACCGGGTTTGTCGCCACGGACATCGACCTGCAGCGCACCGGCAAGATCGCTTTCTCCAGCCGTGATTTTGAGCTCGGAGAACTGGTAGACCTTGTCGGCCGCATCGCGCAAGTGCCCGGAGACTTCGAAGGGTCCTGCCAGAGGGATCGGTCGGCGAGCAAGCCCTCCCACCAAGGCAAGATCTTTCCCAAAGATGCGGAAGGCAAGCTCTGCTCCACGCCACGCGAGAGGATCCCCGAGGCGCCCGGTAAGTTTCCAGGCCACCAGTTGCTCCAGGCCTACCTCGATATCGAAACTGTCAACCGACAGACTCGCTCGCTGCCCCACCACCCTGGCCACAATTTTGAAGGGACCGAGTTCTGGCCCCGTTCCGCCTTTCACCATCCGGATGAGATCGGCCGCGGAGGGTCCGTTGGCTGCCAGGTTGAAGGTGTAGTCGCAGACCCCGGGGACATCCGTCACAGTCCCTTGCGCCGTGACCGTCATCCCGGCCACGGTGGCCGCCAGGTTGACGGGCCAGCTTTGGTCCGGTTCAAGCAACGCAGAGAGAGCGCCGACGGTCCCCGAGAATTCAAAGGAAACCCCGTTCCTGGCCCCCTTGCCGCGCACCGTGACAGCGCTCTCAGGAGCCGAGGCCACCGCCACGAAATGCTCAACCGCCACCGAAAAGGTCCTCCCGGATTGTCCATCGCGGTATTCGACCTTGCCTGATTGAAGTTCAATCTCACCAACCCTGAGACCCGCTATGGTCCTGGCAGAACCACCCGGATCACTTGTCCCTGGAGGCGAGGCGACCTGAGCCGACTTTTCGAGACTGAAATTAGACTTTCCGGCCTGGTCGGTCTCGATGAGAACGTCAGGTTCAACCAGTACCAACCGCTTCACTTCGATCCTGTCCCGCAGCAGGGGAAGCAGTGCCACCTGAACCTCGAAGCGCTTCATTCGAACCATTTCCGGGCGCGAGCCCCAGGACGCGTTCTGGAGGCCCACGTCGTCCATGGTGAGCAGAGGCGAAAAATCGACTTTGAGGCCGATATCGCCGCCAATAACCAGCTCACGTCCCGTCGCCGCCTTCACCAGGCGGGCGATTTCCGGTTTGAAGCGGTTGAAGTCATACCGCGACAGCATGAAATAGCAGATTGCCAACAGGCCGAGCAGCAATCCCGGGACAATAACGAGGAACCATTTCCATCGCATGGTTATTCCTTTCCCCCGCGACCAGCAAGAATAACTGACAATATGATATACTGGCAGGCGATCGCGCTTCGCCATCCCAGGCAGTCGTCGGCAGTGACCCAATCAATGGAAAGGAGCACCCATGAGCAAACACATGCAGCTGACCGTCACCGTAACCCCCTATTATCGAAGCAATCTGGAGGCGGTTTATCCCAGACTCGCCCGCCATTTGCGCCATCTTGATCCGGATCTGGCAAAGCGCAACCCTTCCCTCCATGAGCTGGTGGGGCAGCTTGATCAGGTTCTGGCCCGTTTCGGAGAAGCCCGGCTGAAACAAGTCTATGCCCGCCACCGGGACCAGCTCCGGGAACTCCATAGAAAGACCAGGGAACTCATCGCCGACTGGAAGCTCGCTGAAGCCGACCGCCTTCTGTATGCCACGGAAGACCTGTTCGACGAGATGGAAGCCGAATTGGACTGATGCCTGACATTGCCCCCGCTCGTCGCCTTAATCCCTCGCTCAGGAAGGGCCTCAGGTCGTCGCCGAGACGAGCCTGCCTGATCCAAACGGGATTGCCCGCCCTGCAAATTGTGCAAGGCGACGATGGCGTTCTCATCAGGGCGGGCATGAGCGAGAGCAACTCCCAGCGATGGAAGCGGTCTTGCCGTTCCGGCAGAGAGGCTGAAAGCCCTGTCCATCCCGCCTTTGAACCTCATCCACGGGCAATTTGCAGCGCAGCATCAGACCATGGCAACAACCGGGTGGAACCAACAACTCGCAACCCGCCCGCCTCTTCTCACCGCAGGCTCTCGATCCGTCGGTCCTTCTCGGTCCACAGGTCATGCAACCAGCGGTTGAAACGTTTGCGGAATTCGCGGTCTGCCAGATAATCCCCAACCAGATCCGGAGACACGGGCAGCTGCCGAACATGCACTCTGACGGTCAGCGACCGGCTGCAAAGAAACGACCAGATCTCTTGAACCCCTTCGGGGTAGACGATCGTTACATCCAGGATGCCCTGCAGCTCCCCGCCCATGGCACCAAGAACAATGGCAATGCCTCCTGCTTTCGGTTTCAACAGGTGCTGGTAGGGGGAACTCTGCTTTTCCCGCTTAGACTCAGTGAACCGCGTCCCCTCGAGAAAGTTCATCACGGCTACCGGCACGAGTCTGAACTTATCGCAGGCCTGACGGGCCGTCTCGAAATCCTTTTGGACCGAACTGGAGCGCCTCATGAACGGAAAGTCCAAAGCCCACCAGGCCATTCCCAAAATGGGCACCCAGATGAGTTCCCTCTTCAGGAAGAACTTGAGCATGGGGATCTTGCCGTGAAAGATCTTCTGCAGGACCACGATATCAACCCAGGACTGATGATTGGCCACCACCAGATACCAGGCATCGGCTTTCAGGCCTTCAAGACCCTCAATCTCCCAGCGGATCTGCTTGGTGAGCTGCAAGCCCAGGTTGTTGATCCCGATCCAGCGCAGGCCGATGGCATTCAGCCCCCTGCTGCAGAAAACCCGCCACCCGTGGCTGGGAACGATTAGTTTGACCAGGGCCACCAAAAAAATGAGCAACCCCCAAAAGGTCGTATTCACAATGACCACCAGCAACGAGAAACATCCCAGCACCTGACTTGTTGATGACTTCTGCATGTCCGTTCGCATTCCTTGCGTGAGATTATCAACCCCGCCTCTTATGGCGTGCTCTCGGCAATCTCGAAAGCCACCCCCTTCAAACCGCAAAATACCGCTCCTGTCAACCCCGGGAGATCATCGCCGCGGACCGTTTGCGACAAACGGCCGACTCCGCAGCCATGTTCCATCCAAGAAACCATGCGAAGGATGGCAGCCTGCCGCGATGCGATCCCTATGGGCACTTCCCCCAGATTTGAGATCATTCCCTGTCGCCACGCTTGTCACGTGCCTGAGTTGCCCTGAGCACCGGAGGAGGGCTGCACCAGATCACGCAGGGCCTTCCCGTCGCCGGATGGCTGAGGGCGAGCCGTTCGGCGTGGAGCCAATAGCCGGTATCACCGGGAAGGGCCGCCCCTGAGGCCGCAACTTGTCCCCCATCCGCATAGAGAGGATCGCCCACCAGGGGGTGCCCCGCGGCGGCCAGGTGAATGCGGATCTGGTGAGGTCTCCCCGTTTCGATGGTGACTTCCACCAGGGATGCATCCGGCCGCCGTTCGAGAAGCCGGACACGGCTGCGGGCGGACTTCCCGCCGGGGCAGGCAGCGTGGATGGTGCCAAGCCGAGGATGCGGCACCGGCCCAATGGCGACTTCGATGGTAAAGCTGGCCCTGGAAGGTATACCGCTTGCCAGAGCCCGGTAGACTTTCGTCACCGCTTTCTGCCGAAACGCGGCGCCGAGACGGGAGCGAGCCTTGGCGGTGCGGGCGAAAAGCACCACCCCCGACGTCCCCCGCCCGAGGCGATGCATGGGGGTGGCTTCAGGATAGCGCTGTCGCACCAGGGCCAGGAGCGTGTGCTCAAGAAACCCGCCCGCCGGGACAGTGGGAAGCCCGCAAGGCTTTGCAGCCGCCAGCAGGTCGTGGTCTTCGTGCAGCACGGCAAAACCGAGCGGCACCTCGGGCTCGACCCACGGCGGACGTTCCCAGACCAGCCGCTGGCCCGCCCTCAGCACGGAATCGGCGCGCGCCTTGAGACCATCTATCACTATCTCCCCGCGCCCCAGACGGTTTCGCCACTCCTCCTCCGGCGAATGGCGATAGGTGAGGGTCAGATAAGCCAAAATGGTCAGCCCTTCCCCCTTGCCGTCGATTTGCTCCTCGTAGGTGAAGCCCTGGTTGAGCGTCACATGCGAATCCTTCCTGATGCCCTCGATCGGGCACCGTCCTGGGCTCGCCGGCAGGCAACCGCAGAACGCTCCAACCAGACCGGTCCTCTTCACGAAAGAACGAGGTGGCGGGCCGGTCGACCATTATTGCATTGCTCGCTGCTTGCCGGCAGTGTTAGACTTTAGCGGTGACTTCGGCAGAATTCATCTTTTTTTTCGGCTTGCCCGGGAACCGCTGATGAGAGGGTGTGAATGGGGCCGCGGAATACCAGAGCAGAACTCGAAAAGACTTATCGGGAGCGGGCCTTGAAGCTTTTCCCGTGGGTCTGCGCGCGCTGCGGGCGCGAATTTTCCGGCAAGAAGCTGCGCGAACTGACCGTCCATCATAAGGATCACGACCACAGCCACAATCCACCCGACGGCAGCAACTGGGAATTGTTGTGTCTCTATTGCCACGACAATGAGCATTCACGCTACCTGGACGGCGAATGGTACGGCGAGGTCGAGGCGGGTGGCGACCGGAAACCGGCGACCACCTACAAAGCCTTTGCCGCCCTCGAAAACCTGCTCAAGGCCAAGGAATAGCCAAGTTCCTGCCAGCCCGGTCGCAGCTGCGAGTGAAGCTCGCGTTGCGCGACCATGGCGACACGCAGGGGCAAAACGGCGGCAATATCGACTCGAAACCATGAAACGGCAAGGTTTGACCGGCCCTTGACGAAAATCGGCAATCTTTGGCAACGGAGAGAGACAGGCATGAAAATGGTCTTTGGCTTTACCGCGATAGCTCTCATGGTGGTAACGCTGGCCTTGGCGGCGCCCGTAACCAGAGGGATAAACCCACAGGATATTTCCGGGAAACCCGAGCTCTTCTGCATCGTGACGAGCGAACCCGATCCGCTCCTCCTGGGAGGGTGGCAGTGTGTCCATCACCGCTATGACAGGAAGGTTGGCCGGTATTTTGACGAACCGGTCGAATACTGGCTGGTGAAATCGGGGGACCGTTACGCTCTCTATTTCTTCCGTATCAAAGCAGGCGAAAAGACCTACAAGGGATGGCGTGAATGCACCATCAACGGCTCTGTGATCACTTCCCCCACCGGCTTCAAGATCACGGCTGAAAACGGCCAGGTGTTCTATCACTGGGGCAGCGACGAGCCGACGAAGATGACTCGAATGGAAGGCAACTGAGCGGCCCGCCTCCGGTCTCTCGCCTCCGGAGCGGTCACGATGCCGGCCGGACGATCTCGATCACGTTTGACAGGGTAGTGCGCGGCATCTGTTCGAACGGCCTTTGGCAGAATTCCATCTTGACCCGGTAGCGTCCCGTCGGCAAATTCTGCGGCAGAGCAAGGGTGATGCGATGGGCGGTTTCCCGGTCGGACAGGGCCAGGCAGGCAGCGTCGTCTCCGACCCGGAACAGGACGGGCGCCACCGTAAGGTTGCCGTCGTCGGCAGCAACCAGGGCGCCGGTTCGCACGATTCCAAAGCCGAACTGACTCACCGCCACCAGCGCCAGTGTCACCGTATCGCCCGCCTGATACCGATCATAATCCGTGGTCAGGTATAAGCGCCGGTTGTAATCGCTCTCGCCGCTTCGCACCTTCGAGGTAGCCGCCTCCCAGAACCGCGGCCGCCCGGCATCGAGGTGGATATTAGCCCCCCCGTAATGGCCCACCCCGCAGCAATCCTTGCTCCGGATCAGTTGCCACAGCTCCTTACCGTTCACGCCGTCGATGCTGAAATCGAGCGCCATACCGTCCATGTGCAGGCTGGTCGGCGCCACATTGCCCCCGGCGTTGCGGAGGCCGTCATTGTAGTCGGGGCTGCGATAGCCCGATATCATCTTGATCACTTTCCCGGCTGCGACCCGGTCGGAAAAATAGTCGAGCATGAACAGCAACCGGGGTGAAATGTGCCGCCCCTTCTGCCGACTCGGGAATCCGAACACTTCATCCACCTTCGTGAAGCCCTCGTCATTGAAGCTCCCGTCGGCATTGAGCAGGAAAACCGCTACCTCCCGTGCCGTATGCAGGTTCTTGATCTTCAACATGCCATCGCCCATAAGAAAAAACCGGTCGGTCAGGGTTCCAGCCCGAGCCGCCGGAGAGAACAGGAGGAGCGTCAACAGAACCGGGACGACGTGATGCAAACCGAATTTATTAGTCATATTAAGCACCATGATGGTTAACGGATGACGATGAAGGCCCCTGGCCCACCCCCCGAAGGCGGCACCCTGGATAGCATACCCGGCGAGAGTCGTCAATCGGGGCAGATCCCTGACATTGCGCCTCAATGGAAATTGCTCAGCTGGCGAATGGGTGAATCAGCGGACCAACAGCCAGTTTTCATTCCCTTGTGAGACTTCATGCGATCTGCTAGATTGCCGATCAGGTGGAAAGAAGTCATCAAGCAGTGGCTTCGGTGTTGCTGACTCAATCTGTGGTGCTGCCATGACATACCCGATCCATGCCCTGCACCGGTCTTTCATCCGAAAGCCGCACATCAGTATGGTTACCGATCTAAAGCGCGAACTCAGCGTGAATGACGCCTGCTTGCCGATTCCGTGCAGCAGGCCGGAGGTAGCTTGAATGCCCCAGATTTTCGACAATATCGAGAAGCATCTTCTGACTGCCTTGTCTGACGCCATGGGATTGTCGGAGCGGGCGGACTTTTGCGTCGGGTACTTCAACCTGCGAGGCTGGCGACAAGTCGATTCGTTTGTCGAGCAATGGGCCGGTGGTGACGGCCACTGCTGTAGGCTTCTGGTTGGGATGCAGCAAATGCCGCAGGATCAGCTCCGATCCGCCATGAGTGTCCTGAGAGCCGAGGAACAAATAGACCAGGCAACGGCCATCATTCTCAAGCGAAAGCTGGCCCAGGAATTCCGCGACCAACTCATGGTCGGACTCCCCACCAATGAAGACGAAGCGGGACTTCGCCGACTGGCGGCCCAGATCATCGCCGGAAAGCTCGTGGTCAAGCTGTTTCTCCGCCATCCCCTCCACGCCAAGCTCTATCTGCTCTTCCGCCAAGACCCTCTCAACCCGAAGATAGGCTACCTGGGAAGCAGCAACCTCACCCTCGCTGGTTTGTCTAAACAGGGGGAGCTCAACGTGGATGTTCTCGACCACGATGCCTGCGACAAGCTGGCCGGGTGGTTCGAGGATCGATGGAACGATAGGTTTTGTATCGACATCTCCAAGGAATTGGTCGAGATCGTCAACAAGAGCTGGGCACGCACGGAACCGATTCCCCCTTACCACATCTACGTCAAGATGGCTTATCACCTGTCCCAGGAGGCCAGGGCAGGCCTCACCGAGTTTCGCATCCCGAGTGATTTTGGCAACAAACTATTCGAATTCCAGATTGCCGCCGTCAAGATTGCCGCGCATCACCTGAACAAGCGGGGCGGGGTGGTGATCGGCGATGTGGTCGGCCTCGGCAAGACCCTCATGGCCACAGCCTTGGCGCGCATTTTCGAGGATGACCACGGGGTCGAGACACTGATCATCTGCCCCAGGAACCTGGTCAAGATGTGGGAAGATTATCGGCAGCAGTACCGTTTGCGGGCCAGGGTGTTATCCATAACCCGAGCGCAGCGGGAACTGCCCGACCTGCGACGCTTCCGGCTGGTGGTCATCGATGAAAGCCACAACCTTCGCAACCGCGAGGGGAGTCGCTATCGGGCCATCGCCGAATACATCAGCGCCAATGACAGCCGCGCCATCCTTCTGTCAGCCACGCCTTATAACAAGACCTATCTCGACCTTTCCAACCAGCTCCGGCTCTTCATCGACGAACAGAAGGACATCGGCGTTCGGCCCGAAAAACTCCTGCGGGAGTTGGGTGAAACCGAGTTCATCCGGCGGCATCAATGCCCGGTTCGCTCTTTGGCGGCATTTGAAAAGAGCGACCACGCCGACGACTGGAGGGACCTGATGCGGCTCTCTCTGGTTCGTCGCACCAGGAGCTTCATCCAGGAAAACTACGCCAAATACGATCCCAAGCGAAAACGGAAGTTCCTGGAATTCGCCGACGGCACACGGTCGTATTTCCCCGACCGAATACCCAGAACGGTGAAGTTCAAGATCAGCGAGAAGGACCCGAACGACCAATACGCGCGCCTCTACGCCGACGATGTGGTGCGTACGGTCAACGATCTGACGTTGCCTCGCTATGGTCTGGGCAATTACCAAAAGCCGTCGCCGCACAAGCCGCCTACCCCTGATGAGGCCCGCTCACTGATAAATGGAGTTCAGAAGAGCGAACTCAACTCTTCCAATTACTCAGCTATGCCATTGCCGGACCAGCTTTGGTTTCGAGGTCGATGCCAAAGTTCTCATCAGTAATTGAGGAAGGTATTGTTCGAAAACTCCAGGCGCAGAAAAAGGCATTATCACATTTCTACGCCAAGTCAGGGCGTCACTGTGTCTACTACTCGCGCAAGGTGGGATATTTCCTCCAAGTTCTGGACTTTTCACCGTATGTCTGTGACGGACGCGGACAGGCTCGCAGCCCGAGCGAATTCAAAGAACTGCTGTTCCGAGATGCTGGGTTGGCAAAATGTGCCCTTGGGTGTCTCAATACAAACCTGTTTTACTGGTTTATTACTGTGTTCTCAGACTGCCGCCACGTGAATAAAAGAGAGGTCGATGCATTTTCGGTTGATCTCCGGGGACTCTCGGTGAGTTTACAAGGTCAACGCGTTGCGGATCTTGCCACCAAACTCATGCGCGACCTTGATGCCAATTCAATAACGCGGAAGATGAGCTTTAAACATGACTCGCTCTTGGTGCAGTGTATTTACCCTAAACGCAGCAAGAGCATCATTGACGAGATTGAAGTCGTAATAGGAGAGCACTTCGGCTTCACGGACGAGGAGCTTGATTTCATCATCAACTACGACATCAAGTATCGCATGGGCCGCGATGGCGGCGATGAGGAAGAGGCCGAATGATGCACATTGAACTGACCCAGCACGCGAAGGATGCTTTGAGCAAGCGCCAGATCTCAATGGAATGGCTGGAACGGACGGTGAAATTCCCTGATCGCACCGAGCCGGACGCGACCGACGCCATGCTGGAGCACCGGCTGGCAGTGATTGCCGAGCATGGGGATCGCGTCCTCCGTGTTATGATCAATCCTCATACAACACCCGTGCGGGTGGTGACCCTTTATTTTGACCGTAAGATGAAAGGCAGGTTATGAAGCTGAAAATCGATCGTGAGGCTGACGCTCTTTACTTGACACTCGACGAATCGGTGGCAGTGGAATCCGAGGAGGTGTCGCCCGGTATCATTTTGGACTACGATGCCGACAACCACGTAGTCGGAATCGAGATGCTTTACCTGTCGAAGCGCACCCCGAAACTGGATACCGGCAGACTACTTTTTGAAACGGTGCCGCCATCCGCATTGCGTCCATCCGATTCTTCCTTGTCTGACCCGTCCGGGTAAGGCAGGCGGGATGCTTTCAGGAAGAATGATTGCTGTGTGCAACGCGGGAGGACTTGAGCACCGAGATGGGGAAAATAGAGATCGAGTGCCCTCTCCCCAAAATAGAAAACCGCTGGCCGAGACACAACCTTTCATTCAGCCGACCAGAAACCTTTCATTTGGTCGAACGCTTGGCGTTCAAACCGACACTGCAACAGAGTTGGCATAATGCCGGCTGGCTCCTGACTTTTTGGATTTTAAGGATTGTGACCAATGATCACCCGAATACAGGCACGGTTTTATCGATGTCTTAGATATATCGATCAGGAACTCAAACCCTTTCAGTTGCTGGTCGGGGCCAACGCCACGGGAAAAACATCGTTTCTTGATGTTGTATCGTTCCTGGGGGATCTGGTCTCGAACGGAGTGGAAACCGCCGTTCGCGACCGCACCCCAACTCCGCAAGATCTGACCTGGATGAGGGATAAAGAAGGGTTTGAAGTCGGAATCGAGGCGGCCATTCCTGACGAACTGCGAAGTCGCATCGAGGGTTTGAGTTTTTCTCATGTACGGTATGAAGTCGGGATCGAAATGGATGTGGCAAAGGAAGGGGTTGGGATAGTTGCTGAAAGGGTGTGGTTGAGGAAAGCCACAACCAGGAAGGTGCGACAAATTGAGCTTTTTCCCGAACCGAAGCAGCACACAACAAGTATATTACTCCCCAAGGGCCGTTCCAAAGGGGAGCAACAGTTGATCGTCAGCAAGGTGGCCGGTGGCAATGACAACTATATGCCCGAGACAGGTAGAGGATACAGTCCGTCCTTCAAACAGTCGCCCAAGAGGTCGGCTCTTGGCAATCTGCCGGCAGATGAGGACAACTTCCCGGTCTCGACCTGGTTGAAATCGTTCCTCACTCAAGGAATCCAGCAGTTTGTTCTCAACAGCCAGTTGATCCGAAAAGCGAGTCCTCCTGGCCAGAGTCGAAGCTTCAAGCCGGATGGCTCTAATCTGCCATGGGTGATTGAACACATTGTTCAGACTGAACCATCTCGCATCAGAGATTGGGTTCAACACCTGCAAACAGCCCTTCCTGATTTGATCAGTATTCGTACCGTCGAACGGGAAGACGACAAACATCGCTATCTGTTGCTGAAATACGAAAACGGCCTCGAAGTCCCGTCCTGGTTGGCCTCCGACGGTACATTGCGCCTGCTCGCCTTGACACTCCCGGCATATCTGCCGGAGTTTGGCGGCGCCTACTTGATTGAAGAGCCAGAGAACGGCATCCATCCCCGAGCTGCGGAAACGGTCTTCGAGTCGCTCTCCAACGTGTATGGCGCGCAAGTCTTGCTTGCTTCGCACTCACCGGTCTTTCTCAGCCTGATCAAGCCCAAAGACGCCGGTAAGGTGCTCTGTTTTGCCAAGGCGGCGGATGGCTCAACGGACATTGTCTCCGGTGATCAGCACCCCAATCTGCGGGCCTGGCAGGGGGACCCCAATTTGTCGGTCCTCTTTGCCGGAGGGGTGCTCGGATGACAGATCGTCAGCAGACGAAGGACCTGATTGTCTTGGTTCCCGATGCCGACATGGAATATACCATCCAGGCGCTTCTCCGTCGCCATCAGGCATTGGACATAAGGCCCATTGCATTTGACATTCGACGTCACCTCCAGCGGGATGCCGGCTGCCGTTCAGATTGCCACAACTTCCTGCGTCTTTGTCTGAACGACTACCAATACGCACTCGTTCTTTTCGATCACGAGGGCTGCGGACGAGAACACATCACTCGCGTCGAATTGGAGGCCGAGATCTAATCAAGGCTCCAGGCCAACGGTTGGACCGACCACTGCGCCGTGATTGTTATCTCTCCCGAACTGGAGGCTTGGATATGGAGAAACTCTCCCGTGGTCGATGAGGCACTGGGCTGGAGCGGCCGGACTCCGTCCATGAGAGAGTGGCTACGATCAGAAACTGCATTCTGGAGCCATCATCACATCAAAGCGGGACGTCCAAAGGAAGCCTTGGAGTTTGCTCTGCGCAAGGTCCGCAAACAGAAATCGCCTAGGCTCTATGAATACTTGGCCAAGTCGGTTGCAGTCGACAGGTGCAGGGATTCGTCCTTCAGCAAGTTCAGAAGCGTGCTACAGGAATGGTTCGGTGCCTCATAGTGGTTTTTCTCAATAATGACCTTTGATCCGACCGAGATATTGTTTTTCATTTGGTCGAACACCTTGTTTATTCGGTCCCTATTCGTGTGCTCTGAGAGGCCACATGAAGGTCGAACCCTTACTTCCAGCGCTACCACCTGCTTGAATTGGCTTTTCTGCCTGATCCCGCCGTTACAGAACGATTGTGGCCAAGAAAGGGTCCCGTGAGGCCCATGCAAGTACAGAAAATCGACCCCGAGGATCACCATTATCCGCCGATCCTCCACGAGCGGATGAGCAGTAACCTGCCTCCCGCCCTCTATGCCTTGGGCGATTGCGGTATTCTCCGAAACCGGCTGCTTGGTCTGATTTGTTCCATCCAGTGCCCGGGTAGGATCATCATCAAGACCTTTGACACCGTCCGACGCCTACGGGACGCTGGTGTGACGCTGATCGGCGGGTTCCACTCACCGATGGAGCGGGAGTGCCTGGACCTGCTGCTGCGCGGCACGCAGCCGGTGGTTCTCTGTGCGGCCAAAGGCTTACGCGGAGTGCGCATCGGAGAATCAGCCCGAAAGGCCTTGAGAGAAGATCGCCTTCTTCTGTTGTCGCCCTTCAGCATGGAAGTCCGGTGGACCACTTCCAGCCAAGCGAGCGAGCGCAACAAGCTGGTTACAGTGATGGCTGAAGCTGTCTTGGTGCCCTATGCCGCGCCCGGGGGAAGAACTTGGGACGCCGCGTGCAGTGCGCTTGGGCGTGGCCAGAAGGTGTTCGCTCTCGACGACGAGGCCAACTCCCATCTCTTTGCACGGGGAGTCAGAGCGTGTCAAAGCGATAGTCTTGGTCAGATCCTCTCCCTGATGGCCGAAAGCTGATGAGTGTGATGCGTAGACCATTCGTTCTTGACAGGACAAGACTCCACCGTTTTCTCACCCTCACCGGCAAAGGATGGCTGCGTCACACTCGACCGGGATGACAGTAAGGGGCTTTTCATAATCCCTGTTCGCATCACCTGGACAGACCCGGGACCGCAGTGCTATCATGTTTACCCTGATCAGCCCTCAAGGCAGGATGATCGGATCGGCGGCGGATGGGGAAGGGACGCATCAGGCCTTCCGGCAATCCCATTGGCGGGACGGCAGGCGAAGAATCCGAGGTGAAGAAGGCAGCATTATGGGTGGCTTATTCGGTATTGTGTCCCGCGATGAATGCGTTTGCGATCTCTTCTATGGGACCGACTATCACTCCCACCTCGGGACCCGCCTGGGCGGGATGGCGGTTCGCGGCCCGCAGGGGATCCAGCGCTCGATTCACAGCATCGAAAACAGCTACTTCCGCACCAAGTTTGAGCCGGAACTGGCGAATTTCCACGGCAATGACGGGATCGGGGTGATCAGCGATACCGACCCCCAACCCCTGCTCGTCACTTCCCACCTGGGCACCTTCGGCATTGTAACCGTTGGCAAGGTCAACAATCTGCCAGAACTGGTGAAGAACGCCTTCGATCGCCGGCGCAGCTTTTTCGATTCCAACGGAGGCGTGATCAATCCCACGGAAATGGTGGCCAAGCTCATCTGCGAAGAAGAAACGTTCGAAGCCGGGATTCTCGGGGCGCAGGCCGCCATCCACGGTTCCTGCTCTCTGCTGCTGCTCACCGACCAGGGGATCTACGCCGCTCGTGACCGCCTGGGGCGCACCCCGCTGGCTATCGGCCGGCGACCGGGAGCGCTGGCAGTGAGTTCGGAGACGTGCGCTTTTCCCAATCTGGGTCTGGAAACGGAGTACTTCCTGGGTCCCGGCGAGGTCGTTTTCATGACCCCGGAAGGCTGGGAACAACGGATCGCCCAGGGTCTCCGGATGCAGATCTGCGCTTTCCTCTGGGTCTATTATGGCTATCCCGCCTCCGAGTACGAAGGGATCAATGTGGAGGCCGCCCGCAACGCCTGCGGCGCCGCCCTCGGCCGCCATGATCCGGTTCCCGTGGACTTCGTGGCCGGCATCCCGGATTCGGGCATCGGGCATGCCATTGGGTACGCCAACGAACGGAAGCTGCCTTACTGCCGCCCGTTCGTGAAATACACCCCCACCTGGCCGCGCAGCTTCATGCCGCAAAACCAGGAATGGCGGGACTTGGTGGCCAGGATGAAACTGGTTCCCGTCCGCCGCCTGATCCAGGGCAAGCGCCTCTTGTTCTGCGAGGACTCCATCGTCCGCGGCACGCAACTCAAGGATAACATCCGGCTGCTCTTCGATTACGGGGCTCGTGAGGTCCACATGCGGCCCGCCTGTCCCACCCTGATCTTTCCTTGTGAATTTCTCAATTTTTCCACCTCCCGGTCCACGCTCGATCTGATTGGCCGCAAGATTATCCGAGAATTGGAGGGGGCTGACGACGGCGACCTGACCGCTTATGCCCAGGCCGGCTCGGGCAGAAATCAGGCAATGATTGAAGAGATCCGGCGACGGCTGTTCCTGACAACGCTCAAGTATCAGCGTCTCGAAGACCTGGTGGCCTCCATCGGCCTGCCCAGGGAACGGCTCTGCACTCACTGCTGGGACGGCTCCAGCTATTGCTGAACGCCCTGCGAGGGCACTGACGAAGCAAATCCACTAGCTTGAAAGGAGGTTTGATTATGCTGGAATTGATCAGAAAGGGCTTGATGGCCGGTATCGGAGCAGTGGTCCTGACTACGGAGAAGATCCAGGAGGCGGTCAAGAAACTCGTTGAGGAAGGGAAGATAACCACCGAGGAGGGCGAAAAGCTGGCTCAGGAGCTGGTCAAGAGCGGTGAGCGCCAGTGGGATGAGATCACCACGAAAATGGCGGATACCACCCGGAAGTGGTCGGATGGCATGGAGTATGTGAAGAGGAAGGAACTGGAAGAACTCAAAGAGCGCCTGCACCAGTTGGAGGAACGACTGGCGGTCCTGGAGCAGGGGCAACCGCCAACGACCTAGCGGGGAGTTGCCGGACGCGTCCCCTGATAGAGCGCGAATGCCGCCAGGAGCACCGCCCCCGCCGCCAGAAACAGCGTTGGAAAGCCAGCCCACTGGCCGATGAAACCGAGCGTGATCGAGCCGACGAAAGCCCCCGCATCGATGCTGCCGGTGAAGGCCCCGGTGATTTTGCCACGGATCGCACCGGGTTCGTCCCGTAAGGCCAGGGCGCTTAGACCCGGATAGAGGAACCCGTGACCGCAGCCACCCATCATTCCTGCCGCTATCAGCACGCCGCTGCCGTCGAGGAACACCAGGCAGAGCAGGCCCAGTCCCGTCAGCAGGATGGCGTAGGGAATGATGCGCTCTTCCCCCAGGCGGTCGGCCAGCCTTGCCCCCAGCAGGCGTGTCAGGACTGCTGACGCCGAGTACGCAAGGTAGTACCAGGAAACAAACCCCAGCTGCCGTTCACTGGCGAAAGGGGAGACAAAGCCATTGGAAGCCGCCAGACCGAACCCGAAGAGGACGGCCAGGAGCGCTACCAGCGACATCTTCCGACTACGGAAGACACCAAAGAATGACACGGTGTGGGTGGCCGGGTCATGCCTGAGGGTTTCGCTCAGCGGCAGATGGACGAGCAGGGCCAGAGCCGCCACCAGGCTGGCGCCGAGAAACAGCGCATCGAACCCGAACCGGGTGATGATCAGTTCGGCAAGAGAGGGGCCAACCGCCGTGCCGACGATTCCGGATACCCCAAAGATCCCCAGCCCTTCATTGAGACGCCCTTCCGGGATCAGGTCGGCCACGCAGGTGAAAGCCGCCGTCAGGCATATGGCAAAGCCCATGCCGTGAATGATGCGAACCGCCAGGAGAGGGAGATAAAACTCGTTCAGACTCCCCTGGAAGCAGAGATACGCCAAAGGCATCACGCTCATCTTCAGAGACCCGATCGTGTAGCTTCGCTTGCGCCCAATCCGGTCGATCATTTCGGAAATCCACGGGCGGCAGACCACCGACGCGAGTGTGAAGACCCCCATCACGATGCCGATATCCACATCATTACCGCCACACCGCAGGATGTAGAGCGGAAAGAGAAAGAAGGCACTGAAGCTGGAGAGAATCAGAAAGTTGGCCAGGCCCAGAGCAAAGAAGGTTCTCGTGTACAGCACTGATCGTCCTCAACGGCTGGTGAACACCACGCTTCTATGGTGTGTTGCACGGAATCAGCGCAAGTATCGCCACAAAGGAGCTCCCTGACAAGGGAGCAGAACCGGTTTTGTATGCAGGGTGGAGGATGCCCGCCAATGTTGTTGAATTATCGTCACCCCGGCGGCAGCCGGGGTCCAGAAAGCCGCATGGAAACTGGATTCCGGCTTTCGCCAGAATGACGGTAGTGGCGTAACTCAACAGTATTGAGGACGCCCGCCGGCCGGGCGGGATCAACCCGCAGACAACCCCAAACTTGAAAGGAGCGTTATTACATGAAGGTCATGGCCTTTAACGGCAGCGCCCGTAAAGACGGGAATACCGCCATTCTCATTCGAACGGTCTTCAGCGAATTGGAAAAGGAAGGGATTGAAACCGAACTGCTCCAGCTCGCCGGGAAGAAGATCCAGGGCTGCACCGCCTGTTTCAAGTGTTTCAAGAACAAGGATGGGCGGTGCGCCATAAAGAAAGATGTGGTCAATGAATGCATCGCCAAGATGGCTGAAGCCGACGGGATCATCCTCGGTTCTCCCACCTACTTTGCGAACGTCACTTCCGAGCTGAAAGCCCTTATCGACCGCGCGGGTCTCGTCTCCCGCGCCAACGACGACATGTTCCAGCGCAAACTAGGAGCGGCGGTGGTGGCGGTGCGCCGGGGAGGAGCGATCCACGCCTTCAACTCCATCAACCACTTTTTCTTCATCAGTCAGATGATCGTACCCGGGTCCAATTACTGGAACATGGGCATCGGTCTCGACCGGGGGGCGGTGGAAGAAGACGAAGAAGGTCTGCAGACCATGCAGATCCTCGGCCGGAACATGGCATGGCTTCTCAAGAAAATCCACGGCGGGGAACATGCCCCTGGTTGAACTGAGCGATCTGATTACGGAATTGCATCGGACAGGGCAACCGTATTGCCTTTCACAGGGGATCTTGGCGGGGACCGACATCTCCCTGACCCCGACTCGTCCACCGAGGCGGGTGGTCATCGCACTTCAGGACCCAGGGCGGGCAGCGGAATTGACGGCTAATCACGCCAGGGAAAGCCGCGTTCGCCAGTCTTCGATCATCACGGTCTTGCCACGATTCCCGCCATTACCGCCGAATCGTTTGGACCCCGGAAGGAAAGCCGCCGGATATCCCGGACGCCGGCACGGGTGAGCATCTCGCTGATGTTCGCTTCCGAGTAAGACTGACCGCCTGCCGTATGCAGGAGCATGTTGAGGGAAAAGAGGGCCGGAAAGAGCGGACCGTCCAAGGTGTTGTTGAGGATGAATTCATGGATCATGATGAGACCGCCCGGTTCGAGTGCCGCGACGGCTTTGTCGATTATTCTCCGGCAGTCATCGGGGCTCTCACCATGAAGGATATGCGACAGCCAGGCAACATCATAAGTCCCTGGAATTGTTTCATCGACATAATCACCATCGAGAAAGGCAATCCGATTATTCAGCCCGAACCGGGCGATGGTTTGTTCGGCAAACGGCCGGGTGGAGGGAAGATCATAGACCGTCGCCTGCAGGTGAGGGTGATTCAGGCAGAAGTGGATGGCATACGTACCGGGACCGCCGCCCAGATCGAGCAGATGGCGGCGCCCGGTCAGGTCGATCGCCCTGGTCAAGGTCGGAGCAATGAGCATGGCATTATTGAACATTCCCATGAGGAAGCTCTCACGCCGTTCCTCATCTCGAGTGGAGGACCCGCCCCCAACCGGCTGTCCGGACTGCACCGCGGTCCCGAGCTGCGCCCAGGTTGCCACCAAGTGATGATGGTGCATGATCATATAGCCGAGATACTGCGGTGCGTCTTTAACGAGAAAGGTGAGACTGGCCGGGGTGTTGGAAAAAATCCCTTCACTCTTCACAAGAAACCCCATCGCAGCCAGAGCGTTGAGCAGCATGCCCACTGCCCGCTTTTCAGCCGGCAGCCGTTCGGCAACCTCACTCGCCGTCAGGTGTTCCTCGCCGATAGCGGTAAAGACCCCGAGCTTCACGCCCGCGTGCAACGTACAGGTCTGCCAGTAAGATCCCGAAAGTTCGAGAATCCGCTTCGGATTCCAGTCGTCTTTGCCCATGAACGCTCTCCTTGGTCTCAGTTGCCGGGTGACACCGGATTCTTCCCACTCTTCCCTCCGCCCCGGTATTTCCAGGCGGATTCAGCGCACCCTAGAACAGAGCCGGGTGGATTTCAACGCCAAAATCCGACCCGCTGCCATGCCGGGGCAGGCTTCTCACGACCGCTCTCGAAACCCCATCCGGAGTTACCGCATGGGCATTTGACCGATGCCCCATGATCATTTTGCTTGACACATGCGCTGGATTGTGCTTGAAAATACTGAAATTATTCAGATCAGCTGCTGGCCGTCGAACCTCGGGTGGCAGCATCGATCCATCGCCTTGGCTATTGGAGGTTGGAGTGTTGAGGAAGATCCCGATCATATTACTGGGCATTGCCCTGCTGCTGGGGGGCCTGATCACTCTGGCCTCCGCACATAACATTGCCAACACCAGCCAGAAGGGAAGCCTGCTCATTTTCCCCAAGATCATGGCCTACGGTGACGAAGAAGGAAGCATTCCCGTCATCGACACCCTCATCACCATCGGTAACGACAATACCCTCGAAGTCTATCTACAGTGCTACTGGGTCGATGAGAACCAGAGCATCGACGGTTTCCAGTTCCGCATGACAGCCAACCAGCCCATTGCCTTTTCCGCCTGGGGAGATACCAGTGTCTATACTCCGGACGGAGCCGGCATGCTGGAGCTGCCTCCCTTCAGGAACAAGGTGGGACAATTGATTTGCTGGGCGGTGGATGCTGGAGATGCCACCCAGGTTCGCTTCAACCATCTCTACGGAGAATCCCTGATCGTATGGCCACCCTTTGACCAATTTCCAATCCTCGGGGCTGCCCCGGCTCCTGCCTGGGCGTTTCGTGCTCTGAAGGACCCCAGCCCGGATGGCGGCGGCATTCCGGGGCAGCTCCCGCTCGATGGGATTACCTACGATGCCTGCCCGAAATATCTCATCTCCAATTTCATGCCCTCGGGAGTAGCCTTCCCCCTTCCTGCCTTTCCCGACCTTACTCTGGCTCCCTGTCGTCAGGATTTGCGCCAGGATCGCACTCCAACCTGCACCAAAGCCAAGTTCGATGTCTGGAATCACAACGAAATCAAATTGAGCGGTGCCCACCAGTGTCTTAAGTGCTGGTATGAGGGATTCCTGGAGAACATGGGGGATGATGCCCGCCAAAAGGGGCCGGGACGGGAGGGAGCGAATTTTGCCTACAGCACCTTGAGGGGTTTTGCGGCGCGGTTCCGGGTGATGGGGGTGTACAGTACGGTATGCGTGGGCAAGACCAAAGGCTGTCCGGGAGCGGGCGATACCGATTTCACCGAAGCCTGGGGAGGACCTGGAAAGACTACTCCCTTCGTTGGCCATCTTTATTATTCAATTCCGTTCCCAGAGGATTTCTGTGAAAATGGGAATTGTCCGCCAGCGCTTCCCATGACCGGCTTCGCCCTCCGTGGTGCCGGTTCGGATGCCGACGGACAGATCCTGTGGGATGCAGCCGACCCATGGGTACCGGAGCATCCCAACCGCTGATCCCACCTGCCGCTCACCATCGAGCATGAAAGTCGAGTCCATGACTTTTCTTCATTGTCATGGACTCTCCCAAAAGCTTGATGGCAAACTTCTTGATGTTTCAAGTTACGCAGAGTCGAGCGAGAAATCCGCAGAGTCAACTTCTTGTGTAAACCCGATTTCTGAACTTCGGCTCAAATGCCAATCCCCGGCCAGGCTCCTCGCAAGCCTTCGAGCTCTGGTCAGCCGAGGGACGGGGTTGGCAGCCAGGTGAACTGTCACACCAAAACCTCTCCCCACAGATGATCACTCCCTCCATTCACGTTCATGTTGCAAAAGGTCTTGGGAATCGCTAGATTAGGATCGGTTTGGAAGTCACCGATGGGAACCATTCAGCTGAGGAGTCGAGACTATGTGGGACTATACCGACAAGGTCAGGGAGCACTTCCTGAACCCCCGCAACGTCGGGGAGGTGGAAGATCCGGACGGGGTTGCCGAAGTCGGTTCCATCGCCTGTGGGGATGCACTCAAGCTGACCTTCAAGGTGGACGAGAATAAACGGATTACTGATGCCAAGTTCAAGACCTTTGGGTGTGCCAGCGCCATTGCCTCCGCTTCCGCCCTCACCGAAATGATCAAGGGGATGACCATCGAAGAAGCGGAAAAGGTTACTAATCAGGACATCGCGAAATATCTGGGCGGGCTCCCCCAGGAAAAGATGCACTGCTCGGTCATGGGGCGTGAAGCGCTGGAAGCCGCCATCGCCCATTACAAGGGCACTCCGGAGAAAGCCGTCGACGGGCAGATCGTGTGCGAGTGTTTCGGGGTGACCGACCTTGAAATCGAACGGGCCATCCGTGAAAACCGCCTCACGACGATTGAGGAGGTCACCAACTACACCAAGGCCGGTGGGGGATGCGGCAGTTGTCATGGATACATTCAAGAGATCCTTGATCGGGTGCAGTCCGAGCCCGAGGTGGCTCCTCTGCCCAAACCCCGTCTTTCCAACATCCAGAAGATCAGAATGATCGAGGAGACCATCGAGCGCGAAATCCGGCCTTCCCTCAAGCACGACGGCGGCGATATCGAACTGATCGACGTCATCGGCAATCGGGTGATCGTTGCCACGCGGGGTGCCTGTGCCTCCTGCCAGGCCTCCAATATGACACTCAAGAACTTCGTGGAAATCAAACTCCGCGAACTGGTCTGGCCTGAACTGGTGGTCGAGGAGGATGCCCCGTGAAAACCGTCTATCTCGACAACAATGCCACCACTACCGTTGCCCCGGAAGTGCTGGAAGCGATGCTGCCTTATTTCAGCGAACTTTACGGCAACCCCTCAAGCATGCACACCTTCGGTGGGCAGGTGGGACAAAAAGTCCGCCTGGCTCGAGAGCAGGTGGCGGTCCTCCTGGGTGCTTCATCCGATGAAATCATTTTCACCAGCTGCGGCTCCGAAAGTGACAATGCCGCCATACGATCGGCCCTCACGGTTCAGCCGGGCAAACGCCACATTGTGACCAGCCGCGTCGAGCATCCGGCCGTGAGAGCGCTCTGTGCCCATCTGAAGACCGAAGGCTATCGGATCACCGAGCTGCCGGTCGACAGTGAAGGTCGGCTGGATATGGAGCAGTACCGGCGAAGCCTCACCCAGGACACGGCCATTGTGAGCCTTATGTGGGCCAATAACGAAACCGGAGTAATCTTTCCGGTGGAGGATGCGGCAGAGCTTGCGCATGCTCGCGGCATTCCGTTCCATACCGACGCCGTCCAGGCTGTGGGCAAAATCCCCATTAGCCTCCGTAAATCCTCCATCGATATGCTTTCGATCTCGGGACACAAGCTCCACGCTCCCAAGGGCATTGGAGTGCTTTATGTCCGCAGGGGTACCCGCTTTTCCCCGTTTCTTATCGGTGGCCATCAGGAAAAGGGACGGCGCGGGGGCACCGAGAATACGCCGAGCATCATCGGTTTGGGCAAGGCCTGTGAACTCGCCGCCAGCAATATAGAAACGGAAAATGTCCGGGTCAGGCGGCTGCGAGACAGGCTCGAGCAGGAGCTCCTGAGGCGGGTGCCCAACAGTCGGGTGAACGGCGACCGGGTGAACCGCCTGCCCAATACCACCAACATCAGCTTTGAATTCGTCGAGGGTGAGTCGATCCTGCTGATGATGGATCAATTTGGGATCTGTGCCTCCTCCGGTTCAGCCTGTACTTCGGGATCGCTGCAGCCGTCTCACGTACTCCGCGCCATGGGGGTTCCCTTTACCATGGCTCATGGGTCCATAAGGTTCAGTCTCAGCGTTTACAATAACGATATCGAGATCGATTTTGTGAGCGACAAGCTGCCGCCGATCGTCGAGTCCCTGCGGACCATGTCCCCTTACTGGACGGCGAGCCAACAATGCGGAACGGCTTGACCCCCATCCTGAACCGGCATATGAGCGATACTCAACACGGCACCCACCGATGAGGCTCCCAACTCAGTTCGTGATAGCAACGAAAGCTGATATCCGGGCACTCTCTTTGGATGGCGGTTGCCGCCGGAATCTCTCGTGGAGGGATCTTACACCCCGTAGCATGAAAGTCCTACTTTCGTAGGAATGAGGTAGAGACCCAGGGTCACTTCTCTGCGGTAGAGGCTGTACCCCCTGGAATGCTCCTAGAACCTGCAGCAGGCAAAGCCGAGCGATGGCAGATAAGTCACGGAAGGATCAATGCCGTACGGAGGTGGCCGCCGGCCGACAATTCCGCGAGGAAATCCCCGGCGTGGTAGATCGGCTGGTGCATTCCTGCGATGGGGAGAAGTGCTTCGACCATGTCGGCCCTGAACCGATCCCCTCCCGCGATGCCGTCATCGACATCGTGCAGCGGATTTCCCGGATTCTCTATCCCGGCTATTTCATCCGCACCCGGCTCGAACAATTCAACCTCAGCTACTACTTCGGGCAGGAGGCGACGGCCCTCTTTGAACGCCTCTCGGAACAAGTGACGGTGGCTCTGCGCCACGACTGCATCCGCCACAATCTCCCCTGTGTCCGCTGTGAAGATCACGGCCAGCAGGTCACCATCGCCTTCATGGAAGCGCTCCCCGCCCTGCGCACTCTTCTGGCGACGGATGTGCGTGCCGCTTATGAAGGCGATCCGGCAGCCAGGAGCTACGACGAGGTCATCTTCAGCTACCCGGGGCTCTTTGCCGTCACGGTGTACCGGGCGGCGCATGAGCTCTGGCACCAGGAAGTGCCCTTCCTTCCCCGCATCATGAGCGAGTACGCTCACAGCCTGACAGGAATCGACATCCACCCGGGAGCCCACATTGGGGAGAGCTTTTTCATTGACCATGGGACCGGCGTGGTGATCGGCGAAACCACTGAAATCGGCAACCGCGTGCGACTCTACCAGGGAGTCACCCTCGGCGCCCTGTCCCTGCCCAGGGACGCCGGTGAACGCTACCGCAACAGGAAGCGCCATCCAACCCTCGAAGACGACGTCATCGTCTACGCGGGAGCGACCATTCTGGGCGGAGACACGGCGATCGGAGCCCGTTCGGTCATCGGCGGCAACGTCTGGCTCACCGAATCGGTGCCGCCGGACACCAAGGTCTTCTTGAAAGCTCCGGAGCTCATCTTTAAGGTGAGTAGCGGAAACGCCTGAAGCTGGCCGGTATGTAGCACAACACCAATAGGCATCCGCTATGCGGCAAAGGCTTAGGGTGGCTAGAGGCTTGCAGCCACCATTACCCTGCATGTCAATGATGGTGATTCCGATTGCAGTGGAGTTATCCTCGTTGAGGATTGAATGCTTCTTTTTTCATCATTGGGCTGGCTGGCCGCGAGGTCGGGGGTTCGACATTCGGGTTCTCATTGCCGACCGTTATTCCCAAGCAGGTATTCGGCTGATCGGGTGCCGTCATCGAAAAACATAGATTAACATTGACCAACTGGGAAATCTCACGACTGCGTTCATGAGAGTCACTGGCGGAAACTGAAAAGGCAGAATCACAAGATCCTGCCTCCTTCCTCCAAGCCTTATATGAAGCCGCGCTATTTCTTGAGCTTTTTCCTGATCGCCGCCAATCCGATCAGTCCAGAGCCAAGCAGCAACACCGTGGCAGGCTCGGGCACTGCCGGAGTGGCGGCAGTACCATACAGTCTTGAATGGTCTAAATAGGCTGTTGCAGTGCCTAAAGGATTTGTTACATCAATGGTGACGTCCAAAAATCCATCATCATTCAGCCAATCAATAATAAGGGCAAGCTTGTATTGGCCGTTATCCACTTCACCTAAATCTTCAAGCCAAGTCGTACCGGTGTAGAAAACAGTGACCGATTCAGAATAATCCCATTTGATGAGTCCCCAGAACCCAGACCCCACGGCATCAGTCAGGTCATTGGTAAAGTCGAGTTCCAGCCAAGCCTCTGTGACAAGCTCTCCAGCGGCAAAATTCACGTTATCGTTCAAGTCATGCTGATAGGTGAAGGGAACCCCTTCAAATATCGGACGGACACCAATCTTATTTCCTAACGGATCTTTTCCCCACGTATCAATCATATCCTCGAAGGTGAATGTCCCCGCATTAACCAATCCTACTGAAGTAAGGCCAAGGGCTACAAATAACAGCAGCGCCAACAAAAACGTTCTCTTCATAACTGATTCCTCTCCCTTGCATGTTGTGGATTAGGCCAAAACTGCACCTTTCCAGGGCAATTTCAAGTGATTATTTCACAAGCACGATCTATGCCATGGCATCATGCTGAAGGCTCAACCATGATAAAATGTTGATTTATTTACGCTTAGCATCTAAAATGGCATATCGGTTATCATACAACCCATACAATGACGAATGTAAAGGAATCCGACACTATTGCCTCCAGACCCCCTGAGACTTAAGCCCCATGGGCATCTTCGCCTGATTAGGCTCTGTAAAGAAACCCGACACTAATCTCTTGACAGCTCAAAAGATCTAGTCACAATGCGGATCTTCCCCCTTTTCGGCCCCTGTAAACAACAACGTCGACAGAGACAATGCCTCTGCCTCAAATCTCCTGGGACAGCAGGAAGATGCGGAGCGCCGATCCCATCCTTAGCAGTCCGTTCTCTGAGTTCGTATCCACCAGCCGGAGAGCTCCTCTACTATCAGGCCCTCTGCCGCTCCACCGGTTGACAATGGGTATTTCAAATTTCGCCCGATTTCGTTCAAGACACTCTACTTGAGCTTCAAGTCGACGCCATTGCCCTTAACCTTGGCCTGGTCTGCCGCCGTGACGAGGACGGGTTCTCGCAGGAACAGCCGGCGGGGCTCGATCTTGCCGGCTTCCTGAAGGTATTCCTTGACCTTGACAGCCCATTCGTAGGCGAGCGACCGAAGGTCATCGTCGCTAACCTGGATGGTTGAGAGCAAGCGGGCCTTCATTTCGTCAGGGGGTGTCTTCGTGAAGATTTTGAGCCTGTCCAGGCCCTCTTTGGGAAACTCGTCATCATGGGCCGCTTTGAGATATTTATCGAACTCATCCGGCGCAATCGTGATCTGATCGAGGGCAACCGAGGCCCCGCCCTGTTCCATGATTTCCTTGAGCTTTCGGGTTTTGAGCTTGTTCATGAAGAGCGCTTGTCGGAGGAGTTCCTGCCCGCTTTCGCTCTGAACGTAGCCCTGGAGGTCGACCTCGAGGTTGGGGCGGTCGCGCAGGACTGTGGCCAGGGCCTCCAGTTTTTTCACACCGGTTTCCGGGATCTTGCCGCCGGCATCCACCATCTCGATCCGGTCCACTTCCCCCACTCCCTCAGGAAGCATTGCCCCCAGTAGCGCAAAGGGAGCAGTAACCGCTTTCATAAAAAGGTTCTTGAAGAAGGTCAGGATGGCGCTGCCAAGGCTGAATTGGGGATCATCCAGATCGCCGGTCACCGGTATTCCCAGTTCGATATGGCCTTGGCGGTCCTGAAGCAGCGAGATCGCAAACTTGACCGGGAGCGTCGTAGCGTCAGGACTATCCACCTTGTCGCCCAGGGTTAGCCGGTCGAGCACGATGTTATTCGTGGCATCGAGTTGGGTCTTGGCCAGCAGGTATTTCAGTTCCAGCTGTAAATTGCCCTTCTCGAGGGTGTAGCCGACGTATTTCCGGGCATAGGGGTCCCAGCGGGTCATATCGATGTCTTTGAACGTAACGCTCAGGTCGGCAAAGAGATTGTCAGGGAACGGGCGGACCTTGCCGGTGATCTCGAGCGGAGATGTGCGATGGAGTTTGCCTCGCAGGTTCACGTCAGCCAGCGCCCCCTTTTTCGAGGAAAGTCCCGAAATGGTGCCGCCCACCTCCTGCATCCGGGCATGAACATTCGGCTTGATATGGGCATCCGAAAAGGCGATGGTCCCTCCCTGCAGGTTGATTTGGCCGATGCTGATGGCTGTCGGTTGTTCGCGCTTGCCGGCGGAAGGTGGACCCTGCCGCTTCCGGCGAGGAGTTGCCGCCTCCTTCGACGGCGTTGAGCGGCCTTTCGCAAGAGTCTTGTCGGCTGCTTTCGCAGGCTTTTCGGGTTCACCGGCTGCAGCTGCCGTGGACCCTTCGGTGTCACCGCCAAAGAGCTGAAGAACGTTGATCTTCGCGTCGGCACTGATAGCGATCCGAGCGAAGAATTCCCGCCAGTCAATCTGCTTGATACTGGCGCGGGTTGGGTTGTTGCCGGCATCGAGTCCTTTTATCTCAAGGGATTTCCAGCCCAGCAGGTCTTCTCCGGCCAGGGTGTCCACCGACGAAAAATCCGATAGCAGAACGTTTCCGACATACGAAATGCTGAATTCACCCTCCTCGGGGATTGCCACCAGCAGGTTACCCGCCGCGGATAGCTTGCCAGCCGTCAATTTGACTTTGACATCCGGGGGAAAATAGGGCTGGGCAGAGAAAAGCTCGAGGTCTTTGAGGTTGAGTTTCAGGTCGGCGAACAGCGGTGAGCTTTTGAAATCTCCCTCCACCTGGACCACGCCTCGCTCATTCACCCGACAGGAAAGGGTAAAGTTCGGCTTGCCTTCCGGATCGAGCGAGATATCTCGGGCTTCGAGCGCAAGCTGATCGACCAGGAAGGCGGAGGGTTCGGCCGTCATCCGATCCTCAAAGCGAATCGCGTAGTCCTTCATTGTCAGCTTATGGAGCAAAACCTTCCACGGAGTCGCGGCGGTCTCGGAGCTCATCGGTTCCGTGGCGTTTTCAGCCACTGTTTCAGGAGGTGCGGGAACCAGCTGCTGGAGGTTTAACTGGCCCGCAGGGTCGCGGGCCAGGGCAAGCTTCGCCGCCTGCGAGGAGAGTTCATCTATGGCGACGGCCCTCTCTGCAAGATTCAGATTCACCCCGTTGACGCGAAGTTCGGGAATCTCGAGGAAGTTATCCGGTTCATCCGGCTTCTTGAGTTTGAGACCGCTGAGAGACGATGTCAGGCCGGTGACACCGATCACTACTTCCTTCTGCGCCAGGTCAAGGTGCACATCAGCCGCTACGCCCAACCTCCCCTCCAGCACCTGGAATAGAATCTCCTGCTGGTAATACGGTGCGTATTTTGGCAGCGCGAGCCCTGATACTTTCACCCGTCCGTCCCAGGCGAGAGGATTCAGCGAGAGCGAACTTTCGATGCCGATGGTTGCATTGTCCCCCGTCAGGGCCTCAAAGTTGACGGTCGCCCTCGACCCTGCCGTGTTGCTCACGCCCTGGATGCCGAGATTGAGCTTCTCCAAAGAGGAGTGAAATGCCGGCTCAACCGCCTGATCGGCAACCCCGATCCGGCCCTCGGCGATGTCAATGGCATCAATGGCCACTTCAAAGCCTGCCCCTTCCTCGCTGGCGTTGTCAGCAGCCCCCGTGCTTCGGTCAGCCGCGACGAGCTTCTGAAGATTCAGGACCCCGTCTCTGCCCCGCCAAAGAGAGAGGTCGGGTGACCGGATCAGAATCTTCGACAGGTGCAGCCGGCTGGCGAGGGGTTCGAAGGATGCCAGTTCGATCTTCACCTGCGGCAGCTTGAGCAGCTTGGCATCGTTTCGGTCGACGGCTTCAAAATCGCTCAGGCTCAGTTCGCCGGCGATCTTGAAAAGAGTCTCGTTATCGCCCGGTCCATAGGTCAGCACGGCTTTCGCATCCAGCAGCCCGGAGCACACCTTCACCTGCAGCTCGGACGGCAGATAGGCCAGGTAATCCAGTACCCTGAGGCTCTGCAGGTCGGCCTCGACGGACCATTCGGGATGGGCGAGGAAAGGCTTGCCGCGGGCAATCACGGACAGGGGGCTGTCGTTGATCTTTGCGTTGACGGTCAGGTTAACGCTTCCATCGGCTGTTTCTCCCAGGCTGGAGACCAGCGGCAGATCGAGATGGAGGTTGTCGAGGTGGTCCTGCGTGTCCTTGACCTCGTCAAGATAATCCACGGCGCCGTTCGTGATGCGGACGTTGTGAATCGAGAATTTGAATATCTGCGGTTCTTCATGAGACTTCTCCAATAACTCGGAGGAGGCGTTGGCATCAGATTTTGCGGCCGGTTCAGAAGTCTTCTCCGACGGGGACGCCGAATCCGGTGAGGGAGCTTCGAGGAGGCCACTTAAATTGAACCCGCCCTCCTTGTTGCGGGAGATCTTTGCGTAGGGCCCAGCGAGCCTCACTTCCCGGACGATGGGAGCGCGCTCCACCAGCGATCCCCCCTGCACCACGGCATACAACTCGTCGAAGGCCAGGAATCGAGCGGTGCCATTCTCATCCGGGTCGGTGCCATTCTGGTCCCAGACGGCAAAGCCTTTGATGGAAACGGCCAGTTCATACGGGTTGATCGCAACCTCCTGGATGGTAACCCTGCGATGAAGCGCCTCCGAAAGATGCTTTTCCAACTGGGATTTCGCAATCCTGGGCAGGACCCAGAACCCCGCGACCGTATAGATCGTCATGGCGAGTGCCAGTCCCGCCAAAAACAGGAGGTAGAATTTGGCCAACCGCTGATCTTTGTCGAATTTCATGCTAATCGCCTACCCAGCCTTCCAGGGGACAGTTGTCACATTTCGGTTTCCGTCGGCAATAGAGATGCCCTGTCCTCACCAGCAGGGCATGGTATTCCTGAAACCGGGGAACATCAGGGTCGAGCGTGTCCATGAAAAAAGACCGCAGCTCCTCATAGCCAATGACCTCCGGCACCCGGCCATGACGGTGAAAGATGCGGTGGGTATAAGTGTCCACCACAAACGATGGTTGCTGAGCGGCGTAGAGGATGATGCTGTCGGCGGTTTCGGGGCCGATCCCGCGAAGGCCCAGGAGTTCCGTTCGCAACTGCGCCATCTCCTGGCCCAGAAAGAGGTCGAGCTTGCCCTGCCAATGGGTGTGAAGATGGTCGCAAAAGTCTTTGAGCTTCCTCGCTTTCTGATTGTAGTAGCCGGACGCGCGAATGAGCGGGGCCAGGTCGTGTTGAGGCAGGAGGACTAGCGCTTCGGGTGTCAAGAGGTGGTGCTCGCGGAGCCTGCCGATGGCCTGCTTGACATTCTTCCAGGCGGTGTTTTGGGTGAGGATGGCGCCCACAATGACCTCGAAGGGACTGTCCGCAGGCCACCACTGCTGGGGACCAAACGCCGCCGAAAGCCGTTCGTAGACCTCCTCAAGACGCTGGCGACGTCTTTCCATCAGCCGATCTCGACCCCCTCGATGGGTGTCCCGCACTTGACACACTTACCGTCTCTGAGAGCCCGCCGTTGAATGGAAAACCCAAATCGCTCAATGACCAATTCCCGGCAGTGGTGGCAGTAGGTGTTCTCCCCTTCATCACCCGGCACGTTGCCGGTGTAGACGTAGTGAAGACCAGCGGCCTTGCCGATCTCGCGCGCCAGGTGGAGAGTGGCCACCGGGGTTGCGGGACGGTCGGTGAGCAGGTGGGTCGGGTGAAAGCGGCTCACATGCCACGGGATGCCCGGATCGAGCTCAGCGATGAATTTCGCCAGTTGTTGGAGTTCCTCGGGATGGTCATTGAGACCGGGGATCAGGAGGGTAGTGAGCTCGATCCAGATACCCCTTCGCTTCATGTTCTCGATGGTCCGGAGCACCGGTTTCAGCCGGGCGCCACACTGGGTGACGTAGAAATCGTTGCTGAATGCCTTGAGATCGATGTTTGCGGCATCCAGGTACGATCCTGCCGCGGCCAGAGCCTCCCCGGTCAGGTAGCCGTTGCTGACGAACACATTACGGATGCCCCTTTCATGGGCCTGTTCGGCCACCTCCAGGGCATATTCCAAGAAAACAGTGGGCTCGGTATAGGTGTAAGAGATGGTTGCGCAACCAGCTTTTTGAGCCTCCGTCACAACCTTTTCGGAGGAGGTCGTGTGACCGAAGATGGTGTTGTACTCGCGCGGCGCCTGGGAAATATCGGCATTCTGGCAGAAGAGGCAGCGGAAGTTACACCCAACGGTGGCAATAGAGTAGCTCCTGGTCCCGGGATAGAAGTGATAGAGCGGTTTCTTTTCAATTGGGTCAATGTTCTGAGCGATGAGCTTACCGTATACCAGCGACAGCAGGGTGCCGTCGCGATTCTCGCGAACCCCGCACTGGCCTCGCATGCCGGGCTCGATCCGGCACGACTGGGCACAGAGAAAGCAGGCAACCGCGCTCCCTTCGAGCTTCCTGTAAAACATCGCCTCCTTCATGTTCGCTCCTCGATCATGTTCGCTCTTCGATGGATGAAGGTCCGGGGCAAGCGTTCCCCGGCGCCTCTGATGAGCAGTCGGGCACCCATGGTGGCCGTTTCCTGCTTCGCCAGCAGACGCTGTGCAGGTTTGCCGGGCCGGCCCCCGACGGGGCCTGGTAGAGGATCGGATGCTGGACTGTCATGAGCGGATAGCGCAGGTCGATCCGCATCCCGATGAAGTGCCCGAACGGCAACCAGCGAATAAACCGGGAGCGTTCCAGGAAGCAAAAATAGCGCAAGGCATTCAGAGGAAATAGAAGACAGGTCTGCCACTTAATGGGAACCGTTCCGGCCAGGACTTCGCTGGTCATCCGGGAGAGCTGAGAAACGCTGAAGAAACGGGCATGGCTGAAGACGGAGGGTTGCCAGAGGCTCCGCAGGCAGTGTTGCCAGGTGATGACCGAATAGCGGTTCAAGACGCCGAGCAGGAGATGGTGACGAGCCACCCGCACGGCCTCCTGAAGGGCACGGTACGGGTCGTCCACATATTCGAGGGTGGTGATCAGGGCTACTGTGTCGAAGGCATTGTCGTCGTAGGGCAGGTCCTCGGCATACCCCCGGTCGAGGCTGACCCGCCCCGGGAGAGCGCGACGTGCAAAATCGAGCATATAGGGCGATGGGTCCAGGCCGGTAACCTGGTGTCCGTTCTGTAGAAACCATTCCAGGAAGTGCCCGGCACCACACCCGACTTCAAGGACCGAATGCGGGGTGGGGGGAGCCCACAACCCCTGCAGCAGTTCCCGTTCAATGGCGGCGGCGGTGCGCCCCGGTTCCGAAGTGAACCAGTCGAGGCAGTGCAGAGCATCTTCAAACTGGAAGACATAACCCACGAAGGCTGACTCCATGTCAAATCAGGCTATTCTCAGCCCGGTTGGTTCTCGCTCCACTGAAGAATCGCACCGCGCGCTCCGGACGTCACCAGATGCGCGTAGTGAGCCAGATATCCCTGCCTGACCCGGGGTTCGGGGGGAGTCCACGCGGCTCGGCGTTGTTCGAGTTCAACCGCATCGACCAGCAGTTCCAGCTTCTTGTTGGGAATATCGATGGCGATCCGGTCCCCTTCTTTCACCAGGGCGATGGGTCCGCCCACCGCCGCTTCCGGCGACACATGGCCGATGGCGGCGCCATGAGTGCCGCCGCTGAAGCGGCCATCGGTGATGAGCGCCACTTCCTTGCCCAGACCCATACCAACGAGAGCGGCGGTAGGAGTGAGCATCTCCTGCATGCCCGGCCCGCCCTTGGGCCCTTCGTGGCGGATCACCACCACATCGCCCGGCTGAATTTGCCCATCGAGGATCGCCGTCGCCGCCTCGGCCTCACTCTCGAACACGCGAGCCCGACCCGTGCGCTGCAGCATCTCAGGGGCTACCGCGGACTGCTTCACCACGGCGCCTTCCGGTGCCAGATTGCCGTAGAGGATCGCGATCCCGCCCTCATTGTGGTAAGGCCGGTCCAGGGGGCGAATGACATCGTGATCCAGGACCGGAAAGCTCTTGAGATTGTCACCCACCGTCT
>Ga0255346_1001482_pt1 | contig 32693 bp, 35 predicted proteins | sample wastewater_treat_FD_194410 | JGI IMG/M metagenome (GOLD analysis project Ga0255346, IMG submission 194410) | Wastewater microbial communities from Lulu Island WWTP, Vancouver, Canada - plant22 | ecosystem: Engineered > WWTP > Wastewater > Unclassified | place: Canada: Vancouver, British Columbia...
ATCCGTGATTTTGACCTCGTCTCGGAGCAGGGCCAGCTTTTCAAAAGGTAGCGGCTTCCCAATGCGAAGCCGGATCTCCTGATGGCTCATCCTGAACAATTCCCGCAACAGCATGAGCATCTTCAGCCGAGGATGGATCAGTCCCAGAGGTGGAGAGTGAAAGGCTGGCATCCCTTTGCTTTGAGGTCACGGATACGGGCATCGGTATTCCCCCCCGCCAAGATCGACGCTCTGTTCAATGCCTTCACGGAGGTCGATGCGTCCACCACCCGCAAATTCGGAGGGACGGGGCTGGGCCTTTCCATCTCGAAGCGGCGGGCTTCGCGGCCTGCCTGACCAAACCGGTCAGGCAATCGCAGCTCAGGGAATGCCTGAGGGCCGCGCTCGGGCGGCGAAACGGCGCCCGGGATTTAGCGGAGCGGCCCATCATCACCCGACACACGGTTGCGGAGGTCGGCCGGCGCAGAATCAGAATCCTGGTGGCGGAAGACAATGTGGTGAACCAGAAGCTTGCTTTGAAGCTGATTGAGAAGCTGGGGTAGCGGGGCGATGGGGCAGGCAATGGTCTTGAAGCGGTCCAGGCCTTGGCAATGGCCCCCTACGTTCTGGCCCTGATGGATGGCCGGATGCCCGAGATGGACGGTTTTGAGGCAACCCGGATTATCCGTGAGGGCGGCTCCGGGAAAAAGGTCCGCCGCGATCTTCCGATCATCGCCATGACCGCTCACGCCATGAAGGGAGATCGTGAGAAGTGCCTCGCGGCGGGGTTTGAGACTTTTGCAGGAGGTTAAAAGAGAAAGTGATGTTCCTTAACAAGCATGGATCAACGCTGGCTTTTGGGGTTGGCTCACGGCCGCTGTAGGGAAGTAATGAAAGAGGGGATGGACAGTTGCTGCCGTTGGCTGCTTTAATTGCAATATCAAAGGAAGACCGGGAAATGACGCGGCTGCAGGACGCCTTTCCAGGGGGAAACGGCAGCAGCCGTAGGGCTTCACCTGTGTGAACGGGACAGCAAGGGAGGGACCACGAGCATGGCTCTTTTTGATAATGGTTTTCGGATAGGGACGGGCGCCGCCATTGGGATCGGCGCTCTGATTCTGGCGCCGGTGCTGTTGCCGGTGGTGGCTGGGGCCACCAGACCTTTGATCAAGGCCGGCATGAAGGGTGGGATCATGCTCTACGAAAAGGGAAAGGAGATGATCGCCGAGACCCAGGAACTTCTCGAGGATTTGGTTGCTGAAGTGAAGGCGGAACTTTCGCAGGAAGCAGGTGTTGCGGAGGGTCTGCCCGAGGTCTCCCCGGCGGAACCGGCAGCCGAGTAGGGGCGCACCAATGCTTCCGGGCGCGTATATCTGTCATCAGACGGCTCATCGACTACGGCTCAAGATTCCTGGTAAGCGAGGCGACCTCGCGTACTTTATGGGTTTGAGGAACGACTTTTCCGGCTGGCCTGCTTTCCAAGAGGTTCAGATCAATCCGACCACGGCCAGTGTGCTGCTCGTCCCCGCTGTCGCACCACCGGCTCTGGCCTGCTTCGGGATGAGCAAGAAGCTCTTTGCGCTCAAGCCTGCCCGACCCGAGACGATCAACCAGCGCGTGCTCGGTTCCTTCCGGTATGCGGATGAACAGCTCAAGGCCTCCACCAGGGGGGAACTGGACCTGGCGAGCCTGGCCTTTTTGGGCCTTGCGGGCGCAGGGTTCTACCAGATTCTGATGGGCAACTTTTTCGCCCCGGCATGGTACACCGCCTTTTGGTACGGAGCCAGCGTGCTGTTGAAGACTCCGTCGGACGAGGGTGAAGCCGGCATGGATTGAACAGGTTGGTTCAAAGAGCGATCAAGAAAGGAGAGGTATCATGGACCCAGCAGGCGGAAGTGAGCTGAAGGAGCGCATCGGAGCAGCCGGCACCGCGGTCAAGGACGGCGTCATCGGCACCTTGAAAGGCATCTATCAAGTTGAAAACGAGCTTCTCAGCGTGGTGCGCAACACGGTTGCCGACACCCTCAAAGCGACCGGGGCCGTGGCGGGCGATGCCATCGGGGTCACCAAGGACGTCCTGAAAGGAGCGATCAGCGGGACCGAAGAGGTTGGCACCGGGTTGGTGCTGAGCGTAAAGAGCCTGGCCAAGGGCATTGTCATGGGCGTCAGCGATGTGGGCGGCGACATCCTCACCGTAGCCCGGGAAACCATTCAAGGCACCGTGAAAGGAGCCGCGACCATCGGGGCCGACGTGGGCAGTGTTGCGAAAAGGGCGGTGGACGGCATCATCGAGGCGGCCAGGGAGACGGGTGCCAATGTGGAGGAGGTCGCGAAGGTGACCGTGAGCGGCGCGATTGATGCCGCTGGTACCATTGGCACCAGCGCCGTCACCGCCGTGAAGAATGTCCTGCTGGGCACGGTGGAGGGCGTGAAGCAGGTGGCAAGTGCTGCCCTTCCCAAAAGGAGCCCCGGTGCCGAAGTCACGGCCGCGGTTGGGGACGAACCTGGCTTCGAGGAAAAAGGTGCGATCCCGGAGAGCCGTAAAAAGAGGAAAGGGGAAACCGCCCCGCACGATGAATCATAGCTGATGTCAGCATCCAGATCCGCGACTGCACATGCCGCAAGTGCTGGAGGCAGCATTGGTAGAGCCAATTCATACCGCCGTAAGAGGACGGGCGAGGTATAGGGTTGAGGGGCTTCAGGGCTGTTCGTTACTGAAAGACCATCTGATGGTCGGGCTGTCGAGCCATGAGGCCGTCGTCGAGGTGTCGTCCAGCACCGTGACCGGTAGCGTGCTGGTTCGGTTCAACTCGGGAAATGATTTCAAAGTGATTGCGGCCCTGATCGAGCTGTTGGTGGCCGAATACCGTGCCGGGGTTTCCAGGAAGCCCGAAGCTTTCCGGGCAGCGAAAACGGCTCGATTAGGACCCGCGCCGCCCGTGGTCGCACCCTCGCTGCAACCCCTGCAAAACGCCATCTCGAAGGTGAAGGGTGCGTTCGTCACCCGAAGCCCCATTCGCTACCAGCCGGATGACCCCTGGCACACCATGCGCGCCGACGAGGCTGCGGCCAGATTGAGGTGCGCCCCGGCAAGGGGCCTCGACCCTCTTGAAGCCCGGGAGCGACTGGCGCAATATGGTGCCAATGCCCTTTCCGAAGCTTCGCCGCGGTCGGGATGGAGCATCTTGTTGGATCAATTCAAATCCTTGCCCGTGGCTCTTCTCGGAGTGGCCGCAGGCATATCCGTCGTCACGGGCGGGCTTGTGGACGCGGTGGTGATCCTGGGGGTGGTGGCGATCAACGGCGTCATCGGTTATGTGACCGAGAGCGAGGCGGAAAAGACCATCCATTCCCTCAAGGATCTGGTTAAACCCATGGCCGATGTGCTCAGGGACGGGTGCGTGACCACCATTTCGGCCGAGGAGGTCGTCCCAGGAGACATCTTGGTACTGCGCCCCGGCACGTATGTGGCTGCCGACGCCCGGCTTCTCGATGCCAGTCATCTGAGCGTGGACGAATCCGTGCTCACCGGCGAGAGCCTGCCGGTGGCGAAGGCGGTCGGCGCCCTCCATCGCCTGGATGTCACCCTTGCCGACCGCACCAACATGGTCTACATGGGGACGCTCGTGACCGGGGGACAGGGAATCGCCGTGGTCGTGGCCACGGGGGCGCGTACGGAAGTGGGCAAATTGCAGGCCCTGGTCGGCGAAGCCACTTCTCCGGAAACCCCCATGGAGCGGCAGCTCAACCGCCTCGGCGACCAGCTCGTGCTCATTTCGGGGGCGGCCTGCGCAGTGGTGTTCGGCATCGGGCTCCTCAGGGGGTACGGCTTGCTGGTCATGTTCAAGACCGCCATTTCATTAGCCGTTGCAGCCGTTCCTGAGGGTCTTCCCGCGGTGGCCACCACCACTCTGGCCCTCGGTATTCGCAAAATGAAACGGCACCATGTGCTCATTCGGCAACTGAACGCCGTCGAAACCCTGGGGTGCATTCAGACTATCTGCTTCGACAAGACGGGCACCATCACCCAAAACCGGATGGCGGTCGTCCGGCTTTACACGGGCGGGAAGGAAATACGCCTGGCCAATGGCGGGCTCCGCTGCGAGGGGACGGCCATGGAGCCCCTCGGGTGCGATGAAATCAGAAGCCTTATCGAGACTTCGGTGCTCTGCAACGAGACCGAAATCGAGCAGGTGGGCGAGAATGAGTATCTACTCAGGGGCTCTCCCACCGAGAGCGCCCTCATCAACATGGCCATCCAGGCGGGGGCCGAGGTGCTGGCGGTGCGGCGGGATCATCCGCTCCTCAAAGTCAACTACCGCTCTGAGCAGCGCCTCTTCATGGGAAGCCTCCATGCCTTCGACGGTGGGGGTGACCGCGGCTACCTGGTGGCCGTCAAGGGCAGTCCCGTTGAAGTCCTGGACATGTGCGACTGCCACTTGGTGGAAGGAATCCGGAAGCCCCTGAGTGAGGAGGACCGGGAGCGCATCGAGCTCGAAAACGACCGCATGGCGGCGGACGCGCTCAGGGTCCTGGGCCTCGCTCGGGCCATCGTGGCGAGCGAAGAGGACTTCGGCGCCACCGGGGGCCTAATGTGGTTGGGACTGGTCGGCATGGCGGACCCGGTGCGGCCGGGAGTGACCGGTCTTATCGAACAGTTCCACCGGGCCGGGATCGACACCATCATGATCACGGGCGACCAGAGCCCCACGGCCTATGCCATCGGCAAGGAGCTGAATCTCAGCCGCGGCGAGCCGCTGGAAATCATGAATTCCGCGCACCTCAACCAAATGGCCGCCGAGACGCTCACGGCGCTTTCCGACAAGGTCCACGTGTTCGCCAGGGTGACTCCCGCCTTCAAGCTCGAAATCGTGCGGGCTTTGCAGCGCAAAGGCAGAGTGGTGGCCATGACCGGTGACGGCATCAACGACGGTCCGGCCCTCAAGGCTGCGGACATCGGCATCGCCATGGGTGAGGGCGGCACGGACATCGCCCGGGAAGTTGCCGACGTGGTCCTCGAACAAGACAACCTCGAGACGGTCATTGTGGCCGTGCGGGACGGCCGGACCATCTACAACAATATTCGCAAATCCCTGCGGTTTCTGCTGGCCACCAATTTCAGCGAGATCATGGTCATGTTCCTGACGGTGGCGGCTGGTCTGCCGTCCCCCATGACCGCCATGCAACTGCTGTGGATCAACCTGCTGTCGGATATCTTTCCCGGCCTGGCGCTGGCCCTGGAGCAACCCGAGGAGGATGTCCTGGAGCGGCCGCCCCGCACGGCCGACGAGCCCATTATCAAGACCTCCGACTTCAAGCGGCTGACGTTCGAGGCCTCCACCTTGAGCCTCGGTGCCATGACCGCCTACGGCTACGGGATCATGCGCTACGGCACGGGAGCCAACGCCGGGACGCTGGCCTTCCACAGCCTCACCATGGGGCAATTGCTGCATGCGCTGAGTTGCCGCTCGGAAACACACGGCTTTTTTGACGGCAGGCAGCTGCCTCCCAATCCTTACCTCACTGTTGCCTTGAGCGGATCGTTCGCTGTTCAGTGCTTGACCATCTTCCTTCCGGGTCTTCGAGGCCTCCTCGGCCTGACTCCAATCAATCTGCTGGATGGAGCGGTCATCGCCGGGACGGCCGCGCTTCCGCTCCTGATCAATGAAGGGACCAAGGTCATGGGCGCGGGGGGTGACACGGGAGAAGACATCATCCAGGAAATGACGCGGCCGCTTTGATGCGGCAGGCTCCCGGCGGCTTTACTCGAATAGAGGAAAGGGCAAGAGGATGCAGAAGGATTTCATTTTTACCTCCGAATCGGCGACCGCAGGCCACCCCGACAAGCTTTGCGACCAGATCAGCGACGCCATTGTCGACCGGTTCCTCGAACAGGACCCGTACGCCGCCATCCGCGCGGAATGCGCCGTAGCCTCCGGGGTCCTGTTTCTCGTCTCACGGTTCGCCTCCAAGGCAGCCGTTGACATCACCCAGGTGGCCAGGAAGGTGATCCGCAAGGCCGGCTATGAAGACGTCGACTTTAACAGTAAGACCTGCAGCATCCTCACGAGCATCAAGGAACTACCGACCGATGAAGCAGCACGCTTTGACGCTGCCAGCCTTTCGGATGAGCAGATCGAGGCGATCCACGTCCAGCAGCAGGGCACCTTTTTTGGCTATGCCTGTAATCAGAGCGTTTCCTTGATGCCGCTTCCCATCCACCTGGCCCATAAGCTGGCCATGCAAATCGATATGCTGAGAGAGCAAAAAATTCTGCCTTACCTGGCCCCTGACGGCAAGACCCAGGTCAGTATCGAATATGTGGATTTCAAACCCATCCGGATCCACAGCGTGAGTGTTTGCGTGTCGCTCATCCACGCGCAAGGCTCCCTGCGCGATCCTCTTGGGCTCAAGGAAGATATCCGGGAAGCCGTGGTCATGCCCGTGCTCCAGAATGAACCGGTGCCGGTGGACGAGAGGACGAAATTCTTCCTCAACCCCGAAGGCGTGCACATGGTCGGCGGGCCTGCGGTGCATTCCGGGCTCACCGGGCGCAAGAACGCCGTCGATACCTACGGCGAGTACTCGCGCTATAGCGGCTCGGCCCTCAGCGGGAAGGACCCCATGCGCATCGATCGCGTGGGCAACTACGCGGCCAGGTACGCGGCGAAAAATATTGTGGCTGCGGGGCTGGCCGACCAGTGCGAAGTGCAGTTGAGCTACTCCATGGGCCTGTCGCGGCCGGTGAGCATTCAGGTGGATACCTTCGATTCGGGCAGGATTCCCGATTCGGCGATCGTAGCGCTGGTCAAGAAGAACTTCGATTTCCGACTGGCGGGCATCATCAAGCACTTCGACCTTCGCAACCTGCCTGCCAAGACCAAGGGCGGCTTTTACCGGAAACTGGCGGTATACGGACAGGTGGGCCGCACCGACCTGGAGCTTCCCTGGGAAAGGACCGGCAAGGTTTCAGTGCTGAAAGAGAATTAGAACGCGAACATTGAGTCCCCCCTCTTCAATAATGTTGATGATCATAACGTTTCATTGGAGTGACATACGGCGCCCTGAAAGACGTTGCAGGAATGTAACCGATCTGTAACCTGAATGTAACAACGACGTTCTATACTCTTGCCCGGTCTTGGAACTGGAGGACGTCGTTGTGACATCACTCAGGGGAATGCTGCCCCACCCGTTTGAAACCACCTATCATCCGAAGCCGAGTGAACACGGCACAGCCGTGAACATCGAAGGCTTTTCGCTCTGGTACGGCGACAAGCAGGCGCTCTTCGACGTTAACATGGCCATCCAAAAGGGTCTGGTTACAGCCATCATCGGCCCCTCCGGTTGCGGGAAATCCACCCTTCTGCGCTCACTCAACCGCATCAATGACCTCATCGACGGCATCCGCACCAAAGGAAAAATTAGCTTTGAGGGGAGAAACATCTATGATCGCGGGGTCGATGTCATTACCCTGCGAAGACAGATGGGGATGGTCTTTCAAAAACCCAATCCCTTTCCCAAGAGCATCGAAGAAAACGTCTGCTATCCGTTGCGGGTGAACGGGATTCGCGACAAGAACCAGCTTAAGGAAACGGTTGAAAAGGCACTCAAGGGCGCGGCCCTGTGGGAGGAGGTCCATGACCGGCTTCATACGAGCGCGCTCGGTCTGTCCGGTGGGCAGCAGCAGCGGCTCTGTATCGCGCGAGCCATCGCAGGCAGCCCGGAGGTCCTGCTCATGGACGAGCCCTGCTCGGCGCTCGATCCGCTGGCAACGGCGAGAGTCGAGGATCTGATCGACGCTCTGCGAGGCTATTACACCATCGTCATCGTGACGCACAACATGCAGCAGGCGGCACGAGTGTCGGACAACACCGCCTTCATGTACATGGGAAGACTCGTTGAATACGGCGACACCGAGACAATCTTCACCCGCCCCCGCGTGAAGACCACTTCCGAGTATGTGACCGGGCGTTTTGGTTAAGCAACTGTGGGATTTCATAATCAGCGGGCGCAGAGGACAATCCATGGCTGCGGAACACACCGTCAGATCCTTTGAGCGGGAACTGGAGCAACTCGAGAAAGCCGTCCTCGAGATGGGAAAAGTGACGCTGACCCAGTTTTCCGATGCGATGCGCTCGATCACTGCCGGGAATACGAGATTCAGTGCCGGGATCATGGAGCGGGACAGGCTGGTGGATGAACGCGTGCGGGGTATCGACAGCCTGACTGTGCGCCTGCTTGCCCTCCGCCAGCCTGTGGCGTTGGACCTCAGAAGCATTATGGCGGCCCTGAGAATCGCCATCGACCTCGAACGCATCGCGGACTATGCCTGCAACGTTGCTGAGCGAACCCTTTATTTGCCACCGGATCCACCCCCCCAACCGGTGGCGAGGATTCTGGCCATGGGCCAAATCAATCGGGAAATGCTTTTTGAGGTGATGGCTGCCTATCGCCGGCGAGATGCCGCCAAGGCTGAGAGCATCTGGTCCCGCGATCAGGAGGTGGACGCCGTCTATTCCAAACTGCTGGTTGACCTGCGGTCTTACATGATCGAAGACCCTCAGCGCATCGAGGCCTGTACGGATCTGCTCTTCATGACCAAGAGCATTGAACGGGTGGGGGATCACATCAAGAATATTGCCGAGCATATTCATTATGCGGTTCACGGGACCCAGTTGCACGAAGCGGAAGCGGCGCGGTTCCGATCAGCCCCTGAGGTTGGTGCTTCTCAGGAAAACGTCCACTGATCACTCCGCCCCTGTTCGAAGGAACCGACATGGCACGACCGCGAGTCCTTTTCATCTGCGATCACAACAGCGCCCGCAGCCAGATGGCCGAAGCCCTGCTAAAGGCCATGGCGGGCGAACGGTCGGAAGCGGCCAGCGCCGGGTTTGAACCGGGAGAACTCAATCCGCTGGCAGTGGCAGCCATGAGCGAATTGGGCATCGATATCTCGGGCAACGCGACCAAGAGAGTCTTTTCATTCTATCGGGCGGGGGCGCTCTTTGATTACTTCATCACCGTCTGTGACGAAGCGTCACAGGAAAATGCCCCATTTTCCCTGGATACACGAAACGGCTTCACTGGAGCTTTGAAGACCCATCGCGACTTCAGGGCACTGAAGACGAAAAGCTCCGTCAAACAAGAAGAATCGGAGATCTGATCAAGACCGTAGCGAGCTTGCTCGACCTGTTCGAGGGCGCGGAGCTATCGAGGGGGCTGTCCGGGAGAGACTTCGCTGGTAATGCTGCTGAAATAAGGAACTCGCTAAGGTCGCTCAGACTTGCCCATCTTATCTTCCATCGCTTTCAGCTTCTCGTGGTTGGCGGGTCCGAGATGCCACCTTCTCTGTTGAGAACAGGCCGGCGGACGGGAGGGTATTCTCATCCTGGTAGACAATCGCGATCATCCAGCCTTCTTGCTTTTCATTCGAGTGATTCGTGGTCACTACTCGCAGCCGATACCTCCTTGCCGGCAGCAAATAGGGTAAGCAAGAGCTCGGAATCATCAATCAAACGGTATTCGGGCCGCTTGCCCGAGAGACGTTCGCTGTTTTCCAGGATGATTCGCACGCCCTCGCCCCGCTTGTCCATAAGGGTGCGGCGGTCGGTATTAACCCATAAAATGTCATACGGTACAGGGCATTTGGCCAGGAGACTGGTCAATGTCTCGTTGCGGGAAGCCTGCCGGTACAGCAGGCTTTCGACCGTCATGCTATTCGGGATGGTCCCCGGCGAGTAGATTTCTAGACGGTCGGCAAACATCTTGAGCCTGATTTTCGATCCATAAATCGCATAGTCCCGATGCGCCACGGCGTTGACCATGGCCTCGAAAACCGCCGTCAAATCGTATTGAGGAATATCCGTGCGACCTAAGTCCTTAATCCCGGCCACCTTCATGTTTCTCGCGACAAACCGGCAGGATTCTCGGACCTGCTCGTCCAAAGGTCCAGAAATATCCCTGGCATCCAGTTGGTACGGAAGGTTGCTGTTCGCAGCGGCGGGCGATGTCCCGCGATAGGCCACTGCCTGAACGAACGCGTTCGGCATCCACTCTCGCGGTTCCCGACACGCCATCAGGATGCCGGAAACAGAAGGATGGGGGACGCCCTCGTCGTCGAAGGCGACCAGTCCGAGCTTTTCGAGAAAACCCAGCCCTTCGTCGCGCGTACGCGTTGTCCGAAACCGCTCGCACAAAGTGGGGTCGAGGGAGTCTACGGGTGCCTGCACAACCGGTTGCTCGTCGAAGCGAATCATCCGTGTTTGGCTGCGCTGCCGACCCAACCGAATGATGTAATCCGTGGACATTTTCCGTTTGCTGCTGCCTACGCGATAAAAATGACCATTGGAGCTCTCATGCATATATAGACTTCGCGGAATGTCCACTTTCAGGACTGGTGCCAACTGGCCTGTGGCATCCGGCAGTTCCCACTTCTCGATCCGGCACAGCGGAGGCGGTTTGATGCGGTCCCTGCAAATGCCCAGCAACCAATGCTCCAAGAGGATCAGCTCCTCGATGCTCATCCCATGAGGTTTTCTTGTATGCTCGTCGATACCAAGAACAAGCACCCCACCGGAACTGTTGGCGAAAGCAGCAATCTCGTCGGACAACCCATCCGGATGGGGCCCCGACACTCTATCGCCCCGAAAAGCCACGGCCTTCAATTCCAGGCGATTGTCCTCACCCAAGCGGATTTGCGCCAGTAACTCATCCTTTGTATCGAACATGCGTCAAAGCCTCCTGTTGTCTGGGTCAAGGTCTGTGCAAGACCGAACCTCGGCTGCCACACCCGGCTGATCGTCTCACCCGAGAGCTTCTGAACTTCCATGGTCTGACAGAGTCGCCCGCGGTTGGTGTACTACAGCCAATTTAAGGTGCTCTTCCCGCTGGCGTTGGGACCAACCAAGACATGAAACCGCTGCAGTGGCAGGACTCTTCTGATTTCTTGGATTGACTTGAAGTTCTTTATGCGGATTCCAATGATCATGATTCACCTCCGGTACGGGTTATCGCCTGTTCGTACCACATGAACAGCTTGGGGTCTTCCTGGAGAATGCTTTCGAAGATCTTCCCGGCAACTGGAATTGTCGTGCGATAGCCCTCGGTCGGCTTCTCCTGCCACGCCTTGATATCATTGACAGCATCATGATCTCTTTTGGATTCCGAATTGGATGCAATAGCCGTTTCTGATCCCATTAATGGGTTCATGATCCCATTTTCTCCCATGTAGTGTCCCTGCTGGGGTGCAGACATTGCAGCACTTGAGGAGTTTGCCGCATGAATAGCGCTTCCTTGCCACGATATTCACCGATGATTCGGACAGTCCGCAGAAGCGAGTGCGGGATAGGCTGCTTTTCGAGGAATTCGGATGCGAATGAATACATTGCTTAACCCGTTCTGTGCTCAAGCCAGTTGTCAATGGCCTGCTTTCGGAAACGCCAATGCCGGCCGATTTTCTGGGAGGGAACCTTGCCCTCCCGAACCAGCTTGTAAAGTGTCGACTTGGGTATCTTCAAGTAAGAGGCCAACTCTTCGATGGTCAGAATCTCACCAGCTTTTTCTTCCATGAGGTACACCTCTCGGGTTCGAGGCAATGTTCAACTCAAAAGATGTTGAATCAAGGTAGAAGTTTGCAGTCATCAGCAGTTGCCGTCAAGCATTTTGCCGAGGAGGACAGCGGATTTGACACACAAATGTCACGCAATGATCATCATGACGCCATGTTTCACCCTTAAATAAGTCCTCGAGATGAAACTATATTGAGGAGGATTGAAAATGAGTGTGGAACTCGCGGTTGCCAATCGTCGAGTGCTCCATTTTGTAGGCAGGAACGGGCCGGTGGACGATGCCATCGACCTGCTGATGGGACTGGTCGGGGAGGTCCGGCATCCCGAGTACGTGCGCGAAATGATCCTCACCGCCCTCAAAGCTGGGCAGGAGGACCCCGGAAGAGCGGAGCTCAAATTGATGAACTCAACGCTCAAGGAGCTGCGCTATACCGCGAAAGTCTTCAGCCGGTACCGGGGGGTGAAGAAAGTGACCATGTTCGGCTCGGCCCGGACCAAACCCGACGAGCCCACCTACCGGATGGCTCGGTCACTGGGCGAAAGGCTTGCGCAGCGGGGATACATGGTAATTACCGGCGGTGGCGGGGGCATCATGCAGGCCGGCAATGAGGGGGCCGGTCCCGAGCATTCCTTCGGGGTGAACATCACCCTGCCTTTCGAAACTGAACCCAATCACATCCTTCGAGGAAGTCCCCGAAGCATCACCTACAAGTACTTTTTCAACCGGAAGGTAGCCTTCATTAAGGAAGCCGATGCCGTGGCGCTCTTCCCGGGCGGCTTCGGCACTCTGGATGAGGCCATGGAGGTGCTCACGCTGGTCCAGACCGGCAAGTGTCCTCCCATTCCTCTGGTGCTGGTGGATGAGCCGGGCGGGACCTACTGGTCTCACTGGAAACGCTATGTTGAAACCGAACTGGCGGCGAGAGGCTATATCAGCCGGGATGATTTCAGTCTGTTCGACCTGGTGCAATCGGTGGAGGATGCGGTCAGTACCATCGATCGCTTTTACCGGCGCTACCACAGTTTGAGGCTGGTCGGCGAAAGGCTGGTCCTGCGGTTGACTGCAACCCCGCCCGAAGAGAGTATCGCTTGCTGGCGAGAGAGATTCGGAGATATTCTGAAGCCAAGCGGCGAGCTGTTCCATTCTCAAGCCCTGGCTGAAGAAGTCGATGAGCCCGAGCTTGTCCACCTGCCGCGCCTGGTGATGGATTTCAACCGGAGACATTATGGTCGTCTGCGACAGCTGATCGATGCCATCAATTCCTTTCCATCTCAGGAAGGTACTATGGCGGCTCGGAGGACCCTCTGCTGAGCGGCATCATCGAAGGCATCCTGGATTCGCTCCAGGGGATACCTGGCATCCACCAGGTCGTGGAACGGGAAGCGGTTGCGGTTTGCCACCAAAAACTCCAGGGCTTGCAGCAGGTGCCGGGGATGATAATTGTGCACTCCTGAGAGCGTGAGGCAGCGTCTGAGGATCTGGTTGGCATCGATCATGACCATGGCACCCGGATTGACCACTCCGGCCAGTATATACCGTCCCCCCGTGCGCAATAACTTCAACCCCGAAGGGATGACTTCCGGGGCGCCGGTCGCTTCGATCACGGCGTCGGCCCCGTCCGGCAGACAAAGCTCCCCGATCCGATCCTCCAACCGATGGGATTCGACAGGGGGGGCCAGGACCACATCCACCCCAAAGTTCCTGGCAAGGTCACGGCGAGCACTCACCGGGTCGATCCCGATCACCAGCCGTGCCCCCCGGGCCTTGGCCAGCGCTGCCCCATAGAGGCCCAGAAGGCCGAGCCCCTGGATGACCACGGTGCTGCCGAGGCTGATCTGAGCCGCCTCGGTCACCGCAGCCATGGTCGCTGCTCCGCAGTTGAGCGGCGTCGCTTCTTCGTCGGAGAGTTCGTCTGGCAGGGGCAGAATTCCCGTTCCCGGCTGCAGGTAGCAATAGTCGGCAAAGCCGCCGAGGAGGCAGGGTTCCTGGTGAGCCGATGCATGTCCGTATTTCTTCACCCTGGGACATTTTTGCGGCAGGTTGAGCACATCCCGGTGGTAGCACTGGCCACTGAAGAAGTATTCCGTCCAGGTCACCCGATCCCCGACGGCCAATGCGTCCCCGCGGAGGTCAAAGTGGATATCGCCTCCCAGGGCCACAATCTGACCGATGATCTCGTGCCCAAGGATGCCGGGGCAGGGAGAGGGACGAAGTCCCTGGTAGGAGTGCAGGTCGGAGCGGCAGATGGTGGCCATCCTCACCCGAACCAGGATCTCTCCGGGGCGGGGAGGGTGCAGGGGAAATTCCCGGATCAGAAATGGGGCGTTGGGAGCAGCAAAGACTGCAGCTCGTGCGGTATGTGGAATGTTTTCGAACATGTTCCTGCTCAGCTGGAAACCGTACCATTGATGGCATAATCGAACACTTCGTAATTCCTGATGCCGCAGGTTGCGGCTCTAACGGCGTATTCCTCCGTAAGCCTGCGATTGAGGAGGAAGGGGACCCTGCTTTCAGCGAGCGCCCCGTGACTTCTCAGGCGCCGGCCTTCCAAGCCCGCCAGATCATGGTCTGCTTCGGCAGTGCCGATGCACGTCAGATGGTCACCGATGACGATGACGTCGCCTTCCCGATCCGAGGGGAGGTCGAATTCGCGAACCGCAGTCTCCTTCTCCAGGACCCGTTCGATCCCGGGCAGCTCACGAGCGACGGCCATGACCTGGGCTGGCTTGGTGCCTTCGAGGCACCAAACGCGCACGAATCCGCCTAAGGCTCCATGATGCGCGATGAAGGAATCCGTGATGGGGCAGATGACGCGGGTCGTTCCTCGCCCCAGGCGAGCATCGAGGATGTCCTGCAGCCAGATCACGTTGGGGGCTCCGTCGGGTCTGGATTTGTCGTTCATGCCGTGATCCGCTGTCAGGGCTACGACCGCTCCGAGAGCATCGAGCCGGCCAAAGCACATGTCCAGGGTCCCATAGAAGCGATCGGCCTCAGGTTCACCGGGAGCGTATTTGTGCTGAATCCAGTCAGACAGGGATAAGTACATAACCTCCGGCCGCACGGTCTCCAGGAGCCGAATCCCGGCATTGAGGACAAAGAGCGAGAGCTCAGCCGAATAAACATCTGGTACCGGCATGCCGACCAGGTCGAGTACGCTCTCGATGCCGTTGTCGGCGACTGTGGCTTGATCGGCCTTCTCGGACGAAAACGCGATGCTGCCGGAGGAGAAATCCATGCCTTTGCTGAGCTGCCGGAGGAGCTTGTCCTTGGCGGTGATCACCACGGCCGTTCCTCCGGCCTTGGCAATCTCGGCGAAAATGGTGCTGGCTCGGAGGAGTTCCGGCCCAGTCATCACCAGCGCTTGGCGGGTCATGGGATCGAAGGTGAAGTTGCCGGAGATGCCGTGGACCGAGGGTGGACTGCCGGTGACAAGGGAGAGGTTATTGGGGCAGGTGAAGCTTGGCATGGTGCCTTCGGCAATGGCGCTGAAACCGTGACTCATGAAGCGGGCCACATGGGGCAGCAGGCCCGCTTCCACGCCGTGCTGGAAGTAGGCAGGGTCGCCGCCATCGACGCAAACCACCACCACGGGCTGCTCAGGCCAGCGGTAGGTCCTGTCATTGAGGCTGAAGTCCCCCTGAGTCAAAGCGTTTGTCCTGTTCCGGGACTTCATATGGTCAATCTGCGAATGCGGGCGGAAGCAAGATCCATGACGGATACGAAGGCGATGATGATCAGCAGCAGGGCCGATGTTTCGGCGTAATGGAAGCCGCGGATGACTTCATAGAGCACCACCCCGATGCCCCCGGCCCCCACCATCCCAACCACGGAGGCTGACCGGACGTTGGCTTCGAACCGGTAGAGGGAATATGAGATCCAGAGGGGCAGGACCTGCGGGATGACGCCGTAGACAATCTCTTCGAGAGCATTGGCGCCGGTAGCCCGCACTCCTTCCACCGGGCGGGGGTCGATAGCCTCTACCGCCTCGGCAAAAAGTTTGGCCAGAGTGCCGGTAGTGTGGACCCAGAGGGCCAGCACCCCGGCAAACGGGCCCAGTCCCACCGCAACGATGAAGAGCATGGCAAAGACCATCTCATTGATGGCTCGGCAGGCATCCATCAGCCGGCGCATGGGCTGATAGATCCAGGCCGAAACGATGTTTTCAGCGGACATGAGGCCACAGGGCACGGCGCAGAGAATCGCCAGGACCGTTCCCCATACGGCAATGTGAAAAGTGACGAGCATCTCGTCCAGATAGATGCGCCAGTCGCGGAAATCGGGCGGGAAGAAGTCCTTGCTGAATTGCGCCATATTGCCGGAATCCCGGAAGAGATCCAGCGGCCGCATGTCCGCTCCGTTCCAGGCCCACCCGAGCAGCGCGAGTCCGCCGGCCCAGGCAAGAGCCTGCGGCAGCTTCCGCCTGGGCCGCGCCGATGCAGGAAAGGTTGCAGCCTGACTCATCTACATGGTCTTGGGGAGTTGCGTTTCGATTTCGGCCAACTGACGATCGATTTCCGCCAGTTTCGTCTTGCGGTCCGCCTCGGAGAGGGTCGTGTCACCCTCGAGTTTGGTTTTCGCCTTGAAGAGTTCCAATTGGCGAATGGGCAACAGCTGCGCGTTGGAAGAATCACGAAAGCCGCCGTAACTGTAAATGACCTTCATCACGGACCTGCCATGTTCGGTGTTGCCATAAGCCAGGACGAAGGCCTTGATCTTCTGCTTCGCGTCATCGGGGAGGTCTTTGCGCCAGACGAGGGGGTCGGAAGGGATCTCGGGTGACGTCCAGATGATGCGAATCTGCTCCGCCTTCTCCGGTGATTGGCCCTTCAGCTTGCCGATCTCCTCCGAGTTGTTGGTGGCGACGTCGACCTGCTTGTTTAGAACGGCCGCCAGGTTGGAACCATGGTTGGCCGTGGTCATGACTTTGAAGTGACTCTTGGGGTCGATGCCGTTCTTGGCAAACACGAAGAAGCCGGGCACCAGGTTGCCGGAAGTGGAGTTGGGATCGCCGTTGCCAAAGGTAAACTGTTTGCCGTTCTTGAGGAAATCTTCGAGAGACTTCACCGGGCTGTCCCGGTGCGTGATGAGATAGGAATAGTAGCCGGTGCTGCCGTCGGCAAAGACTACCTGGGCAAAGATCTCGCCATTGGCCCGATCGACCGCCTCGATGGCGGCCTTGTTCCCCATCCAGGCAAACTGCACCTTGTTGAAACGCATGGCTTCGATGATGCCGGCATAGTCGGAGGCGAAAAAGGCGGTGACTTTGAGCCCGGTTTCCTTGTTGAGATCGTCGAGGAAAGGCTGCCAGGCCTGCTTGAGGGCAGCGGTGGCATCGGTGGAGATGATGCCGAAATTCAGTTCCGTTTGAGACCATGCGGGACTCACAGAGCCCGCAAGGGCGATGCAGCACAGCGAGAGAAGGCAAACGGCCAATCGAGTCTTCTTCATGTGGATTCCTTTCTTCTGGATTGATTCACGTCTGAAAATCATCCCAGGGCCTCTGCGACCCGGGGGACCAACCGAGGCTGAATGGATGGAGGGTTACAGGCGGCGTCGGGATGGAGGATTTCATCGGCCGTGGCACCATAAAGCTCGCGCAACAGCGCGGGCGTGAGATCCGTCGAAGGACCGTCATAGATTAGTCGGCCCTGATGCAGGGCGACCGCCCGAGGGCAGTAGCGGAGCGCCATATCCACCTGGTGGAGAGACACCAGCACCGTCACCCCCTGTTTCCGGTTGATCGCGGCCAGGATCTCCATGACATTGCGGGCAGATTCAGGGTCGAGCGAAGCGATCGGTTCATCGGCGAGGATGATATCAGCCTGCTGCACCAGGCAGCGGGCGATGGCGGCGCGCTGCTGCTGGCCGCCCGAAAGGGTTGAGGTACGCTGCCACGCATAGCCCGCCATTCCGACCTTGGCCAGCGCTGTGAACCCTTCGGCCAGTTCTTTCCGGGAGAACCATCCCGGCAGGCTTCTCCACCAGGGGATTCTGAAAAGCATCCCGGTAAGAACGTTGGTAATGAGCGGCAGGCGGCCGACCAGGTTGAACTGCTGAAAGATGAAGCCAATACCGGCTCGAACCGCGCGCACGTCCCGGACGATTTGCCCGTGCTGCTGCACTCGGTGCCCAAGCACGGTGATCTGAGACGGGGGATCCGAATCGGCCGCGAGAAAACCGGACAGATGGCGAAGCAGAGTGGACTTGCCCGATCCCGAGGCCCCGATCAGCGCCACGAATTCGCCTCGGGCAACCTCCAAATCGATCCCGGTGAGGGCCTGCTTGCCATTGAAGCTTTTGCTCAAACCAGTGACAGTGACGGCTGGGAACATCGCACTCCTCCCGGAATAGCGGCTGTGTCTGCAGGTCCCTCGAGTTCACAGACCCTGGTTCCGGCACAACTCGTCACAAGCTGCCGGTTCCAGGTCATGGCTTCTCGGATTGCTGCCAGCAGGTGTTGTATGTCGTCGGGAAAGATGTCGCCGATATTGCCGATGCGAAAGCTGTCCATGGCGGTTGCCTTGCCCGGATAGATGACAAATCCTCGAGCCTTCAACTCGCCATAGAAGGTTCGGAAGTCATAAAGTGGGTCTCTCGGGCTGAAAAAAGCGGTGATAATCGGCGACTGATATTCACGGGGCAGCAGGCATTGAAAACCGAGATCCTCCATTCTTGCCGCGAGCAGCTGTTGATTGGTCCGATAGCGGGCGTGGCGCGCCTCGATGCCGCCCTCCTCCTGAAGTTCCCTCAAGGCTTCGGCAAAAGCTCGCACCGTATGGGTGGGAGAGGTGAAACGCCATTTGCCGCAATGCTTTTCCATGGTTTCCCACTGATCGTAGAGGTCCAGGCTCAAGGACCTGGCGCGCCCCCTGGTTTTCTCGAGTTCTTCGCGGCGGGCGATGACGAACCCGAAGCCGGGGACTCCCTGGATACACTTGTTGGCGCTGCTGATCAGGAAGTCCGCGCCAAGAGCGTTCATGTCCATCGGGATTCCCCCGAAACTGCTCATGGCATCGATCACAAAAATCCGCCCGAAGTGCTTCACGATTTCCCCGATCTGGGCTACGGGATTGAGCATGCCGGTAGTGGTTTCACAATGAACCACGGCGACGTGGGTGATGGTTTTGTCATCTTGGAGGATATCCCGCAGGAGGGTCAGGCGGGGAGGGGCCAGCTCACCGCTGTCCTGAACCACTACCGGGATGTGGAGACGGATGGCGATCTGGGCCATACGCTGGCCGTAGGCTCCATTGGCGAGCACCAGCAGCTTTCCATCTTCAGGTATGGCTGTGCCCAGCACGGACTCCACCGTGAAAGTGCCGCTCCCCTGCATCAGAACCGCGGTGTATCCTTCCGCAATGGTTGCCAGGGCGACGAGCTGCTGCCGGATAGCCTGGACGAGCCGGTGGTAATCGTCATCCCACGTACACCAGTCGCCAAGCATGGCCGCCTTGACCGACCTGGTTGTGGTGAGCGGGCCGGGTGTGAGCAGGAGATGGCGTTTTTCAGTGTAATCAGTGAACTTCATGGGACACACTCTCTTCGATTAAAGCTATGGACGTTCGCCTCTGGCCAGGCAGATATTGATCTCTTCAATGATGCCGGGACACTGACCAACTTCTTCGGCAAGGAAGTGAGCTCCGGCCTGCCAGAGCCGCGTCGCGGCGCTTTCGAGCCGCTGCTTGAGATCTTCCTCGGTCAGGGCCGCCACTTCCGCTTCACTCAACCCCAGTTCATTTCCCGTCTTGATAACCCCCACCGTCCACATGCCCGCATTGAGTCCTTCATGAATGTCTGCCGGGGTATCCCCAATCTTGACCATGGCGGCGAAGGGGTGAACCCGAAGATGGATGGCATTCAGATAACACATCCAGGGATAAGGTCTGCCCGCCGGAACGTCAGATGAGCAAACGATCGAATCGGGACGGTAGCCCTTTCCCACAGCGGCGGGAATGAGCGCCTCCATCATGGGGCGGGTGTAGCCGGCAGTTGACCCGATCTTGATTCCCGCTTCGCGAAGAGCAGCCACTGCTTCAACCAGGCCGGGAATGGGGTTGGCATGGCGAGCGACCATTTCGGTCATGAGCGGTTCGAGCTCCCGGTACATTGCCGCCACATCATCTTCCACCGGCGGGCGGCCGTGTGCCCTTATCCACCTCTGGGACACAGCCTCCGTGCCGCAGATTGCCCGGATGTGGTCCTTTTTCATGAGGCCCATGGGTGCTCGGGCTTCCGCCGGCGTGACCGCCACTCCATGCCTGGCGAAGACTTCAATGAATACCGCGAGCGGGCCGATACTACCGTAATCGACCGCGGTACCCGCCCAATCCAGCACCACCGCCTGAACCCGCCCGGTATAGGGCTTGCTGTGAAAAATTAGGTCCATGTGTTCTTCTCCTTCCGGTTCTGGCCCTGGTCGCGACTCTAGCAAAAAGAAGCGCCATGAGGCCAACCGTGCAGGCCTGCCCGGCCGCTAAATGAGCACGGTCAGCAGGGAGAGCATCGAGCCTTCGAAGGTTTTTTCGAGGACCAGGCCGACCAGGGCGCGACTGACCACGGAACCCAGTTTGGAGACCGTTTCCTGAAGGACAGCATCCTGTTTTGTCACGTTGGAGTGGTCAAACCAGCCATTCTGGTTGAGAGCGCTGAGGATCCTGTCCGAAGTGAGGGTCTTGCGGTTGTAGTTGATCACGACACTGCCGGTGGTGGTGTTAGTGGCCGTGGAATCAATGCCCTCGATGGCTTTGAGCAGCATCTCGATTTGTTGGGCGGTGTCCGGTCGTTTCTTGGCCAGGGGAATCTTCACTCTCAATCTCCCCGGCACATCGTGAACGTAATATCCCATGATTCACTCCCCCTTGCTTCCGCATGAAACTGGAATCACCTCTTTCTGTTGTTTCCATCGTCGGCAGTGTAGACGCCGAATGTTACGGAACGGTTAAGGGTTGGTTAAGATCGGGTGAGATTTCGAAGGGATTGTCGATTTCTTCAACCACTACCAGGGGGACAACCACATCATTCTCTTCAAAGGAGAAGAGGGCGGACGGATTGTGTAACAGCACGTTGGCATCCAAAATGTAGGTCTTGGGCATACTCGGACTCCTCCATCTGCCTTGGCGATTGTGATCTGCGGAAAGCTGCCGGTCTTTTCAAACCGCCTGGTCCAGGGGATATGCCGGTGCCCCTTCCTTCACCCGATAGAGCTCCCAGGTCTCATCGAAAGCCTTCTCAAAGGAGCGCTCTTCCACGACCTGCCGCGCCGCCCGGCCCATCTGCCGCAGGGCCTCAGGGCTGCCGATGAACCAGCGAATGGCGCTGAGCAGGCTCTCGGCACTGTGGGCATCGACCACGAGTCCGGTGACTCCCGGCACGATGTTTTCGTGAGGGCCGCCGGCATCGGTGACCACTACCGGGAGACCTGAAGCCTGAGCTTCCAGCACCACATTGCCGAAGGTGTCGGTGGTGCTGGGGAAAACAAAGAGGTCGCAGGAAGCGAAGACCTTCGCCAGGTCCTCTCCTTCCAGATAGCCGGTGAAGGTGCAGGGGACCTCTCGCATTTTCTCTCGCAGTTCCGTGAGATAAGGTCCATCGCCGACCACAATGAGCTTAACTTCTCGGTGCGACCGATAGAGTTCGTGGAAGGCGTCGGCCAGCAGCGGCAGGTCCTTTTCTTTGGAAATGCGGCCCACATAGAGGAGCTTCATCCCATCGCCCACCTGGAACCGCTCCCGGAGAAACTGGACGTCCCGTTTTGCCGGATGGAAGCGCTGGATATCGACGCCTCGGGGGAAGAGCCTGATTTTTTCAGGGCGGAGGCCTTGCTCGAGCAATTCGCGAGCGGTGCTCCGGGAGGAGACGTACACATGATCCATTTGTTCATAGTACCAGAGGGTAAACTGCCGGACGAGATCCTCCATCTTGGTATCCCCGGTCAGGTACTGCGCATATTGCGGGAGCGCGGTGTGATAGGTGCCGCTGATGGGGCGTTTGAGAATGCGCGCAATGGCCAGAGCAGCCAATCCAATGGGGCCGGGGGTGGCCGAATGAAGCTGGGTGAAGCTTTGTTCGTAGCAGTAGTCGAGCATCTCGAGAAAAGGTGGGACAAAAAGCTTGAATTCGGGGTATTCGGGGAGTTCGTGGATGCTGATGGGCGAAAAATTCCGCACGCCCTTGCCGGCAGGGCTGAAGCCGTCGTTGCAAGTGATGACCGTCAGATCCTTCCGGGTTCGCAGTGCCAGCTCAACCTGGCGCTGGAGGGTCAGAGCGACGCCGTTCACCTGGTAGTAGGTATCGGTAAAATGCGCGACCTTCACCTTCCCGTCTTCCTCCCCCCCGAGAGGCCGTCCCGGTGTGAATCGTTCCAGGATCTGTTCCGAAAGCTGCTTTTCCCTGGAAAACATCGAGAACGCCACAAAGTAGGGAGCAAGCACCGCATAGAGGGCGCCGGCGGAACCCAGGGAATGGAACAACTTAAACAGGTTGGCCCCGGAAACATGATCCAGGATGTGATTGCCAAAATGGGACAGCACCTTGTTGGAGAGCTGGTTGACGAACTCGAACCACTTCGTGTCAAGGCTCATCCCGTTGCCATTGCCATTCCCGTTCTTCACCATTTCCATGAGCTCGGGATCGTCCCATAGCAGCTTCAGGGTTTCATGGCGCAGCACCTCCTGCACTTTCTGGGGAGCCGGGCCTTGTTCCCGCGGCCGCTTTCGATGGTTCCAAAGCGCGTAAAACCTTCCCAACAGGCTCTTTTCACTCGATTTGCCCTGGAGAAATCGATCGAGAAACCTCACCAGGATGTCTTTGGTCACGTAGCGTTCGAGATCGAACTTGTTCCGGTAGAACTGGTAGGCAATGCCGTAGAGATTGTGAGCCATGGTCTTGGCCGTCGACGGCCCGCCGACGATGCGCACGTCATCGCTTTCGAGGGCTCCGAGAAACGAGGTCGTGTTCTCAACCCCCTCAATTTCCGTGTACTGGCGGGCAATGGTCAGGGAACTGTGGTCATCCGAACCTCCGGTCAGATGCTTCCGCCATGGCTGTGCAAACGGGGGCACTATTCCGTGTCTATCTGCCAGTTTTTCAATGTCGGGGGCCGTCAGCATTGACAGGATGGTCCGCAGGTGGCGATTCTGAGCCTCGTGACGTGCACCATTCAATTCGAAGAGACGAAAGAGCAGCAGGAACTGTTCGAAATGAGCAATGGTAAGGCGATCGTTGACGGCAAAGAGGGGATGGGCCAGGGCATGGACAATTCGGTTGGCATTGAGATAGGCTACCAGCTCATGGATGTTCTCCCGGACCTTCTGGAGGTCCTGGTGGATTGCTTCAGTGATGTCGTAAACCAGGACATGGGCCTTGCAGCCGTCGGCAGGGAAATAGGTGGTGACCTCCTCACTGACGAATACATCCGGCAGGTGGGCAATTTCAAGGCAACCGTCGATGGTGTTGTGGTCGGTGAGCGTTACCAGCGACATGCCCTTTTCTCTGGCAATGCGGTACAGCCGCTCCGGATCGGTAAAACTCTCAGGGCAGCCGAGCTTCTGGAGGACCCACTGGGAGGGGCGCCTGGAGTACTTCGAATGGACATGGAGATCGGCTTTCATAGTCACCTATCCTTTTCTTCTCAATGAGGTTCATTCGATCAAAACGGTTTCCCCGGCGCGGACTTTCTGTCCGGGGCGGACCCTCAGTTCCATGCCGGCGGCAAAGGGCACCACCAGGTCGACTTGCGAGCCGATCCGGATCATCCCGAAAATCGCCCCCCTCGCCACCGTCTCCCCCTCTCGAACGTAACTGTCGATGCCGCTGACACTGCCTCCCGCAATCTGAATGAGGTAGCAGCTGAGCGGCTGTTCTTTGAATTCACCATCGATGCGGGTAACGGTTCTTTCATTCTGAAGGAGGTGGAGACTGCTGCGGAAAAGTGGGGGCCATCTCAAGATTGTTCGGAGATGCATGGCCCCCATGTGAAGATTCCGCGTGACGGCGGGATGGTGACGGACAGAGCCTATCTGGCCGGAAAGCGGGGCGCGGTTAAAATGGACATCGAAGGGACTCATGAAAATTCCGATCAGCACCTTTTGCTCATGGAGGTGCTCACGCACGATATCATTCACAGAAATGTGGATGCCTCGCTTGATCGAGATGACAGGCTCAGCGGGCGCCACCGTTTCGACATAGACTACGGTGCCGTCGGCAGGGCTCAGTAGTCCCTTCCCGGGAGGGGGATGTCTCGAGGGGTTGCGGAAGAACCAGACATAACGCCAATAACTGAAACCACCCAGCAAAAGCAGGCCGAAGATCGACAGAAAGCCTGCGAACCCGCTTATTCCGTGTATTTCCATGCGGTGTCTCGCATGACTCGCACCAGGGCTACCCCGGATGAGAAGGGGAAGTTGATGACCTCGAAGAATTCCTCCTGCCGTCTCAGAACCTTGAGCCACCGCTTGACTCCGGCATGATGAAGGAGTTCACGAATATAGATATGCGTATCATGCAAGAAGATGTAGGTGTTCCGGTGGGAGTGTTCGAGGGTTCTCAGGAAATCGCACTTGACGTCCTGATAGGCATGGCTTCCGTCGATGAAGGCGATGTCGATCTCCGGCAACCGAAAGTGCTCGTAGGACGGGAAGAACTCATCGCTCCGCAGCTTGTAATGAGTGATCAGGTCTTGCACCTCAAAGAGAGCGAAGTGCTCCCTGACCTTCTGGGGATCATTCCATTTCCCGGTGCCGCCCATGGTCTTGAATGGGCCGTCTTTGAAAACCGAGTATGCAGGGTCTACAAAGGTCACCATCCCCTTGTCATTGTCTCTCAGACCGAGCGCGAGACAGACGAGGCTGAAGCCGAAACCGGAGCCGATAACGAGGATGTGTTTGGGGCGAAGAGCCCTTACGAGGCCGTAGTAAAGGAATCCGAAGCCAAGGTTCAGGCTGGCGGGTTGTTCATTGTGGCCGAGCGGCCTGGCATACTTGAAGATGTCCTTCAAAAGCTCTGCGTTCAAACTGGGTCCCTGCATGCTGTGGTTCCTTCTCCGCTGATTGAAGTTTGTGCCCTTTATCAAGCATTATTGTGGCAGGAGTGTTTCCGCCTGGAGGAATTTTGGTGACAGAGACGATTTGCCTCCTTTTGCCCGACTGAAGAGAATGTGGCCGGGTTGTAACAATACGGTCACCTTCCTGTCACGCGAGTGTGGTCAATTGTCTCGTCTCAATCAAATCCGGAGGGAACGATGGCCAAAGTCAGCATCCTGATTGTGGAAGACGATCCTGACATCCTCAAGCTCCTTGCATATCATTTCAGTACCGGAGGATATGATGTCAGGACCTGTGAGACGGGTTCGGAGGCGCTCGCCAGGATCGGGGAGCGTCTCCCTGACCTGGTTGTTCTCGATTTAATCATTCCTGAGGTGGATGGGCTGGAGGTCTGCCGGGGGCTGAAGACGAACCCCGCGACAAAACATGTTCCCGTGATCATGCTGACCGCGAAAGGGGAGGAGGTCGACCGCATTGTTGGGCTCGAATTGGGGGCCGACGACTATGTGGTGAAGCCCTTCAGCCCCCGAGAACTGATGCTTCGGGCGCGTGCCGTGTTACGCCGCGCCACGGCGGCGTCGGCAACCGAAAAAAGGTGGCAGAAAGAGGGTTTGAGCGTCGACTTTGAAGCTCACCAGGTGACGGTTGACGGAGAAGAGGTGCTCCTCACCGTAACCGAATTCAAGCTCCTGGAAGAGCTTGTTCGCAACCGCGGCAAAGTTCAAACCAGGGATCAGCTTCTCGAGAGGGCCTGGGGTTACCATTTCGATGGCTACGCCCGCACCGTGGATACCCACGTGCGCCGACTGCGCCAGAAGCTCGGCTTTTACTCCCATTGGATCGAAACCGTAAGAGGTGTCGGTTATCGGTTACAGGGTTAGGGGCCATTGGCGAATGATCGAGATGGCCGCTGACCGGGATTTGATCCAAGAAGCCACCCCGATGACTGCGAAGACGCACGAAGGTATCCTTGTCAGGGATGAAATCCTGCGGTTTGCCTTTTTGAGAACGTCGCCCTTGGCGTGCGGGTGAACGGCGTTGAGGACCGTAAGGTTGTTGCCGGACGACTGGAGAAAAGCCGCAATCCGAAAATCAGAACCTCCTCTGCAGGCGGGCGCGGAAGAAGATCGCAATCAGGTTCATGCTGAAAACCAGGACGATGAGCACCAGGGCGGTGCCGTACTGGAGGGGGCGGGTGAGTTCGATTTCGGTGCCGGCGGTAGCAAGGACATAGATATGATTGGGAAGTGCCATCACCGGATCGAAGAGTGAGGTAGGCAATTGGCGGGTGAAAAACACGGCCGCGGTGAACATGATGGCGGCGGTCTCTCCAGCCGCCCGGCTGATGCCGAGGATGCAACCCGTCAGCATTCCCGGGAAGGCTGCCGGCAGTACCACCCGGTATATGGTCTGCCATTTGGTCGCGCCGAGGGCCAGAGAAGCTTCCCGGTAGGTTGCCGGGACCGCTCGGAGAGCCTCCTCCGCCGTACCGATGATCACCGGCAGAATTAGCGCCCCCAACGTCAGGGCGCCCGACAGGACACTCACTTTCATATTGCACCAGATCACGAAAAATGCCAGCCCAAAAAGCCCGAAAACAATGGAAGGCACCCCCGCCAGATTGTTGATGCCGAGGCGAATCACGCGCAAAACCGGTCCGGGTCGAGCATATTCATAGAGATAGATGGCTGAGGCCACTCCCCAGGGAAAGGCCACCAGCATCGCCCCGAAGCTCAATAGAAAAGTCCCGACAAGGCAGGGGAAAATGCCGCCTTTGGTCATCGAATCCGTGGGAACCTGGGAGAGAAAGTCCCAGCTCAAGGCCCGCCAGCCGTTCCAGAGCAGGAAGGCGATGATGATGAGGAGCGCAAGGCCGTTGATCAGAGCCGCCAGACGGAACAGTCCGAACATTCCGAACTGCGCCCACCGGCGACCGGGGCCAAGTGAAGCACTCACTTTGCTTCTGAGCGAATCGCTCCTCGCCTTTTCCCGCAAACTCTCTGTCTTCTCCTCACTGGGCTCAGGCAGACTCTGGACGTTGCCCAGAGCAGCTCCCTCTGGTGTCATCTTCCGCCTCCTTTCACTTTTCATCTTTCGGGCGTCACGCCTGCTACAAGGTCGCGGCCCCCACCTGCTGGTGCTTCTGAGCAATGTAATCGGCTACCAGGTTGAAACAGAGGGTGAAGAGAAACAGCACGATCCCGATGGCAAACAGGGCGTAGTAGTGGTCGCCGCGAAACGGGGCTTCGGCCATCTCGGCGGCAATGCTCGCGGGCATCGGTCGTACCGGCTTGAAGATGCCCGTTGGAATCAGCGCCGCCCCTCCCGCCACCATCAGCACCACCATGGTTTCTCCGATGGCTCGTGCCATTCCCAGGATCACGGCGGTGCTGATGCCGGAGAGCGAAGCCGGGAGCATGACGCGGAGAATGGTTTCCCAGTGAGTGGCTCCGAGTGCCAGAGAGGCCTCCTTCAGTTCTCGCGGGACAGTGTAAATGGCATCCTCGGAGATGGTGCAAATGGTTGGAACCGACATGAAAGCCAGCATGAGGGATGCATTGAACAGGTTCAACCCGGTGGGCAGGTCCAGAAATTCCTGGAGAAACGGGGCTATTACCACCATCCCAAAAAAGCCGATCACCACTGATGGCAGGGCTGCAAGCAACTCGACCAACGGTTTCACGATTTCGCGAATCCTGGCCGGTGCAATCTCGGCAAGATAAATGGCGGTCATGACGCCAAGGGGGATGGCCATGAGGGCGGAAAACAGGGTAACGGCGAGGGACGCCGCCAGGAGCGGCAAAATTCCGAAGTCCGGAGGCGAGGACGTGGGATACCATTCCCGGCCAAAGAGGAAAGCGGGCAGCGACACTTTCTTGAAAACCGGGAGACCCTCAACAAAAAGGAAGACGAGAATGAGGAACAGAACCAGAATGGAAACCGATGCGGTGAGAAGAAAGCTCATGCGAATGGATTTTTCCCTGGCCTGTCGAGATTCCATGGACCATGCTCCCATGTAGTTATGACTCCAATCGGTACTGTAATGCGAAAGGGAGAGATCGGTTACCGAGTTGACTCTATTAGAATTCCTCGCTTCGCTCGGAATGACACCCCTGCTGCCTTGCCAGGGAATGGATTTCCTTGAAGGCGCCAGGTTGCCTGCTCCTTTTCGCGTCTCGACCCTGTGCGCGTACAACAAACCTGGGACCGACTCGGTGTTCGGAACCGAGTCGGTCTCGGGTTGCAGTCGGCCTCGCTGTTACCATGAGCAGGGGGTTGCCTGGCAAAGCCTCGCCCGCGTCACCTTCCTGGCAAAGGGCGAAGAGGCTCCTTCTTCCTCGATATCAATAAAGCGGCACAAAACCGGCTTCCCGAACGAATTTCTGACCTTTCTGCGGATTGAGGATGTAGTTGATGAAATCGAGAACCTCCCCGGACGGCCAACCCTTGGTGAACATGAACAGCGCCCGCGAAATCGGGAACTTGCCGCTCAGCGCCGTTTCCTCATTGCCGGGAACGCCGTTGACCGTAAGCGCCTTCACACTCTTATCCACGTAGCCGATACCAAGATAGCCGATGGCGTACTTATTCTTCGAGACGGCCTGCGCGACGGCTCCGCTGGAAGCTTGAAGCAGAGCGCCGGCATAGACGCGCTCCTTCTTCATGACCTTTTCCTCCCAGACCTCATAGGTGCCGGAGGAAGTGTCCCGCGAGACCACCACGACTTCCTTGTCCGCGCCGCCCACCTCCTTCCAGTTCTTGATCTCGCCCATGTAGATCGCCTTCAGCTGAGCCATGGTAAGGTCTTTTGCCGGGTTCTCGGGATGGACCACGGGCACGATGCAATCATAGGCCACCGCGAACGGTACCGGATAGACCCCTCTTTCAAGAGCCAGCTTCACTTCTTCCTCTTTTAGAAAACGGGAGCTGTTGGCAATGTTGGTAGTGCCGTCGATGAGCGCCTTGATGCCGTTTCCGGAACCGCCTCCCGAGACGTTGATATTGACGCCCGGATTTTCTTTCATGAAAGCTTCCACAACTTTCTGGGCAATGGGCAGGACGGTGGTTGATCCATCCATGCGGATGGAACCCGCGTCTGCAGCTCCAGCCGCCAGACAACCCAGAAACGCTGCCGACAAAACCAATGATTTCCATTTCATCGTGTCACTCCTCTGTTGCGGTTCATCTTGATTTGTCCATTGCTTCGGCCCGTGCCTCCGCAAACCTTTCTCGCTTCCACCTGCCTCGCCATTCTATTCAGCGATTGTTACGAGTCTGTTACAAGAAACGAAAGATTGGGTTACGAATCGGCGGGCAGGAAGAGAAGACCGATGACGTGAATGAATGACTCGCTCATTCTGGCCTTGCAGTCGGGTTCATCCCGAAGGGCTTCCGGGATCATATTGATAGTGAGAACAAGCCAAGGGGCGGCAGGAGCCAAGAAACTTCGCGATGAAGGGCCTTCTCGACCTTGCAGGGCGTTTCCGAAGATGGTTCCGGCGGGTATCTTCCTGCCCACGGCGATGCCTGGTTATTCGGTACAGGGCTTGGTAGCGGCGTCTGACTTGGTCATCTCTTTGTCGAGCTTGGTGCCTGCGTTACACGGAAGGCCTGCGTCCGCACCGTGCCGGGTGGCACGGGCCGCACCATGGTTGTCGGCTGCAGAGGGAGGCTGCGCCTCGGGGTTGAAGGTCCCGATCCTGATCAGATGAATGGTGACGCCACCTGCGATCCCAAGCAGCAGCAGCTTTGCCCACTAGGGCGGTACTGCAAACGTTACCGTATAGCCTATCGTCAGCCACAACAGCAAAATGGTGAGCACTTTCTGCTTGAGCGGTATTCCCCGACCTTGCCGGTAGTTGTGGATGTAATCACCACACCAGGTAGTGTTCATTAACCAGTGATAGAAGCGCTTTGAGCTGCGAGCGTAGCAGGCAGCGGCCAGCAGGAGGAAGGGTGTTGTCGGCAATACGGGCAGGAAGATGCCCAGAACTCCCAGTGCCAGGGAAAGGGTGCCACAGACGATCAGGAGGATTCTGACGAACTCTTTCATGCTAACCCGGCGTTCGCTGACTGCTGCCTGGGGAACGGTGCGGCCGGAGCGGACCTTGAAGGCCTAAAAAAAGGGACTCGGAATTTCTTCTAAGTCCCTGTTTTTTCTTTGGTAGCGGGGGCTAGATTTGAACTAGCGACCTTCGGGTTATGAGCCCGAAGGGATAGGGTTTTGCAAACCCGCGTTACGCCTTACATAGATGGTTGCTGCAAGCCTTTATAGCTGATTCATGTTTTCCTTGACTTTACCTCAAATAACCCTAAAATGTATCTCATGTGTGGGGTAAATGTGGGGTACGGAAACCTTCGGGTTTCAAAAACTGACCTTCGGACGGGGGTAAAAATCATGCCAGCTCAACCCAGATTCAAAACGAAGTATCCGGGGGTTTCCTATGTCGAAGGGATTTCCCCGGTTACGGGGAAGCCGGAGAGAATCTATTACCTTCGTTACCGTAAAGATGGCCGACTCATCGAGGAGAAAGCCGGGCGTCAATTCCAGGACGACATGACCCCTGCCAGGGCGTCGGAACTCCGTGCAATAAGGATAAGGGGCCTGGAAAAGTCGAACGAAGAAACCAGACTCGAAGAGCAGGCAGTGAAAAAAGCCGAGGATGACAAGTGGACCATTACCCGATTGTGGGAAGAGTATAAGAGAATGAACCCTGACCTAAAGGGGATCGTCACCGATGAGAACCGCTTCAACCTCCATATCACTGCGGGCCTGGGCCACAAGGAACCTAAAGAGCTGGTCCCGTTGGACGTGGACCGTCTGAGGCTCAAAACGGCAAAGAATCATGAGCCGGGGACGGTCAAGAACGTCCTGGAGCTGCTGCGGCGAATCATCAATTTCGGAATCAAGAAACAGCTCTGCGAAGGTCCTTCGTTCAAGATTGAAATGCCGACCGTCCACAACTGCAAAACCGAAGACCTCACTCCGGAGCAACTGGCCGCTCTGCTTCAGGCGATAGACGAGGATGAGAACATCCAGGCGGCAAACTTTATGCGTCTGGTACTGTTCACCGGCATGAGGCGCGGCGAGCTGTTCAAGCTGCAATGGGACCACATAGATTTTGACCGTGGCTTTATCAACCTCATCGACCCCAAGGGCGGGCCGTCGCAAAAGATACCGCTCAATGCTTCCGCTCGGGACCTGCTGGAGTCTCACCCGCGATCAGACAGCGAATATGTTTTTCCGGGGCGGGGCGGCGGGCGGCGGGTGGATATCAAGAAACAGGTCAACCGAATCAAACAGAGGGCAGGACTCCCCAAAGACTTCCGGGCGCTTCATGGCCTGCGCCATGTGTACGCTTCCATGCTGGCGTCTTCCGGCGAAGTTGATATGTACACCCTGCAGAAGCTCCTCACCCACAAGTCACCGATGATGACGCAACGCTACGCGCATTTGCGGGATGAGACGCTACGGAGAGCATCGAGCCTGGCAGGGGATCTTATCAACCAGGCTGTCACCGGAGGCCAACGGGAACCCGGCTTGAGGCTGGTCCACTAGAAGGGATAACCTGACATGACCAAAGCCCGAACGACACGACGGGAAATGAATCCGCAATACCTGACCGACGATTCTGGAAAGAAGAAATTCGTCGTGCTCACGGTCAAGGAATACGAAGAACTCCTGGAAGACCTTCACGACCTGGCCGTGATTGCGGAAAGAAGGCACGAACCCACGGTAACGCTGGACAAATTCAAAGCAAGGCTGGTAAGCGATGGACGCCTATAAGGTGGTTCTTGCCGGATCAGTGGAGCATGACGTGCGCGGGATCGACAAGAGGAATCTGGAACGAATAATGAAGGCCGTTGAATCGCTTAGCCACAATCCCTTCCCGCGTGGCTGCATAAAGCTGAAGGCATCTCAGAGCGGGCACCGTGTGAGGGTCGGAGACTACCGGATCATTTACGAGGTTGATACCGAAGAGAAAATCATCACGGTTTTTCACATCCGTCACCGCAAGGATGCATACTGAGCTGATTCCATCTTCCAGGGGATAGGGAGGCCACCCGATAAGCCGGATATCCTGGCCGGTTTCCCCTGGATCACCACCAGGGCGCTTGCAGGAGGGCGCAAATGACAGTTAAGCTCGTCACATATAAAGAAGCCACGGAAAAGTACGGGTTAACCAGGAAGAAGTTTTTCAGCCTTATGGTTGAACATGGGCTTAGACCCTATAGTAAAGATGGGCTTAAGATGGGGAAGACTGTCAAAGGGGCTGACATTAACGGTTTATCGAATAGCATCAAGACCATACTTAAGCGACTGGAAGATAATGCTCAAGAATGTGATGCGTCCATTGACGTAAATGCGAACAAGTTTGATGCAGACAATCACCGAAAATGCTTAGATCACCGGGCAAGTCTCGACAAAGCCCTTAAAGAAAAGGAAGAGGCATTATTGTATGGTTACACGGGTTTAAAGTATGATGCGGCAGAACTGGCGAAAGCAATGAAGGCTTATTTAGAAAGACCAAAAGACTCGTCAACCATCAAGGAAGTGATCAGGTATGTTGATGTTGACGGCAAGGAAAGACAAGAGCTGGGAAGACTCAGGGAGTACGAACGGAAGTTTGACTTAATTCTGGATGCGACAATTTTCGCCATGCGCCACCTTAAGGAAGGGAGAGGGAACAGGATCACCAAGAACAATTTCATTGACGTTTTGCGGAAGAAATATGGGGAAACGCTCCCCGACACAGCGTATGAGCAGATTAGAACCGCGATAAGAGATCATTGTCCTGGCGAGTATTTCAAGGAGAGCGGCAGACCAAAGAAAGCATAGCAGAATTTTTAGAACCGCGTCGTAAAGATAACCTGTTGATTATATTGCTATTAGTTGTCGCAATTCAACCGAATCAGAATAATTCTGTCATCACAGCTTCCCCACATAAATACAATAACACATCGCTATCATTAGATAATCCGATATAAAAAACCCCCCCAAACCCTAAAATTCCACGTTTTGCCGTCTGAAAAAAATGTTTAGGGAGTTTTCTCACAATTTCAAACCCTTACAATCCGCCGTGATACCGTAACCTACTTCACGAA
>Ga0255346_1001483_pt1 | contig 32659 bp, 40 predicted proteins | sample wastewater_treat_FD_194410 | JGI IMG/M metagenome (GOLD analysis project Ga0255346, IMG submission 194410) | Wastewater microbial communities from Lulu Island WWTP, Vancouver, Canada - plant22 | ecosystem: Engineered > WWTP > Wastewater > Unclassified | place: Canada: Vancouver, British Columbia...
TAAGTGTTATAAAACAGAATAAGAAACCTCTATTTATTTTTATATTAGCAAGTTTCCTGACTTATAGGACTTTACTCTTAATCTTCCCAGCAAAATAATTTTTGCCAGTGATATCACATAAGAGTACTTCACCCATTCACAGTGGCGAGACCGCTCTAGATTTTCGTTGGAATTTCTTTAACTAAAAGAAATATAAATATTTAGCTATCAAAGAAAGAACCTAAATTTATATTTTTTTATTATACTAACATAAACTTTACAAAAAGTAATTAGTTTTCTAAATATAATATTAAAATAGAATAAATAGTAAAATAATTAAATTAATAGATAATGGCAATAGAAAAAAATAATGTGATTTTTATAAATAACCTTTTTTATAATAAACATGAAAGTTTTTAAAATAGATACTGAGTTAATAGATTTTCTGTCTTGCAAAAAAGGTATAATATTTTTACTGGGTGAAACTGATACTGGCAAAACTACTTTTGCAAATAATTTAATTAAAAAACTTGTTGAGAAAAAGAAGAGAGTAGCATTTGTAGACAGTGATGTAGGACAGTCTACAATTGGCCCCCCTACTACAATAGGTCTTAAGATAGTTAACAATGAATACGACCTGATAAATAAAAGTTTTGATGAACTTTACTTTGTAGGTTCTCTCTCTCCGAGAGGGCATTTTCTTCCCATGTTAATCGGAACTTATAAATTATCACGATTATTCTTAAATGAAGTAGAGGCAACAGTAATTGATACAACAGGACTTGTGCATGGAAATCTGGGAATGGTTTTGAAATTTCATAAAATTGAACTTGTCGAACCACAATATGTTATTTTATTTGAAAGAAATAAAGAGCTAAAGCCATATAAGGATATTTTGAAAAATAATAATAAAATTAACACCATTTTACTCAATGTTTCTAAAGATATTAAAGAAAGAGGTTATGAGCAAAGAAGAAAATATAGAGAAGACCAGTTTAAAAAATATTTTGATAACGCAAATATAAAAACTCTTGACTTAAGAAGGATTTCAACGTTCCCAATATTTAATGAATTTAAGTATAGAGCTCAAAAATTTAATGTATTAGGGCTTGAATCAGGGATAAATAACCTACTAGGTATAGGAATATTTCTGGGATTTTGTGGAGATTTTAGCATCAAAGTTTTTACGCCTCTTCCAGAAATTGAAGATATTAATTTAGTAAAACTAGGATATTCAAAAATAGATTTTATTGAAGGTTAGAGCGCTTTAGCCTTATTCCATCTTTTTGTTTATATTAAACTATAACAAACAACAAAGTTGATGAAGTTTATGACTTCAATGACGTAGTTACTTAATTTTACACCATAAGATTTCTTAAACTTCCATATATTTTTCTGCTTAACCTCTTTAGGTTTTATTTATAAACTGGATAAAAAGATTATTTATTAATAAATATTTATTTTCCCAAATTAGATGTATACTTTTAATGCAAATCTTTTTTTAATCATCCATTAAACATGGGGTTAAAAATGCCTATGGAGGTTACGCATGAGTACAAAAAAAATATATTTTATTTTACTCGCCCTTACAACAGTTCTTGTATTTGGAGTTGGTGCAATATGTGGTAATTGCTCTAATCTTACTGGTATTTCAAGCTCTATAAGTACTGAAAGTTCAACCCAAACGACAGCTTCAGGCGAACAAGGTGCTACAACTACATCATCTCAATCAACTTCAAGTTCTACAACTCAAGGTACATCGGCTACTACAACTTCGACTTCCTCTTCTTCTGGAGGAAGCCCAACAATAAGTCTAAGTATTTATGAAGGACCTACTTATTCTTCAGCAGATAATATTTACTATTTCAGAGTAGAAGCCACAGTTACTGGAAATCCAAAGCCAGCTGTTTCTTTTAGCAGGGATGATAGTAATGGAGCTTGGGGAAGCAAGAAAGCACAGGTAAATCTAAGTCCAGGTCAGTCATTTAATTTAACTGCTACTGCAACCAATTCCAAAGGAACAGCTTCAGCAAGTATAAACCTTACTGCTCCCGGTATAGAAAGTACAACAAGTTCTTCCAGCACCACGTCAAGCAGTACTTCTAGCTCTTCTTCTAGCAGTTCTTCTAGTTCTTCGTCAACAAGTTCTTCCAGCACCACGTCAAGCACTACAAACAGTCCTCCAGATGTAAGTGAAATAGCGGTATCAGGATTAGGACTCCGTTATGTAAATACAAGTTATGATTTGTCAGTTACTGCAAGTGATCCAGATGGTGACACACTTACATATAGTTGGTCTGTTACTGGAGGAACATTAACTAGCAGTACGGGAAATCCAACAACGTGGAATACACCAGGATCTGAAGGAACTTATACAATAAGTGTGGCAGTAACAGATAACCAGGGGCATAATGTTACTAGAACAATTGATTTACGTGTGCGTCCAAACCTACCGATAATTTCGTATTGATTTACCTAAAGTTATTACTGAAGGCAGATATATAAAGAAATAAGTGCTGTATTGTTGTATTTTCATTAAGCCAGCAATGGGGAAAAATCCTTCATTCATTGACAATCTTGCTCTTAATGAATATTACTGGGATATAAGAGCTGTTCAATTAGGTGATGCAGAGCTTCAGGGAATTTGATCCAGACTTTTACAACTTCAACTTTTTCATGCAGCAATACAGCACTCAAAAATGCTTTGCAAAATGCGATAAATATTTCTTAAAATTACCTCTAAGGATGCGTAATCTAAAAAAACATTTTTCCATTATCTTTCGATTCCTTTTCTAGCCATAACACCTTTTGTAAAATAATGTTTAACCTCGCGCATCTCTGTTACAAGATCAGCTTTATCGATTATTTCTTTTTCTGCTCTTCTACCAGTTAATACAAGCTCTACATTATCTGGCTTGATTTCAATTAAATCCAGCACATCTTGCAGAGTCAAAATTTTAAAATGCAAGGCTATATTAATCTCATCCAGTATAACCAAATCATACTTGCCTGAAGATATAACCTCTGTTATTTCACACAACCCATTACGTGCAGCAGCTATGTCTTCCTTGGTAGGATTGTTTTGAATAAAACACCCTCTCCCATATTGTTTTACAGTAATGCTGTCGTTTAGCCTCTTTAGAGCTTTTATTTCACAATACTCTAATCCCTTAATAAACTGGGCTATAAATACTTTAAAGTCATTTCCTACAGCTCTTAATGCCAGACCAAGAGCAGCAGTTGTTTTTCCTTTTCCGTCCCCTGTGTAGACCTGGACATAGCCTTTTTTTAATTTACCCATATTTATAACTATTCCTTTCCCTTTGCTTAAGGCACAAAACAGAATGAAAAGATGTTGACCTTAAGTCTGTTTTTTATAAATGTATTATCGATTGTATCTTTAACCTTTTCTCAGCCTCACTTCTTAATGAATTTGTAGAGAGAAAAGTTGGAGAAACCAATGTTTATTTTTTAAATATTTTCTCCCAACTCTAAAACCCACAGGATTTTTAAAAATAGGTCCATCATAGACAAATGTATGATATTCTCCTCTTTCGCCGCAAAGGTCAACATTGTTTAGAGATTTAATTTTTTTATCAATGCTTTTATCTTATTTGCTCCTCCAGTCTAAAACATATCCACAAATTTTACAGTGGAAAGCATCACACTCTATTGCTGCACCGCATCCCGGGCATTTCCTCTGTGTACCATTTGGTTTTGGGATTTCTCCTATTTCTTTTCTATAAATCTCATAGTAATAGAGGTGCTCCTTATTCAAAAAGTTTATGGGGTAGAGCTTTCTCTTTTCTTCAAACTCATCATCTGAGATTTTCGAACTGATTATTTCTCTTAATTTAGTCATCCCAGAACCATACTCAAGAGGCCTTTTATCCTGCCAGATAATCTCTTCTGGTAATACATCCTCAAACGCCTTGCGCAATACCCACTTACCCCAGACTTTACCATTATATTTTTTTATTTTTAAATCGATAGATATCTGTAAGGCAAAATCTATAATTTCTTTATCCATAAATGGTTGAATTATCTTAATCCCGAAAAACTTGCCAATATCGTTAGAGTTAAAACCCATTCTTCTTGAGATTCTTTGTATATAACACTCTAAACCATCTATATCTTTCATATACGAATACCCGCCAAATAACTCATCACTTCCATCACCAGTAGCTACCACATCTAATCCTAAATTTTTAGCTAACTCAAGGCCAAAGTACACTACTAAATCATTAGGAATAGCAGGATCAAAAGATTTCAATATTTTTATTACTTCTGGAATTTTTTCTATTGCTTCGTCAATGTTTACCTTCCTAAAGGCGTGCTTTATATTAAGAAATTTTGCAAGTGATTTAGAATAATAAACATCTTCTCCTTCGGATTCTAAGCTTACTGTGATAGCTACAATTTCAGAATTTAAACTTGCTAAAATAGAGCTGTCTATGCCACCTGAAAAAAGTAAACCTTTATAAAAACTTCTTTTTACTATATCAGAGAGAATATTTTTTAGATTTTTAATAGTCTTGTCCATTTTACTTCTCTTAATTCCTTAATAAGACTTAAATTTTCTTTTTTATTTAATTTATTAGAAAAATCTGCTTCTTCAAAGTTTTCTATCTTATTTAAAATTTTAACTAAAGCTCCTAAATTTTCAAAATAAGATCTGGATATTGCCCTGGTTTTAGGTTATTTCAAGTAAAAATAAAAAACTCCCTGCTCTATGGTTTAACAGAGAGTTTTAAAGGTTAAATTTTTATGTTTTTTTTGCAAACAAAAAAATTACCCTCTTTCTACCGAAGAGCAGTAATCTAATTTCTATTAGCAAGTTTCCTGGCTTATAGGACTTTACTCTTAACCTTCCCAGCAAAATAATTTTTGCCAGTGGTATCACATAAGAGTACTACACCCATTCACAGTGGCGGGACCGCTCCAGATTTTCACTGGAATTCCCTTGACTAAAAGAAATATAAATATTTAGTTATCAAAGAAGAACCTAAATTTATATTCTTTACTATACTAACATAAACTTTACAAAAAGTAATTAGTTCTCTAAATATAATAACTAAAATTACTTCTAATTACTTTTTTAGCTTTTATTAGCTACTTACTATTCCAGCGAATTACTTCTCTTAAATTTTAAATTCATAGATAAATATAACTTATTTAATTTCAAAAGGAAGGACTGCTACAAGCGTATCTCCAATATAAACTTTGTACTCATATTTACCCTGAGAGAGAGGCAATAAATCTGTTCCCACTTCTGCTCCAAATGCCCAGCCACCTTTTGTTGTGATTACATAGTCATCTTAATTAACTATATCGTGTATTTTAACCTCAATATTAGAAATTCCATAATCAAAGGGAGTGATTTTGAGAATGTACTTTCCTTTTTTATCAGAAGCAAATTCAAATTTTTTTCTAATGTAGGATGACTCATTTGGTGAATCTGAGGGGATTCCTTTAAGAACATCATCATTGCTAAGATAAAGAACTCTCTTACCCTCAGGGTTTATTAATTCAATCTCTATTGAGGTTATTGGTTCAAATGGTGGCTGTATGCAAATTGAAATTTCTAAAATCATCTGCTTGCTGTCTTTATTGATTGTGAAATCGGATACCCTTGGCTTACCTGGTTTGATATTATCCGGTAATAGTTCATCTTTTTTAATATTAAAATATACTTTAGGACCTGAGAATTGCTCTTCATATTTGACTGCTGTTCCTGGTAAATTTTTCTGCCAGAAAACTGGGTATTTTTTATTTTCCCACTTTTCATAAAAGAATACCCCTCCAAAAATTAATAGTGGAATTAATAAAATTGCCAAAACATTTAAAAGAATAAACTTTTTTCTAGGAGGTGATTTATGTTTTACAGTATTCTTAGGTCCTTTTGAAATTTCTTCTAAAGCAAAAGCAACTTTCTTCCTTACTAGATAATCAAAAAGTCTTTTTCTAAATGCAAAAAGTGTGATAAAAACAGAAAATAAAAACAAGCTCCAAAATAAAAAATCAAAAATTTGCCCACCTACTTTAAAGCCAACAAATCTATTTATTGTATCTGGCAATGACCAGTACAAATTGTAGTTAAGAGGATAGTAGGAGTATGAGCGTGGCATTAATTTAGGAATGACATTATCTAATAAAAAAAGTAGAGCTTTTCGCCCAAATAAAAGATATATAAGCTGTAGTAAACCTGGTATAAAAGATAACAAGATGCTTATACCAACAATTAAAAACAACATTATTATCAAAATTACAATCAAATTTAGTGTTTGATTGAAGTCGAAATTTAGTTGCTTGAGGATTAAAAAGACAATCAAAATGCCCAGAATTATAAAAATTAGAAAAGAAATACTTAAAACTCTTGAGAAAATATTCCAGATAATTTTTCCTCTAGACGGTTTCATTGGGATTCTTATCTATTATAAGTTTTAGTTTTATTAAATTTTAATATAATAATTTTACACGCTTTTATATCAAAAAAATATTTTATTTATCACAAAGAATTTTTCAAGATTTAAGAAAGTTACATTCCAAAAATATTCTTGTTAATAAAAAGTTATCTTTCTTCCATACAACTCTCACTTGCGCTTTTAACGAATCATTTTCTATAAAATACTCAATAGTTTGATAAGCTTTAGGAATCTAGAATGTTACTGATATAAGAACAGACCTTGCTTATTAATAAACAAGGTCTGTTCTTATAAGGTAATTTAAACTATATCTTACTTAGCTATTGTAAATTCCTGAAGTATATTTCCTTCCTCATGAAATGTCTTAACTGTATATGCGCCGTCAGGTAAGTCTACTTCTACAATTGGACTTCCATATGGGAAAGACTTTCTATAAACCAGATTTTCCTGGCTGTCATATATGCTTATCCAGTTATTGTTCTTATATTCCCACAGGAAAATAAACTCAAAGTTATTATTATCATTTACATATACCTGCCAGCATGTCATTTCATGGGTTCTTACTGTCTTTGGTGCGGGAACAACAGTAAATATGGTGCCGGTTAAATCAGAAAGTGAGGGTATTGTTGTGTCTGTTATTGTAACTGTAACATTTCCTGCTGCATCAATAGTATAATCCGAGCATTCTATCCAGGAGGAGCCATTCCAGTACTTGGGTATTCCTGAGACTCCAAGGATAGTAAACTCTATCTTTTCAATACCTTGTGCAGAATCCAGGTGAAGGTCAACATATTTAGTTGCTCCTTCAACTAGAAATCCTTGCTCTAGGGCAGTATCAATTGGAACTTGCTTAATTGTAACTGTTTGTCCTCCGCTGCCTGCCACAGTAGCATATGCACCTGCTACTGATGAAGCATCTACCGTAACTGTGCCTGCTCCTAATGTTTGCTCTACATAATCTGTTGGTTCTTGTTGTGCTGCAGATGGTGTAGGTGTGGGTGTTGGTGCTGGTTCCTCTGGTTCTGGCTCAGGTGCTGGTTCCTCTGGTTCTGGCTCCTCTGGTACCGCTAGTTTATAGTGATAGAAATTCCCACTTACTTCTACTCTTGTACTTGGACGAACTGAAGTTATGCCATCAGGCATGTCTGGGTAATAATTAACATATTGAAATGCTGGATAATCGCTGTCTCTTGCCTGAATTTTAAGACCAATTGTATCACCAGCTTTTGCTCCTATTGCTGTAAGTGGGATTTTTAGTTCATAACATCTATTTGTATCAGTTATAGTTATTGCCGTTTTTACATCGTAATCTGTTCCCCAGGTGTTTTCACGTTGGTTCCTATCCCAAGGGAAGTCAGCATCTGTTAAATAAGCTTCCCCAAAAAAGGAAGGTTTATCAGGAGTTGAGCCCCAATATAATGCATCAATTGATTCATTAAACTCTCCTACCGGAGGTATATCAATATAAACGTAAAGATCATCCCTGTTTGTATTCGGTGTAGTATCTTCGACATTAAAAGCTAGATAGAGGTTTTCTGAATCAAAGGTTATATAACCTTTAAAAATAGGTAGGGGATCGTCATCATATCCAGTTCCTGGGCCTGCTGAATTATCTTCAAACCAAAAGTAATCATCCCATTCACCAGGGGAAAGCTTACCATCGACATTTATACTAATACTACTATCATCATTAGCACTTACAAATGCAGGAAACATAAAAAGAACCATAGTAAAAACCATAAACCCAATTAAAAATTTCTTCATTTGATAAAACACCTCCTTTCTAATTTATTTTTTTAACATTTTTTACTTATTTTTGTTTTTACTCTTTAGCCTCCTTTCTCTTTTAGTACCCTTAGATTAATATTTAGATTTATGACCAGAAAGTCCTTATTACAATAAGGACTTTAGATTATTTTTACATAAGTTTACCTTTCCAGCCTATTTCTTCTAAATTCTTAATAAAAATCTTGCTTTAAACTAAAAGAAATCATTTCTTTGCTAGGAAGATTGGTAAAAACAGACATATAAAAATATCATCAATAAATTTATTCATAATATTTTTATATCTATTAATTGCGTGAATTACTTTCATAACCTATATTGTCAGTATAAACACTTATATTGACAATATAATTAATTATAGGCTATGATAATTTTCTAATTGCGTCAAGTTATTTGCAAAAAAATAAAATACTACTGTATAATATGTCAGCTATGAATATGGATAATATTAACACTAATAAATATACTTACAGTGATAAAGATTTTGGTGATGCATTAAGGGAATTAATGGACCATAAAAAATGGTCTTATAATTCATTGTCCTACAGATGCGGGTTATCAGGTCAATATCTTAACCAGTTGGTAAATAAAAAGTCCTTACCGCCAAAGGATGAAAATATTATAAAAATAGCAGCAGCATTTAATCTAGAGCCAGAATATTTCAAAGAATATAGAAACAGAAAGCTATTTAAAAGTTTGCTTCAATCAGATGAAACTGATATTAATACCATAAAAGGCTACAATATTAAATTATCACCAAATGAAGTAAAAAAACTTGAAATAATAATTTCAGAATTGAAGGAAGAATATAACAAATAATTTTAAGTATGCCAGCATCTAATAGTTTTAAGTTTTATTTATTACCAATTTATTATTTAAATTGTAAGCGTTTAATGATTTTAAAATTTCAATTTTAGCCTTTATAAATCTTCGCTAACTGATTTTCTTTTCTAATTCATCCAGTTTCTTTCTTATTTCCTCTATTTCATCTTTTGTAGGTATATCTGATTTTCTGAGAAGCTCGATGATCTTTTCTTCATCACTCTTTACAATTTTCTTCTTTAAATCTGTCAGAATCTTCTGCTGTTTCTCAGCTTTTTCTTTTGCTTTCTCAGTCACGCTTTTAATAACATCTTTTATTTTCTCTTCAGTTATTTTACTACCCTCTTTAGCTTTGCTAGTAATATCTTTAACAATTTTATCCTGCTTTTCTTTTAAAGGCTTACCCTTTTCACTTAAGTAACCCACCTTTTCTTTTAACATTTTTTCTAATTCATCAGTATTGGATTTAGCCTTATCCATTAATTCCTGGATAAATTCTTGCTGTTTGCCTTTGGCAAGTTCACCTTTCTCAATCAAGTTTTGGGTCAGTTTTTCTGCCTTTTCATAAGTAAGGGATACAATTCCTAAGCTTGCAAGATAAGCATTTTCTAAAAATTTTGCCATGCTTTTTTCCTTTCCTGTTTATATCTTTCTAAGACCATTTGATATTTTCGTAAATATTATACCTCAAAAGAAGGTTTTTTATCTTTATGCTCCTTTGAAATTTTAATTGAAAAAAACTTGATTCTCAAAACATAAATTGTGATTGATTATCCCTTATAACTATATAAAATATATCTAATAATATTATTAAATAGAACTTTAAAATATTTAATAAAAATTTATTTATTATTTATATTTTCTCAATTAAAATATTATCTAATATTGTTATTAAGTATATTATACTTTAACAATTTAGTTGGTATTTAAAAAATTTTTTTATGGTAATTTAACTAAACTGAAAGGAGAAACTATGAGCAGTGATTACTTTAATTACACTGGAGCCCTTGTTGGTGGTGCCATTTTCCTATGGATATTTTATTTGGCACTGATTGCTTTATCTATTGTTAGCATGTGGAAGATTTTTGTTAAAGCAGGAAAACCTGGTTGGGCTGTTCTTGTTCCTTTCTATAACCTCTGGGTAGAGCTTGAAATCTTGGGTAGACCTTGGTGGTTTTTATTATTAATTCTTTTTGTACCTATAGCTAATGTAGTTGTAGCAATAATGTTAATATTTGATTTTGCTAGGGTTTTTGGGAAAAGCGTTGGATTTGGATTTGGACTTCTTTTTTTACCAATAATATTCTTCCCTATCCTTGCATTTAGTAATGCTAGATATGTAGCAGCCAGGGCTTAGTTCAGATTATTTAAAATTTAGCTTAAGCATCATTATTTAGCTCAAGAAAAACATAAGTATTACAAAAAGCTGGTGCTTAATTTAATTATGCCCATATAATCCAATTAGTTCAGCACTGTCTAATATATGGCCTTGCATCGCTTCTTTGATATCTACAACACTTGCGGAAGAATCAAGACTTATAGTAATATCCAGCGCATAGATTTTAAAATGATAATGATGTATTCCTGAGGGTGGACATGGACCCCCATATCCTTGTTTTCCAAAATCTGTCATTCCTTCAACTGCTCCTTCTGGAATAGTATTTTCTAGTATTTCTTTAGTATTGGGATCGATATTCCATACTATCCAATGCACCCAAGTTTTTGAAGGAGCATCAGGGTCATCAACAATTAAAACCAGACTTTTAGCATCTTCGGGAGTCCCGCTTATGAGAAGTGGTGGGTTTACATTAGCACCATCACATGTATACTTTGACGGAATCATTTCATTATTTCTAAATGACGGGCTTTCAATTTTCATAACTCCCTTCCCTACTTTTTCTTCTATTGAAACTTCCTCAGTAGCTATTTTTTCTTTACATGCAGTCATAGTACTAATAGCAAAAAGAAGAGATAAAAGGATAACAGTAAATGTTAAAACTCTTGTTAATTTGATTCTAAACATTTTTAACTTTTATAAAATAATTTTTTAAATTATATTTATTATTTTAACTAACTACAAAATTTTTTCTACTATACTTGAACTATCGTAACTATTTTAAAAAATTTAAAGACATTGGCGGAGAGGGTGAGATTCGAACTCACGGAGGGCATAAACCCTCAACGGTTTTCAAGACCGCCGCATTCAACCACTCTGCCACCTCTCCAGAGGATATTAATTATAATAAAAAATTACAACAAAAAAAAGGATAGTTAGTTGTAGGCAGTTAAAATTATTATTTAGCTGAAATTATTTCAATCCCATTCATATAAGGCAAAAGAACTTCTGGAACAACAATATTTCCATTTTCATCTTGGTAATTTTCATATATAGCTATTAACGTTCTTCCTATGGCGCAAGCTGTGCTGTTCATTGTGTGGACAAGCTCTTTAGCACCCTTTTCATTTTTATACTTAATATTTAATCTTCTTGCCTGATAGTCTGTATCATGGCTACAGGAAGCAAGTTCTCTATATAAACCCTGTCCTGGCAGCCAGGCCTCTAAATCATACTTCTTAGCATTGGGACTTCCAATATCTCCTGTGCACATATTTAAAATTCTGTAATGTATCTTTAGTCCTCTAAAAATCTCTTCTAAAGTTGCTCTTAAAAACTCATAATCATTCCAAGAGTTTTGAGGGTTAGCAAAAATAAACATCTCTATTTTATCAAATTGATGTACTCTAAACATTCCACCCAAATCTTTACCATAACTGCCAGCTTCTCTCCTAAAGCAAGTTGAAAAACCACAATATTTTAAAGGTAGGTCTTCAAAATCTAAAATTTCGTCTGCATGATAACTACAAAGAGGCACTTCAGCAGTCCCTATAAGATACAAATCATCTGACTCAATCTTATAGTATTGAGTTTCTTCAGCAGGCAGAAAACCTGTGCCATACATAGCACGTTCTTTAACTAACACCGGAGGAATTATGGGAATAAAATCTTTAGAATGCAAAATCTTTAAAACATAACTTACCAATGCAAACTCTAAAAAAACTGCCTCATTTTTTAAATAAACAAATCTGGCACCTGAGACTTGGGAAGCTTTTTCATCATCAAGAATATCAAGTGCTCTGCCAAGTTCAATATGGTTTTTTGGTTCAAAACTAAAATTAGGTTTTTCACCATAAAAAAATATCGCCACATTATCATTTTCATCTTTGCCTACGGGCGTGCTACTATGTGAGAGATTCGGATATAAAGAAAGTCTATATGTGAATTCTTTATTTAATACTTCAAGTTCTTTTTCAAGTTTTTCAATTTCTTCATTAATTTTTTTAGTTTCAGCAATAATATTAAGTCTTTCTTTTTCTGTCAGTTTTGGCATTAATTTTGAATTCTTATTTTTTATTGCTCTTAGTTCGTCTAACTTAGTAATTAGTTGTCTTCTTTTTTTATCAAGCTTTATATCAGAATCAATGTCAATTTTCATATTTCTCTTTTTTAGTTCTTCCCTAAAAATTTCTGGATTTTTTCTAAAGAGCTCAATATCAATCAATTTCTACTCCTACTTTATAAATAAAAAATTGCCATAATATTCTTATAAAAACATAATTATATAAAACAAATTTACGTAAAAAAACAATCAATTTAAATAATGAATTTAAAATCTAGTCATCCTTAAACATAGGGTAAGAACCAAGGATTTTTACCATATAAACATTTTTCCTTAGAGATTCAATTGCTTCAAATATCTTTGAATCATGCACGTGGCCTTCCATATCAATCATGAAAACATAGTCGCCAATATCTTTTTTTGCAGGTCTTGACTCAATTTTTGTCAAATTAATATTTCTTTCAGCAAATATTTTTAATATATTATATAGACTTCCAGGTTTATCTTTTTTTAAAAAGCATACAATCGAAGTCTTATCATGATCACTTTTTGGAGGTATGAAATTTCCCACAAAAACAAACCTAGTTTTATTATCCTTAGAATCTTCAATATCACTTTCTATAACTGACAAGCCATATAAGTCAGCTGCTATTTTTGTTCCTATTGCGGCTGTCTGACTATCTAACTCTACAATTTTTCTTACAGCTTCTGCTGTACTATTGGCAGCAATAATTTCCACATTAGGAAGCTTTGAACTTAAAAAATGTCTACATTGAGCAGTAGCATGTGGGTGAGATACTATCTTTTTGATGTCTTCTAATTTCACTCCCTTTTTACCTATAAGATTATGTCTTATAGGTATTGTAATTTCTCTTATGATTTTTGCTTCGCTTTCAAATGTTAAAAAATCCTGAGTTAAATTAACAGAACCTTCTAATGAATTCTCAATAGGGATTAAACCCTCGTCAACTTCACCTCTATCTACACTTTTAATCACATCCACTATTGTAGGAAGTGGGATAGGGGTTATGGTTTCAAAACTTTTAACAAACTTTAGTAAGGCTTCCTCAGTAAAAGTGCCTTCTGGACCTAAATAAGATATTTTTTTCATAATAAAATAAGTTTAAGTTACTTTTTGATATATTAATATAAATTATAAATTAGCTTAAGGTAAAAAATCCTTGGGGTTTTGTGGTTGATTATTAACATAAACTTCATAATGCAAATGAGAGCCAGTGCTATGCCCTGTACTACCAACTTTACCTATAACTTGTCCTTGTTTTACTTCATCCCCAACACTTACACCAATATTACTTAAATGAGCATAGACTGTAGTATATTTATCCATATGGTAAATTACTATTTTGTTGCCATAGCCACCATCCCGTCCTGCGAAGATAACTAAACCAGAAGCTGTAGCAGAAACCGGGGTCCCAGTTCTATTAGCAATATCAATACCTTTATGCAATCCATTACGCCAAACTGTTGCTCTTCCATCGCACCAAAGAGTTGTAATTTGCCCCCATGTAGGCCAAATAGACGGAGTGTGTTCCATAACATATATATGGTCTTCCATGTTCTTTTTATCTTCTTCAAGTTTCTTAACCAAGTTAGGAGCTTTGTTTAATAGCTCATCAAGAAGAGCATCTATATTCTCAACAGCTTCTTCCTGATCAGAAGCATAATAAAACACTTCTTCTGGATTACGTGAAGTTTTTAACTCCATACTTAAACTATTTATGTTTTCTGCTGATCCGTCTTCGGGACCACCTTGCCCAGTAATATTTCTAACGAGCTTGTCAAGCTCTTCTACCTCTTTTAAATAGTTTTCTAATATTTGAGTTTTTGAATTAATTTTACTGGCCTTTTTTTCAAGGCTTACAAGTTCAACCTCTTTATAATTAATTTTATATTCGGCTCTTTGTATCTCTGCTATTTTCTTATTTAACTCTTGTCTTGTAATATAAAGATTAGAAACCAGAATAGCTACACTAGCAACTACAATTACTAAAAAAATATATAGAAACCTTAACGCATTTTGTGATATGGAAATTTTTCTTACTTTATCCTTAGGGCCAGAATAAATTATTAGCGTATATGACTTTTCTTGTTTTTCTTCACTCATTTGCTCATTGTCGTAACTTATATCAATGCATATTAATACTAAGCTAAAATTATAAACAACAAAATATTATTTTTCCACCATAAAATTATATGAAACAGAGTTATTAGTTAAAACACTTTCCCCCTGAACAGGTTTTATTTCTATCAACATACTACATTTTAATCCAGGATAAGCTTTAAACCCTGAAATAGTGACCGATCTTTGCTCCGATGGATCTATGGAAGCTATTGTATAGGTTTTTTCATCAGCTTTTGGGTTATCCGCAGTCTTATATTGCATTACAACTACAACATCCTTTTCTGTAACATTCCCTTGATTTTCAACAATTAAAGTAACACTTATTTCATTACCCTTAGCTAATATCAAATATTCTCCTTGCTCATTTATCACCCTTGGATTAAATTCTATACTATCAGAAACTATAGCCATTCCCCTTCTCTCTTGAAGATTTGCAACAGTTTTCAAATCTGAAACTAATTTGGAAACATTTTGGGTATCAATAAGATCGACCTCTTTTAAAACTTTTGAACTTATAACAGTCAAATTTTTAATATCAATTTTCTCTCCAGCAGATTTAATCTCATCTTGAAGGTATTTATATATTTCATCGCTGATGTACATATCTAAAAAAGATCTTGTAATCTGAGACACTGCTATATCACTGTTTGTACTTTGCAGTGCATTAAAAAGAGCAGGCTTAAAATTCTCATAAGCTTTATTCCTTAAATCCAAAACAAGTTTTAAATAACCATGAACAACTTCAAATGATTGTGGCGGATTAATTTCAAGACAATTTTGTAAATCTATCTTACTCTCTTCAATTATACTTGATAGATTCTTATCTAATTCTTCTCTGGATACATCCTTGATTTTGTTTAATATAATAAAAAAATCAACTGAGGTTTTATTTGAATGCTGGATTAAAACAGAAATTGAATTAATATAATCAGCAATTGATAATTTTTGTTGCTTACTCAGATCTTTCCTTGCACTTCCACAACTCCAAAGCCCAGTAAGCCAACTAATTATTACCGCTGCAATAATCAGCATTATTATAAGTGTAATTATTGGTTCTTTTCTACTCCTGCTATCCAATTAAGCCTCTTTAAAATCTTTTTATCAAATCCTTTTTATCGATTATCTGCCCTAATATCTTTTAAATTTTTTTATCTTGTCTTTTAATTTTTAACCTTGTTTGTTTCTTTAAAATATACCAAAAAATCCTGAGTTACTTAACTTTTATCTAACTCTTCTATCTTTTGATATTTACTTTTAATATTTTATTATTTACTGGTGGGCGAAAGGGGACTTGAACCCCTATACCCCTTAAGGGTACTAGGTCCTGAACCTAGCGCGTCTGCCAATTCCGCCATTCGCCCAAGCTATAGTTTGCCTACTTAGTTCCTACTTAGTTATGCCTATTATGCTTAGTTTTTTATTTTCTTTAAGTTTCTCTAGTTTTTTCTTGTTTTTAATTCAAATATTATACTATTAATTTATTTTAATTCCCTTTCTTTTCTTTTAATTTTTTTTCAAATTAAAAGTCATATTTAGTCTACCTAAATATTAAAAATACTAAGCATTATATTGCAATACTAGGCATAAAGATTTAAAAATTAAAACTTAAAACAATACAGAATCATAACATAAAGTGACATACATCACTCTATTAGATTATTAAACATAAGCGGTAAGTCAAGATTATTAGACTTAAGAAAATCTTTATCTTGTAAAACACTTTTTGAGTTGCCATCAAAAACTATTTGACCTTTATTAAGTACAATAGTCCTATTTGAAAATTCATATGCAAGATCTAAATCATGAGTTGCTATAATTATTGTTTTCTCTAAACCTTTAATTAGCTTTATGAAATCTTTCCTGTTTTTGGGATCTAAATTACTTGATGGTTCATCTAAGAATAATATCTCAGGATTATAAGATAGCACTGTTGCAAGTGCAACAAGTTTTTTTTCGCCAAAACTTAAAAAATGTGGCATATCATTTTCTATGCCAGAAAGATTTACCATTGATAAGCTTTCAACAACTTTATTTCTTATAAATTCTTTATTCTGCCCTCGTGGGTCTTTTTTTTTATTTAAAAAATTTATAAGACCAAAAGCTACGTCATCAAATACAGAAACCGAGAAAAGCTGGTCGTTCGGGTCTTGGAAAACAAAACCTATATTTTCTCTTAAGTCATATAAGTTTTTATCATTTAAAATTTTACCTAAAATAAAAATCTCACCATTTCTGTTGTTATGCTCTATTAGCCCCGCCAGATTTAAGAGAAGAGTTGACTTTCCTGCACCATTAGGTCCAATTATTGAAACCTTCTCTCCTTTAGCAACAGTAAAATTAATATCTTTTAGTGCCTCTTTAAACTCTACAGCTGCATCAGTTTTATCATTTATCCTTTTACTTGTTTTATATGCATAACTAAGATTTCTTACTTCAATTATAATGTCATTATTCACTTTAACTTCCATAGATGCAACTTTAAAATTAATAAAATTAAGCTAAAATTTTTAAGAACTCAATTATTTTAATTGATATAAGAATTAAAATAAAACATATAATTAAAGCCCAATTTAATTTTTTTGAATTGTCATTTCTTTCTATAAAATAGAAATTACCGTCAAATCCTCTTGATTCCATAGACTTATAGATATTTTCTGCCCTATCAAATGATTTAATTAATAAATTACCTGCAAGAAATGCCAGTCTTTTGTTTAAAGTTTTATAAGATTTTTTAAAAATTCTGCTTTTTATAGCAAGTTGACCCTTATGGGACTCTTCTTTTATTACAAAAAAATATCTATACATTATAAAAATGATAGTAACTATTACTGAAGGTACATGTATTTTCCTTAAGCCATTTAAGAGTTCAGCATCAGATGTTGAGATAACCATTGAAGATAACAACATAATTGAAATAAATGATTTTAAAAGAACTGTTAAAAAAATGGTGATGCCATTATCAGTAATAGTTATATTAAGAAAACTAATGTTAAATTTTAATAATATATTACCTTTATTGGTAAATGGGATAAATATTGAAATGAAAAAAGGAAATAAAAAAAGAAGAAATGTTCTTTTTACTACAAACAAAAAGTTAGCCTTAAAAATTATGGATATTAAAATACCTAAAATAAAATAAAGTAGTAAAACATAATAATTACCATTAGACGTGCTTACAAGAAAAAATAAAGTTGTAAGAGTTATTATTAGCTTTACCCTAGCATTTATATTAAAAGTACCATATGTTTTTACTATCTTTTCCAATATCGAGGCTGTCCTACCCATTTTTATTTCTTGTTGCTGCCTTGTAAACTAAATATATAATTCCAAAGACTGCAGCAACTATTAAAACCCCAAATAAACCTGCAAGCGAACCTTGCCATAAAGGACTACTAACAACGTCAAATGTATAATCAGGCATTAAAAAGATATCGTCATTTACAACATTTTGAGCTTTTTCTAAAAATCCAAAGTTTTCAGCAACTTTTTCAAGCCCATCAGGGAAAGAAGAAGCAAAAGGTGAAATAAATACTGCAATTACTAAAGCTGCAATTATTCCAACTATAACAAATGTTGTAATTTTCTTTTCACTCATAATTAAAGGCTCCTTTCATTAGTTAGAATTAAATCCGGCCTTATTCTGTCAACAAAAGCAATAATAGCTGTAGTAATAACAGCTTCACCTATCCCTATTACCATATGGACTAAAATCATGGCCTTAAGCGTTATTCCCATTGCATAAGTTCCTGACATACCAAGTTCAAGAGCAGCAAAAAATGATGCAAATACTACGGAAAACCAGGAGGCAACAGCAATTGCGATGTAGAAATTGATTTTAGACTTAGATATTTTTCTAATAAAATAATAAATTAAATAGGAGCTAAATACTCCAATTAATGCCATATTAAATATATTTGCACCAAGCGCAGTAATCCCACCATCATTAAATATAAGCGCCTGAACAATTAAAACTACAGTTAGTATTATTGAACCACCAAAAGGACCTACAACAATAGAGGATAGAGCCCCTCCTAAAAGATGCCCTGAAGTACCACCAGGAATAGAAAAGTTAATCATCTGCAAAGCAAAGATAAGAGCTGCCAACACCCCCATTATTGCTATAGTTTTTGCCTTAAAGATCTTTTTTACCCTATAAATTGAAGCTCCAAGCCCACCAGCAGAAAATATACTTGTTGTTATCACCGTTTTTAAATCCACAAATCCATCAGGAATATGCATGTGTCCTCCCTAATTCTCCTCAAATAGTGTTATGATTTTTAAAAAAGTAGCACCATATTAAAAAATTGTCAACATCAGATTTCAATAGAAGATTAAATAGCAAATAAAGTTCTTATTTGATGTAAGATTTTTTACGTAAGATTATTCGTAGGGTTATTTTACTTTTTATTCCAACCATGGCCAAATCTTCCTCTTCTGCCATGCCTACACTGTAAAATTATCCTTTCACCAATATTATCTATTTCTAAACTATTACAATTAGGACAGGGCATATTAGAATCTTTATACTTCTCTACATTCCAGAAATATCCACATTTTCTGCATCGATAACTATTTCCTAAAAGATTGAAATCCCCACCTTCTATTCTAATAGCCTTGCCATTAACTAGGGCGTCACTAATTTTACCATGTGCACTTTCAAGTAATCTTGTAAAAGTGGGCCTAGATATATTCATTTTTTTTGCAGCTTCTTCATGTTTTAGTTTTTCATAATCTGCAAGTCTTATTGCTTCATACTCATCAACAGTTACCCATACGGTATCTAAATTATTCATTGGAATGCCCTGTGGTTTAAAATACTGGACATTCGGAGGATAAAGCACGTCTCTTTTTTTTCTTGGCTTCATATTAAAATTGTCACTGGAATTCTAATAAATAAATTGTTAAAAATGCTAAGTTAGCATTTCCAAATGCTAAAAATAAATTAGCTAAAAAGAATTTTTTCCAGCTTTTCCCATAATTTCTTAATATCCTTTGCAGCAGGACTGTCTAGGTAATCAACAATAAATTTTTTTTGAGCAAGAAGTTTAGGGACATTTTCATCATAAGAAATTTTACCTATGATTTCAATATTATGAGAGTTACAAAATTTTTCAATTTCAGAGGTATTTTCAATATTAACATCAAACTTATTAATACAAACAAAGGACTTTATATCAAAAAATTGTGCTAACTCATAAACCTTTCTAAAATCACTTATCCCACTTAGTGTTGGCTCTATCACCATTAAAGCATAATCAACTCCATTAAGTGAAGCAATTACAGGACATCCTATTCCAGGGGCTCCATCTATTATTATTAGTTTTTTATTTTCCGTGTAAGCTAAATCTTCAGCTAAATTCCTTACCCTTGTTACTAATAATCCTGAGTTTTCAGCACCTGGATTTAATTTTGCATGTACAAATTTACAAAAACTTGTATTTGACACGTAAAATTCTCCTTGTTTTTCTTTTTTCAGGTTAACTGCGCTAGCAGGACAGATATATTCACATACCCCACATCCCTCACATTTAAGACTATCAATTTTTATATCTGCAATTGAGTTTGAAATTGCATCAAATCTGCAAAGCTCCTCACATTTGCCACAATTAATACAATTCTCATCAACTACCGCAACTGCGCTACCAATAAAATCTTCTTTTCTTTCAATTGAAGGATTTAAAAGTATATGGAGGTTCGCCGCATCTACATCTGCATCTACAGCTATATGATCATGCGCCATCTTTATAAAATTTGATGCAATTGTTGTTTTACCTGTACCACCCTTACCGCTTATTATTGTAATTTGTTTCATTATTTAGACTTTCTTGCTCTAATCTTATTTTAATTGTTTAAAGAGTTTAAAGACCCTATCACTTTTATCTGTATAATTAGCTAGAGATTTTTTAAAACATCACTCTTCTATTTCTTTTAAAATATTTTTGAATTTTTCTTTATAAGACACATTATAATCAAGCAGCGTGCCCCCTTCTGAATAACATTTTGCAATCTCTATATCATTAGGTATTTTTAAAAGTATTTTTACATTTTTACCCATGCAGTAATCTTCAACAGTTGCATCTCCAATACCATCTCTGTTTATTATTACTCCGTAAGGAATTTTTAAATTGTCAAGAACTTCCATAGAAATAGTCACATCATTAAATCCATATGGGGTAGGCTCTGTTACAAGTATGCAATAATCACTGTTTTTCACAGACATTACCATGCTGCAAGAATTCCCTGGGGGTGAATCAATGATTACAAGGTCTTTTTTATTAATCATTTTTTCAAGCTCATTTTGTATAGTTGTAGTTCTCATCGAACCTGGTAATAAATTGCCTTTTAAAAAATATATAGCCGGCCTTGCAAATCCTTTTGTTACCTCTCCAACCTCAACATCTTTTTCGCGTACAGCACCTTCTGGACCAACCAGGATGCATCCCCCGCAACCATGACAAAGCTCAGGATAAAATATTACTTCACTTTCTATTACTGCAAGAGCATTATAATGACAAAACTGTGCACATTTAGAAAAATCTTTACCTGTACCTGTTAGGAAGTAAGGCTGCTTTATGGTTACCTTTTTTATATTTTTAAGTTCTGGCTTTAAAAAAATATCCGCGTTTGGGGCTTCGACATCATAATCAATAAACTGACAGTACTCTGCTGCAAGTGCAAGACTTACGGCAACTGTGGTTTTACCTGTCCCGCCTTTACCGCTTGCTATTGAAATTATCAACTCTTACATATCTCCTTTCTGATGCTTTAAATAAATATTTTTAAGAATTTCTACCCATTCCATAACGGGAGCTTACATCAGGAGCAGATATTTCTGTTAACTGGCCATTCTTATACTTTTCAATTGCTTCTCTTACAGTTCCAGAAACACCTGAATACATTTTTATTTTTGCGGCTTCTAAAACTCTGAAAGCATTTGGCCCAAAATTACCAGTAATAACAGCTCCAACATTTTTAGATGCCATAAGTTGGCCTGCCTGGATTCCCGCACCTCCCATTGCTTGGCGGCTAGTATTTTCAATAAATTCAAAAGTATCACTGTCGATGTCATATATGATAAAATACGCACACCTTCCAAATCTTGGATCCACATTTGAGTCAAGTGATGTTCCTGTAGATGTAATTGCTATTTTCATTTCTCCCCCTTTTTATTCTTTTTTCTAAAATCTTTTTCATAATTAATTATTCTTTCCCCACATTCAGGGCATTTTATTTTGCTGATATTTTGATATTTCTTTTCATCTGAACTTATATCCTCTTTGCTAACAAAATAATGGTGTTTACCTTTTAAACACTGCTTTTTAATTATATCTTTTTCAGGTATATAGTTTCCACCTTCAACTTTAAGAGCTTTCCCTTCAATTATTGACTTTACTAGTTTATATCTTGCGGACTTAATTATTCTCTGAAAAGTTGACCTTGAAATTCCCATTTTTGCCGCAGCTACCTCCTGTTTAAGATTTTCAACATCTTTTAATTTTAATGCCTCAATTTCTTCAAGGCTTAATGTTTCAATCTTAAGTTTTGTCATAGGAATACCCTGCGGCTTGAAATAAGCATATAAAGGAACTGTACTTACTATTTTTTTTATTGCAGGTCTTGCTGACATTTATTGACGCACCATCTTTGTCCCACATTTTGGGCAACTAATGTCATAACAAGGGGTACCCACTTCATGTGGTACTATTGTCCCACAGCTTGGACAAACACAGTTGCCGCCTGGGCCTGCTCCTTGGCCTCCCATTCTTCCTTGACCTCCACTTCGTCCAAGACCTCTTCCAGCTCCTGCACCTCTGCCCGTACCTGCTCCCTGACCTGTAGGTCCTGTTCCATCTCCTCTTGGCATATTAGCCTCCTTTGTGATGTTTTATTTTTGATATGTTTTTATACTTATGTACTTTTATTTGTTTTTCAAAGAGTAAAAAAATATTAAAAGTTATAGTTATAAACCCCACTTTTATTAGATAGCCCAGATAATACAATTTTTATATTTAATTTAGTATTAATTTATTTATGATCGCATTCACTCTTATCAATACCATAACCTTTACCTGAACCAGGAATGCAAATACCTTCTCCCCCTTCAAGAGTTCCTGCAGCTAGCTTATCAGCTATATCCTTAACCTTTCCTTTCACACCCATAATTGTATCTATCCCTGCCTTACTAAATAGCTCTTTTGCTCTTGCACCCATACTACCAGCAACAATGCAATCAACACTTTTTTCTTTTAAAAATTGCGGCAAGAATCCAGAATGGTGGCCAGGATTTTTAATTACCTCTTTTTTTATAATTTTCCCATCTTCTATATCTATTAATGTAAATTCTGGGCATCTGCCAAAATGAGCTGATACGTAACCTCCATCAGTAGAAATTGCTACTTTCATTTACCTAGCCTCTTTCTATTTTTATTTCTTTTTTTATTAGCAATAATAATACCTGTCATTTCTATATATTTTATATTTTATTTTATCATCCTTTAATAATAGTCTTAGACATTTTATAATCTCATTTATATTAACTCCAAGAGAATAACCCAACCTCCTTGAGAGAATTGGGCCATAAAACAAGTTGTTTTCTTTTAGATTCATCTTTTTTTAAAACTTAAATGTCTTCCAATACTTCCATTCATGCAATTATTGCTAAAAGTATTTTTTATTATTATTCTCAATTAAAATTAAAAGAGCATTATTATGGGTATATACCCATAATACAAAATAATTGTACCACATTAAAAATTTAATTTAAATAACTGCTTTTAAAGATTCTCTAAGAATACGCTCCAGAAGTACTTTATCATTTGTGGCTAAATATAATCCTATTTTAAATTATCGACTCGCATACTAATAATATGCTTTTGAATTTTCACATCTATTTTATCAATAACAAAAAACTGGGGATAATTAAAAACCTATCCCCAGCTCGCCAATGGTTTGCATTTACTTTTCTTTTTTTTCTGATTCTTTCTCAAGCTCTTGTACTCTTGCCTGGATATCATCAAGCTGTTGTTTTAGAAAATCTGCCTGTTGCTTTAATACTTCTTTCTCCTGATCAGGTGCTACTTCAGGCCCCACATATGGATTTATATAAGGATTATAAGGTTGAGCTAAACCACCCCAAGCAGGCATCCCAACATTATATCTATACCAGCCTGGAAGTCCTGTAGCATAATACCAGTTTCTGTAACCTCTGCCACCTCTTCCTCCAAAAGCACCTCTGCCTACTCCAAAATATCTTCCTCCTGTAGGATTTGCAAAACCTGGAACTGAATAACCTGCGCAATAGCCTGCACCTCTTCCTGTCATAGGACCCATTCCTGCTGGTCCTGTTCCATCTCCTCTTGGCATAAAAATCACCTCCATTTAAAATTATATTTTTTATTAATGAAAACCTCTGCTGCCTTTAATGCCTCTCCTACCCACTGATGCTAAGTAGCTTTTCCTTCTATATGGAACTGAATTATAAGGGTAAATACGATTTAAACCCTGAAAATTATAAGGCAAGAAATAATTAGCACTCAATTGATTTACTGGATTTACAGGCATACCTTGGATACCAGCATACCCAATTGGTATTCTTTTGTTACTTCCAATCGGCATAATACAATAGCCTCTTCCACCTCCTGTAAATGGTCCTTGCCTCAAAGGTCCTGTCCCATCAAAACCAGGCATATAATCACCTCCATAAATTAAATGAACCAATGTTCATTAATTATGATATTGAACTTTGGTTCACTTGTCAAGGCAAATTTTTAAAATTTAAAGCCAAAAAAATGAAATCCGGATTACAAAATTGTTTCATTCCCTATCATGAAAACTGTATGCAAGCAATATTTTACAATGGGTAAGAACCTAAGACGACAATGATTGGAGTGTCATTTGAAGTATTCATCCAAAACAAGTATTTTTAATCCTTCTATTTCTATGTTTTTAAATGAATTATCATTTGTAACAAAATACTCAGATTTTGTTACAACAGCAGTTGATAAAAGAATTGAGTCGGGTGTTCTTAAACTATAATTTGCTCTTAATCTTGCTGCTAATTTTGCTGCATTATAATCTACTGATTGTATTGTACTGTTTGGAAAGGAATTAATAAATTCTTCAAAAATTGATATTTTACTGAAATCTTTCAATCTGTAAGGCTTGGTAAAAAGCTCTGTTATGGTCAAGCTTGAAATATTACAAAATATATCACCCTGTGCAATTTTCTCTATGAGCAATCTGGTTAATTCATCATAAGGTTTGATTTTTTCCAGATGATAAATAAGAATTGAACTGTCAATACATATTGTATGTAATTTGCTAAGTTTTTCTTTAAACCTGTCAGTTTTTATTTCCAGGATTGCCTCTCTTCATTAATATAGTTATCCACCTTTTCCTTTGTGGAACCCCACGTGCCTTCCATCAAGCCACAAGTATATTCCGCATATTTTTGGGGGGAGAGCAAAATTATTTCATTTCCTCTTGTAAAGATAACCAAATTATCTTCCGATTTTATTCCCATTTCTTTCCTTATTTCCTGAGGGATGACTATCTGACCTTTTTTATTTAGTTTTACTGTTTTTGATATAACCATACTAATAAAAATTGTATATATTATCTTAAAATTATATTATTTTTATTTTGTAGTATAACATTTATTTAACCATATTACAAATAATTTTAAATCAAGATAGTGTCAAGTTTTTTATTAAGTCATTTATTTTTGTGCTCTAATTACTATAAATGAGCCTTCCCCATATCCATCTTTTACTATCTCCACAGTATTAATTTTATCAACAAATCCATTTATGAAAAATCCTTGTGGTTTTAATATCCTATATACTTCAGAAAATGCTTTTCTGGATCATCAAGAAAGCACAAAGTTGTAACCATTAAAACTAGCTCAAAGCTTTCATCTTCTAACGGGAGATTTTCTGCAACACCATCTATCACTCTTATTCCTCTGCTTTCAGCAATTTTTCTCATCTCAAATGACGGTTCAATACCAAGCTTAATTCCTAAAGGCAGTGCAAATTTTCCACTTCCAACACCAATCTCAATACCGTTATCAAAGTTTGGTAAGATATCTTTTATTGCATTCACTTCGGACTGATAAGCATATTTATTTTCTTTAAACCAGTCTTCATATTTTAGTATATTTTTTTCAAAAGGCTCTATTTTTGGCATTATTTTTTATCCACTACTATATCTCCTACTTTATACCTGCTATCAAAACTTTCTGCTATAACTGGGCATTTTATTTTAAGTAAAAAGAATATATTTTTATTTTCATCGCTTAAAGCTTCATAATTTCCCTGTCCTTTAGACAGGACTAAATCGGATTTTTCATATTCATTTAAAAATTCTTTGGAGCAAAGTGCAAGAATAGCAGCCGGCATATCAAGTCCGGTAGTGATAACCTTGACTAATTTAGTCATACCAACCATTTCAGCATCTGTCATTGTAGAATCGTTTAAAACAGGTCCTCCTCTTACCACATAGGTGATTTTATTTCTGGGAAGCTCTTCTATAAAAATCTTATCAAGAACAATCTCCCCTGCATTATCACCAATAAATAATATTTTTTCTGACTTATCTATATTTTCCTTTAAAAGTTCAACCTTACTTTCATTAAGATTCTGATGCTGCGCTTTTTTTATTGCATCAAGAATAACTTTTTTGCTTAGATTTTGTTTAGGACCAAAATCAATGATATTTCCTGCCAGTGAAATCCTTAAACTGGTTTCGAAAGGATTAGCAGATTCTTTTATTATTATTTTTAGTTTTTCCTCTAACTCAAGACAGATGAGGTTAAACTTTTTTTTAATCTCTTTGTAAGGATCACTATCTGGTAATAGCTCTTTTATAATCTTCTGGATTTTTGCTTGTGTTAATAAACCTATGCTGCCAGAATCAAAATCAACAGCAGCCTTTAAAGATTCTCTAAGAATACGTTCCAGAAGTACTTTATCATCTGTGACCATTTTTGCTGCGTCAAGAGCTTGCCTGATGTAACAAGGCACGCAATCTAAATATAGTTTCACAAACAACCCCCACTCAAATAAATCATTGTAATAATATGTAATCATCCATGACTATATATTTATAGTCCCATTTCCTTCCAGGATTTTCTTTCCATGTTAAAAAATTTTTGACGTTCTAACTTATTCATGAGGGTTTCTCTTATTTTTATTTTATCTGTGATATTAATTAAGGATTCTTTAATTGACCATATGATCTCTTCCTTTATTGGTATTTCTGGAAAAGGTAGTGCTAATGTTATATTTACTTCATCACTTCTAACATCTATATCCTTAATAATCTCCAGATCCTTAAGAGATTCGTCTATCATAGGATGTTTTATATTTTTTAATTTTCAATAATCTTTTCTTTTAAAACATTTCCAGCCATGCTAATCAACTTCTCCCTCATAATTCTTCAATTTTTTTGCTTAACCTTGTAATTCAAAATTACCTTGATACAGCGTACCACAGGAAATAATAACCCAATCTTCAAATGTTTTACCTTTTATTTCATTCATGTGTCAATAATTTTATATTACTACATAGATATTATGAACATATGCTCATTATTATTTTAGATAAAATTCATAAAATAGTCAATCTTAATAATAGGATTAAATCTATAATCAAGTATAATTTCCCATGAATTTTAGCTTTAAAAAATAAAGTTTCAGGTATGGATGCCCCCGATTCTATTATCAATAAGTTTTTTGTCTCCAGCCCATTTACTGTTTGATGCAGCATTACATGATTGGGAACACTACCAAATGCATAATGAGTGCCATCACGGGAAACAGCATCTTCCACAGCCCCACTGATAGCCAGTCCAAGACTACCAGGACAATCAGGGTCTTTGGCAAGCATATCTCTTCCAACAAAATACCAAGAGCCAATGTTGAAAAATTCAAAGAAGTTTTGTTATATGTTTTAGAGAAAATAGGAGCAAAGCCAAACAAAGAAATATAAACCATTGTCTGATGATCTACTTGAATTTAAAAAAGTTGTTTCAAAATTCCCCCTTGGCACTAGCAAGCATTTTATAGTCCTAATAGCAAAAGAAACGATCAAAATTATAAAAGGCTGTTTTTTTTGTCGTTATTTAAAAGGCTCTTCATTGCGAATTATTTATGCTTATTGCGAAAAAAAGCATAGGGTTGAATTTATACAATTATATCTCAAGGGTGATAACGAAAACGAAGATCGTGAAAGAATTAAAAATTATTTATGTAATATTAAATAGTAAAAATCTATGCAAATACCAACCCAGATAATAAATTTTTTAATTAAGAAATACAGTTATGAACGAGAATATTAAAAAATGGATAAATGAATATGGCGTAGAATTCCTGAGAAATATTGGCATCAAAAAAGGAGATAAGGTGTTCGACTGGCTGTTGCGGTGAGGGAAATTACTCTATGCCAGCCGCAAAAATAGTTGGGCCGAAAGGTACAGTTTATGCCTTAGAAATGAATCCTTGAAATATTAATTACCAAAAAAATCTTAAATTCTAATACAATTATAACTGATCCTTAAAGATTGTATAGCTTGTACAACTGATTGGAGGATATAAATTAATCTTACAGACCTATTATCCATAACAGAAGATGCTATTGAAGCTGCTGTTAAAATTAGTATTGATATATATATGAGTCATAATTTTTCTAAAAACCAGTTACAATAATATTGAAAAATATTAATATAAATGCATTATTTAATAGTTTGTAGGTGTGAAGTTAAAAAATATGGAGGAAAATAAATCAATAATATTTGGTCCGGTACCCTCCCGGAGGTTAGGTCATAGCATGGGAATAAACAACATTCCACCAAAGATCTGTACCTATTCCTGTGCCTACTGTCAGCTTAGCCTTACTATCAAAGTGCAGATAGAACGTCAGATATTCTATGATAAAGAGTACATCTTTCAGGCAGTAAATGATAAGGTTAATCTAACAAGAAAATCAGGAGAAATGATTGATTACCTAACCTTTGTTTCTGATGGGGAACCAACTCTTGATATTAACCTGGGATTTGAGATTGATCTTTTAAAACCCTTTAGCATTCCAGTTGCCGTTATCACAAATAGCTCACTAATATGGCAACCTGATGTAAGACAAGACCTAATGAGAGCTGATTGGGTTTCTCTTAAGATAGATGCTGTTGAAGATAGAATTTGGCACAAGATTGACCATCCTCATAGAAAACTGGATCTGGACTTAATTCTTGAAGGGGTAATTGAATTCAGCCGTTCTTTTACAGGAAAGTTAGTGACAGAAACAATGCTTGTAGAAAACATCAACGATTCTGACCAGCACATCGCTCAGGTTGCAGACTTTCTATCAAATATAAAACCTGATATAGCATATCTTGCTATCCCTACACGTCCACCGGCAGATAAACGGGTAAAGGCTCCTGATGAGCATATACTTAACCAGGCTTATAATATTTTTAAGGATAAAGTTAAAGACGTGGAATACCTTACAGGTTATGAAGGGGATGCTTTTGCTTTTACAGGCAATATTGAGGAAGATATACTTAGCATTACTGCCGTTCACCCAATGAGGGCGGATGCAATTGAAGTATTATTAGGAAGAACTGGAAAAGACTGGTCGGTAATTCATAAGATGATTGCAGATAATCAACTTGCAGAAACAATGTATGAGGGGCATAAGTTTTACTTGAGAAGGTTTAAGAAATAAAAAACTCTTCAAAACTTTATAAATTATTTTTTGTTTGTGACTATTTTTACCGCATCAAGAGCTTGCCAATTACAGTTGAATATTCTTCATCAAATGAGATTGCTGAAAACTCCCTATGAAAAATAAAAGCAACTTGTAATTATAGTTATAATCCTTTTAGTATCCATGTAACTTAAAACTCAAGTATTTTCCCAACACTTCCAAATATACATTTATCACCAAAAAAGTTCTTTAACTCGCTAAATGCATATAAACCAGTACAATGTGCAGGAACAAATAATTTTATATCATATTTTTTCAATTCACTGATTATATTATGAATATAAATTCTACCTCTGTTTGCAAGATGCAGCCCACCAATTATAACTAATTCCTTATTATTTAATTTTAGCTCTTTAGACTTATTTAAAATATTTATAATTCCCCGGTGAGCACAACCTGTAACAACAATTAATAATTCCGGCAAGTTTATAAAAATTGAAATATCATCATACATTGGATCTTTTACAAAATTATTTTCTTTTCTTATAAAAAATGGATCCCTAAATTCCTCTTTCCCATTTACTTGAATCTGACCGCTTAAATATATAAACTTGCTAATTTGGGTAGCACTTTTTTTAAATATAAACCTTGCACCCTTCTTTTCATAAGCATCTAATTTTTCTGGTATTCCTATATATCTATTATCTTTTTTGCCGTTATAATTCTTGTATTCGCTAAATTTTTCTTCAAATATTAAAGGATGTGCATATACGTCAATCTTTCTATTTAAATATTTTAAGAGTGGTAAAAGCCCACCAGTATGGTCAAAGTGCCCGTGGCTTAAAATAATTTTTGTAATTCCATTTAAATCAATTCCAAGAGCTTCCGCATTTCCTATAATTAAATCACTCTGTCCGCAATCAAAAAGTATTCTCTCATCATTAGTATCAATTAAAATTGACCAACCGTGTTCGGCCTTTAGCTTAGAAGTATTTACGTAGTTATCAACAAGAATTGTAAGTTTCATTTCCCACCTTATTATTCATCAAAAAACTTCTAATTTTTTTAAAAAATTTATTTTAATTGCATAGTTAGATATAGTGATAGTGATACCAATAGTGATACCAATTACATTTTTTGCGAAAACCCCCTATCGCCAATCTTACCTCTTATAGACCAGTATGATTTATCTCCATACAATACAGGATTTAATTTCAAATAATTAATTTTTCCACTTTCATCAAATAAATTTTCATCCATATGAACTTTTAATACCTCACCTATAAAAAGATGGCTACCCTCAATTACGATTATATCTTTTACCTTACATTCCATATTAATGGGACATTCTTTAATTAATTTTGGCTTTACTAAAACAGCATCTTCTTTGGTAAAATTTGCTAATTCAAACTTATTTACTTCATCCCCATGTGTTTCACCACAAATATCTACTTCTTTTAGATATTCAGCGCCTGGAATATTTAGAACAAATTCTTTAGTATCTTTAATCATCGTGGCAGAATATTTTTCTCCACTTATTACAATACCCAAACATGGTGGTTTTCTGCATATATTTGTAGTCCAGGCAATTGTTATAATATTATCTTTACCACTACTATTACAGCATGTAACAAGCACTGCTGGCAATAGATATACCGCATTATTTGGCTCAAGAACTTTTTTCATAAATACATCCTCCTCTTATATAATCATTTTGGTCATATACCCATAAAGCAACATAATTGTAACATATTAAAATTTAATTTAAATAATCACTAAACAAATGAAAATAAAAGTTATATTTTAATGTATGTTTTTCAAATAGTTCAATTTTTGGCATTCTTTTTTATCAACTACTATATCTCCTAACCCGTACCTACCGTTAAAACTTTCTGCTATAACTGGACATTTTATTTTAAGTAAAAAGAATATATTTTTATTTTCATCACTTAAGGCTTCATAATTACCTTGCCCTTTAGCTATTATTAAATCAGATTTGTTATACTAATAATGTGCTTTTGAATTTTCACATTTATTTTATCAATAACAAAAAACTGGGGATAATTAAAAACCTATCCCCAGCTCGCCAATGGTTTGCATTTATTTTTCTTTTTTTTCTGATTCTTTCTCAAGCTCTTGTACTCTTGCCTGGATATCATCAAGCTGTTGTTTTAGAAAATCTGCCTGTTGCTTTAATACTTCTTTCTCTTGATCAGGTGCTAATTCAGGCCCCACATATGGATTTATATAAGGATTATAAGGTTGAGCTAAACCACCCCAGGCAGGCATCCCAACATTATATCTATACCAGCCTGGAAGTCCTGTAGCATAATACCAGTTTCTGTAACCTCTGCCACCTCTTCCTCCAAAAGCACCTCTACCTACTCCAAAATATCTTCCTCCTGTAGGATTTGCAAAACCTGGAACTGAATAACCTGCGCAATAGCCTGTACCTCTTCCTGTCATAGGACCCATTCCTGCTGGTCCTGTTCCATCTCCTCTTGGCATAAAAATCACCTCCATAAATTAAGTGAACCATTGTTCATTATTATATTAATGAACTTTGGTTCACTTGTCAAGAATAAAAATTTTTAATTATTTAACAGCATATTTATTTCAGGCGTAACCTTAGCTTGAAGCTTCATAGAGGTCAAAGTAAAATGCCTATAATGAAAAATTATCATGATTTAAACTAGCTATAATATTTGCATTTTCTGCCCATCTTCACTTTCATTAAAATCCTCTTTTACTGGAAAAGGAACTACCTTTGGATTTCTTTTCTGAGCTTCCCATAAGTCAAGTTTAGTTTGCATATTCAACCAGCTTTCAGGAGAAGTCCTAGTTGCTTTTCCTATTCTTACAGCCATTTCAGGACTTAAAGAAGAACGCCCATTTAAAAATTCAGATAAGGCTTTTCTAGATACCCCCAGGTTTATAGACGCCTGAGTAAAAGTAAGCCCTAATGGAACTAAAACCTCTTCCTTAAAAAGTTCCCTTGGATGGATAGGTTTTCTTTTGGTTAACATTTTTCCTCCTTAATGATAATCAAGATAATCAACAACATAAGCATCTTCATTTTCAAAATAAAAAGTTATTCTCCAATTTCCACTAATTGATACTGCCCAAATATTTTTCCCATTGCCAGACAATTTATGAAATTTAAATCCTGGAAGATTCATATCACTAACGGATACTAATGCATCTAAACGGTCTAGTATCCTGACAAGTTTTAATAAAAACACTTGACATAGGAAAGGTTTAAAGCAAAATTAAAATTGTAAAGATTATAAATTTATAATTAATATAATTATATAACAAATATTTATGTAAAGGTTTTTTAAATTGAATCAAAAATGCCAAAGTTGCTAATCATGGCCATTTCAAATGTGATTTATGTGGTACTAT
>Ga0255346_1001484_pt1 | contig 32653 bp, 30 predicted proteins | sample wastewater_treat_FD_194410 | JGI IMG/M metagenome (GOLD analysis project Ga0255346, IMG submission 194410) | Wastewater microbial communities from Lulu Island WWTP, Vancouver, Canada - plant22 | ecosystem: Engineered > WWTP > Wastewater > Unclassified | place: Canada: Vancouver, British Columbia...
TCTTTGCTATCTTCTTCATAAAGAGGCTTCTCCTTTGGCTTTATTTCGCAATACAACCTTCGGAGATGTCCTCTTTTTCTAAACCATTATTTTTTAATTAATTGCACTTCTCGATTGAAGTGGTGATATCCGAAGAGTGCTAAGGATGTAAAAGTTGAAGCTACTGTTGCAACAGAAATTACAATTGATATCAATGGTAAAGTAACTAGTGTCAGAATTCTCGGAGTAAAACTCTCAAAGACAGTTTCACTTGAAATGCAAAAACTTTTGAAAAATGATTTTGCATCAGATACAAAAAAGATTCTGCTCGGCGCGCAATTTTCTCCGCCGATAGTCAACGGAAAGCGTTCTCCGATAAAAATGAGACTTCCATTGAAGTTCAAACTTGAAGATTTATGAAAGGTAATATGATGAAAAAAACAACAATTCTCATTGGAATCTTTCTTTTCAGTACAATGATTTTTGCTCAGGCAAAAATATCCCTGAAAGGATTAGTAATCGATTCAATGACCCGCAAGCCGGTTGATATGGCAACAGTTATGGTTCTTGAAACCAAGACAAAAACTTATACGGATGAATACGGAAGATATAGTGTTTCTTTTCCATCCGCCGGAACATATACTCTGATTGTCAAATCAGAGGGCAATCAGATTTATCAGGAAAAGATAGTCCTCAGCGCACCGGAAGAAAGAAACATCGTTCTCAAACCGCTAAAAGTTCAGGGCGGAGCGATAACGATCAAGGGCGAACGCGACATACAAAAAACTTCGCGCTATACCATGACAGTTAAAGAACTCAAAGAAGTTCCTGCCTCTTTCGGAGATTCAATCAGCGCGCTCACTTCACTCCCGAATGTAATGCGTACCGACGGTTTTTTCGGTCCCCTTGTAATACGCGGATCCGATCCGAACTATAACGGATATTTTATAGATGGGATTCCAATATACACTCCGTATCACTTCGGCGGACTCCACTCTGTAATTAACAACAATTTGATGTCAGAGATAGATCTGTATTCTTCCGCTTTTCCTGCGCATTTCGGTTACGCACAGGGAGCAGTAATAAACATCAACACAATTGATGATGTGAAACGTACTGGAGGATATGCGGATATCTCTCTTCTTTCTTCGGCAGCTCTTGTGCAGACACCTTTTCTTGAAAAATATTATGAAGACGGAAAAGAAAAAACCAGAAACAAAGGTTACTTTATCGCCTCAGGAAGAATAGGATACATCTCAGTTTTCGTTAAAGCGGCAAAGGAATTATATGAACTGCTTGGAAAAGATGTCAGTTCATCGCTTCCTTACTACGGTGATTATCAGCTGAAATTCAAATATTTTCTAAATGATAAGAATTCCCTGACTTTTCTCGCTTTCGGAAGCTATGATAAAATCGATGTAACACTGAAAGACGATTACATGGAATCAGGCGATGATCCTCTTTGGGAAAATGCCAATTATTATGAGAACAAATATTCTCACGGACAGGGTTTGACGCATACCTATACGCCGAACGATTCTCTGAAAAATTCAATTCTTCTTTTCAATTCTCTTCAGATTTCTGAAACCGTAATGAGACTTCCAAAAGCATACGACTCAGTGTTATCAGACGGAATAAATCCTAAAACAAAACCTCTTATCACGGGATTAAAAGAAAATATTACCGTAGATCTAATTAAAGATCATCTTAAGATAAACGCCGGCGGTGAAATCACCCATTATTATTTCAAAACCAGCGGAACAAGTTTTAATCAGATAAATGATCTCGATGAAAACGCAGGACTCAACCCGGGAGAGGAAGGTAATTTCGAACTTGTTAATCTCGGATACAAAATTCACAATCAGACAGTCGGCGGTTTTGCCGAGTCAAAAATCAACGTTGGATGGATTGAATTCATACCCGGCGTACGTGCAGACCATCTCTTTAGAACAAATTCGACAGTCATAGACCCGAGAGGGATGCTTGCAATCAACTTACCTACAAACACCAGCATTTCATTTGCCGGAGGAAGATATTCATATTTTGTTCAGACTTCATCAGCGATTTTTCACGTAATGCCTCACATTGCCAAAGCAGATTACATAGATCCGATGAGAGCATATCATTCGTCCGCAGGCATTGAACAGAAATTCGGCGATTACAGCATCAAGGCTGAAGGATTTTATAATGTCTTTAAAGATGATATCTCTCTTCACCAATGGGATGACGACGGAACTACTAGATATTATGCAAATGTCGGAGAACTCAGGACTCGCGGTATTGAATTTATGATCAAAAAAGACATAAAAGAAACTGAAAACGGATTTTACGGTTGGATCAGCTATACCCTTGATAAATCTCAGTATAAGACAAAATCGATGACAAGCGATCCTGAATACTATGACGAATGGTTCGATTCTATATATGATATGACCCATGTCATAAAACTGGTCGCTGCATATAAGCATAACCGTCATACTTTCTCTGCCCGTTTCCAATATAACTCATCAACACCTTATACTCCGATTGTTGACGGGATTCAGGACACCAAGTATGTCGATCCTGATGACCCTAATCATGAACGATGGGTTCCGGTTTCCGGAGAAAGAAATTCCAAGCGTTTTGCTTCAAATTCAAGACTCGATCTCAGATATTCTTATAAACAGAATTACGAATGGGGTTACTTTAACTGGTACGTAGAACTGATCAATGCGACAAGTTCACTTGAAGAATTTCTTTCATGGGATTACCGGTATGACTACGGAACTGCAAATCCGGAAATTCGCAGACAGGGTATTCCGATTCTTCCGAATTTCGGAGTAGAAATTAAATTCTAATGGAGACAAAAATGAAAAACATTTTAGCAACAGCCGCAGTCATTATTTTATTAAATGCCTGCACTTCTTTTCATAAAACAGGAGTTGCGTCTGAGCCGCTTGCCGGTAAAACCATTTCAGAGAATCTTGGACAGACAGAAGGAAGCGATTTAACTTTCAGATTTCTTTGGTACATGATCGGAATGCCCGATTTTGATTCTGCAATGAAAAAAGCCAAAGAAAACAAAAAAGCCGATGCAGTTATCAATGCAGAGGTAAAAGAAACAAGATACTCTTTTATTCTCTTTTCCGTAGACAGCATCAATGTGAAAGGTGAAGCCGTTAAGTTTTCACAACCCGGAACAAATGACAAGACCAAGGGGAAAAAGTAATGAAAAAATTATATCTCATTATCATGGTTTGCCTGATTTCGGCATGCACAAAAAACGTAAAACTAATAGATTATAAAGAATCGGCTAAACCGATGACGTCGCAAAACTACGAAGTAATTGCGGAAAGCGAGGGACTAAGTTCATCTTTTAAACTTTTATTTTTTGCCAATCTGTCAGGCGATGAAGCGGATATAACTAAAGCCGAAGAATACGCCATATCACGCGAAGCCGCCGACAATTTAATCGGTGTGAGCTATTACGAAGAAACAGTATACATGCTGCTTGGTAAAGTAAAAGCCTATTACGTTAAGGGAACAGCCGTAAAATATAAATAGTTTGTTAATCTGCAAATAAGGGCTTCGGCATCAAACGAAGCCTTTATTTTATTTTAATTCCGATACCTTTGACAGTCGCCCTGTACGATACAGCGAACAGAATTAAAATCAAAAGCAATGTCATCACAGAAGGAAACAACCCGGGAAGAGAACCGCTTCCAATATAAACATATCTTGAATAAGAAATCATTACAGCAAAAGGATTATAAGAACCAATCTGGCGGAAAAGACCAGGCAAGGTCTCAATATTAAAAAAGACTCCGCCGAGATAGACAAGCGGCGAAAGAATCAATATTACAATAAAATTCGATTTCTCAACCGAATACATATAAATTCCGGTGAGATACCCGGCAAGCGAAAGAATCAGAGAAACCGCAGCTACCGCCAGCCAGAAAAACACAGGATGTGCAATTGAGTATCCAGAAAAAAGTCCGGCCGCAAGATATGTCATTATGCCGACAAGAAATCCTCTCAGCGCTCCGGCGATAACAAAACCTCCGAGCCTGCCAAGGGGTTTCATCGGAAAATAATTGAATTCTTTAATTGTGTCCTGATATTTCATCATTATAATTGAAAACACAGGATTCTGATATGCTGAACTCACCACGGCGGAAAATATCAATCCCGGAGTTATGAAACTGATATAATCAAATCCCTTAACGGTTTTGTCTCCATGCCCTGCAAAAAATCCGGCAAAAATACCCAGAAAAAGAATATTTGAAATAAACGGAGCAACCAGAGTCTGAACTCCAATCAGCATAAAACGTTTTATTTCTCTTATTACAAGAGTTTGAAAACTAATATAGTATCTTGCGATAATTTCTTTTGAATTCAATTTCTTCCCCCTTTTTCTGTCAGACGGACAAAAAGTTCTTCAACACCCGGAGATGAAATATTCAGATCATCAATTTTATCTTTTATCTGACCAAGGGATGAAATCAATTCCGGAATTCTGCTTTTCGGAACTTCTAATATTTTATTAGTACCCTTGTTCTCTTTAATCATTGAAGAATCAATGATTTTTGACATATCATAATCAACCGAAAGCTTAACTATTAAAAAATCCCCTGCCATTTTGAGAAATTCCTTTTTCGGTTTATCCGCAATCAAACGGCCTTCATCTATCAAAAGAATACGCGAACAAAGTTCTTCCGCTTCTTCGAGATAGTGCGTCGTCAGAAGGATAGTCATTCCTTCTCCGTTCATTTCTCTGACAAATCGGTATAGATCATGCCGCAGATTTATATCGACTCCGGCAGTAGGTTCATCAAGAATCAAAATTTTCGGTTTGTGAAGAAGAGCCTTGGCTATCAGCAGTCTGCGCTTCATCCCGCCGGAAAGACTGCGGACGACTGAATTCATTTTATCGGTAAGAGAAAGACGTTCGGCGATATAGGCTATATATTCACTATTGCGGCGCATACCGTAGTAACCCGACTGCAAATTAAGAATTTCCCTGACTGTAAAAAAATTATCAACTGCGATTTCCTGAGGAACAATGCCTATTGAAGTTTTCATTTCAACTCTATTCTTATCAATATCATATCCGGCAATGCTGACATTACCCGAATCTCGTACAACTACTCCCGAAATAACATTTATCAGAGTAGTTTTTCCGGCGCCATTCGGGCCGAGAAGAGCCGCAAATTCACCTTTCTGAAGTTCAAAACTTACATCATCAAGAGCAAGCTTACTGCTTTCCTTATATTTTTTTGATAGATTTTCAACTTTAATCATTTAATCTCCGGAAGCAATTATCAGATTCAAACAAACTATTAAAAACCAAGTTCTTCTTTGACAATAACAACATGCACAGACTCCTTTGGAAAAGATCTGTGAAGAACTGTCGTTACTCCGCATATCCGATTATCCGATGAACAGTCCGAACATTCGCCTGTCACCGTGCATGGATTTTTTGTATCGAAACGGATGTTGTTCAAAACAGAAGCCGTATTCTTCTGTCTGTCAAGAGCTGAAATGAGATCTTCGGTTATTTTATTCCACGAAGCAACAACGATCCTTGTCTTAGGTCCGTAAGTCATTCCGCCGCAGCGGTTTCCCCACATATCTATAAAAGTCAACTCTCCTGTTTTAGTCATGGCATTGCATGATGAAACAAAATAATCCGCACCGAGAGCGCTTAACTGAAGCAGTCTTTTCTGTTCAGCCGAAAGAGTTTTGTCATTTCTATCAAATAAATTCGGATATTTTTGTTTTGTAAATTCGTCAAAAAAACCAATTTCTTCAAGAGTTCTCGAACCTCCGAAACCTATTGAAGAATCAACCGGAATTGTTTTTAGAAGATAATCAAGCGCGTCCTTTGCAGAATCGGCGACATGAACTGTAAAGAAGTTTTTGCGCAAAGCCTGAGCTGTTTTTGATATTATAAGATATTTAAGTCTGTTTTTTTCGTTCATTGGCTTTCCTTATAGTTATTCACATCAACACATAAACCAAGAGATGATAAAGACTCATTGATTTCGTCAATTTCATTTTTTTCCAAAGGATTGCCGACAACTTCGGTTTCGACAATTTCCAGAAGAGAAATTTCAAACTTTTTTGAAATCAGAATATTAGATTTATCCTCCGCGTCGGCAAAAGCAAGATTATCATAAAGCAAAACTCCTTTGGCTTCATCAATACTATCTATAGGAATTCCGGAAGGTATATTTTTCAACGCATAATCTTTTGTAAGCTTGCCGATTGAATTAAGCATTATGCGGAATTTACCTGTTTTGATAAAAAGAAGTTTCCTTTCTTTTTCATATTTCTCTGTTATAAGTTTTACAGTATTTTGATAAAGGACATTCTTTATTTTTTCTACAAGAATATCTCCGTCAATCGGCTTTATGATATAATCGTTTCCGCCGGCCTTCATTCCTTCCATTACATCATTTTTTGCATTTTTAGCGCTGATAAATATAATCGGAATGTTTTTAAACCGTTCATCAGCTTTCATCCGGGCTGCTAAATGAAAGCCGTCTTCATCAGGCATCATTATATCAAGAAGAACAATATCAGCTCCATATGATTCAAGTCTTTTCCAGAAATCGGAAGCATTTTCAGCAACAGTCGTCTTAAAATCAGAAAGGACATCTGAAAGAAGAAACCTGTTAGCATAAATATCATCTACAGCGAGAATTCTGATTTTTTTGCTATTCATCATTTGCACACATCCTTTCAATTAAATTTATAAGAATCTGATCATCAACCGGTTTTGAAACATAACCGCTGAATCCCTTGTCCAGTATTTCCGATTTTTCTTCTTCCATCGCTCTTGCCGTAACTGCTATAACCGGAATGGAATCATATTGCTTCATCCGGCGGAAAAGCCGCAGAGTTTCAAAGCCGTCAAGTTCGGGCATCATAATGTCCATTAAAACAATATCCGGAGTCCAGGCTGAGACTTCATTCAAAAACATTTTTCCGTCAAATGCAAATCTCAAATCATACCTCGACTCAAGCATCAAAGAAAAAGTCATTCGATTAATTTTTTCGTCATCAACGATATAGATTTTTCTTTTACCCGAATATTCCGGAACATCTGTTTTATCTGCTGTCTCGATGTCTTTCCACGAAGCCCCTTCTCCATACGGAAAAGAAAATACGACTTTAGTTCCAACTTTTTCAACACTGCTCAAAACAATACTTCCTCCGATAATATCAGCCATTTTCTTTGAAAGAGGAAGGCCAAGACCGCTTCCCGCATGTTTCTTTGTCATTGGATGGCCGATCTGATAGAACTGATCAAATACTTTGTCAATTTCTGATGCCGCAATTCCCTCACCGGTATCTTCAACTGTTATTATGGCATTTAGACCATCCGATTCCACCGTAATTTTTATAGATCCTTTATCTGTATACTTCGCCGAGTTTCCGCAGATATTTGTCAAAATCTGAGTTACCTTTGAAAAGTCCGAGTTAACGTTAACCGGAACATTATCTCCGAATACATACTCAATATCAATCTGCTTTTCAGCATTCAGCGTTTTTAATATTTCAACCTGTTGACTGACAAGTTTTTTCAGATCAAACATGGAAGGATTAAATTCCATTTTACCTGCTTCTATCTTGGCAATATCAAGAATATCATTGATGAGAAGAAGCAGCCGGTTGCCGCTTTCGTTTATCAAATTCAAACCTTCATTTTGCCGAGCAGAAAGATTTTCGCTTTCTTTCTTGGCAAGCATCTTCGATATTCCTATAATTGCATTTAATGGTGTTCTGAGTTCATGACTTACATTAGCAAGAAAACGGCTTTTTTCTACATTCGCAGCATTAGCTGAACTCCTTGCTATTTTAAGCTCTTCAGCTGCAAGTTCGCGCTGAACAGCAACTCCGAGAGCCGAAGCAAATGATGATAAAATATTTTTTTCAGCCTCGCTCCATATTCTCTCTTTTGTACAGTCATCAAAACCCACAAATCCCCAGAACTGATTATTCAAATGAATTGGAATTATCATAATTGATTTAATTCCCTGGGGCTCAAGAGCATCTTTCAGCTGACTTGTAAAAGAACTTACGATTCCTGAAAAAATTCGCTTTCTTATTCCTGCATTAAGAAGTTCCGGAACAGAATCAAGCGGGATATATGTCGTATAAGGAGAACCCATTTGTGAAGGAACTCCGTCTTTTGTCCATTCGTCAGTCTGTGTTGAAAAGAGATTACCATCGTCAGCATTGTAATTTCTAAATAGATATACTCTGTCCGCCCCGGCCGATTTACCTATCTCTTCCAGACAGAAAGGAATTGTTTCATCTACGCTGTCAGAATAAAAAAGCTGCTCAATGCTCATCGCAACAGCAAAAAGAACTTTATCCTTACGGTGAAGTTCGGTTTCCATAATTTTACGTTCCGAAATATCCCTGAAAAAACCGGTTATTCCGATTGCTTCTCCGTCAGAACCGAAAAGGGTGCTTTTATGCGTCTCGATCCACTTTTCTCCGGATTCGGTAACAATTAAATCTTCATGAAATTTTCTGCCGCCGGAATTTATTATTTCCTCATCATCCTTAAAATAGAAATCAGCTATATTTTTAGTAAGAAATTCATCGGCAGTCTTTCCTATAATTTCAGATTCATTAAGTCCGAAAAATTCAGTGAACATATTGTTTACAACTTCAAATTTTCCTTCTCTGTCTTTCATCCACGCCAAAAAAGGAAGATTGTTGATAAGCGCCTTTTTCTTCTCTTTGCTCATTGTGAGTTCGAGCTCTATTCGTTTGGTTTCACTTATGTCAGTATGTGTTCCGACTATTCGAAGAGGTTTTCCGTCTGCAGTTTTTTCTACCACACGGCCCCGCGTTAGAATCCATTTGTATTTTCCATTTTTGCATAAAAGCCTGTGCTGACATTCGTATCGCGGAGTTTTACCTTTTATGCACCGCGTCAACGCGCGGCGGATATCATTAAGATCGTCCGGATGAACCCGGCGCTTCCATTCGCTAAGACGATTTTTTATCTCATCATCCTTATATCCAAGCATGCTTTTCCAACTGCTTGAATAGAAAACAGCGCCTGTTTGGAAATTCCAGTCCCAGACTCCGTCACCGCTGCTTTCAATCGCGAAAAACCACCTTGAGTCACAACTATTATCAGAAGTTTCCATTTAAACATTATCTCTCAAAAAATAATTAATTCAAGTTTTTTGCAGACAAGGTTCAATTAACTCATTAAATAATTATTGACTAAAAACACCTTAAGCGGACTTTTCAATTATGAATAAATTAACAAGCCGTCAGAGAAAAGAACTGAGATCGCTCGCGCATCATATGGATTCGATAGTAAAAATCGGAAAGCAGGGAGTAACAGACCAGCTGATAAAAGCAATAGGAACTGCTCTTGAAGATCATGAACTTATAAAAGTTAAATTTGTCGATCACAAAGACGAAAAAAGCGCCATGGTGCCTCAAATAGCAGAAAAATGTTCAGCTGAAATTGTAGGAACTATAGGAAACATCATTATCCTGTACAAGGAAAACTCTGATCCCGAAAAAAGAAAAATTAAAGTTTAGTTCTAGTATTCAAGAGTCATCACAGATTCTTCTTCTCCGTCAGATCTCTCGAAAATCAAAACATTATCTTTGATAAAAATATAATTAAATCCGTTTGTGTTAAGTCTCCAGACTTCACATTCGGAAAATGGAGAAAACCCTTCATTTGCCGAACGCTTTATCATTATTGAGTCGTCAACATAAGCCCAAATGTAAACAGAACCGCCAATCGGCGAAGAATTGACAGAGGCACAAAAGAATTCGGAACGGTCATCGAAAACTGCATACGTTTCATGATTAACTATAAATCTCCGCTTGCAGAAAAGCTTTGAATAAAAGTCCCTTTTCCCTTTATCATTTAACAGCAGATATTCTTTAATCAATTCAGCGTTCCGCTTTTCTGCAAATTCTGAATAAGCAATACCAGTAGAAGATTTCATGTCAGAAAAAAAATATTCTCTCAGAAAGCTGAATTGAAGTTTCGCAGCAAATAAAAATAATGCAGCAGCAGACAAAATTACGAGTATCAGAATTACTTTGACCGGTTTGTTTTTTCTGAAGAATTTCACAGACTTTTAAACTTCCTCGTTTTGTAATATTCCTGCTGATGCCGGCCTGCTTTTTTTAAGAATTCCCTGTATTTCCCGCAAATCTCCGGAAAATCTGAAGCTAAATTATTTTTCTCTGCCGCATCGGCATCAACATCATATAACTCTTCCTTTCCTTTATCAGAAAGAATAAACTTCCATTTGCCGTCACGAACAGACCTCTTTATATCATCCCAGTCCGTGTATGAAAAAGCCATTCTTTTTTTATGCTTTGATATCAGAGATATCCCCTGAAAATTTTCTTCCGGTTTTATTCCTGCAAAATCAAGAGCAGTCGGAAGAATGTCAACATGGCTCGATACTCCAGGATATTCTATTCTGCGTTTAAAAATATTTTTCCCATAGATCATAAAAGGAACATGCACGTTTTCATCATATACATGAATAGCATGAAGATAATTTCCGGGGTGCTGATAGAAAGCTTCTCCATGATCCGCAAAAATAAAAATTATGGTGTCTTCAAGAAGTCCGTCTTTATCAAGCGAATCAATGAGCTCGCCGAGACAATAATCGGAAAAATGAAGAGAATTCACATACTGCATCCATGTCTTTTCCTTTTTACCGGAAGCTTTTGCTATATCGTTTTCCGAATAAAGATAAAACTCCTTAAAAGGAAATGTATACGGATGATGAGGCAGAAGAGGAAATACAGCGGCAAAAAACGGTTTGTCCTTTTCTTTTTTTGCAAAATCCACAAGAGGCTTTATCATTGCCCTGTCATCAAGACTGTACGGAGTTATAACTTTAAATCCGCCGGGTTCAAGCGTTTTGATATCGCGGATAAGATCAATCTTTCTGTCTTTGAGATAACCGATATGATTAAAATTTCTCAAATCGCCTGAATGCAAAAGAGCTGTTCTGTATCCGTTCTCTTTAAATATTTCAGGTGCAGATTTAAAAGGAATTTTATCATCATGCATCGGTATCCACATTTTTTTCAGAGGATTATAAGCAGAAGTAAAAACATTATAGAGCGCATTAACAGAGAGAGGATAATGCGCATAATGACGGTTAAAACTGATACTGTTTTGCGACAGCTTCTCCCACACCGGCATTACAGGCTTTCCGTCGACTTTCATTCCGATGTAGTTTTGCGCAGTTGATTCAAAAAAGTAAAATATTATATTATATTTTTTTTTGCGGATTTTCAAATCAGGAACAATTCCATGTTCGCTTATGGATTCTGAATTCAAAAAAAGTTCGCCTTTAGAACTATTCTGAACGAATGATTCCTCTTCGGGTTTTGTAATTATAGATGAGGCAAGAAAAAAAACAGGGTTTTTTGATACTGTACCGTAATCAGGATTTTCAAAAAGATTTTCTTTAGGCGCAGATACGAGACCGAATGTGATACCGAAGAATACCAGCGGCAGAATAAAATACAAAACCAGACTGTAAAGCATCCGCTTAATACGCTTTATTGTAAAACAATAGACTGCGAACATCAGAATAAACAGAATTAAAGACAAATAGACACCGGTTCCGATTTCATGAAATGCAGAATTCACTATTTCATTTGAATACGTAGAAAGACCTTCTCCTAGAGCTGACATTTGAAAATATTTTTCAAAGACGGAATAATAACCCGCGTAGAAAACAAAAACAAGAGAGAAAGGAACAAAAAGAAAAGCTTCAAATAGTCTTATCTTTTTTTTGAATATAAGCATAAAACAAAAGGTTATTATAAACACACTTGTCAGAAAAATAAGATCATAAACAATTGATTTTGAAAAAAATACTGCAAAATCGGCATCAGAAAAAGATGCTGAAATAAGACCGAAAAGAATTATTCTGAAGGCGAATACAGCAGAAGTGCACAATAGTAAAAATTTCGATGCACGGACAAACTGATTCCTGTATTTTCCGGTAAACATATAAAACTCCAGACTCCAATAATAGCGGATGCAGACATTCCCTCCGGCGAATCTCTTTTTTACAATAACAAAAATTCTTCTTTATTACAGAATCGATTGACTTGATCCGATAATAAGAATACAAATCTGCCATGAAGTTTTTAGTTCACATCTTTTTTTTATTATCAATATCTCTTGTTTCCGCACAGGAATCATTCGATCCGCTTATAAGCTCAGGCAATTATAAAGAAGCCTATGCACAGATAAAAAAGCGCCTTGAAGAAATATATTCATCAAAAGTCGACGACAAACGTATTCCTAATGATTTCATCAGTCTCGGCTCCGCCGAAGAAAGAATAGATCTAAACCGGCTCTTTTCCGAAAGAAAAGCCGAACCCTATTTTATTGAAAATAATCCCGAATTATTCAAGCTTCACCGCCTTGCCGGTGTATGCGCCTTCAATCTGCGCGAATATGATTCTGCAGTAAGACATTATTATCAATGCTTCAGATTCAAGGAAATTGAATTTGTATCGGATTCTGCGATTTTTTATGAACTTTCGAAAGTATACAAAGAAGCCGGATATTTCCGGGCGTATCTGAACTCTCTTGAACAAGCCTGTTCTCTTGACAGAGCCAATGCCGCCTATGCTCTTGAACTCGGAAGAGCTCTTTATGCCGGCCGCGATAAAAAAAGAAGCATACTTTATCTCGAAAGATATCTTTCATTAAAGGGCGAAGCGGAAGATATTAACGATTATATCCTGCTTGCAAATCTTCACGCTGATATTAACCGTTATCTTGCGACAGCGGATTATTATCGTAAATATCTTGCAAAAAAAAACGACGATGCCGCAGTAATTTATGCTCTTGCTTTCATCTGCTACAACAATGTCGGCTCGCTTGATGAAGCTCTGGTCTTATTTAACCGTGCACTCGAACTTCTTCCTGCCGAAGACATTCTCCGCAAGCATAAATGCAATGAATACAGCGGAGACATTCTTTACCGCAATCTCAGATTTCAGGAAGCATTTGAAGCATATTCCCGCACTGTCGAATATGAAAACAAAATAGATTCGGCTGTTAAACAAAAAAAAGATGAAATTATTGATATGAGAAAAACTGCCAGAGAACTCAAAACATCCCTTCTCAAACAAAAAAATTATGAAAAGTTCAAAGAATTTCAGCTTCTTGAAAGAAAAATAGAGATAATGGAATATGAACTTCTTCAGCAGAATTACGAAAGAAGAAAACTTTCAAGCGGAAAAGTACGTTGGAATTCGGCTGAAATACTTGAGAAACTAGAAAGAAACGAAGAAGCGATAAAATACTATCAGGCATCAGCGGATTTCAACTATAAGGCTCCTCAGGCTAGAGAGAGAATCATAAAATTACAGTTGAAAATAAAAAGAGGGTATTAAAAAATTGTACTATAATTCGAGATTTTCAGAGGTATTTGATGTCAGGTCATAATAAGTGGTCTACTATTAGAAGAAAAAAAGGCGCAATTGACGCGAAACGCGGCGCGATATTCACCAAAATAATCAGGGAAATAACTGTTGCAGTTAAAAACGGCGGCGGATCTGATCCTGAATCGAATCCACGACTTAGAACCGCAATACTTAAGGCTAAAGAAGCCAATATGCCTAACGATAATGTTGAACGCGCAATTCTTAAAGCAAGCGGAAAAATGGAAGGCGTTGTATACGAAGAAATCCGCTATGAAGGTTATGCTCCGGGCGGAGTTGCGATGATGCTGGATGTTATTACGGACAATAGAAACCGTACATATCCGGAAATACGCAATATTTTTTCCAAAAACGGCGGAAACCTCGGCGAAACAGGCTGTGTCGGATTTATGTTCGACAAAAAAGGTGTAATTACCATCGAAGCCGGTCAGACAAATGAAGATGAGCTCATGGAACTTCTTCTTGATTTTGACATTGAGGACATAACAGCAGAAGATGACGGTTCTCTTACAATAAAAATGGCTCCTGAATCATTCAATAATGTTTTCGAAGCAATAAATTCCAAATCTTTCAAAACTGCTTCTGCTGAAATCACATATATCCCGCAGACTACCGTTGAGCTTGATGAAAAGAAAGCACAGCAGTGTATGCGTCTCACTGAACAGCTCGAAGATCATGATGACGTTCAGAATGTTTACGCCAATTATGAAATTTCGGATGAGATAATGGAAAAACTCCAGTAATGCGGGTTCTTGGAATTGATCCAGGTTTTGCTATAATAGGATGGGCGGTGATCGAAGACACCGCCCGAGTTATTGACTACGGTACCATAGAAACTGATTCCTCTCTTTCAATATCAGAGAGGCTTTTTATTGTTTATACTGAAATTTCAGCAGTTATAAAGCGCTACAGACCCGATTCTGCGGCAATTGAAAAGCTTTTTTTTGCACGCAATACCACAACCGCGCTTGACGTATCAAAAGCAATCGGAGTAATATTACTGGCATTTCAGCAGAATGCTTTATGTTATACAGAATACGCACCGGTACAGGTCAAGCAGGCTGTAACGGGATTCGGAAGAGCGGACAAGAAACAGATGCAGTGCATGATTCAGAAAATATTTTCACTGAAGGAAACTCCGCAGCCTGACGATGCAGCGGACGCCGTAGCAGTTGCATTATGCGGATCGATCGGAAACGGAATAGTCAAAAGAATGGCGGCAATCAGATGAAATTATTCAAAATTAATAAATTAATTAATTTTTTTAACAAAAGCAAAAATAAACCTGAGACTAAAGCAAACGGTGAAGAAGAATTTCTTTATGAAATCGACAAAGAAGCTATAAACGATTATCCTCTTCTCTCTTTTACGGGGAAAATAAGACTTATAGAAACTTATCACGATCTTCATCATCTTGATAAAATTAAATCCGGAATGACAATCGGATTCGACAGCGAATCACGTCCCAGCTTCAATAAAGGCGAGCATTATCCCATTTCACTGATTCAGCTTGCTACAGAAACCGAAGCCTTTCTTGTCAGGATAAACAAGCTTAATTATCCGCCCGAATTGACACGCATATTATCCAATCCTTCGATAACAAAGATCGGCCTTGGACTCAAGGGAGAACTTCGAGATATTGAAAAATATTCATCATCAAAATGCGTTTCTTTTGTCGATCTTGAGACAATTGCAAGAAAGCTGAGATTCAAACAGCGCGGTGTACGTGCACTTGCAGGTTTTTTCTTTAAGGGAAGAATTTCTAAAAAAGCACAAAAAAGCAACTGGGAAAAATTCAATCTTTCCGAATCACAAATACTCTATGCTGCAACTGACGCATGGATTGTTTTGAAAATTTACCGCGAAATGATGAAGCGCAAATTCATTTAATCCTGATTATTATTCTTTTTCAAGAAAAACATCAGTTTCCTTATCAACATAGCTTCCATTAAACGTATCGGTATATTTTTTATATCCGTTTTTTGAAACTGAAAAGCTGATTTTTTGAGAGTCTTCAGAGCTGCTGTTTTCACTGTTATAGGAAATCGACACACTGAAATATCCGCTTTCATCCGTTTCATCGGAATCAGAATCATATTCATCATAAAGCTTAACAAGCGCACCTGCAACAGGTTCGCCGGTTTCATCATCAAACACGAATCCTGATACTTTAGTAAAATGCATGTTCTCACACGCGGAAAACGAAACAAGAAGTAATAGTATTAATATTTTCTTCATACCTTTTTGAGTCTGACATAATATTCAAGTTACAACTAATTGTCTTTTTCTTGCCTTTTTAGCATATATTTTATAGACTGACCGTACGGTTTGTAATGACATTTAAAGACTCTATTAGTAACGGTAGGAACGATTTCGGGAAGATTCTTGTCGTTGATGATGATATTAACGTCAATAAGACTCTTTCAGCGTTTCTAAAAAAACTAGGCTACGATATTCTTAACGCTTTTAACGGAGCCGAAGCTGTTTCGGTTCTTGAAAAAAATGCGGATGTCGATCTTGTAATCACAGACCTGAAAATGCCGATTATGAACGGCAGAGAACTTCTCAGCATGATGCTTGAACGCTTTAATTCAGTTCCGCGTATCGTTCTCACAGCAGTCGGTTCCGATGAAGACATCATACATGCTCTTAAAACAGGTGCTTACGACTTTCTCACAAAGCCCGTAACAGATTTTAATCTTTTAAACCACTCAGTAAGAAGAGCAATCGATAGAAAGAAAATCGGTGACGAAAAGGACAAAGCTAATCTTCAGCTCGAAAAAATGTTCGAAATTATTTCACTTCTCAATCAGGGTCTCGACATTGAAGAAATTTTTGACAAAATAGACATATCCCTGAAATCAGTTATTCCGTTTAACAGCATCACATTAGTATCACTTGATCACGATGAAAAATCCTTTCAGGTAAAACTTTCGCATTCAGACAAAGTATCTCCTGCGAAAAGCGGTTTTCGGCTAAAACTTGATGAAACTGTTTTTCATAATATACTCAGGGCAAAAGATGTAATTATAGCGAATGATATCGACACATTTATTTCAAAATTAAATCTTCCTGAAGAAACCCGTGAAATAATAAACAAAGAAACTTCATCAGCCGTAATAATGCCTCTTTTTATAGAAAACTCCATAAAAGGTTTTCTTTTATTTTTGTCCGAAGAACCCGAGCCGTACAATGAAGAACATCTGCGCTTTTTAAAGCTCATTGCCGGTCAGATATCGCTTAGCATACAGCGCGGAGACCTGACTAGTCAGCTAGAAATGCACACAAAACATCTCGAACACATTGTCAAAGTGCGGACGCACGAGCTGTTGAAAACACAAAAAACCACCATTTTCGCGCTCAGTAAACTTGCCGAAACCCGCGACAGCGAAACCGGTGAGCATCTTGAAAGAATGCGCAATTACTGCGTTCTTCTTGCCCAGATAATGAAATACAGCGGCGAATATGAAACAATAACTTCAGAATTTATGCGGAACATTTATGATTCGTGCATTCTGCATGATATAGGAAAAGTCGGCATCCCTGACGTTATTCTTCTTAAACCTACAGCTTTAAATCACGAAGAATTTGAAATAATCAAGACACATACTGTAATCGGATATAACGCACTTAATGATGCATCCAAAACACTCGGAGACAACTCTTTTCTTGACATGGCGAAGGACATAGCGCTATATCATCATGAAAGGTGGGATGGCTTGGGATATCCTGAAGGCAGACACGGAGAAAACATTCCGATTGTAGCGAGAATAGTCACGATCGGCGATGTCTATGACGCACTGACTTCAAAGCGCCCTTACAAAGAAGCGATTCCACATGAAGAGACAGTTGAAATAATGCGTCAGGAAGCATTCAGGTTTGATCCACGCATATTCAAACTGTTTCTTTACAATCACGAAGATTTTGACAGAATAAGAAGGCAGTTCGATTAATATGAAACAAAATGTCTCTTTCAGATTCGGCGGCCCTTTAACCAAGGCGCTAAAAATTATTATAATCGCCAATATCGCGATTTATCTTACTCAGATACTTTTACCTTTTTTTTCCGGATTTAATCCCGATTACATATTCGGCATCAGCAAAACCGGAATAGAATCAGGATTTTACTGGCAGTTCCTCACCTATAGTTTTCTTCACGGCAGTCCTCTGCATCTGCTTTTAAACATGTTTGCACTTTGGATATTCGCCGGTGAACTTGAAAATTTCTGGGGTACGAAGCGCTTTGTCACCTACTATCTGCTAACCGCAACCGGTGCCGGTTTTTTCATTCATCTGATGAATTATTTCTCTCCTTATATGGATCCGAACACAGTAACAATCGGCGCTTCAGGTGCTGTTTTCGGGATTCTTCTGGCATTCGGAATGATCTGGCCGAACAGGGAAGTTCTTCTTTACTTTATCATTCCGATTAAAATGAAATATTTCGTTCTCATATTCGGTTTGATTGAATTTTTCGGAACAATTCAGTCTTTTTCAATTACAGCAGGAAACATCAGTCATATCGGTCACCTCGGCGGAATTATTACAGGTATAGCAATTATTGCGGCGTATCGGATCAGACTGCCTAAAGATTTTATTAACAAACGAAAGTCAAAACAGAAACTGAAAATTATTACAAGCCAGAACAAAGCTAAAGATACAATTGACCGACTGCTCGATAAGATCGCCCGCGAAGGAATGAGTTCTCTCACATCGGATGAAAGAAAGGAACTCGAGTGGGCACGCAAAAATTACTATCCCGATCCTAATGAAAAATTTCATTGATTTATGACATAAAAAAAGGCGGATTCGATCCGCCTTTTTTTATAATAACCGGCTTTTATTTGCCGATCATAGAAATCAATGAAGCGAGCTTCGGATATACAAAAAGTACAACACCCGCAAAAACCACCGAAACCATCGACATAAGCTTTATCAAAATGTTCAAAGAAGGTCCGGATGTATCCTTGAACGGATCACCGACTGTATCTCCGACAACAGCAGCCTTGTGGGCATCAGATTTTTTCCCGCCGAAGTTTCCTTTTTCGATAAACTTTTTAGCATTATCCCATGCTCCGCCGGCATTATTAAGCATACATGCTAGAGCAAAACCCGTTGTAAGACCGCCCACAAGAAGTCCAAGAACTCCCGCTACACCGAAAAACAGACCTGTCGCAACAGGAACGATAATCGCAAGGAGAGAAGGAAGAATCATTTCTCTCTGAGCACCCTTAGTTGAAATTTCTACACACTTACCATATTCAGGTTTCTGAGTGCCTTGAAGTATTCCAGGCATTTCATGAAACTGACGGCGGACTTCTTCAACCATTCTGCCCGCAGCTCTTCCGACCGCCTTCATCGTCATAGCACAGAAAACAAATGCCATCATCGCGCCGATAAATATTCCGGCAAGAACCATCGGATTCATAAGAGTTACATCGAAAGCAGCAGTAAGATCTTTCATCGTTGCAAGTTTAGCCTGAACCGCAGTAATTCCCTGATCTCTCAATGAACAAATTGTTTCATTCGAAAGGTCAGCGGCATAAAAACGGAACTTATCTATCGCGAAAAATCCATCAGAGGATTTCGCTGCGAATTTAGCCATCCATATCTTAATCTCTTCCATGTATGCGGAAAGAAGAGCCATTGCAGTCAAAGCAGCCGAACCTATCGCAAAACCTTTCCCTGTAGCGGCAGTGGTGTTTCCAAGCATATCAAGTGCATCAGTGCGGTGACGCACTTCAGGAGGAAGACCGCTCATCTCGGCATTTCCGCCGGCATTATCGGCAATTGGACCATATGCATCTGTTGCAAGAGTAATTCCGAGAGTCGAAAGCATTCCGACAGCCGCAAAACCTATTCCGTAAAGACCCATATTTATGTGAGTGAATCCGCCCGATAGAGCAAATGCGAGAATAATTCCGACTACAATCGTAATAACAGGAATTGCAGAAGAATACATTCCGACTGCCATACCTTCAATTATAGTTGTTGCGGGACCCATCTTTGTCTGCTCAGCAATCTTCTTAGTAGGTGAATATTCATCTGAAGTAAAGTACTCAGTAGCCTGTCCAATTATAAGACCTGCAACAAGACCGGTTACAACAGCTCCGAAAATTCCCCAAGGAATATATCCGGTAAACGCCATAACAGCAAGAGCAGCAAGAATCAGAATTGAAGATCCCCACACTCCTGTGTTAAGTGAGAACAAAAGATTACGCATGCTTGCATTTTCTTTTGTTCTTACGGCAAAAATACCTGCGATTGAAAAGAAAATCCCGAGTGCAGCAACTATCATAGGTGCTGTCACTGCTCTTACACCGCCGAAACCGGCAGCAGCAGGCAGAGCCGCACCAAGCGCCGCAGTCGCAAGAATCGAACCGCAGTATGATTCATAAAGATCGGCACCCATTCCGGCAACGTCTCCGACATTGTCTCCGACATTATCTGCAATTGTAGCAGGATTTCTCGGATCATCTTCCGGAATACCGGCTTCAACTTTACCTACGAGATCCGCACCAACGTCAGCGGCTTTTGTATAAATTCCGCCGCCGACTCTCGCGAAAAGAGCCTGAGTGGAAGCTCCCATTCCGAATGTAAGCATAGTTGTTGTGATTGCGATAAGTTTACCGTCAAGATCAAGACCCTTTTCTACAAAAGTAAGACCGAAAAACTCAACGCCTGAGCTCATGTTTCCCGTAGTATAAACAATCTTATCCAGGAAGAAGTACCAGAGCGCTATATCAAGAAGACCAAAGCCTACAACGATAAGACCCATTACAGCGCCCGATCTGAATGCAACTTTTAATCCGCTGTTAAGCGAATGAGTAGCACCCTGGGCTGTTCTGCTTGATGCGTTTGTAGCAGTTTTCATTCCCAGGAATCCGCAAAGACCCGAGAAAAAACCGCCGGTTAAAAATGCGAAAGGAACAAAGGGATTCTGAATCCCGAGAAAAGCTAGAACAATAAGAATCACGCATAAAACAGCAAATACTTTGAATACTGCTTTATACTGTCGGTAAAGATAGGCATAAGCGCCTTCTCTAACATATCCGGCGATTTCTTCCATCTTTGCGTTTCCTTTTTCAGAGCGCATCATAGCTTTGAAAAACATAAACGCAGAAACAAGAGCGGCAATAGCCGCCACCGGAACGATGTAAATTAAATTTTCCATCATTTCCTCCAATAGACCTTTTTCTGTTTATTCGATTAAACGCAGAATGGTTTCCGCGAAATCTTCCTGATTAAAATTATCGATCTGAAGCTCATTTGCAGAGCGTGCAAATCCTTCAGCGCAATGTGGACACGAAGTTACCGTACAAACTGCTCCCGACGAATGAATTTCTCTGGTTCTAAGTTTTGTGATCTCTCCGCATTCATCATCTTCTGATTTGCCGAAATAACCGCAGCAGAAACTCTTTTCGCGCGAATTCGTCGGTTCAACAAAATAAATTCCGGCGGCCGCCTTGAGAATTTTCCTGTGCTGTTCGTATATTCCGTTATAGCGTCCGAGAAAACAAGAATCATGAACGGCTGTGTGAATGCTGATATTTCTTTTTAGTAACAACTTACCATTTTCAATAAGAGATGATATAACTTCGATGTGAGAATAAACTCTATAGTCGGTTTTCAGCATACGGCTTTTTGCAAATGCCTTATATTCTTTTTTAAACACATTATAGCCGTGCGGGCATATAAAGAGAATTTTAGGTGTATGATTTTCATTGATTAAGCCGATATTTATTGATGCAAGTTTTGAGAAAAGATATTCATCACCATTTCTTAAAGCATAATCTCCGCAGCAAGTTTCATCCTTTAGTACACCAAAGGTAACATTCGCGGCAGACAGTATAGAAGACAATGCCTTAAGAGAATTTTCTGCTTTACCGGCACGGGCTTTACATCCTGCGAACAGAAGATAATCCTGAGTCCCGTCATACACCGGAGCCGCAGAAAGAAAACTGCTCGAAGGGACTTCCCCGCCTCGTGCAAAAACATTACCTGACTGCTCGATAGCATCAAACTTCTTTCTGATATTTTTATCCGGCATTCCTCTCAAAAGAACGGCATCTTTTTTTATACGGGCAATTATCGAATTAAAATCAACAAAGACCGGACAGGCCTCGGAACATGCTCCGCAGTTGACGCACGAGAATATTTTATTATCGCTGACAGACGAAGACGAATCATTACTCGCTGCGTTTCTCATAGATGTAATCAATTCTGAAGGTGACAGGGTAGATTCCGCAACAAATGCCGGGCATGCCAGATCACAGAGAGAACAGTCTATGCATGAATCAGAATCAGAGAAATCTTTCGAAATAAAACTCTTTGAGTCAGAAAGATTTTTAACCTTGCACGAATCCAAATCGTTTTTGGGTGAAATCGGTATAAGATATTTTTTCGAGAATCTGAGAGACAAAGGATCAGTATGAAAAATATTCATCCAGCCTTTTAAAAGAAAAGCTGTTCGTCCGGTAAACATAACTGCTGTAAAAGCGGCAAGAAGCGAAAAAGATGTCCAGATTAAAAAGAAATACAGATCATTCAGCACTTCTTCCGGTAAAGATGCAAATATTTTCGAAAACATTGTGCTGAGAAAAGCCGCAGATTCATAAGATGACGAATCCATAAGCGCTATTCTAACTGAATTTGAAAGGAGAAAAAACGAAAGTATAACAAGTATCGAAATATAAGGAAGAAGTCGATAAGGCTGATTGTCGGATGAAATCTTACGCCTGATTAAAAGCGCAAATGATGATAAAACGCACAAAAGAAATCCGAAGTCGGAAACAAAAAGTATCAGTTTATATAATATCGAATAAACAAAACCTGAATCAAATGATGAACGCGTAATCGAATCAAAGAGGAGAAGCGCCGTTGATGAAGCTGCAAGAATTATTCCTATAGCACAAGGAAGTATAAGAAGATACAGATTTTTATTGCTGGAAATTCTGTTTTTAAATATTCCATACTTAAAAAAGAAAGCTAAACTTTTCTTTGTTAGAAAAGCCTTTCTTCCTCCGTTTTTATCCCAGAACAAAAAACTTTTCCGAATATTTAAAAAGAGATAAACCAGTGAGGCCGATATGATCAAAAACAATGCAGCTTTATAAATCAAAGAGAGACTAAAAAAAGGATCTCTAAAGACAAGGTATTCAGGAAAAGAATTCATTTCAAAAAAAAACACCTCAATTTAAATTTAAAAACTTCAACCACCCCTTTATGTCAAGAGAATTTCCGCACAAAGCCTGCCTCAAACGTAAGCCTTTAATTAACATGATGTAAAAATGTATTAAATATATTTAATACTAAAGCATACGCGGAACCTGCGAAGAATGATGATGAAGAATCGGAGTTGAACTGCTTGTATCTACCAAATAACTGAAACGCGCTTCAAAATTAAGTATTTCATCCTCAACCTTAAACCGCCAGTTATAAATTCCGTTTATTGTATAATAATCATCTTTCAGCTCCTGCATTTTCAAAGTGTTTTCATGCAGCGCAATGCTGAGCTCTTCACGGTTTCCGAGCGTCTCAAAGTAATTGCGAAGCTTTTCAGGAGTATTTAATACTTTATTCGAAAATGTCGGAATCAGTATAGCGGAACTGTCATACAAAGAAAGCAGTTTATCAACATCCGAACTATTGATTGCCTGCATCCACTGATTAAGAATGTCTAATGGTTTTGTCATTTTATCTCCTTAAATTGTATTTTATTTTAAATTATCTTAACAAACTCAAGCACATAACCCGGGATAGAATAAACAACTGATTATATATCTCAAGTCTTTTTCATAATACAAACAGCCTTCGGGCATATATCCGCACACAGCTTTTCTTGTCGAGCAATTGATTTATAAAACAAAAAATAAATCATATTGCGGAAAATATCAAGCAGAGCAATCATTGATGAACTATATTCAATTCAACATCCGGAGCCGGTCATGACCATTTACGAGCAGATACAGAACGCAATTGAATTTATTGAAAACAACTTAAGCGAAAATATCAAATGCGCAGAAACCGCATGGGAAAGCAACATGTCGGAACGAAGCTTCATTAATTATTTCAGCTGCGTTACAGGATTCAGCTTCAAACAGTATCTTATGAAAAGGAGACTTTCGCGTTCGGTAGAATTGCTTTGTGATGATAAACTTCAGGTTGTAGATGTCGCACTCGAATCGGGTTATGAGACACACGAATCCTTTACCAGAGCATTCAGAAAGGAATTCGGCATAGTGCCGGTAGACATCAAAAATGATCCCGATAAACGAAAGGGATTAAGGATTACGGAAAAATTACAATTAATTAAGGAGATGTATATGGGAGTTATAGTTAAAAAATTACCGCAGATGAAAGCACTTGCATTCAGCGCGTTCGCGCCGCAATCTGAAGACAAGGCAATAGCTTCTATGAATGAATGGCTGAATTCAAAAAAACTGAACGATTCCCCGCGAAGAGTATTCGGTCACAATATTGACAGAAACGGAAATGTTTCAAACGATCCGCAAAACGAAGGATACAAGATATTGCTGTGTCTTGATAATTCTGATGATATAGACACAGACGGAGGAACGATTGAAATTATTCAAGCCGGTACATTCATCGCAACCGGCATCGAAGGAAGTTTTGAGGAAGATCCTTCATGCAGTTGGATAATTTCCGGATGGCAGAGAATGAACGACATGGCAAAGGAAAAAAACTACAGGATCAAACAACCCGCGCGCTGGTTTGAAGAACAGCTCGAAGCATCAAAGCCGGGAAACATGAGACTCGATTTGTATATTGAGATTGAATAGGTTTTTTACCCTCACCCCGCTGCCGCGTGCCCTCTCCCTTAAAAAGGGAGAGGGCTTTCTAGCAATTGACTTATTTTGTATTATTATGAAGAAATGTGTCCGGAGAATACAATCATTATACCAATTAGCTGCCTATTATGATTAAAGCTTGAAATATCGATATAAATGAAAAATAAAGAGATTGAAAAGCGATTGTCATTATTAAAAACCTGTTACATTTGATATCTTTTTTATAACCAATATACATGATAATATAATAAGACAATGTTAATATTCCTACAATGGATAACAAATAAGGATTGATGGTAATTATTCCTCCAATACCATCCGGATCATTTATTGAAATATTATCTAAAAAAATATAATACAATTTTGGAAACATATAATAACAACCGATTATTATCAGATATGATAAGATAAATATTGCTGATCGTATTACTATACTTGCCATAACAAATGATATTTTTAAATTAAGCAACCTGAAAGAAACTTGAACAAATATTTCCAGTAAAGTAATCGGAATCAGGAAAACCAAGTAAATTACAAATGAAAATATTATTGCACCCATTAATTATCTATTTCTCATCATATATTATTGCAACTTCGTGAAATGCATCAAGCAAAACCGTAACTGTACACTTTTTCTATTCACAATCAGCTTCATTACAGGTTGGCTCGACATCATACCCTAAATATAGATATGCTTTCCATACTTTTTTACTTTTATACGGCTCATTCTCCCAAATATTAAAATGAACTCCTTCATTGCTCAAGCACCATTTGTAGTTAGAATATTTTTTATTTTTCATATTCTTTATTATTTCATAATCATTATTGGTACTGGAATCAACTTCCAAAAATCCCATTCCCTCCCGTATTTTATTATCTTTGAATTTAATTTTATAATAAGATATCGCATCTTCAGAAAATTTAAAATTTACACTATTAACTAAATCAATATCAGAAGATACCTTTGACTCGACTCTCGCAATACAGATTTCATTTTCAAAAAAGACATTTACTTTTGATTTATTTTCAATCGAATCATTTTGAACTGCGAAATAGTGATTATTGTTTTTGATGAATACTACACCTATCAGCTTTCCATTATCGACAGATTTTGCGCTTACACATGACGCGATCAACAAAGTAATCAATATTATTTTAATGTTTTTCATTATTCCCCTTTTTATTAAAAATGAGATCCAGAAAACAGAATGTCAATAGAAAATCAGTTTAAAAAAATAAAGCATATCAAAAGCTAAATTGTAATAATTCAAAACGTCGTGCACCGCTCGATGACATTCGAGCAAAATCAGCTTCAGGAGATTCCTTTAAAGAATTACTCATTTAACGAAGCTAGTTCCCCGTAAATATTCCGCCATTATTTATCCCTCATCGCCGATTCATTTATTCACATTATAAAGTTTCAAATCGCAGTTTTTTGCAATATGGGAAAAATCATTATCAGCGGTTACTAATGTCAGATCGTTTTGTATTGCGATGCTTGCGATAAGAAAATCAAAAGAACCTGCAGATATTCCTTTCGCTTTTGAAATATTCCTGAGTTCAGCGGCATAAATATAATCATCTTTCGTTGCTTCGATGTAAGGAAACTCATTTAAAATGAACTTTATTTCATTAAAGAGTTTATGGTTCGATATTCCGCTAAGGATTTCCTGGATGATGATACCTGTCAGAAATATTTCATTTTCATCATTTATCAGGCGTGATAATAATATCTGTGAAGAACTAAAATTATTGCTTTTTCTGCGCAAAGCTTCAGACCAGACAGAAGTATCAACAAGAAACTTCATTTTCGGGATGCTTTATAATCAAATGCAGAATCAAAATCGATCGAGTTAAAATATTTGAGAATATTCTTCTGCTTTTTTCTTTGAATATATTCTTTCAATGCAATATTTACGGTTTCTTTCTTTGATCTAAACTTACCGATTTTAAAAGCTTCTTCGAGAAGGGTGTTATCAATATTGAGATTAGTAGCCATAATTGCACCTCAAACTAACAACAACTTACACATATTAATGTGTAAAGTCAATTAAATTTACAAAGAATTCAAAAACAAATCTCCTTGTCGCTTCACAAATTACACATATATTAAGTCCAAGAAAACAAAATACATGATTTATTTTAATATTAGTGAAACGGGAAAACCCAAAAGTCGCGCATAGCTCGACACTAAGGCGGTACGAGAACCGCCATCGAGGCGCTTCAATATTTGACAGGAAGTCGGAATAAAAGCGCCTCGTAACGGACGACCGCAGCTTCCGGCATAGCCGGTGCGAGGAATCCGCTCGGTTCGATAGCATTTTTTTATTTGAAATCCATCTCATAATATGAGATATTAAGGCATGATTGCCAGTGATGATTTGATCAGCTTTGCCGATGAAAAAGAAACCGCTGTTCTTCCTAAACAGGCTGAATGGAAACTTCTTATCGTCGACGATGAAAAAGATGTTCACAAAGTAACCAAGCTTGTTCTTTCGGGATTCGAATTTGCCGGAAGAAAGCTCTCTCTTTTCAGCGCATACAGCGCCGCTGAAGCAATGGATTTTATGAATATAAATCCGGACACAGCAGTTGCGCTGATCGATGTCGTGATGGAAGAAGAAGATTCCGGCCTGAATCTCGTTCAGTTCATCAGAGAAAATCTCGGAAACCACTCGGTACGAATAATTCTGAGAACAGGTCAGCCGGGTCAGGCTCCCGAACACGAAGTTGTTTTGAACTACGATATAAACGACTACAAGGCAAAGACCGAGCTTACCAGCGAAAAGCTTTTCACCACAGTAATTTCAGCTATCCGTTCATACCGCGATATAATGACTATCGAAAAAAGTAAAATCGGACTCGAAAAAATAGTCGCGGCAACTGCAGATATTTTTGAAATACAATCGCTAAAATCTTTCCTGAACGGCATACTCCTTCAGTTCGTTTCTATTCTTCAGTTTGAAGATGACGCAATATACGGCAAGACTTCAGGGATTTCTGCAGAAAGCACCGGAAACGGAAAAATACACGTAGTTGCGGCAACAGGCAAATACGGCAGGGACTCTGTTGACAAGTCCATCGACGATATTCTTCCTCCTGAAACGCTAAGACTGATTGATGAAGCTAAAAAAAACAAAACGCATATTTATCAGGGAACCAAGTATGTAAATTATTTTTCAACGAAAACAGGTTTTGACAGCATTCTATATCTCGAAAGAAACACTCCCCTCGACAAATGGGAAAAATACATGGTCGACATTCTCTGTTCAAATGCAGCAACAGCTCTTGAGAATGTCTGCCTGAACGAACAGCTTGAAAATCTTGTCGAACTTAGAACCGTTCAGCTGCAGGCAGTTAACGAAGAACTCTCAATAAAAAACAAAAGCATCAAACACGAACTTGAAATGGCAAGGAAAGTTCAAATGGCTCTTTTTCCGAGAGTATTTCCGAATAATGAACGGTGCTCTTTCTTTGGTCTTTATATTCCCATGCAGGATCTCGGCGGAGATTTTTACGACGTATTCTCGATTGACGAAGACAATACCGCATTTGCAATCGTAGATGTAAGCGGGCACGGTCCTTCAGCCTCACTCGTAACTGCGATGATAAAAATATTTTTCAATGCAAAAAGCGCCAAAGAGAAAACTCCCGCAGAGATTATTGACGAGATTCATCAATGCATACTTAACACTGTCGGAGTATCCGGAATATTCGCGACTATATTTTTCGGCATCATAAACCACAAAGAAATGACTCTTGATTATGCGAACGCAGGACACACACCGGGAATTCTTCTTCGCGGAAATGGAACTATTTTTTTAAATTCTAATGCGACAGTCGCAGGCGTTTTCAAAGGTGCGAAATATCAGACTGATAGAATTAAGCTTGAAGGCGGGGACCGTATCATTCTTTTTACAGACGGACTTGTTGAAGCAAGAAACACTTCAGAGCAAATGATAGGAAATGAAAATTTCTATAAATTACTATCAGATAGAAACAACCTTAACATTGAACAGATGTGCCTCAAAATTTTTGAAGACGTGTCGGACTATTCCAAGGGAACAGATCCTGATGACGATAAAACAATTTTGATTACAGAAATTAAAAAATGCTGAGCATGCGGAAAAAACACAAAAGTCTCAACACCGAAATTATTTCTTCTACAATAGCAGTTGTAGCTTCGGTAATGGTCTTCGTTACAATATTTCTATTCTTTTTCCATATGAGTAACGCTCACCAAAGACTGACCAGAGCTGCCGCAGCAACAAACAACATGATGTCGGAAGCATTACTTTCTCATATCAATACCGGAGATTACGAAAGAGCAAAAGGAATAATTGATTCCGCTATTCTCTCATCGGATCTTATCGGAGTAATAGTGTCAGACCAGTCAGGCGGAATAATAATAGGAAGGATGACCCGCAACTATAAAAACATTCATGACTGCAGCAAAGAAGATCTGCCTTATCTCGAAAAAAGCAAAAATCTATCAATGACCTTTACAATGAAAAATTCAAATAATCAGCCTTTCGGAACAATTGACTATTTTTTTTCCAACAGAATTCTTCAGAAAGAAATATTTTTTGATGCAACAATATCCATCATAAAGATTCTTTTAATCTGCACAATTCTCTTTATTTTTCTTACGGCTGTTCTGCGCAAGACTCTGACGTCACATCTCATGAATTTAAAAAACACACTTATCTATTTTGCTAAAGGAAATTTTTCGGCGAGATCCCGGATAGAATCAAATGATGAAATAGGTGAACTATCCGATGCTTTCAACACGCTTGCAGAAAACACACAGAGCCGGATATCTGAACTCGAAATGGTATTATCGAAAAGAACCAGCCAGCTTATGCTTTCGCAAAAAATGGCTTCACTCGGAGAACTTGCGGCAGGCACCGCACATGAAATCAATACTCCAATCGGAACGGCTTTCACGGCAGCGACTCATCTCAGAGACAGGACATTATCTTTTGCAGAATCATATCAGAAAAGCAATTTGACACGTTCAGAATTCGAATCATATCTCACAGAATGTAAAGAATCAATATCTCTCATTATTGCCAACATTTCCAAATCTTCATCAATCTCAAATAATTTCAAAACTATCGCTTCTGACAGGACAAATGAAAAAACAAAGCAATTTAACCTGAAACATTATCTCGAAGAAATAATTCTAAGCCTTAAACCTCAGATTAGAAAAACAAAACACATCATTCAGATTAACGTTCCTGAACATATTGAAATCAGCACTTATCCCGGCGTTCTTTCCCAGGTTATTTCGAATCTTGTCATCAACTCGCTGATTCACGGATTTGACGGAATTGAAGAAGGCGTTATTTCAATTGATGCCGGAATTGATAATGATTCCATTATAATGGTTTACTCGGATAACGGAAACGGAATTTCCGAAGAAAATCTTTCAAGAATATTCACTCCGTTTTTTACAACAAAAAAAGACAGAGGCGGAACAGGTATAGGTCTGAGCATTGTCCGGAATCTAATAGAAGGAACTCTAAAGGGAAAGATTTCATGCGAGAGTGCCCAAGGAAAAGGAACGATGTTCAAAATAAGTTTTTCCGCTAAACTGTAAAACCTTTACAGAAATATCTTTCTGAGTTTAACTGAAGCTTCACGCGGATTATCATCCTGTGATATTGCTGTTATCACGGCGATACCGGCCGCGCCTGTTTCTTTGACAAGTTCTGCATTGGCTAGATTTATTCCGCCGATCCCGACAACCGGAATTTTCACCCGTTTTACCATTTCGCGCACATATTCTATTCCGTGAGCGGCACCGACATCCCGCTTGCTTTCAGTAGGAAACACAGCCCCGGCTCCGAGATAATCCGCACCCGAAATCTCGGCTGAAACCGCGTCTTCAATGCTGACAGGAGAATAACCGATGATTTTATTGCCGATTTTCGCGCGTATCGATTCAATCGAATCATCTTCCTTGCCGACATGAATTCCGTCTGCAGAAAGTTCGAGAGTTAAGTCAAGTGAATCATTCACAATAAATACTGCTCCGTACTGACTGCACAATTTCATTATTTCCCGGCCTAGAATTATTTTCTCCTCATAAGATGAATCCTTATCGCGAAGCTGAATAATTCCTGCTCCACCGGCAAGAGCTTCTCTAACCGTAAAAAGCGGATCACGCTTACACAAAGGCGACTCAAGAACAAAGTATAACGAATAATCAATGCTACGCGAAATGGTCATAACCGAACCTCGTAATTTTTTTACCGTCAATATAAACGCCCTCTCCTTCCTTCATCTCTCCGACTATAAAGCCTTTTACTTCTGAAGCCTTTTCGCGCGGAACAGTATAAACAAGGGCGAAATCCTCACCGCCGAAAAGCGCATAATCATATGGATCATCACCGAGAAGCGACGCGGACTCAACGATGCCTTCAGAGAGTTTTATGGATGTTTTGTAAATATGTGCAGAAAGAGAACTTCTGCCGGCAATATTTCTCGCTTCAGAAGCGAGTCCATCGCTTACATCAGTCATAGCATGTGATACAGGAAGTATATCAGAAAGCAAATCCATTCCGCATTCAGGATGGATGTGATACTTCTTCACGTTTTCATGGCCTTCAATGTTTTTGAGAAACAGCTTTAATCCTGCCGTTGAACCGCCGAGCGGCGCGGAAACAGCTATAAGATCTCCTGCTTTTGCATGCGAGCGCAGACGCAGATTCTCTTTTGTTGTTTCACCGGTCAAAGTGATACTGATACTCATCAAAGCCCCGTGAGTTGTATCTCCGCCTATTATATCAAAACTGTATCTCTCTGCAGCGTCATACACGCCTCTGTAAAAATCATCCATAAATTCAACGCTGATATCAAAAGTCAGAGCGATTGAAATAAGCGCGTACTTAACAGCACCTCCGCACGATGCGATATCAGAAACATTTGAAATCATGGCTTTCCATCCGATATCATAAGGAGAAAAATATCTGCGGGAGAAATGATCATTTTCTACAAGCATATCAACTGTCTGAAGCATAAGCTTTCCGTTAAGCATATCCACTACGGCGCAGTCATCTCCGATAGAAACCATGACATTTTCATCACGCGGATTTTTCGCAATCCTGTCAATCAGCGCAAATTCACCTCCGAGTTCCTTAATCAGCACCGAATTCCTCCTTCATTGCGCAGAACTCACCGCACATAGAGCATTCTTTTTCATTTGAATGCGTGCTGCCTTCTCTGTATTTTCTTGCTTTTACAGGATCGACAGCAAGCTCAAACATTTTCTCCCAGTCAAAATCGCGGCGGGCCTTTGAAAAGACTTCATCCTTTGCGCGTGCTGACGGAATTCCTTTTGCGATATTTGCAGCATGAGCGGCAATCTTTGAAGCTATTACACCTTCAACCACATCATCAACCGATGGAAGACGAAGATGCTCGGCAGGAGTCAAATAACACAAAAACGCTGCGCCGTGCATTCCAGCAACCGCTCCGCCGATTGCACCTGTAATATGATCGTAACCCGGTGCGCAATCAGTTACCAATGGACCTAGAACAAAAAACGGTGCGCCGTGACAAATTCTGTCCGCTTCTTTTATCTGGTTTTCAATTAGATGCAAAGGAACATGACCTGGACCTTCTACCATAACCTGAACACCTTTTTCGCGTGCTATTAATGTAAGCTCACCAAGGTTTGAAAGTTCGCTCATCTGAGCAGAATCTCCGGCATCGGCACCTCCGCCCGGGCGCAGCGCATCTCCAAGACTCAGTGTCAGATCAAACTCTTTTGCGATAGTGCATATTTCATCGAAATGAGTAAAGAACGGATTTTCTTTCTTATGATACTTCATCCATTTTGAGATAATTGATCCGCCGCGCGAAGTAATTCCCATGATTCTCGATGAAGCCTTCTCCGCGGCCGACATGGTTATTCCGCAATGTACGGTTGCAAAATCGATACCCCATTCAGCATCAGCATATACCGCGTCTATAAAATCCTTTTCCTTCATTTCTGAAAGATTTCCCTTGCATTTTGTAATTACAGAATATGCAGGAACACATCCGGTAGCTACAGTACATTCTTCCATAAAACGGCGGCGCATTTCCTTAACGTCTCCGCCGATACTTAAATCCATTACCGCTTCTGCTCCGGCAGAAACCGCCGCATGAAGCTTTTTCATTTCGTAATCAATATCGCAGTTCTTCGGGGACGTTCCGATATTAGCATTAATTTTAACAAGAAGATCCTTGCCTACTGCAATAGCCTTTTTTGCTTTTCTTTTTTTATTAAACGGAATAACGGCCTTTCCGGATGCGATCAGCTTCAAGAGAGCGGATGCATCAATTCCTTCATGAGCAGCAGCCTCATTCATTTGATCTGTAATGATTCCTTTTATTGCGGATTCGAT